>Ga0207416_1000246_pt1 | contig 99756 bp, 84 predicted proteins | sample PaiPotPPM11metaG_FD_184107 | JGI IMG/M metagenome (GOLD analysis project Ga0207416, IMG submission 184107) | Iron sulfur acid spring bacterial and archeal communities from Banff, Canada, to study Microbial Dark Matter (Phase II) - Paint Pots PPM... ... | reverse complement strand
GCGGGTGGGGAGGGTGGGGTGAGGTTAGCCCCCCGCCCGCGCGACCATGTCGCTCGCCGACGTCTTGTCCATCGGGCGCGGCGCTGGGGCGCCTGGCAAGTCGGGACGCTGGCCTTGCCGGTACGGTGTCCACTGTCCCCGCGCCAGCAGGTCGCCGGCCAGGGCGCTGAACTCCTGGATGCGCTGGTTGGAGCGCATCGCCTCGCGAATAGCCAGGATGCCGACGGCCGGGTGACGCTTCTCGACGACGTGGCGCAGCATGGTGAGGTGCGCATTGTCGGGCACGCCGGGCTGGCGGATTTCGCGAACGGCGGCGCGTAGGTTGGTTTGCGTCCCGTCGATGGCGATGCCCTTACCAAAGTCGAACTTGTAGAAGGCGCGGCGACCGCCTAGCCGCTTCTCGCCGCTCAGCTTGATCCACTTGGACGACTCCACCCCCTTGCCCATGTCGATGATGAGCCGTACCGGCCGGCCCTGATGCAGGAAAGTGGCGGTGAGCCGCGCGTACGTCTCGCGCTCGCTCTGGAGCGGCTCCTGGCGTCCGATCAGGAGCGGCGCCTCCTTCGCCAGCTCGATACGGTCGATAGGCGTGAAGAGGGAAATGATGACGAAGGCGTGCGGCAGCATGTCCTCGATGATGCCGATCTTCGCGGCTGAGCCGCTCAGTGGCTGTTCTTCCAACAGCTCGACCTCGATCTCCTCAACACTGTCCAGGAAGGACTTGAGCGTCCTCTCCTCGGTGAGGAGGAGCTGGAGCAGCCGCACCTCCAGCTTGAAGAAGTAGTGGTCGGCGGCGACGATCTCTACGCCCGGGTCGACCGAATCGAGGAAGGAGCGATAGGCTTCGGCAGGCGCCCCCAGCGGCTTCTCGACGACGACCACGTTGCTCAGGTCGTAGTACTGGGCGAGCACCGGCAAGTGCGTCGCCGCCGGCGTGGCGATGTAGGTTATGACATAGCAGCTCGACTCGAGGTCGCGCTTGAGCTGATCGCGAGCCGGGAGCTCCGGGCTATCCCAGTAGAAGGCGTCCTCGTGCTCGATCACCTGCTTCGCCTTCTCGGCCAATGCCTCACGGCGGCCCGGGAGGTCCTGCTCGACCACGTGCGTCTTGAAGTTGAAAAATTGCTTGAGCGTGACCAGGTGGCCGTACGCCTTCTGTCCCCATTGTCCGAACCCGACGAGGATCAGATCTTTCTGGATGTGGCGCTCCTCCTCGGCCAGGGCGTACATGCGGGCGTTCTGGATTGCCACGGCCGCCTGGTGGGCCAGGCCCTCCGCTTGCTGCGCCTCTTCCGGCGTGAATCGGCGCTTGCGGTCGCGCTGCGCCAGCACAACAACGCCGATAGGCTGGTCGCGGGCGATCAAGGGCAGCGCCAAAAGCGACTGGAGTCCGAACAGGCGAGCATAGTACGGGTTCACATCCGCATCGTTCTGTGCATCCTCGACAATGATCGGCTGGCGCCTGTCCAGGACCGAGAAAATTATGGATGGCTCGGGACGTTCCCCGCGCTGCCGGCGCCAGAGCGCCTCCTCGTCGGAGGCGGCCGCGCCGTACCAGGCGGAGCCATCCTCCTCGAAGAGGGCGATCTGACAGAGCGAAGCGTCCACCGAGCGGGCAAAGTTGCGCGCGACCAGGCGCAGTGTCTGGTCCAGGTCGATGGACGAGGCCATGGCTTTGCTGATATCGGCGATGATCTCCAACTGATCGGCGTGGCGCCTGGCCTCCTCGTACAGCCGGGCTGTCTCCACGGCGACCGCGACCTGCGATGTCGCCGCGCGGAGCGCTTCGACCTGCGTGCGCTCCAACTGTCGCTTGTGCGCCCGGTGGTAGCCGGCTTCCAACACTCCCGTCGCCCGCACCTGGAGATCCAGCCCGAAGGGCACGAATACGCGCACCAAGTCACCGTGGCCGCTGGCATCGAAGATCTCCCCGTCCAGCGTGAACGGCGGGGGAGACCCCTCCAGGCCGTCCGTGGCAGTGGACGCGGGACTGCTCGGGGAGGCCGACTGGGTCGGACCGATCAAGACAGCGGGAACCGACGCGCTGACGCTGCCGTCAGCGCGCACGGCGGGAACTGCTACCGGGCGCAACTGCTCCTGGGGGTAGCCGGTGACCAGGTCCTCGGGGCTTTGCAGACGGCTTGCTCCGGCGCTCGGGCCAATCACGACGCTCTGCCAGTGGCTGACGGCGAACACCAGCACGTCGTCGTCCGCCAAGGCCCGGTCCGGTACCTGCACCCAGCGAGGCACGCGCACCGACCCCGGACGTGGCCGGTTGTCGGTAGGCAACGGCGTTGCGTCGATGCTCTCGGCAGAGGCGGCGCCGGCGGCCATTCGCACCGTGAATGTCATATCGTGCTCGTTCGGGCCGGCCGATTCGGAGAGCAAGAAGATGGAGGCAAACTGGAAGTCAAACTCGGGTACCTGGGCGTCGATGAGGTGCCGGACCACAGCGTCGAGCACTTGCTGGCGCGAAGCGCCGGGCCGGAGGGTCATGCCGCTCAGGCGGCCCAGCGCGGCGAGCACACGATTGGCGTCCTCGAGGGTCAGGATCAGCCGCTGCCCGGCCAGGGCGCCGGCCAGCAGCTCGGCAGCCGACTCCAGCAACATGCGTGTGGCCGGCGTGCGACGGAGCGCGGCGAGACGGTCGGTACTCAACAGTAACAAGCAGCCTGTTACCGCGGCCGTCGCCTGGTCGGGCGGGGACCCACCAGGCTGGGTCACGGTGCGTAGGGGCAGCGCCGAAACGACGTACATGCCGGCTTGGGCGAGCGCTCGCTGGAGTCGGTGATCTGCTTCCACGTTCCAAGGCAGGACGGAGGTGGACGGATCGCGCAGGGCTTCGTCCACGACCAGGTTCCGGGGAACGTCGGTCAGCCCCGCGGCCGTGACCAGATCGAGCCGGCCGGGACCGGCAGCCAGTTGATAGACCAGCGCCGCGTCAAAGCGGGTGACCTCCAGGAGATGGCGCAGCGCGTCATCGAGCCGGTCTCCCAGGCGACCCGCCCCCACGGCCTTATCGGTCCAAGGTGTTGCGAGATGCGTCGCCAGATGGGTCGTCGTGACGAACGCTTGCCGATCCTCGGCCCGCTGGGCCTGGTCGATCTCGAACGCGGCTCGCGACGCCAGTTGCTCCAGCGCCGGGATCCGATCTTCGAGCGCCACGTCCTGATCAGCGCTTTGGTCAGGCTGCGTGACCGGGGCGACGAAATCCAGGTAGAGGATTCCTACCAGATTGTCACCTGCCAACAAGGGGAGGCCAACCACCGATTGGATGCGATGTCGACGGATGAAGCTGCTGTCAATCTGAGCCGGTGCGTCACGCGCTACCAGTGGGCGACGACGGATGGTCAGCCAGACATTCGGACCGTACTGTTGTGGTTGTAGTTCGTCCGGCGCTTTTCCTTGTCCGGCGTCGGCGAGATATCGGGAGAGCTGGTCCTGCATATCCGACAAGGCGCCAGCGAGATTCGAGTCCGGCAGGCCGATCGCCGTCGGGGCAAAGTAGCTCTGCGACTCGGCGTCGTACAGGTAGAGTGTGACGATCTGGGCCCGCGACGCGCGCTGCATCTGGTCGACCACGCGCTCCAATACGGCCGTTAGGCTTGCTGGCGTCGTATCCTCGATCGACTGCATCGTTGTCCCCTCGTTTCCATAACTCTACCCGTAGCTTGTTAAGTGTCGCTCACGCCGCGCAGACAATCGTGGCCCCCCGCGAGGCCATGGAACGTCTGCCGCATTGCGGTAGGGGCGGGGCTGGCCACGTTAATTGTGGCGCGCAGCGCTCCGCCCTACATCCATCCGTCAAATGTCACATGACAGACCACTAGGGCCGAAATGCTCCGCCGAGCAGGGAGTGCAGGCCCGGAATCCCATCGGGGGCGCCGTTTCCTCGCGGAAAGGAGCCGTTGAGTGCAACGGCGGAGGCGCCCAAACCGTCGCCGGCCGAGTCGACTGTGCCACTCTGAGCCGCCGGCGCGAGGGCATGGACGGCCGCGATGGCCTGATCGTGCAAGGCCCGCGCCTGGCGCATCCGTTGCAAGCTGGTCGTCGCGGCCTGCTGCGCAGACGGCGTGTCCGAGTAGCCGAATCCGGCGACCGCTCCTCGATGGTCCAAGGCGTGCTCGACCTGCAGCTCGAGACGCCACGCCTCCGCTACGTCGCCGTAGCTCTCTCCTAGCTCCCGCCGCACCGGAATGAGCTCGGCGGTCGCCCCCAGCCCTGACACCGCCTGTGCGGCCTGCTGAGCTAGGCGAAGGCCGTCGTCGGATCGGGCGACCGGCGCCCCGGGCCGGTACTGGTCGCCGCCGTAACTGGTGGGGGGCGGCGTAAGCCGGCGCAGGGCGGCGTCAATGGACGCCGGGTTCGTGGCGCCTCCATATATGACGTCCACCGCCAGATAGTCGCTGGCCAGCGAGCGAACCAGCGCCGGAGAAGACACCTGCGCGTTAAAGGCGGCGGAGCGCGCACCCGCCCATAGGCCAGCTATGCTGCCGGCCAGACAGAGAACAACCAACAGGCGACGCACTATGCATCTCCGGGCATTGCGCAGACACGTGGTCTTTCCGGTAGTATTCCATATGTCGGCGCAGGAAGCGTGCCATGGCCCCTATGCCGCCAGACTGGCGGCGTTGCCCACGGCGTGCAGTGAGAGGGCGAACGTACCACATGACTCAACCGGCGGCAGGGCCAATTTCGCATACTGACTTTGCGACGCTTCCCGTCGTGGCGCGAGGTAAGGTCCGCGACATCTATCGCAGCGGCGACCTGCTGCTCCTCGTTGCCACCGACCGTGTTTCAGCCTTCGACGTCGTCCTACCGACGCCCATCCCCGAGAAGGGTCGCGTGCTTACCGAGCTGTCGGCCCATTGGTTTCGCCGGCTTGCCGATGTGGTCCCCAATCACCTTATCTCGATTCGTGAGGCTGACTTTCCCGAGGCGGCGCGTCCCTACTCGGACCTGCTTGCCGGCCGCACGATGCTCTGCCGGCCGGCAGAGCGTATCCCCGTCGAGTGCGTCGTGCGCGGCCACCTCACCGGATCGGCCTGGAGCGAGTACCGCGCCGCTCAGACGATCAACGGCGCGGCGTTTCCGGCCGGGCTGCGGGAGAATGCCCGGTTTGATGAGCCATTGTTCACGCCGACGACCAAAGCCGACACCGGCCACGACGAGAAGCTCACCTGGGACGAGCTGGTCGGTCTCGTGGGCGGCAACACGGCCGTCTTGCTGCGCGACGTCAGCCTTCGTCTGTATCAACGGGCGAGCGAGCTCGCCAACGCGAAAGGCATCCTCATCGCCGATAGCAAGCTGGAGTTCGGCTGGATCGACGGCGCACTGACCTGGATCGACGAGGCGTTTACGCCCGATTCGTCACGCTTCTGGGCGAGAGAGGATTATCGCCTGGATGGCACGATCCCGAGCTTCGACAAACAATACTTGCGCGACTATCTGACGGAGAGCGGTTGGAATCGGGAGCCCCCCGCCCCCGAGCTGCCGGCCGACGTGGTCCGAACCACCAGCGACCGTTACGTCAGCATCCTGCAGCGCTTGATTGGTCAGGATGGATCTGCTGCAGTTTAGCGCGGCGAGCGACGAGCAGCTCCAGGGTACGCTCAGGCGACTCGGCATCTCCCTGACGGTCGGTGAGGCGAGGGGCGTGTGTCGCCTGTTAGGGCGAGATCCGACGCTGACCGAGCTGCACATTTTCAATACGCAGTGGAGCGAGCACTGCTCCTACAAGAGTAGCCGGGGGCAGTTGGGTCAGTTGCCGACCTCGGCGCCCTGGGTGATTCAGGGGCCGGAAGAAGACGCTGGGATCGTGGAGTGTTGCACCTGGCAAGGGGTGCGCTGGGGTATCGTCGTCGGACACGAGTCGCACAATCACCCCTCGCAAATCGTGCCCTATGAAGGCGCGGCCACCGGCATCGGCGGAATAATCCGCGATGTGCTCTGTATGGGCGCCCACGTCGTCGCCGTGGCCGATGCCCTGCGCTTCGGCGATCCATCGGGCCCGCAGGGCGCGACGGTCCGCTACATCGCCGACGGCGTCGTGGCGGGGGTGGCGGGCTACGGCAACGCCGTCGGCGTGCCGAATCTTGCTGGCGACGTGTACTGGGATTCCGGCTACGACAGCAACTGCCTTGTCAACGTCGTCTGCCTCGGCATCGTGCGAGCCGACGAAGTGATCCACAGTCGAGTTCCCGCGGGCGCCGACCAATGGGACGTGGTGCTCATCGGCAAAGCGACCGACTACAGCGGCTTCGGTGGCGCGGCATTCTCCTCCGGCGTGCTGGTCGCCGATGATGTGGACTCCCAGAAGGGAGCCGTCCAGGTCCCCGATCCGTTTCTCAAGTCGGTGCTCATACGCGCTACCGAGGCCGTCTTCGCGGAGCTGCGCCGGCTAAAGCTGGAGGTAGGATTCAAGGATCTCGGGGCCGGAGGCATCGCATGCGCGTCGTCGGAGATGGGTGGCGACGTGAGCGTGGGCGTCGAGATCTTCCTCGACCGCGTTCACGTCTCCTTGCCGGAACTGTCGCCCCACGTCATCGCCTGCGCCGAGACGCAGGAGCGGCTCCTCTGGATCGTCCCGCCGTCGTTCACACCCGCGCTGCTACGCACCTACAACGAGGACTTTGACCTACCGAACGCCGCCGAGGGCGCCCAGGCGCGTGTCATTGGGCGCACGAGGGACGACGACCGCTATGTCCTCAGCGCGGGTGGACAAGACGTGTGCAACGCTCCCATCGCCGCGGTGTGCCGAGGAATACGCTACCAGCGGGAAGGGAAGGCTCCGGAACGACCACCCGCAGGCCAACCTCCGTCGCCGTTGGAGCGCTACGACGAGACAGCGCTGCGCGTGCTCTCCCAACCCAACGTTGCGTCCAAGTCGGCTATCGTCAGTCGCTACGATCAGGAAGTGCAGGGTTGCACCGTGCTGCGTCCGGGCGAAGGTGACGCGGGCGTGATCGCGCCGCTGGCAGGCTGCCCGGTTGGCGTTGCGCTCACTGTCGATTGCACGCCGGCGTACTGCCGGATCGATCCGTACACCGGGGCCGCGATGGCCGTGGCGGAAGCGGCGCGCAACGTGGCTGCCGTCGGGGCGCGTCCACGTGCGCTCACTGACTGTCTCAACATGGGGAATCCCGAGGACCCGGAAGACTTCTGGGCCTTTACGGAGTCGGTGCGCGGCGTCGCCGACGCCGCGCGGGCGCTTGGTCCAGATGGCAATGGGGGACCGCCCCTGCCGGTGATCTCGGGCAACGTCAGCTTTTACAACGAGGCGTCCGGCGGGCACGCCATCCCGCCTTCACCCATCATTGCCTGCGTCGGAATCCTGGATGATCACACAAAGGCGCTGGGCCTGCAGGTGACGGCGCCTGATGTGGCGTTGGTCCTGATCGGACGTCGACACGCAGCCTTTGGGGGCTCGGTGTACGAGGCGATCCGAATGGGCCGCGTGCCCGACGCCGAGAGCCACGACCTGCCGCCGCTGGAGCTGGACGCCGAACGGCGCGCCAACGAGGCGATGGTCGAGCTGGCTGCTCGCGACCTGGCGCTCGCCGCGCACGACATCAGCGACGGTGGACTCCTGGTGTGCGTGGCGGAGATGCTGCTCGGCGCTCGTGGCGACGGGCGCTTAGGGGCCGAGCTCGACCTGTCGGCGGTGGCCGAGCGGGCTGACGCGGCGCTGTTTTCGGAAGCAGGCGGCTTCCTGGTCGCCGTTGTTCCAGAGCTGATTCCGGCCGTGGAGCGTGTCTTACGCGAACGCGCACTCGAAGTCGTTGTTGTCGGGCGAACCGGCGGCGATCGATTGCTCGTTCGCCACGCCGGAGCGACCGTCCTGGACGTGCCAGTGGCCGACTTGGCGTCGGCATGGTTGGGCGCGGTGCCGGAGGCGATGGCGTGAGCGGGCGCGTCGCGGTGCTGCTATTTCCCGGTACCAACTGCGAGGAGGAGTCGCTGCGCGTGGCCCGCCTGGCCGGACTGGAGGCCGAGCTAGTCCGTTGGAATCAGGACCTGGACGCCGATTCGTTCGATGGGTACGTCTTGCCAGGCGGATGGGCCTACGAAGATCGGGTGCGCGCCGGGGCGATCGCAGCCCGGGAGCGGATCGTCTCGACCATCGCCGTGGAGGCGTCGCGCGGCAAGCCGGTGCTGGGCATCTGCAACGGCGCGCAGGTGCTAGTCGAGACCGGGCTCGTTCCTGGACACAGCGGCAGCGCCGCGATGGCACTGGCTGCCAACAATCGCGGCTATCGCTGCGCCTGGGTCAAGGTAAAGCTGCAGGTGTCGCCGGGCCGCACCGCCTTCACGTCCGCCTTTGCCCCCGGACAGATCGTAGACCTGCCGGTCGCGCACGGTGAGGGACGGTTCGTGACCGATTCGCGGACAACCGTCGAGCGCCTCATCGCCGGATCGCAGATACCGTTCGCCTACTGCACAGCCGGCGGGGAACTGGCTACGGAGTTTCCCGAGAATCCCAATGGCTCGATCTACGCCGCGGCGGCCGTCTGCAATCCCGCTGGCAACGTGATGGCGTTGATGCCCCACCCGGAACGAGCGAGCTGGTGGTGGCAGCACCCGCCGCACCGGCGCCCCCCTGGGCTAGCCGCCCGTCCCGACCGCCTCAATGTCGCGGCCCCGGCACACGCGATTTTTCGCTCGATGGCCGCCCATATCGCCCAGCGCACCCGGAGTCGCCTACCGTGCTGATCAGCCTGGCGGTGCGCTTGCTGATTCCGGACACCACGGCGATTTCCGCGCTACGCTCCCTGCGGCAACAGTCGCTGGCAGCATTGCTCGAGCTGCGGCGAGAGGTGTGTTGGGGCTTCGACATCGCGAGTGATGTCGAAGCCGCCGTGGACCGGCTGCTGCGCACGGATGTGTTGGTGAATCAAAACAAGCATCGGGTGCGCTGGTGGGCCGGCGACCTCGAGCTGGCCCCATCGGTGAACGGTGCTGGGTTGCTGCATGCTGCCTCGGTGCTGGTGGAGTCGAGGGACGACCCTGACGTACCGGCCATGCAGCAGCTGCTGTCGCGACGGCTTGGCTTCGCGGATCTCCGAGTCGTGCGCCATGGGACCCTGTGGCACGTGGTCACGGCCGACGGCGGCTCCTCGGCGACACTGGCCCGCCACGCGATCGACGCTCTGCTCGCCAATCCGCATGGCCAGATTGCCACATTGCTCGGCGGCTCATAGCTCCCAGACGCTAGTCTCTTAACCGCGTTCGATTGACCGTCGCGACGTGGTCGGCGCATACTATGTGGTGGTCTGGCTGAACGTTGACCGAGCGGCCGCGCTCCTCCTTCGTTGCGCCATGGCGGCAGTGCCGGTCGACAGCATGGGGCTACCTTCGCCGGCTCAGACTGGTCTGGTGGGGAAGGGGGGGGCGATGCCGGAAGTGCAGCTCTCCATGCTGGCGGCGGAGGTGCGCGCGGCCATCGACAACGAGGACCTAGACAGCGCCGCGCACACCTGTCTTCGCGTGTTGACTCGCTACCCCCGCTGGGTAGATGGCTACTGGCTCCTGGGGTCGATCCTCGTCGAGCGGGACCACCCGGACAAGGCCAGATCCTGTTTTGAGGCCGTGGCCAGCGCCATGCCGGACGATCCCCGACCCTATGAGGGCCTCGCGGCGGTCGCGCAACATCAAGGCGACCTGTCGTCGGTCGCGGCGGGACTGTTCCGAGCCATCGAGGTTGGAGAGACGAGCCAGGGCGTGCAGAGCGCCTGGCTCGGCATGTGCCGCAGGCTGGGGCGTCCCGAGGAGCCGGTGCGCACCGACGCGCTACTCGCCCATACATTCCTCATTGCCGGACGCTATCAGGAGGCGGAGCGCTCGGCGGAGAAGGCGCTCCTGGAGGAAGCGGATAGGCTTGATGTGCTGCTGGTGCAGGCGATGGCCAGGCTGTTTGTTGGTAACCGGAACGGCGCCCGATCGAGCTGCGAGCAGCTCCTAGCGCTCAGCCCGGATTGCCTGAAGGCCCTCGCCGTATCCCGCTATCTGTTACTTGAGGACCGCGACCTAGCGAGCCGTGCGAATGAGCTTGGGGATACTTTGGCGGCTCTCGATCCCGAGGGGCGGACGCTGATCTGGCTGCGCGGCCAGCTCAGCGTCCGCGGCTTCGATGTCGGCGGACTGCCGTCCGAGCCGCACTTGGTCTGCTGGGGTGAGGAGACCAACGGCGTTGCATCGACATCGATCGCGCGAGCAGAGTCCGCTACGCCAACCGAGCCGGCACACCCGGCTATCGAACCTGCCGGTGACGTTGCGGGTGGCGCACCCTCCCCAGAGGCTCAATCCGCCTCGGAAATGACCGGTACGCCCGGGCTCGACGCGACGACCCTAGGGTCCGACTCGCAGCCGTCGGAGGTTGATGGTAAGGCAGACCGTTCGGTCCAGCAGATAAGCGATGTGTCCACTCCGCCACCGACCGTGGCCGCGCAAACTGAACAGCCCAGCCAAGCGCCGGAGCAGGCGCCTGGGCCTGGGGATGGCGGAAATGACGTGATGGCGCGCATCGCGGCGCTGCCGGGAGTGAGAGCAGCGGCGGTCATCTATCCGGATGGACGGATCGACTTGAGCTCCCGCGATGGACCCGCCGACAGCGTGTTCGCCGCGGTGTCCGCGGCAGTGTTCGGGCCGGTGGCCGGCGTCTTACAGCAGGGGGGGGTATCGCAGTTGGACGCTTGCCTGCTTGAGGCGGGGCAGACCGTGGTCCAGATGAAGGCGGTCGGCGGTCACGTCCTGATGGTCATCGCGGCCGGCCCGGTGAATAATGGCCTGGTCCGGTTGGCGCTGAAGCACGCGGCGGATACAATCCCACGTGCGTAGGGGGAGGCCGCTTGTCGAGTCCGTTGTGGCGACGACTATCCTGTATCGTCCTGTTCATCGTTGCTCACGGCACTGTGCTCCCCTTGCCGGCTCAAGCGGCGGCAGATAAATCCGACCCGACCGCGCCTCAAACCATAGCGCTCGACTTTGACGTTCCGGGCGGCCATTTCTTTACGGAGGCGAATGGGGCGCCACTGGGGAAAAGCTCGACCGGCTTTCAGCTCGGCGACGACGGGGGGATCGCCATGTGGACCGGCTACCAGCGACTGGGCGGCGTTGGCCTACTGGGATATCCGGTCTCCGGGCGTTTTCTCGCCAACGGGATGGTCGAGCAAGCAACGCAGCGTGCGATCTTGCAATGGCAGGCGAACAGTGGCAGCGTGGTGCTGGCCAACGTGTTCGACCAGCTCCACGACCTAGGCAAAGACGCCTGGCTGCGCCAGGTCTACCAGATTCCTCCGCAGGCGAGCTTCGATGAGCACAACCTAACCTTCGCTCAGGTGCAGGAGAAGCGCCTCGCCTTGCTCGCAGGCGTGCCGGCCATCAAGGCGCGCTTCGACTCGGCAACAGACCCGATTCAGCTCTACGGCTTGCCGACATCGGGACCCGTCGACTTCGGGCCGATGGTGGCCCTACGTTGCCAACGCGTGGTGTTCCAGTATTGGAAAGTGGCGACGCCTTGGGCCAAACCGGGAGATGTGACCCTGGTCAACGGTGGAGACGTGGCCAAGGCTGCCGGCACGGTTCCAACCGCGGCCGCTACACCGTCCCCGTCACCGGTGGTGGATGGACAGGCAGCCACGCTGCCGTGGTCCGGTTGGTGGTGGCCGGCCTCGCTGAGTCCGTATACGCCTCCCTACCTGTTCGGCGCCGATGGTCCGCTGGCGAAGTATGACCAGTATGTCGCCGCTCGCGGACAGCCCCTTCCGGGCGTCCAGCAATGGGAGCGGCAACACCTCGTCTGGAATGATCCGACTTTTGATTGGGCTGGGCACTGCAACGGGTGGGCCGCTTCGGCGCTGTTGGAGCCGGAGCCGACGGCACCGACCACGGCGAGCGGAATAACTTTTGGTGTTGGCGACCAGAAAGGATTGCTGGCGGACTATCACTTCTCCGATACGCCGCTCTGGGAATACGGCAGCCTGAAGAGCAGCCTTTTGCCGGCTGACTTGCATCGCATGGTACTTACCTGGCTGGGACAGCGACACTTGGGCTTCGTCATCGACGACTACGCTGCCAGCGATCAGATCGAGAGCTTCCCCGTCTATCGCTTTCACCTGGTCTACCTGCCGGACCCACTCGACGCCAACAAGACGCATGTGCAGGTCACCCTGTGGATGGCCGACTACCACGTACCCGCTGATTTCACGGGACTACGGCCCTACCCCAGCGCGGACGGCCAGCGCTTCGATTACTTCATCACCGGCCCGAAGGACAATCCCACCGGGGGTGAGTGGGAAGGCGTCAGCCTGGTCGGGAAGCGAGGCCATCCGCGCTTCATTTGGTATCCCGATCCGGCGGTGCGCAACGTCGGGACCACCCTGACCGACCCGGCGCTGACCTATTCGACGATCCTGGATATCCTGGGCCGGGCCCAGCCGAAGTCACCGTCAAATGGCCCGTTGCGCTGGCAGCGGCCATCGCCCATCGGCAGCCGGGACCTTCCCTGGCTGGGCAATGAGGAGAGATGATGCATATTTCAGAGCTCGACACGCCGGTCATGGTCGTGGACCTTGACGTCGTCGAAGACAATATTCGCCGGCTGCAGTCCGCGCTCGACGCGGACGGCGTTGGCTGCCGCCCCCATATCAAGACGCACAAGATCCCGGCCATCGGGCGAAAGCAGATCGCGGCGGGAGCCATTGGAATCTGCTGCCAGAAAGTTGGCGAGGCGGAAGTGTTCGCCGCGGCGGGCTTTACGGACATCCTCATCGCCTACAACATCGTCGGCCGGCCCAAGACGGAGCGACTCGCCCGGCTACAGCGACAGGGTCGAGCAATCGCCGCCTTAGATTCCCGCGAGACCGCCCAGGGCATAGCCGACGCCGCTCGCGATGAAGGGGTGACCGTACCCGTCGTCATCGAGGTTGACTCGGGCGGCCATCGCGCCGGAGTCCAAACTGCCGAGCAGGCGCGGAGCCTGGCGCGAATCGTTGGCGATCTCCCGACGCTGCGCCTGGAGGGAATCATGTGCTACCCGACCACCAAGCACGTGATACCGATCCTTCAGGAGACCCGCGCCGCCCTGGAAGGCGATGGCGCTCATTGCGCGATCGTCAGTGGAGGCGGTACGGGGCTGCACACGATCGCCCGCGAGGCCGGGTTGACGGAGCACCGATCCGGCACCTATCTCTACAACGATATGAGCTGCGTACGCGCCGGCAAGGCGACGGTGGAACAGTGCGCGATGCAGGTGCTGGTGACCGTGGTGAGCACCGCTTCGCCCGGCTTTGCCACGGTTGACGGCGGGTCCAAGACGTTTACGAACGACGCGCTCCAGTCAAATGGACGAAACGGACTGGTGTTGGAGTATCCCGACTGTTACTTGGAGCGCATGAACGAGGAACACGGCATCTTGAACACCTCGCAGGCGGAGCGTGGGCCGCGAGTCGGCGAAAAGGTGCGCGTCATCCCGAATCACGCCTGCGGAACGACCAATCTGCACGACTACGTTGCCGCGCATCGGGGTGGGCGGGTGGAAGCTATCTGGCCCGTGGCCGCCCGGGGGACTATCCGTTAGTGACCGGTCAGCGCATCGTCGTCGCCGATGACGAGATCGACATTCGTCGACTTGTCGCCTACACGCTGCGACGGCAGGGCTATGTCGTCTGGGAAGCCAGCGAGGGTGAGGAGGCGCTTGCCCTGGCGCGCCAGGAACATCCTGACCTGGTGCTGCTGGATGTCCTCATGCCCGGTTTGAGTGGCCTCGAAGTGGCCACCGCGCTAGCAACAGATCCGGGAACCGCTGCGATTCCCGTCATCATGCTGTCGGCATTGGGTCAGTCCAGCGATGTCGCGGCCGGACGCGAGACCGGCGCTCGAGCCTACCTGACGAAGCCCTTCTCTCCATCTGAACTGGCGGAACGGGTAGCTACGGTGCTCGCCAGCCAGAACTGAGGCACGTGGCCATGGCCCTTCGACGGCGCGTTACCGCCATGCGTAACTCTTTCCGTTCGCGGCCCGACCAGCATGTGATATACTCAATTCCGTGTGGAGGATATCCTTGGGAAGGCGATCGGCCCATCGCGTGCTGATATCCCTGCCGGAGCACCTGCTGTCGGAGGCGGATCGAGTTGCCGAGGCGAGCGGAGTGACCCGGAGCGAGCTGGTGCGCCGGGCGCTTGCCGACTGCATCGCCCAGTTTGATCAGCAGCGCCTGCGCGATGACTGCGCGGAAGGGTACCGCATGCTGGCCGAGGAGGATCTGGCCGAGGCTGAGGCGTTCATTGGCATGAAGGCGTAAGCATGGAGGACTCTGCTGCACCCCGCTTTCGGCGGGGCGACGTGGTGCTCGTGCCCACACCGAGCGGCTCAGCGTCCCGGTCCGAGCAGCTTGCACCGGGTGTCGTCGTCCAAGGGGATCTCGGTAACGAGTTCGCGCCCAATGTCATCGTTTGCCTGATCTCATCGTCGGTGCCCGCACGCGTCTACCCGATGCACGTGCGGCTGGAAGCGGGATCGCCGGAGGCCGTCGAAGCGGGAGTTGAGCGCACCTGCATCGTCAAGACGGAGGCGATCGTCACCGTCCCACGGCGTGCCGTACAGCGACGGCTGGGTACGCTGCCCAAGCAGGTATTGGCGCGATTGGACGCTTGCCTGCGCTTGAGCTTGGGGCTGGGCACGTAGCAGCAATTGGTGAGGCAGAGAGACCGGTCGATTGGACTTGGCCGGCCACGAATAGGAACAGTGGAGGTTGCATGCCGATCTACGAGTACGAATGTAGGGAATGCCGGCACGTGTTCGAACGCTTTCAGCGCTTTAGCGATGCGCCGGTGACGCAGTGCCCGGAATGCGAGGGGTCGGTCCGCAAGGTAATGCAGCCGGTCGGTATCTTGTTCAAGGGTTCAGGGTGGTATAAGACGGACTCGCGTCCCGCTGAGAGCTCGACAAATGGTACGAGCTCCTCGAAGGATACCGCCGCGCCAACCGCGGTGGAGGGCGCCAGCCCAGCGTCGGGCAAGGCGAGCGATGCCAAGCCTTCGAGTGACGGGGCGGCCAAGAGCACAGCCAGTCCATCCTCGAAAGCGGCGGCCGCCGCGTCCGGCGCCGGCTCCGGCAGTTGATCGCGCGTGCGCGCGGTGTTGCAACGGGTGTCGTCTGCTTCGGTCGCGGTGAACGGCGGCAGCGTCGCGGAAATAGGGCCGGGAATACTGGCCCTTGTGGCGATTGCCCGTGACGACAGCCCGGCCGTCCTGGCGCCGTTTGTCGAGAAGGTAACCAATCTGCGGATGTTCGGTGACGCCGCGGGGCGCTTCAGCCGGTCTCTCGCGGAAACGGCCAATGAGCTGCTCCTCGTCTCGCAATTCACCTTGTTCGGTGACGTGCGCCGTGGCCGGCGGCCAGACTTCAGCGCGGCGGCCCCGGCAGCCGCCGCGCAAGTGCTATTCAACGAGCTGACAGAGCGCTTTCGGGCGCGAGGCGTCCGCACCCAGACGGGCCGATTCGGCGCCGACATGCAGGTCGCACTCGTCAATGACGGGCCGGTTACGCTTATTGTCGACGTGTAATTCGACGAGATAGAGGGAGTCCATCGGTGGCTGAAGAGGCGAAGTTCCGGCGCGCACTCGTGTTGGCTGCGCACCCGGACGATCCAGAGTTTGGTTGTGGCGGCACCATCGCCAAGTGGGCGCAGGACGGCGTAGCAGTGGCATTTTGTCTGTGTACCAACGGGAATAAGGGTACGCCGGCTGCCGAGATGTCGCCGCTCGAGCTGACCCGCACCCGATACGATGAGCAGCGCGCCGCCGCCGATGTCCTGGGGGTCGGCGAGGTCATGTTCCTGGACAACAACGACGCTGAGCTGACGGTTAGCCTCGATTTCCGCCGCCAGGTCACGCGAGTAATCCGGCAGTTTCGACCTGACGCGGTGTTCACGCACGACCCGCGGCCGATCATTCACGGCAATCGATTTCTGAACCACCCCGATCATCGGGCGACCGGACAAACCGTGCTCGACGCCATCTATCCGACCGCTCGCGATCCCCTGAACTTTCCGGAGCAGTTTGCCGAAGGATTACTCCCGCACAAGGTACGCCACATCTACCTGTTTGGTACTGACGACGCCAACGAGTGGGTGGACATCGCCGACACGCTGGAGACCAAAGTCGAGGCGCTCAAGCGCCATCGCACGCAGATGCACGAGCCGGAAAAGCTGCTCGATCGCCTGAAGGAATGGGCCGCTCGCATGGCCGAGGGTCATGACCTGCAGTACGCGGAGGCATTCTGCCACGTCGAGATGATGGGGTTTTGAGGGGCCGGGGGGCAGAGGAGCAAGGGAGATTGGGGCCTGGTCGGACGCATGGCCAATCGGAGCATTCCCGTCCCACTGCGGGCCATGCCTCCCGGCGCCACCTCCCCTCTGCTCCCCTGCTCCCCGGCCCGCCTGCCCCTCATCGCCCCGCTGTCCTGGATCGTTTCGCGATCACGTGAAAACACACCGCTGCCACCCGCTCCGAGCCCAGCGACCATCTGGATTGTTGGGTTTTCGTCGCCTCAAGCCGCCAGGCCGGATCGCGGAGCACCCGGACGATCGGTCCGATGGGGGCCCAGCGCGCCGGGTTGGTTGGGCCGAAGATAGCGAGCGTAGGCACTCCCAGCGCGGCCGACAGGTGTGAGACGCCGGAGTCGTTGCCAACGTAGGCGGCGCAGCGAGTGAGCATGCCGGCAATGACGGGTAGCTCGAGGCCACTGAGGATCTGAAGGTTCGTAGCGCGATCCGCGACCAGTTGCCATTGGGCTAGGATGTCGGATTCCGCGGGACCGAGGAGCACGAGCACGCCGAGACCACCGCGGGTCAATGCCTCTGCCACCTCTACATACCGTTCCACCGGCCAGCGCTTGCTCGCGCCTCCGCTCCCCGGATGCATGGCGACGACGGGAGGCGCGCCGGTCCCAATGCGCTCCCGCCACCACTGCGCGGCTCGCTCCTCAGCCGCCGCCGGGACGAGGCGCGGTTGGCGGGCGCGAACCCGCCCGATGCCTAACGGGTCGAGGGCTTGAAACAGGTAGTCGGCGACATGTATGTTGGCGTCCTCCGGCGGTTGGGACGGCGAGCCAACGGTGCGCTTGACTCCCCATTGATCCAGACGGCCGGCTACGTGGACCCATTGTTTCAGCCAGACCACCGCCAGGTCGGCGGCTGCCCAGGTCGGTGCATGCGGGGAGTCGTCGCCGTACAGCATGCGGCCGGCGTCGTCTTCCACTGGCAGCGCCGCATCGACCAGGCCGGCGGCACGAACAAATGGCAGCAGCGAGCGCGGGCCCAGGAGGGTCACACGCGCCGCGGGCCAGCGCGTCCGCAGCGCCGACAGGGCCGGCAGGGTGAGCAAGCCATCCCCTACAGCCCCGGCGCGAACCACCAGTATGTGCTCCACGCACGGTAGCATGCCATGGAGGACGGAGCCGAGATTGCCCTGGCGCACCATTGGCCAAGAGCCGGCTACCCAACTGTTGCAGCGCAGTTTGGGTGCGGGAAGGACTGTTCACGCCTACTTGTTCACCGGCCCCGCCAACGTCGGGAAGACCACACTGGCGCTAGATTTCGCCCGCGCCCTCGTCTGCTCCGGAACACCGCCTCCCTGCGACCACTGCGCCGAGTGTCGCATGCTCCTCGCGAACGGGCATCCCGACGTAGAGCAGGTCGAGAGTGACGACGCCGACGCTACCGACTTCACAGCGCTGTGGGACACCTCGGTCGCCGATCGCCCATCACGCGCGCTGCGTATCGAGCGCGTTCGCGAGCTCATCAGATCCTGTGCGACGCGGCCATCGCAGGCCAGGTACCGGGTCGCTACCCTGGACGGCAGCATGGTCCAGGACGCGGCGGCGTCGGCGCTGCTCAAGCTCTTCGAAGAGCCAGGACCGTCGACCGTCCTGCTGTTGCGCGCCAACGCGGTCGAGGGGCTGCCGCCGCCGATCGCCTCGCGATGCCAAATCGTCCCCTTACGGCCGGTTCCAGCTACCGACATAGCGCGTTGGTTGGGTGAAGCCGACATCACGCCCGACTTGGCGCTCGACTGTGCCGGCGTCAGCGGCGGTCGACCCGGTCTCGCCCTGCGACTGGCCAAGACGCCGGGAGCAATGGACTCCCTGGGCAAGCAGGTGGTCACCGCGCTCGACCTCGTCGGAGCGGACACGGTAGCGCGCATCGAGCAGGCCGGCATCTGGGCCCGGAACTATGCAACGACCCGCGCCGCGATCGATTTGCTGAGTCTCGTCTGGAGAGACCTCATGCGGCTGGCCGCGAATGAGGAGGTGTCCGTATCCTTAAGGTCGGCGCGGCCCGCGCTTACAGACCTAGCCGGCCAGCTCGACATCGCCACGCTGGGTCGCCAACTCCGCGCGATCGCCCGAGCCTCGCGCCTGCTCGATGCCAACGTCCAGCCGCGACTGCTGCTGGACTGGCTGCTGTTGCAGTTGAGGGGACCTCTCCCCCGGCCCCTCCCCTAGGAAGGGAGGGGAGCTTCCACAGCAAGGGTAGTGACCTGTCGTGGCAACCACCGCTGGCGCTGCCACTACGAGCAACGATCGTCCCCGTCCAGACTCCCCTCCCTTCCTAGGGGAGGGGCCGGGGGAGAGGTCCCCGCCGTCCCAGCGTCGGCGCATCGCGACGGGGACGCTCGCTGGGATTGGGGCGGTGCGGCGGTCGTTGGGACAGCAGATCGAGCGCAACGGTAATCGCGCGCTCCAATTGGGGGTCGGCCCCGCGGGCGTAGTCCTGGGGCGCGTTGTCGATCTCGATGTCCGGATCGGTTCCATAGTTCTCGACGCCCCAGCCGACATCGTCGAAGTAGTAGGCAAACTCCGGTTGGGTTGTGACGGTGCCGTCCGCCAGCCGGTGGCGCGGGTTGATGCCAATCACGCCGCCCCAGGTGCGCTTGCCGACGAGCGGGCCGAGCTTCAACAGCTTGAAACCGTGGCAGAATATGTCGCCGTCCGAGCCCGCCAGCTCGTTGGTTAGGGCGACGATCGGCCCCGCCGGCGACTCGTACGGATAGGGACGAGGGGCGCCCCAGCGCGGGAAGGCGTAGCCGATGCGGCGACGCGCCAGCTTCTCCAGGAGCAGCCCGGAGACGTGGCCGCCGCCGTTGAAGCGGACGTCAATGATCAGGGCATCACGCTCGTATTCTCGCAAGAAGCCTCGATGAAACTCCGCGAAGCCATTCGCTCCCATATCCGGAATGTGGACGTAACCGACTCGCTGGCCGGTCGCTTCCTGTACCGCTGCACGCTTTGCCTCCACCCAGTCGCGGTACCGCGCCGGCCGCTCGTCACCGATCGCTTTGACCGTGACCGTGCGCGGCGGCTCGTCACCACGACGAACCGTGAGCAGCACGTCGTTGCCGGCTTGATTGACGAGGAGCTGCGCCGGTGAGACCCCGGCGTCGATCGGCTGCCCGTTAATTGCCAGCACGATGTCGCCAGAGCCGACATTGACGCCCGGGGCGTTCAACGGCGAGGTTGCGGTCGCGTCCCATGGATCACCGCGCAGCACCCGACCGATTCGGTACTGGCGCGTCGCGGCGTCATATTCCCAATCCACACCCAGGTAGCCTTGCCGGTAGTCGGGGCCCGGCCGGTATTCGCCGCCCCGCTCGTAGGCGTGAGACGTGCCCAGCTCGCCCTGGAGCTCCCAGAGCAGATCGGAGAACTCCGAGCGCGTGGTGACACGCTCCACGAGGGGAAGGTAGCGCCTGTGGACGGCTGGCCAGTCCACATTGGATAGGCTCTCCGTCCAGAATTGTTCCCGCTGCAGTCGCCAGGCCTCGCGGAACATCTGACGCCACTCCGCGGCGGGCTGGACGGAGATTTTGGCGCGGTCCAGATCGATCCAACCGCTCAGTCGCCCCGGTTTCTGGCCCTCGGCGTCTCTCACATCCGGCGGCTTCTCGCCGGCCTTGAGCACGCGCCAGCGCTCGCCGGACTGATAGAGCAGCGTCTTGCCGTCGCGTCCGAGCTGGAAATCGGTCACGCCGTCCACAAGGCGTTCTTGCTTCTGCGTGTCAAAGCTGAAGGACTCGATCGTCCCGTTGGGCGGCGGCGTACCGCCAACCAGGTTTCGATGGCGCGCCCCCTCGACCGGATAGCTGGAGAACAGCGCCTTGCCGGCGATGCCGGCGATGCGCCCATACCGCCCCTCGGGGACCGGAAAGGCAACTACTCGGTCGCTGATCCCCTCCAGGTCGATCTCCGTGGCCGGCGGAGCTTCCGGCTCCAGCTCGGCGGCGGCCTTCTTCTGCGCCTGCGCCTCCCTGCTCTCCGGCGGCTTGGCCTGGGGAACGAAGGGCGAGAGCAGATCGCGGCGCAGCGTCACGGCGAACGGCCGGCTCCCCTTGGGAAAGCCCAGGTCGAACTGCATGCCGTCGTAGACCGGATCAAAATCCCGATGGCCGATGAAATAGAGGTACTTTCCTTCTGGATCGAAGGCCGGCGCTCGGTCGATGAGGACTGGGCTGGTGGCGAACACGGACTCGCCAGTGTCGACGCGACAGAGCTTGATCGCCGACGATTGCGCGGTGTCGGCAAAGCCGTAGGCAAGCCAGCGACTGTCGGGCGACCAGGCGATGCCGCCGATGCGCTCGAACGGACTGCGATCCAATACGCGCAGCGGCGGCGTGACCTCCTGCTCACCGCGCAGATCCAGTACCAACAGCTCATTGCGGTGCGTCGTCAGCGCGACGAGCTCGGCCGAAGGAGCAACCTCAAGGTCGACCACTCGCCCTACGTCCAGTGTATCCAGCCGTCGCGACGGCGCGGAGCCATCCGCGGTGAGCAGGACCAGGGTCTCCCGCTCGCCTTCGTCGCTCGCGGCGGCGATCAGGCGCTTGCGGTCGTTGAGCCAGGTGAGCAGACGGTAGCGTACCCCGTCTGGCTGGCCGTGCTGGGACACACCGCCTTCCCAGTTGGCAAAGCTGAACGCCTTTCCTCGCGTGGAGATGGCCAGACCGGAGCCGTCCGGATTCAAGGTGGCGCTATGCACGAAACGCGACGCGGGCACGAAACGACGGTTGCGCTGGGTCCGCGAGCTGCCTAGCTGTATGTCCAGCCGTCGTGTCTCATCGCTTCGCGGGTCAAACAGGTAGATGTCGGCGCCGGAGTGGTAGACGAGGCGCTCCCGGTCGGCGCTGAGGTTGCGCGCGTAGTAGGTCTCGTGGTCGGTGTGGCGGCGTAGGTCCTCTCCCTGGGGCGTACACGAGTAGAGGTTGCCGACGCCCTCGTGATCGGAGAGGAAGTAGATTCGGTCGCCAACCCAGCACGGATAGGCCAGATTGCCGGTCAGCGCCACCAGTGGACGAAAGTCACCCCTGCCGTCAGGGTCCACCCAGAGCGTGCCGGCAGTTCCGCCGCGGTAGCGTTTCCAGCGGGCGGCCTCGCCGTATTGGTGCCGGCCGATGACGACCCCGCCCATCCTGACCGCGGAAATGGGTCCACTGTGGCGCTCGTGCGACACGGAGTTTGCCGGCCCCAGCGACAGCTCGCGCGGCAGGCCTCCATCGGCGCGAACGATGTTGAGCCATTGCTCGCTAAAGGGACGACCGGCGTTAGTAGCGTAAAGAATGTCCGAGCCATTGTGCGACCAGCCGGCAACACTGCAGGTCGCTGCCTGAAACGTCAGTCGCCGCGACGGACCGCCGGTCGAGGGCATCACGTAGATCTCAGCGGGGCCCTCTTCGCGACCAACGAAGGCCAGCAACGTGCCGTCGGGCGAGAAACAGGACCGGGAGGCCTCGCCAACCCCCGCTGTGAGGCGGTAGGCTCGACCACCCTCGGCCGAGACGGTCCACAGATCATCCTCGCAGGCAAACGCAACGACATCTCCATGCAAGGCGGGAAACCGGCAATATCCTCGATTCGCCGCGCCGCGTCCGGGGCTGCCGGCGCCGTCCATAGGACCCCCTCTCCGATCGTCTGACTCGAAGCAGGGTACGGATCACGCGGCGATCGGTCAATGCGTCAACGGACCATGCCAACAAGGCGATGTTTGGCGGGCGCATAGCTTGCTGGCATAATCGACCTTTGTTGTATACGGTCACGTCGAAGCATGGAGAGGTTGCCAAGAATGGCGTCGCAGAAGCTGCGGGTGGGGATTGTCGGCACCGGGGGTATCGCGCGCTCCGTCCACATTCCGGGGTATCAGAAGCTGGCCGATCGGGTCGAGCTGGTTTCGACATTCGACGTGGCGGCGGAGCGCGCCGAGCAGACGGCGGCCCAGTTCAACATCCCGCACCACTTCGGCGATTACGAGCAGTTCCTCGACGGGCCGAAGCTGGACGCCATCAGCATCTGCACGCCGCCCAACTCGCACGCTCCGTTGGCAGTGCGGGCGTTCGAGCACGGTCTCCACGTGCTGTGTGAGAAACCGGTGTCAACATCGGCGGCTGGCGCGGTGGAGATCGTGCGCGCGGCCAAGATGGCCAATCGGGTGCTGATGGTGGGATTCCAGCACCGCTTCACCCGCGCCGAAAAGACGCTCAAACGTGTCGTCGACGACGGCGGGCTGGGCAGCATCTACTACTCTCGTGCGCAGTCCCTTCGTCGCCGCGGCATTCCGGGCTGGGGCGTCTTCACCAGCAAGGAGCTCTCCGGCGGCGGCCCGATGATGGACATCGGCGTCCACGTGCTCGACCAGACGATCTACCTGCTCGGCAATCCGACGCCGGTCAGCGTCTTCGGCTCGACCTATCGCAAGCTCGCCACGCGCGTAGGATTCAACAGCTTCGGTCCGTGGGATCCCTCGACCGTGGAGACCGAAGATTTCGCCACGTCGATGGTGAAGTTTGCCGACGGCTCCACGATGCTGCTGGAAGCCGCCTGGATGCTCAACATCGGCAGCTCCGGCCACAATGTGCTGCTCTGCGGCACCGAGGGCGGCGCTGAGCTCAACCCGCTCAAGATTTTCTCGGAGCGCCACGGGATGCTGTTTGACGAGACACTGCCGGAAGGGCTCGGCGGCCGCGGCCAGGACCGAGATCAGGACGAGAAGATCGCCCATTTCGTGGACTGCATCCAGCAGCATCGCCAGCCGTTAGTCACCCCGAGCGAGATCGTCAACGTTGCCCTGATCATCGACGCTGTGTACGAGTCCGCGGCCACGGGCAAGGCGGTGGAGATTACGCAGCCGGAGTGGTGAGGCGCGGGCCCTCACCCCCAATCCTATCTGGGTGGTGGCACGGCGAGGCCGGCTGGTACGGGCTGAGGCCCCCTCTCCGGCTTCGCCACCTCTCCCCCAATTCTGGGGGAGAGCCGCCACGGCCGTGCCACCGGCAAAACGGATGGCCGTCCCCAGCCCGGGGCAGGGCAGTGTTGGGAGCGCTATCCCCGCCACCGCTCTCCCCCAAACTTGGGGGAGAGGTGGCGAAGCCGGAGAGGGGGCCATCACCCCAACAACTGGCCTCCCCTTCCTGAGCTTGCTGCTGAGCCGTGCTCCGCAATGGCCGGCAAAGCGGGTACGCTGTCCTTGCGAATCGTTGCAATCCGGTCGATTGCGGCCGGCCGCTACCCCGGCACGACACCCCGCACGAAATCTAGCGGGTTCTGGACCGTGCGCTCCTCCAGCGAGGACTGGCGGCAGACGCGCTCGCCGCGGCCCCTCAACTCTGCGAGCATCTCTTCCCGCGCCGCCCAGGGCAGGAGCTCCATCTCGGATTGGAAGAAGCTGACCCCTTCCAGCAGGTGATGCACCGTCGTCTCCGCGTCGACCGCCGTCCAGGGCACCACGCTCGGCACAGTCCGGACATCACGGAGGCCCGCCTCGACGAAGCGGCGGCCGACCTCGCCAGGCTCGTGCAAGACTTGGCGAACCGTGGTGCCTTGGCGCTGCGCCAGGTCGAAGACGGGGGCGAACCAGTCGCGAAACCAGGGGAGATCGAAGGAGAAGCGGCAGGGCGCCATCACGGCCACGATTCCCCCCGGCTTGGTGACGCGGCGCATCTCCCGCACCGCCCGCGGCACATCCTGGGTGAAGTGCAGGAAGCCCACGCCAACAGTCGCATCGAAGGCGCCGTCCGCGAAGAACGGCATGTGCTCGGCTCGCGCCTGCCGGAAGGTCAGGTTCTCGGCCCTGTGTTGCCGGGCCTTGGTCTTGGCCCGCTCCAGCATTCCGATTGCGGGGTCGATGCCGACGATCCGTCCGTCCGGCCCCGTCGCTTCCCACAGGCCGCCCTCAAAAGTCTGGCTGCCGGTCCCGCAGCCGCACTCCAGCATGTTGGCCCCGGCCGGAATCGCCGCGAAGGCCGTGAAGGCCCGCCGTTGCTCAACTGCCCTTGGGAACATTCTGGCCGCGCTGGCGTCCCAGTTCTCGAATAGGTTGAATTGGGACAGGAAGATGAGCTGGAGGCGTCGCTCCATGTAGCCGGAGTCCACTAGCGCGCGGCGCGCTTGCTGGTACCGCTCCTCGCCGAGGGGGGTATGCAGCACGTAGCGGCGACCATCCTCGACCGTCAGCGAATAGGCGCCGGCAAGCAGGCCAGCCAGGAGCTCGTCGTCTAGCTCGTACTCCACCCATGGCCGGTGCAGCCTGCCGTGGACGAAGTCGTCTTCGCTGACGCGGCCGTAGTGGCGCACGGCGCCGTGATTCTCGACGTAGGTGACGACCGCGTAGACGCGGACGAGGGCGCCGATGCCGCGATCGGCGACGAAGCGCCGCAGGCGGGAGATCGCCGCATGGGCGATGACGGGGCCGACGTGGATATCGCCCAGCCGGTCGTGGGCGATGGCAGCGGCGGAGGAGATCAGCATCTCCTGGCAGGCCGTGCGACCGAGCCGAGCGGCGGCCGGCAGGTCGCCCAGTACCTCGGTAATGGGCGGCTCGCGCCACCGCTCGACGGCGAGTTGGGCGGCGGCATGTTGCAACGCCTCCTGGCTGTCGTCCTCGAAATACTCCCGCTTTAGCCCGGCGAGCCAGGGATCGAGGGCGAGGCCATAGTCCAGGCAGGAGCGGAGGTCGTCGACCAGTCCGGTCGAGAACGGAAAGCGGTCCATCGCTACCTCCTCCCGCAGCCACCTCAATCCGCTCATTCATGATACATAAAGGTGCTGTGAGCGGCGACGCCCGTGACACATCCTCATTTCAGGCGTCGTTGGGGGGTGGAGAACACATGCACGTGCTACTGACGGTCCGCAGCCGGCTGGTCTACCAGGTGCTGCGGGACCTGCTTCGAAGCTACGACCGGACTTTCTCGTCAGTCCCCATCGAAAAGGCATTGGCCGCGGAGGATCGGCCGGGGGTGATCTACTGGGCGCGGGAATGGAATCGGGAGGCCCAGGCCGAGTTCTCTCGACTGGCCGGGACAACTGTGCTCCCATTTGTCATTTGCAACCACCTCACCACGTTACGGTCAAGACTCATCGTTCTGAAAAGCGGGGCGCGCGGCGTGGCGACCGAGGACGAGGACGACCTGGAAGCTCTGGTGCTCCAAATCTCGCGGATCGCGGCGGAGCGTGACGCATCCCAGTGGCGGGTGGGCAGGATGGTGTTCGATGCGTCCGAGCGCTGCCTCTATGACGTGGGCGTGCGTGTGTCCCTGTCGCCCACGGAGGCAAGGCTGCTGAAGCGATTGTGCCTGGAGAGCGCCGAAGACCCCGAGCGCCGTTTGAGCACCCGGCAACTGACGTCGGAGCTGTCCGTGTTGGACGCCGGTTTGAAGAGTAAGGAGTCCTCAGTTCGCACCTATGTGACCAGGCTGCGACGGCTGATCGAGGATGATCCGGAGCAGCCGACGGTGCTGAAGCACAACGGCAAGGGCTATTTCGTCGTGGTCGGACCGGATGACGCAAAGTCGCATTGAGTTACTGGAGGACATCGGTCCCAGAAGGGGCGGGCCACGCAAAACGGCAATTGCGTTCGAGTGCGAAAACGCAAATACAAATTTGCGTGGCCCCCCCTAGACTTGACTCCAGTGGCCGCCGAAGCGCATCCGTGCCGGCCGAAGGCGAGGAAAAGGGAGCAGCCCCTGATGGCAGCGTCGATGGGGTCCGATTGGGGGGGGCGCGCTTCCAAGGAAGGTGAGGACCGCGTGGTGGGGCAACAGGCACGCGTAATCGATGAGCTGCAAGTCAGCGATCATGTCAATGGGCTAAGCGCGTGTTGGATTGGACTGTAGCCTGCCGCGTTGGCCTGGTGCTGTGGCTTGGGGGCGCTGGACTGCTCAAGTTGCGGGACCGGACGGGCTTCCGGCGGGCGGTCCATCATTATCGCATCCTACCGAGAGGGGTGGGGCGTTTGTATGCCGAGGGGGTTCCGCTCGCGGAATTGGTTTCTTCTCTTTTCCTGCTGAGCGGTGTCGCTGTTGGGCTCGGGGCTTTGCTGGCAGGATTGCTCTTAGCCAGCTTCGCTGTCGCGGTGGCGACCAATTTGTACCGAGGACGGGATCTCGACTGCCATTGCTTTGGTAGTCGTGCCCGCATGCCCATCGGCCCTCACACGCTCGCAGCAGACCTGTCCCTTCTGCTGCCTGCCGTGGCTTTACTCACGAATGCCGTGCGGCATGGAGGCCTACTTGCTTCCGGATGGCCGATACGCGGCGGTTCGCCGACGGCTGGCAGCTTCGTCATAGGGCTTGGCTACGCCCTCGCCGTTGGCTTGATCTACCTAATCTGGGGCAGTTGGCATCCTGTTTCGTCGCAGACCTCGTCCGTGCGAACCGCGCGCTCTTGGGAGGAGTAGCCATGGCACCGTATGTACTCGCAGCTGTGGCGGTGCTCTTCGTCCTGGTAGTGCTTGAGGGCGTTGGCATTTTCGCGCTTTTTCGTCAGGTCGGCTTGCTGCATCTGGCCCTGACCGGTGATGGGGGCGACCCATTCCCGCGCAAGCCGAACGCGGAGCCACTTCCCATTGGTGCTGAGGCGCCGTATCTCACCGGCATATCTGTCCAAGGTGAGCCGGTGTCGCTGACAAAGCTGGCAGGCCAGCGGGTTTTGGTGGCCTTTGTGCATCCCCTCTGTGAGCCGTGCAACACAATCGCGCCGGAGTTGGAGGTACTGCACCGTGATGGGGCGCTGAACACCCGGGTGATCGTTGTAAGCGATGCCGACCGCCTCTCCACAGAGGAGTACGTTGCCGAGCACCGCCTGACGGTGCCGGTCCTCTACGAGCCTCGCGACGACTTTGCACAGCCCGCCCCGGTGCTCGGCCGCTTCAAGGTCCCTCGGACACCCTTTGCGTATCTCTTCGACGAGCAGCATCGCGTGGTGGCCAGCGGCACGACCGGTGGCAAAGTTTTCTTCTGGCAGGTGGCGAAGGGGGTGCCGGACACCCAAGCGGTGGCCCACCCTGTCCCGGGCGCGGATCGAGCGCGTCCCGCCGAGATCGGCCGCCGGTAGGCGGCGAGGGGAGTTGTGTCATGAGGTAGGCAAGGAGCCCTTCGGATCATCTCGGACAGGCGTGTTGCACAGAGGAGGAGTTCGTGGACAGTCAAATGCAGGAGTTCAGCAAGCGCCTTGCGCGGGCGCAGCCACGGCGCGGCTTCGTGGGCTCACTCGGCCGGATGGCGGTTGGCGCGAGTGCCCTCGGCCTTGCCCTGACGGGTCTGCCGCGTCCGCTGGCGGCCTTGGCCGCGGCGGGCCCGCCAACGCCCAGGCCGAAGGGCTTCCCGCCTCTCCCGCCGCCGATCCCGTTCGACCCGCGCCACCTCCACGACGGCCAGGAGGTGCTCCCCCCGGGCGCCGCGAAGGCGGCGACCCCGCACTATGTGACATGCACCGATGGCTGTAATTGCCCGGGCAACTGGAACAATCCCTGCCCGAACTGCTGCGGCAGCAGTTCCGGTCCGTACGGGAACCGTTATTGGAACCGTTGTACGTCCTACCAGTGTTGTTGCAACCCATGTCCTGACACCTGCTGCTCGCTCGGTCGCGCCATGACTTTCGAGTACCAATTTAATGACTGGAGCTGCTGCGACGGGAGCGGAGCCACCGTCCAGTTCGCGACCGGCAACTTCGGCTGCGACATCTACGGCACCTGTAGCCCCGGCGAGCCATGCTATATTCCGAATACCTGCTGCTCCTGACGACGATACCAGCGAGAGGGTGAATTCGTGGACGCACGAGATCTGCATCGGGTGGTACTCTCGCGGCGCCGCGGCCTGGTGGGCATCGGCGTGGGTGTGCTGGCCGCCCTCGGGCTGGTGGCTGTCGCCCGCGCCGATGCCGACTTACCGGGCTTCGCGGTGCGCGAGGCCGACCACGTTGTCCTATTTCGCCCGTTGCCCGTCCGGCTCTCGAGCGGGCACGCCGCTACCGTCACGCCGAAGCACACGTCCAAGCCGTTCAACCCGTTCTTCCCGAGCCTCACCCTGCAGCAGGCACAGGCACGCCTCCCCTTCCATCTGCTCGTGCCGGCCGGGGGGATCCCCGGCTTGGCGCTGACGGCGGCCAAGATGCCACCGGTGCGGTCGGATCCGCCGTCCGTAATTCTGGACTACCATCGACCGGGGGCGCCGCCGGGCTTCCCGCCCCTCTTGATTCTGGAGGACGGCGTGGGATTTCGTACCGGACTGGCGCCAAAAGCTGGACTGATGGAGATGGTGGTCCTGCGCGGGACGAGCGAAGCAACCACGGTGAGCGGACAGCCGGCGATTTACTTGAAGGCGCTGACCACGCAGCGCGAGGGAGCGGCCAGCGCGCATGTGGACCCCGGTCGCCATGCGGTCATCGTCGAGCGCGCGGGGGTCTTGGTCCACCTCATTGGCTGGCGTACGGCGGGTATCGACCGCGCGATGCTCGAACGGGTCGCCGCGTCCTTACAGTAATTCGGACCTCTTACGCTGTAATCGCTCGCCGATGAATCCATCGCGCGAACCCCCTAGTTAACGCGCGTTGCGCCCTGGCCCCCTTCGGGGTACAGCCGAGATCTGATGGACGACAATTAGCCCGACAACGAGACTTGATCATCCTGGCTACCATGGGTAGTGCTCGGCTGGTTCTGCCGAACACCATGTCCAGTACCGAGATCGCCCATGTCTCGTTGTCTCATTAGACAGCGAGCATGCCTTCTTTGGAAGCTCCTCAGTGCTCGTGACTTTCTCGCGCTGCGGCCGGTTTAACCGTATGCGGGCGGCACGTCTCTAGTTGAGGGGGTTCGGACGGTCAATCGAAGTCAGGGACCTGCCGGCGGCAAAGCGCCGGTCGAGGCCGAGCGGATCGCGGCCCAGATGGTCGCCGAGGACGATCGCCGGCTCGTCGAGCGGGCGCGAACGGATCGGCGGGCGTTCGCCGTCCTGTACACCCGCTACGTCACGGCGGTCCATCGCTACTGCTACCGCCGCCTGGGCAGCCGGGAGGCCGCCGAGGATGCCACCAGCCAGGTGTTCGTCAGGGCACTAGCCGCCCTCCCCACCTACCGCACGAACTCATTTGTGGGCTGGCTCTTTGCCATCGCCCGGAACGTCGTGGCCGATGCCTACCAGTCGCGGCGGCCCACCCAGCCGTTGGACACCGCGCTCGAGATAGCGGACGACGTGCCAACTCCTGAGGAGACCGCGTTGCGCGCGGAGGCGACTCGACAACTCCGGCGGTGGCTCGCCGCGCTCACGCCGGAACAGCGGGCATGCGTGGAGCTCCGCGTCGCCGGCCTTGCCGGTGCCGAGGTCGCCGCGGCGCTGGGGCGCAGCCTGGGCTCGGTGAAGATGCTGCAACTGCGGGCCATCGCCCGGTTACGGGCGTTGTGGCGCGCGGAGCGAACGGAAGAGGAGGTGCATTATGGCGCTCGATGACTTCGAACTGGCCGACCGGCTCAATGTGCATTGGGATCGGGTCGTCCGGGGCGTGCCGCTGGGGGAGACTGAGCTGGACGCTGATTTGGTCGCGACCTTGGAGCAACTTGAGGCGCTGGACGATGCACCGGCTCCAGCTGCCGCCTTCCTGGGCCGGTTGGAGCGAACCTTGCTGAGGGATGCTGAGCCGGCGCGAGCTCGACTTCGGCTGCTGGGGCGGCTTCAGGCCCCGTTGTGGCACCGGCCGCCGCGCTGGCTCGTCGGCGCGGCCGCGGCCCTCCTGGCGCTGGTCGCAACGGGCGGGACGGCCTGGGCGGTGGTCCCGCGGATCGCCCGCTCCAGGTGCAGGTCGTGCCAAAAGAGCGCATCATCTACGGTCCAGCGCCCGCGCATCCGGCACCGCTGTTGCCCGGAGCGTCGCCGCCGCTCTATATGGAGGCCGGTACGCCGGAGCCGGGGATCGCGATGTCCTTGGACGACGCCCAGCGCGCCGCGGGGTTCCATGTGCTCCGAAGCGTGGGCGAGCCGCAAACGCAACTGCTGAGCGCGCTTTACTATCCGCCGATCGCAAGGACCGACGAGCATCCGACGGGGAATCCCTCCGCCGGCGTGCAAGTGATCTATCGGTTTGGCACGCTGAAGTTGAGCGTGCTGCAGAAGCCCAACCCGAACCCCGGGCAACCCCTCCAGATCGTGCAGTTGGGCGCCGATCCCCACTCGCGGCTCGAGCAGCACGCTGGGGCGGAGTACCTCGTGACGCGCACGCCCGACGAGCAGCGGGTGCAGGGGGTCCAGTTTGCCACCGAGAGCACGTTCGCCGTTATGCACTTCTCCTCCCCCTTTGCGGACTGGCCCGCCGCGGCGGACTTCATCGCGCACCTTCAGTGAGGGCGGACGCGTGCGGAATGCCCCAGAACCTCCGCTTCCAACGTAGGATATGCGCATGGAACAACCGAGCCACGTTGCAGCCTCGTCGCGCTGCCCTGGCTTGTGGCGGATGCCAACTTCGTGGTACCGCACTCATCCGTCGGGAGGCGGCGGCTCCGGTGCCGGCGACATGTAGTGCCCCGCGCGCATAAGACTCTCACGTATCGCAACGCGCACGGGAAGATTCATCCGCGGGAGTCGCACCGTGACACGACCGACGGCGGTACGCGCTTCGATTACCGGTCCGTTATAGCGGAAGTGCTCGCTCCATACCTGTGTTCGTGGGGAGAATAGCGGCCTGAGGGCGCCAGTCTCCGGGTCAATCGAGGCGATGTCACTCCCCTTGGCGCGATTGCAGTCGAAGCAGGCATAGGCGAGATTGTCGCCCGTCGTGCGGCCACCGTGCTTGATCGCGATGATGTGATCGGGCTCATGCGGGAACACCGGCTCACTATCGGGCATGCCACAGTACTCGCAACACCGCCGGGCACGATCTCGCACCAGGCGCCGCTGGGCAGTACCGACATCCTCGCTCATGCACCAAGTGACGCCGGCTGCTCGAGGGCTCGGGAGCGGATGAGCAGCAGCAACCGATCCAGATGCACGCACCCGTCGAGCTCGTCGGCTTCATCGTCGGTGAGTGTACCCGCGGATTTCTTCAACAGGAGCTGCCGCAGGCGCGCGAGCGCCTCCTGGGACAGGCGGAAGGTGCTGATCTCCCGGCGACTCGGGCCGCTGGCGAAAAAGCTCACGACCTCGTCGTAGGCGCGCGCGGTGCGCCGTCGTCATATGCCCTCTCCTCCCTGCACCCCTCAGAGGTCCAGGAACCTGTATCCTACCGCCTCATCATACACGCACTCGCGCGCCGCCCACCATCGTCCGTTCGGGCGCCATTCCCCGCGAGCGGATCGAGCAGCACGATGGGGGAGTACCTCGTGACGCGCACGCCCGACGACCAGAGCACGGAACTGAGCGATAGGTAACCCGTGCGCTGCCGGCCGGCGTGGCGAGCGTACAATACGAGCACCATGGCACGCTGCTCCTCGCCACCACGGACGCCCTTCCCAACCGCCTGCTCGCGACGACACCTGCTCGCAATTCTGCCGATGCTGGCCGGCGCGATGGCGGGATGCGATCGCCCAGGTTTGTCCACGCATCAGATGACCGAGACGACGCCGCTCCCACCACGTCCGGGCAATCCGGATGAGATACGCGTCGGGATCTTCGGTCCTCCCGATGGCAGCCCTGTCCCGCCCAATCCGCTGACGGAGGCCGTGGCGAGGGTATCGGGCGCTTCGGCGGTAGTGCAGCTCCGTCTGCGCCTGGTGACTATTCGCTCCAATCGCTTCTGCGACATTTGTCCGGAGGCGATCGACCTGGACACGCGCCGGTTCACCCACGACCCGGAGAAGATCCCCGCCTGGTTCCTCTCCGTCGCGCTCCTGGCCACCGGCCGGCCCGAGGACATTCCCGACCTCGTGCTGTTCGACGACCTCACCGCGCTCCGTTACGCCGCGGCCCACCATCTGGTGATCCCCATTCAGCGCTTGCTCGATACCACCGCCGGTCCCGTCGCCGATGCCTGGCCCGGCGCAATGGACGTGACGCAGGCGCTCGGCCAAACCTGGGCCATCCCGCTGGCCGTGCGGCCGCTCATCCTGACCTATCGCCCGGCGGCCTTCGAGGCGCAGGCCTTCGGCGCCTATCGCCACTCTGCCGTTGCCCTGCCTACCAACGACTGGACCTGGGACGACATGTTGAAGGCCGCGAGAACGTTGACACCGCCCTCTCCACCGCCGGCCAACCCGCTACTCGCATCGGGCCCTACCCCGCATCCGGGCGAATATGGCTACTTTGCCACGGCCCCGGACAGCCTGCCGGTATTCGTCTGGCAGGCGGGCGGGGACGTGATCGAAGGGTCGGGTCGCCAGGCGCGATGCGCGTTGGAGCGGCCCGCCGCCTTGGAGGCCCAACGGTTCATCTTTGATTTGGTCCATCGCGATCAGGTGAGTCCGCGCCAGGCGTCGAACGGGGCCTGGACCGGCAGCGCCGCGATGCAGCTCGGGCCGGCGACCGGGAGCGACTACGTCCTGCCGCCGCGTGGCAAAGAGGCGGCGACCGGCTACTCGCTCACCAGCGCGACCTGCCTGGCGGTGACCGCGCGGGCGCGGGATCCGGAGCGGGCGGTGCGGGCGGCCCTCGGAATGGCAGCGGCCGTGCAGGGGCAGTACGACTGGCCGGTGAGCCGCTCGGCGGCCGAGCGGCGAGCGGCAGGCGGCGGTCCGGCCGCGACGGCGCTGGCGGCGCTGCGCATGGCACGTCCGCCCGGCCTGGTGGCCGACGTGCGCGACGCGGTGGAGTCGGCCGCGCTCGCGATCGCCAACGAGATCACCACCCCGGAGGCGGCGACGCTCAACGACCGGCATCTGGTGGCGGAGGAGGCTAAATCCGCTTGCACGGCCATCGACAAGGCCTTGCGGGCCTTGCTGTGACGTGCGGCCTTAGCTGCCCAAGCGGTGCCGAATCTCCTCACGCAACGCTGACTCACTACGCCCGGACTGACTGCTTCCGCTGTGCGAGTAGCAATGCACGAGGACGTACTCGTCGTCGCTGTGCTCCAATATGACCCGCCAGCCGCCGCTCTTGCCTTTTTGCAAGTCACGGCTCATCACCCGCGCCTTGTAGACCTCGTGGGGGACGAAACCTGACACGCGGTCACCGCGGAATTTCCGCGGGTCGCTGTCGAGCAGCCGGACGAATGCCTCGATATCCAGGCGGACGCTCCGATACTTGCGGGCCAACGTGTCCATGTCGGCGTCGAACGCCGGCAGCGTCCTCATTCGGCAATGGGGACAAGGTCATCGGGGCTGAGGTAGCCGCCTTCCTCGTCGCGGGTCTCCAGTTCGTGGTACTGGTTGCGATAGTAGGAGTAGACGTACGGCATCTCATCACCATCGGCTGCCGCTATCCAAGGCGCGTCCTGCCGGCTCGCTTCGGCGATCGCTTGAGGTGAAGCATGGCGCCAGCGCTCGCAAACCGCGGCGAGCACTGCCTGCTCCGACGGGGAGAATGCGGAAAGGTCGGCCCCGACCAGCGCCGTGTAGCAAGGTCCGGGGCAGGCTGGACCCCGAGTCGCCGACCGGATGAGCCCCTCCCGCTCCATGTCACGCAGGACCGAGTCCGCATGCGCCGGCGCCGGTCCGCTGGGTAGCTTCAGATAGCTGTCCCCGGTAACCGGGGCATCATGTTGCTCGAAGTGATCGAAGTCGAGATAGTACAGCAGTATGAGGAGCTCGGTGTTCCCCAGGTGCTCGCCATCCCCGCATCGAAGTAATTGCAGGATGGCATGCCGGTACTTCTGCAAGTCCAGCATAGCCACCTCCATCGCCGGATCACAGTATACAGGGACGGTCCCGGGCGGCACGGGGTGCGCCACCCGCTCGCGCTGGGACGCAGCTCCGAATCAGCCGTCAGCGCCTACGCATCGGCGGCAAGCAGTATGAAGGCGCCGCCCTGCAAAGGCGTGAGCGCGCGAAAGTCGCGCTGATCGAAGGTGACGAGCCGGCGCGTCCGATGGCGATACGCCAGGACGACGACCGAGAGGTCGGCGAGGCCGAGGTCGAGCGCGGCGTAGCGGTCGTGGAGCGCCAGGGCGAGGCCGTGCTCCTCTCGGGTCAGCCCTTCGACTTGAAAGCGACCCTCCGTGAGATCCTCGAGGAACCTTCGCGCGGCCTGTGGTCCTCCTCGTTGCCGGAGCAGGTAGTCAATCTCGGCCGTGACCGGAGCAGGAATGACGAGCGGGCCAGCCTCGTCGTCAAGGACAGTCCGTACCATCCGATGGCGCGGATCGCGGGCGTCGGCGAGGGCAACCACGGGCGCTGTGTCAACAATGGCGGTCAACTGCCAAACCCCCGCAGCAGCTCTTCCTCTGGCATGTCGGCCACCGACGTCCCGTCGCCCTCGAACGAGCAGGCAACAGCAAAAGAACGGTCCGGCAGGTGTTGCGCTTCGTACGCCGCTATCGCCTCGCGAATGATCTCCGCCTGAGTCCGACCTACGCGACGCACCAGCCGGTGTAGTCGCTCCAGATCGACATCGCCCAGGTAAACGCTGGTCTTCTTCATGAACGTAGGGTACCATGTAGGGCGTCGGTTTGCACGTTACACTACCTGGCGGGAGAGCGCTTGGTGAGGTTTTCAATCGCGACTGAGCTGCTGGATCGCCGGCCCGACTACATCGTCGGCATCGTGGTCGCTCGACAGCTCGACAATGGCCCTGGCGGGGCCGAGGCTGCGCTCGGAGAGCTGCGGCAGGGGGAAGCGTGGCGGCGCGAGCAGCCGGAGGACAGCCGCTCCCTCGAGCTGTGGCGGCAGGCGCAGGCGCAGCTCGGCATCGACCCGAGCCAGCATCCGCCGGCGGTCGAGCGGTTGTTGGCGCGCGTCCGCCAGGGCGAGTCGTTGCCGTCGGTCAATCCCGCGATCGACCTCGCCAACGCGGTCGCGCTGCGCCACGGCTTGTCGCTGGGCGCGCACGACCTCGATCAGGTCCAAGGTGACATAACGGTTCGACTGGCACATGCCGGCGATACGTTCCTCCCCTACGGCAGCGAGCAGCCGGAACCCGTGACACCCGGGGAACCGGTCTATGCGGTTGCCCGGGATGTCCGGACGCGCTGGTGGATTTCCCGGCAGAGCCGTCGCGGCCGCGTCGAGCCGGACTCGCGGACGCTCTTCTTTCCTATTGACGGTATTGTGGGCGCCACCGACGAGTATGTCCGGGCCGCCATGGAGGAGCTGGCGGCATTGCTGCGCCAGCACCTTGGCGCCGTGACCAGGATGGCGCTGGTTGGCAGGGAGCAGCCGTGCTGCACGCTGCTGCGCTTCCCACTGATCAGTCGGGTGCGGCCGGGCGGCGACGCGATCGACGAGCTGCTGGGCCGGGGCGTGGTCGATCTGATCAAGCGCGAGGAGATAGAGCCGCGCTTGCGCAACGGCGAACGACTCAAGGTGAAGCTTGGCATCGATCCCACGGGACCGTTGCTGCACGTCGGCCGGGCCACCCGTCTGTTCAAGCTGCGCCAGTTCCAGGAGCTCGGCCACTCCGTCCAGTTCCTGGTGGGAAGCTTCACCGGGATGCTGGGCGACCCGTCCGATAAGACGGCCTATCGGCGGCAGCTCACCGCCGCTGAAGTACATTCCAACATGCAGCGCTACGTGGAGCAGGCCGGGCGTATCATTGACATAAGCAAGACGGAAGTCGTCTACAACGCCGACTGGCTGGCTGGCCTGACCTTCGCGCAGGTCATCGAGCTGGCCGCCAACTTCACGGTGCAGCAGATGATCGAGCGGGAGAACTTCCACGATCGCTACGTCGCCGGCAAACCGATCTATCTGCACGAATTCCTCTACCCCCTGATGCAGGGACACGACTCCGTCGTCTTGCGCAGCGACGTCGAGCTGGGCGGCACCGATCAGCTCTTTAACATGCTGGCCGGCCGCGTGCTGCAAGAGCGGGCGGGGCAGCAGCCGCAAACCGTGATGACCGGGCCGTTGATCCCCGGTACCAACGGCGAGAAGATGTCCACCAGCGCCGGCAACGTGGTCAACGTGCTCGATGCGCCTCGCGAGCAGTACTTCGCGCTCATGCGCCTCCCCGATGAGCTGATCCTGACCTACTTCGAGACCTGCACGTCCGTGCCCCTGCCCGAGATTCGCCGGCTGGCCGAGGAGTTGGAGAGCGATCGACTCAACCCGCGCGACGCCAAGGCCAGACTGGCCCGTCAGATGGTCACCCAGTTCCACGACGCGGACGCGGCGCGCCAGGCGGAGCGGGAGTTCGAGCGCGAAGTTCGTAGGCACGAGCGGCCCGCCGAATTGCCCGTCGTGCTCGTCGGGTCCGGCCCTCGACGAATGGCCGACCTCATCTATGAGGTTGGTCTGGCCGCGAACAAGTCGGCGGCACGGCGGCTGATCGAGCAAGGGGGCGTGGAAGTCGACGGCACTCGCGTCACCGCTCCTCACACCGAGATCACGCCGGTCGATGGCATGGTGCTGCGCGTCGGCAAGAGCGGCTGGGCGAGATTGCAAGTGGCAGTGGGATTGGCCGCGACCTGACGATACCGATAGGGAAGGAAATCGCCATGGACCTTCGGTCGATGCAGCGGCCGCTGAAGGACCGCTACCGCGCCGATCCCGAGTCTTCGCGCATCACCTTGCGCGCGCGCGGCAGCGAGATGGACACGCCTATTTCCTGCTCCGTAGACATCGGCCGCGCCGTCTACCAGGCCGAGGCCCACGCGGGCGTTGGCGGCTCGGGGGCCAGCGCCTGCTCGGGCGACCTCCTGCTCGGCGCCCTGGCAGCCTGCGCCCAGATCACCTGCCAGATGGTGGCGACGGCGATGGGCATCGCGACGGAGCGTATTTCCGTCGACGTCGAGGGCGACCTCGACCTGCGCGGCACGCTGGGCATCGCCAGGGATGTCCCAGTCGGCTTGCAGGCCATCCGCGTGAGCTTCGACGTGGTCGCCCCCACCGCGTCCGAGGAACAGCTCCGAGCGCTGCGAGAGAAGACGGAGCAGTATTGCGTCGTGATGCAAACGCTGCTACGGCCACCGGACGTGCGGATGGCGTGGCGGGCGGCGGCGGACCCTTAGGGCGACGCCCGGCCGCTTGGCCGGGTCGGATCGTGCGGGAGCAGGCCCCCGGCCCCCCTTGCTGGGGATGTTGGCCGTTCGCGGACGCCGCGCCAACGGCGAGGCAGGGGCGTATGCCATACGCCTCTACAAGCACCGATGGCAATTGTAGGGGCGTATGGCATACGCCCCTGCCACCGCACCAGCCAACCTCGCCCACCTCACACTGCAGGACAGGTCAGCCCGGTCCAAATAGGGGAGGGTTAGGAGGAGTCTCCCAAACACAACTCCGCCCTCGCCGCGATCGCCCGATACCGCTTCTCCATCTCCTCGTGAAAGTCGAGCCGGCTGCGCCAGAACGGTGGAACCTCGAGCCGCTTCACTGCCTGCGCATCCTCAGTCGGCGTATCGGCAACGTCAGCAAGTGATTCCCCGGGATCGAACTCGCGTGTGCCATCCGGCGCCGTCCAAAACGTATCGACCGACGTTTCCGAGCTTAGAAGAGACGCCGCGCTGGCTAGGCCATTCCCGCGTGCCGCGGCCTGCAAGGCCACGGTGGAATCCGTCCACCTCGCCGGGTCCGTGTCGGAGTCGTGACGCCGGCTCGTCTGTGCCGACCGACGGTGCGCTCGGAGGCCGGCCAGAACTTGGTCGCGGCCTCTGCCACGCATTGTTAGGAGCAGGAAAGGATCGTCGTCGAGACGGTCGCCCAGCACGTACCAGGCCGCGGCGATATGTTTGCAAGGACCGTGCCGCGAGTCGCTGCAGGTGCAGCGGCACGTCGCGTCGCGGCGAGGGGCCGGCAAGAGCGACGCGCCCGCCGTCTCGAACACCTCCTCGATCTCCGGCGGCAGGTGTCTGTTGAGCAGGTGGGCGCTGAAGAGGGCCCAAGCGGCCATCTCCTCCAGCACTTGCTCCCACTGGGAGGCAGTCAGCTCACGGAGCCGGATGGCGACCGACCGGGGAGTGGCGTCGCCGCCCTCCAGACGGGCCTCCGCCCCGCCCGAGCTCACCACCAGTTGCACCACCCGACCGGCGCGGGCGTGCCAGCGGCCCTGACGCAGCCGCTCCGCGTCGACCATCCGTTCCAGCGCGGCGATCCAGCGCTGCGCCCACCAGCTAGGCTCGGTCATGTCGTCACCACTCCCCCACCATTTCCTGGCGAAGGGCGAAGAGCTCGCGCAGCTCATCGGCCGACATCTCGGTGATCCAGGCTTCGCCGGCGCCGACGATCGCTTCGGAGAGGGCTAGCTTGCGCGTGATGAGCGAATCCAGCGTCTCCTCCATCGTTCCCGAACAGACCAGCTTGTGGACCTGGACATTGCGCTGCTGGCCGATGCGAAAGGCGCGATCGGTCGCCTGATTCTCGACTGCCGGATTCCACCAACGGTCATAGTGGAAGACCCGGTTGGCGCGCGTAAGGTTGAGGCCGGTCCCGCCAGCCTTGACCGACAGGACGAAAATGCGCGCGCCGTCCTCCTGCTCCTGGAACTGCGCCACCATGCGGTCGCGCTCCTTGGCGACGACACCACCGTGCAAGAAGGGCACGGCGCGACCGAAGCTGCGCTCCAGGTGCCGCTTCAGCAGCTCGCCCATCTCGGCGTATTGGGTGAAGACGAGGGCGTGGTCGCCTTCGGCCTCGGCTTCTTCCAGCATCTCGCCCAGGCGCGTGAGCTTGCCGCTGCGACCCGCCAGGGCGCTGTGATCGTGCAAGAACAAGGCGGGGTGGTCGCAGATCTGCTTGAGCTTGGTGAGGAGGGCCAGAATCTCACCACGCCGCCGTAGCCCGGTCGCGGCCTCGATGCGCCGAAGGGCATCCTGCACGGTCGCCTGGTAGAGCGTGGCCTGCTCCTTGGTGAGCGAGCAGAACACCTTCATCTCGTTCTTTTCGGGTAGGTCGCGGATCACGCTGGGATCGGTCTTCAGCCGTCGCAGGATGAACGGGTTTACCAGCGCCTTGAGACGGGACGTAGCCCCGGCGTCTTTAGTCCGCTCGATCGGACCGGAGAGCCGCTGCTTAAACTCCTCCGCCGAGCCGAGGTAGCCGGGGTTGAGACATTGGAAGATGCTCCAGAGCTCGCTCAGGCGGTTTTCCACCGGCGTGCCGGTGAGCGCAGCTTTCCACTCGGCGCGCAGCCTCTGCGCGACGCGAGCCGTCCGTGTCGAGGCATTCTTGACGTTTTGCGCCTCGTCGAGCACCAGGTCTCCCCACTGCACGGCGGACAGCGCCGGCTCGTCGCGGTGGAGGAGCGCGTACGTGCTGATGACCACGTCGTGCTGCTGCGCCGCCTCGGCGAACTGCTCCTTGTTGCGATCGGCTCCGTGGTGGACCAGCACGCGCAGCGAGGGCGCAAAACGGGCCAGCTCGTGCTGCCAGTTGCCGACGACGGAGGTCGGGCAGATGAGCAGGGCGGGAGCGGATGCGCCCGTCAACTCACGCCGCGGTTGGTGTAGCAGCAGGGCAATCAGCATGATCGTCTTGCCCAGCCCCATATCGTCCGCGAGGCAGGCGCCCAGGCCGTGCTGCCGCAGCGCGGCCAGCCAGGCCACACCGACCTTCTGATAAGGGCGAAGAACCCCCACAAAGCCCGGCGGCTCCTCGACTGCCGCTCGCTCCTGCGCCGGGCCGAGCCGGTCAAGTATGTCTTCCATCCAACCGCCCGCGGTCACCTCGACGTCGAACGGCGCGTCGAGCGTTTGCGGCGACAGGGCCATCCGAATGGCCTGCAGCGGCGCCACCTGGCCACTGGCGGGCTGCTGCCGAAAGAAGGACAGGGCTCGCCCCACGTCGTCTTGCCGCAGCTCGATCCAGCGGCCGCGCACCTGCACCAGAGGCTCTTTCAACTGGGCCAGGGCTTGAAACTCCTCGGGCGTCAGTAGCTGGTCGCCCAGTGCGACCTGCCAGTGAAAGCGCATGAGCGTCTGCTTGGTGAACGTCGGCGGCGCCCCGCTGTCGTCCAGGTCACCGGGCAGGAACCGCATCCGCAGCGCCAGCGGAGCCGAAACCGTCGGCACGTGTACGCCGATGCCCTCGGCCTGTAGCGACGCGGCCGTTGCTTGCAGGAAGGTTAGGGCCTCGGCCCCGGACAACCGGCAACACGCGGGCAGAGCGGCATGCAGGCTGGCTTCGATCGGCGGGCAAAGCAGAGCCGCCCGCCCCAGGCCTGCCAGCAACGCTTCCTCCAGGTCAATCGCCGTTCCCGGAGCGTCCAGATGAGAGCCTGCCGTCGATCGCCAGACCGTCGGCGCCGACATCAGCAGGCTCGGGTCGTCGACGGATTGCAAAAGGTAGTGCAGCGTCCATGGGCGCTCCGTCTGCGCCGCCAGCACCGGACTGTCATCTGCCGGCGGTTCGAGGCGCAGGCAGAGGCGGAACCGTCCCCCACGCTTTTTGTCCGCGGCTTGCTCGGTCCAGGCGCGATAGCTCTCCAACAGGGCATTGAGGTCGGCCGCATTTCCCTGCACGACCGGATTACCGGTGAGAGCGTCGAGCCAGGCGTCCGCGCCGCTGGCATGCTTGCTGGTGAGGCCAGACCTGGGTATGCGCGTGTAGCGGGCAACGGAATCGACCAGCGACGCCAAAAAGCTACAGAGCGCCGGCTCCGACTGTTGTGGCGCCATTCCCGACTGCCAGATGAGCGAGCGGGAGGCCGGCGGCATGGCTCTCGCCAATCGTTGCAGCGAAGCTCGTTCGGCTGTCCCGGTCAACAGCGGTCGCCAGCGAGCGACCACGGAGCCGCCCTCCCGCTCCAGCGAGGGTAGGAAATGGCAGCCACGCAGGAGCTGCAACCCGAAGCGGGTGGCGCTGATCCAAAAGAGGAGATCGTCGGCGAGGGCGACGCAGTCGTCGTCGGACTGCGGCATCGACATAAGCTGGGGCGCGGCACGCGCCACGTCGAGACAAATCGCCGGGACGGTCCATGGGACCGCCTGTACGTCGTCGCCGGCAACGGCGACCGGCGCTGCGCCCGCTCCACGGGCGGACGGCGACAGGAGCGGCGCCGCCCGGTAGGTAGGGAGCGCACAAACGAGCTGCCACATCTCGGTCGGATCGGGCCCACCGGCGGTGCCTCCCGGCCAGGTCCCGGCGGGCAGCAGCCCGGCGATCACCTCGTGCAGCGACGAAAACCCGGCGGCATAGGGGTGGAAATCCAGCGACGGGCGAGCGCTGCAAGTTCCTGCCGCATCGGGATACCAGCCGGACGGGGGCGCATGTTCTCCCCAAAAGGCAAACCGAGACGGGTAGCCGCGAATTGCCGGCAGCCATGCGCCGTGCAAGACGACCCGGCCGACAGCCGCTCCTACAGACATGCAGCCCGTTATCCTCTCAGCAGGCGCAGCGCTTCCTCGAACTCGATCGTGCCATCCGACAGGTGGTCGAGGATCTCGGAGCGATCCCTGCCTTCCGCCGCGTCGGCGGGGACGCTGAGGGCCACAACGATGTCGTCCATTCGGTTGCGGGCAGTGTTGTAGGCCACCCTGAGCTCCGCCGCAACCTTCTGCAAGTTGCCGCGGCTGCGGACCAGCAGCTCCACAAACTCGAGCTGTTCCGGGCTGAGGCGTCCGATCCAGCCCAAGCTGAAGCGTCCTTCGATCGCGACGCCGCTGCTCGGGCATTCCAGCCGAGTCACGACCAGCTCGCCTCCGCTCACGGGGTCCCGGGTGATCAGCGGGTGCATCAACGAGGGATTGCTACTTCGTTGTCGACATCCACATCCACATCGACGTTACCGTCGATCGATCGCATCTCTTGGATGAAAGAAGCGCTGACACCATGGTCGCGGAGCCCAACGAGCTGATCCGTGGTCAGGTCGGTAAAGCCTAGGCCCCGCATTTCCTGGATGAAGTCCGCGCTCACGCCGTGGTCGCGAAGCTCCAGCAAGCCGTCGGCGCTCAGGTCGTTGTATCCGAGGTCGCGCAGCTCCTGGACAAAGGAGTTGTTGACGCCGTGGTCTCGCATCTCGATGATCTGTTCGATGTCGGTCAGCCCCAGGCGCTGCATCTCCTGAATATATCCCGCATCGACACCGTGGTCTCGTAGCTCAATCAACTGATCCACGGTGAGGGCGTTCCAGCCAAGATTGCGCAGGGCCTGAATGTACGACGGGCTAACACCATGGTCGCGGATCTCGATGAGTTGATCGGGCATCAGGTCGTCGAAGCCGAGGCTACGCATGTCGCGAACGAACGCCGCACTGACTCCGTGATCGCGCAACTCGATAAGCTCATCGGGGGTGAGATTGGCAAAGGGTCCGCGTCCGACCGCCCGCGAACGGAAAGCGTGGGACTCGCCCGAAGTCGGACGGGTGGATTGCCCGTCCGGCGCGTCGGGTCCGGTTTCACCGAGCGCCTCCAGCAACTGGCTCGCTTGCACAGTCGATACTTTACCAGCGGCCAGCATCTCCAAGACCTTGACGCGCTCCTCACTCATTGCTCAGCACTCCCATCCGAACAGTGCGACTCGACAACGCCTGCTCGGCGCTTGATCCACCGTCGCACACCAAACTGACGCGTCACTGGCGCAAAATGCCAGCGCTGGTAGCAATAATAGCCAACTGTGGCGATAAGTCAATAGGCCCGGGTGGTGCCAGTCCCGACGCGGCGCTTCCAACATCGCATCTAATATGACCTCACGTGCAGCATGCTTACAGTCGTTTCTGAACCGGTGGCGATTGCCAGCAGGTTCGCGGCCGTCTGCTCGCCTGCCCCTAGGAGAAGTGGATGAGGCAGCGAGCGACGTGCTGTATCCGGCGAAGTCGGGCGGCGGCCCCTAGCGACTGTTGCAAGTCCCGGCTGGGCGTTGGCCGCGGTGAAGGCGGCGCGTGGGTACTTTAATATGAATTAACGCACCTATGAACCTCTCCCCCCGGCCCCTCCCCTGGGAAGGGAGGGGAGCTTGGATGGTGACCATGGTTGCCCGTAGCGGCAGCGCCAACGGTCGTTGCCACGATAGGTCACTACCCTTGCCGTGGAGGCTCCCCTCCCTTCCCAGGGGAGGGGCCGGGGGGAGAGGTTGACTCAGGTCAGGAGGTGAGGCGCCCTACTCCGGCCGGCGCTCGGCGTCGGCTGTGGTCGCGCTCGCACCGAAGAGCGCCCGGAAGTCCCCGTCAAAGCCGGCCAGGAACTCCGACAGGGCGAGGACATCGTCGGCGCCGATGGCGGCGGCGGCGATGAACTTCTCCTGCTCGTCGGCGCTCAGCTCGATCTCCGACACCAAGCCCGACGCATCCACCTTCAGGACCAGCAGCGACATCAGGTTGCAACTGGGACAACGGGCGCTGATCTGCCAGACGTCCTCTTCTCGCCGGACGACGCGCAGACCGGAACGACGGAAACGTGTACCGCAGGCGCCACACGCCACGTTGTAATCGGCCACCAGACCGCGAATCACCAAATCAGCTAACGACATGGCCACCTCACGCCCCCTAGTATACCCACGCCTCGAGACCGGGAAAGCGGCGCTACTTCTCCTGCTTTCCCAGGGTGTCAAGGTCGTCCAGTGAGGCGATGAAGTCCCGAAAGGCGCCGAGCTTGGCCGGGTCGACCTGCTGCTCGACCTCGCGCTCGGCGCCGCCGCGGCCGCGGGAACCCTTGGCCGGCTCGGTGCGCTCGGGTTCTGGGGTGTAGCCCGCTCGCGCCAGGAGCGCCTCCTCCACATAAATGGGGACGTGGACGCGCAGGGCCAGTGCAATGGCGTCGCTCGGTCGAGCATCCACCTCGACGTGCCGGCCGCTCATATCCATGATGATGCGCGCATAGAAGGTCTCGCCTACCAGATCGGTCACGACCACCTGGGTCACGCGGGCGCCCAACTCCTGCACCACCGACTTCAGCAGGTCTGGCGAGAATGGGCGTGGCGGGGCGACTTTTTGGAGGGCGATGGCGATGTAGAACGCCTCTTGCTGCCCGATGCTGATCGGCAGGTAGCGGTCGGTGGTGCGATCACGCAGCATGACGAGGCGTTCTGGTGTGACGAAGCTGGCCCGAACGCTCTCCACCATCATCTCAATCATGTCTGCCGTCCATTTCCTCGCTGCAGAGAGTCCCGCCGAGTACATTCCGGTCGAACGTGAGTATACCGTGCCATCCTCCCCAGCTTCCGCCTAGCCAACACCTCCCAGAGGGCGTGACAGGCGAATGCCGTCCATCGCCGACAGATTGTAGAAACGATCGCAGGCCTGGCGCAGCTCATCGGAGGTGGCTTCCACAAAGGACGCCGCCTCCACCCGGACCCCGTTGTCGGAACAGAACTCGACCAGCGGCATGAAGTCGCCGTCGCCGCTGCACAGCACCACGCAATCCAGCGCCTTGGCGACGACGAGCCGGACCACTTCCATGCACAGATCCAGGTCCATATCCGCCTTCTTGGCGCCGCTGGCAAAGGTACGATAGTTCTTGGTGGTCAGGCGGAAGCCCTGACTCTTGACCGGCGTCAGGAACTGCTGCTCCGCCGATGGGTCGGGATCGGTGGGACTGAAGGCGTGAGCGCGAACGAGGCGCCGGCCGGCAAGGAGACGATCCAGCAGTTTGCCGAAATCGATCCACCGGTTGAGGTAGCGTGCCGCGTAGATGAGGTTGGGCACATCCACGAACACGCCAACCCGCTCCGTCACATTCAGGGCACGAGGGGCAGGAGCGACATCGCCGTTGAGACCGGCCTGGCGCATTGCCGAGAGGAGGCGATCGGTATTGCGCTGCTGGATCTCCTCGAAGCCGCGCAGCAACAGCGCCAGGTCCCCAGAAGGCTCCTGGCGCGGCGCCGGGGCTGGTCGCGCTATCTCGCCGTCGTCGAGTGCCGCCGCGCTGGGAACCCCTGACGGCATGGCCTGCGCCCGCTGGTGCCGCTGGTGGGCATGCTGTTGCAGCGATGCCGGACGGGCGCTGCTGGGCTGGACACGCAGCGGCGGCGCGGCCGGTCCGGTGGATTGCCGCGATCGAAACTGCTGGTCACGACCAGCCGGCGCCGCGCGTGTGGGCAGCCGCGCTGGCGACATCGCCGTCGCCGTCCCCATGCTCGGCGTCGGAACGTTTGAGGCTTGCTCCTCAGCCAGCGCATCGCTCGCCGGGCGATCCGTCTCGGGCTGAAACCTGCCGAGCGTTTCCGATGGCGTTGGCAGCCCTACCTCAAGCTCTTCGGGGTCGGGCGCCGCGCCTTGAGGCGCGATCTCGTCGACGCCGCCAAAATCGGGCGCTTGCTCCTCTGTTTGGTCCGGCGCGCTGGGCCGGCGATTGCGTCGCCGTCGGGTCCGCGCTACACGGCTCTGCGCCGCTTCTTCGGCCGGCGCTTCGATTACATCGGCAACGTCACTTCCGTAGCCGTTGTCATCCTGGGGTGGTGGGATAGTCACGATAAAGCCTTTCCTAGCGGTGAGACGGCCCACGCTACCCGGATGAAACCTCGCCTTCTTGAAGAGTGGAACGTAGCTGGACGAGATGCTCTCGCAGCTTCAGCAACACCTGGCCGGCATAGTCGTCGGCCTCGCCCTCGTGCTCTCGGGCGCGCCTCTCCGCATCGTCCAGGATCTCTCGCGAGCGTCGCTGGGCCCGCTCGGCGAGCCCCTGATCTGAGGTGAGCGCTCGCGCCTGAGCAGCCGCGTCACTAATGATGCGCTCGGCCTCCTGCCGCGATTCCTCCAGTATCTGGTCGCGGTGTCGCACGATCGCCCGCGCCTGCCGGATGCCGGCCTGGCCGAGCGTGCGAATCTGATCGAGTGTCGCGTAGATCGCCTCCTCGTCGACGAGCATCCGGCCGGTCATGGGTATGCGACCTGAGCCGGTCAACTCGTGTTCCAGACGATCAAGCAGCGTCAGGAGGTCATTGGTCTCATCAACGGGCGCCTGCTCATCGGCATCGACGCCGCTGTATTGTTCCTCTTCCAAATCGGCGGTACGGCGTCCGATGAGCCACATCGTCGCCGCCTCTCTCATCCGTTCGCCAGCACGCGCTGGCGTGGCACCGTCCAGACTATTGTACGTTGCGCCTCCAAGATTGCGCGGCGCCGGCCCGAGCCTCAACACGCATCCGCTACACTAACGGGTTGCGTCTGACGAAATGAGGGTACAGACCACCTGGCCGGCCGAGAGCGAACGCACTGATTATGTCACCTCTCACGGATGTCGATCTCGCCGCCATAGGTGAGGAGGCGCGCCGCCTTGTCCTGCGGGCGCCGGTGCTGGGCGAGATCCAACGCCAGTTTTCCGCCCAAGGTCACGAGGTCTTTCTCGTGGGCGGGGGCTTGCGCGACGTACTACGGGGATTGCCGTTTGGTGATACGGATATCGACCTGGCGACCGAGGCGCGCCCTGAGACGACGCAACGACTGCTCCGACAGTTGGGCTGGCCGGTCTATGATGTCGGGAAACGCTATGGCACCATCGGCGCTCGTCACGGCGAGGGAGTCGTCGAGGTTACCACCTTTCGCCACGACGTCTACCGCGGTGACGACCGCCATCCGGAGGTGACCTTCGGTGACTCCATTGAAGAGGACCTCGTTCGCCGCGACCTGACCATCAACTCGATGGCGCTCAATCTGGCGAATGGGCCGCTGATCGACCCGACAGGCGGTGTCGAGGATCTGCGGCGGCGGCGGATACGCGTCACCGGGGACCCCGCACAGCGGTTCCGGGAGGACCCGTTGCGGCTCATGCGGGTGGTCCGCTTCGGCGCCCAGCTCGACTTTCGCGTCGATGAGGCGACTCAGACGGCCGTGCGTACCGCCGCTACGAGTCTGGCCACGATCTCCGGCGAGCGCATCCGCGACGAGCTCAACAAGATTCTGCTCAGCCAGCACGCGGCCTATGGCCTGCGACTGCTCGTGGAACTCGACCTCATGGCCCAGTTCGCGCCGGCGATTGACGACATGAAGCGGTTCACCGACGAGGCGAAACAGGCGCGATTCAAGAATCTGCTGACCCACACGCTTCAGGTAGTGGAGCATACGCCTCGGGATCTGGCGCCGCGATTAGCCGGCCTGCTGCACGATGTCGGCAAGCCACGAACCTTCAGCGTGACCAACGGCCAGGTGCATTTTTTCGAGCACGAGCGAGTCGGCGCAACCATCGCCCGCCAGCTCCTCACCGACCTGCACTACGACGCGCACACGATCAAGGAAGTGGTCGCCCTAATTCAAGGACACATGCGTCCCGCGTCGGACACCGACACCTGGACGGACAGCGCGGTACGACGGTTTGTGCGCGAGATCGGCGAGGAACGCCTGGAGGGCCTGTTCGCCCTAGCCCGGGCCGACGTCACCAGCTCGAACCCGCGCAAGGTCAGCGGCCACATGGCCCGGTTGGAACGCCTCATCGAGCGAAGTCGCGCCGCCATTGCCGACATGCACGCCGTCAAGCCGGAGAGTCCGATCGACGGAGCGGAGATCATGGCCATGACCGGCCTGCGTCCCGGACCGGCGATTGGCCAGATCAAGAGCTATCTGCTCAACCTGGTGCTCGACGGCGATCTCGCCGCCGACGATAAGGAGGGCGCGGCGACGCGAATGCGGGAGTTCATGGCCGAGCAGGGGATTAGTGCGGATCCCTCGTCCTAGTGCCGACGAGCATCGCCGTGTCATCCTGAGCGCAGCGAAGGACCCCCGGCCGGTCAGACCAGACGCCGTACAATCCCGCGCCACGCGTCGGCACTGCCAGGGGTCCTTCGCTGCGCTCAGGATGACAGTGCGAAGTCACCTCGACTTGGTTGACGAATCGCGAAACGCATCAGGAGCTTCCGTGAAGCCGCACACGGGGCAGGATAAACGGAGCGAATCGGCATTGATGGCCGTTGCCGTGAGCGGCGCCTGGCAATACGGACACGCCAGGTCTCCGGCTCGAGCGCGTCGCAGCACCGCCTCGCGGGAAGCGGCTGATGTTACGTCGTCTGACATGGTGCGCTCTAATCCTTTCATTCTTGCCGGAGGCTCCGCCGTTGTCTCAATTGGTGGTGGTGCGGTGGCGGGGCGCCGGGGCCGCGATTGCGATCGGCGGCCAGAGCACCCGACTGCGGTCGGGACCGATTGGCACGTCGTTGCCAGCTCTGGAGACGGCTTTCCTTCTGGAGCCGATCGGCGCACCGCAGTGCCGTGCTCTGGCCGCCGATCGCAATCGCGGCCCCGGCGCCCCCGCCGCCTCGGCTACTAGCTCATTTCACCGTGTTCTCCTTTCCCCGGCCGTCCGCAAACGCCCGGTGGTATCATAAGCAGCGCCAACACAGGAGAGCATGTGATCTCGGAGGTTTCGCTCGCGCCGGTGCCGGTGACGCTCGACGACGTGTATGCGGCGAGGGAACGACTGAGCGGCGTCATCAATCCCACCCCCTTGCAACTGTCACGTACGCTGGGGCGCCGCTGTGGGGCGGAGGTCTGGCTCAAGCCCGAGTGTCTGCAACGCACCGGCTCGTTCAAGGTGCGCGGCGCCTACAATAAGATCGCCTCCTTGAGCGACGAGGAGCGCTCCCGCGGCGTGATCACCTACTCGTCGGGCAACCACGCGCAGGGTGTGGCATGCGCGGCCGGCCTCTTGGGCGTGCATGCGGTCGTCGTCATGCCGGAGGACGCCGTACCGGCGAAGGTCGCAGCGACCAGAGAGTACGGCGCTGACGTAGTCTTTGCCGGCCTGGATTCGCTGGCTCGCCAGGCGCGAGCATTGGAGCTGCAGCGCGAGCACGGCTATACCGTGGTGCCGCCGTTCGACGACCCCGCCATCGTCGTCGGACAGGGAACCGTTGGCCTGGAGATTGTCGAGCAATTGCCGCGAGTAGATATCGTGCTCTCGCCCTGCGGAGGGGCCGGGCTGCTGTCCGGCATTGCGCTGGCAGTGCGGGCGCTCCGGCCGGAAACGACCGTCATAGGCGTGGAGCCGGCAGGCGGTGCGGACGCGCAAGCATCGTTGCGGAGTGGACAGATTCAGCAAGCCGCCCGGGTCACAACAATCTGCGACGGACTACGCACGGTCCGCATCGGCGCGCTGAACTTTCAGATCCTGCAGCGCTGCGTGACGGACATCGTGACCGTAGAAGACGACGCTGCCCTGGAGGCGATGCGCTTCCTGGCTTTGCGGGCAAAGCTGGTGGCGGAGCCGTCGGGAGCGGTCGCCGTGGCCGCCCTGCTGCGCGCGGCGGTAAACGTTGCCGGCAAAACGGTCGTGGCCGTGCTGTCCGGCGGCAACGTGGAGGCCTCGCTCCTGGCTCAGGTGATCTCCGCGGCATGATTGCTGGGCGCCGCCCGTCGCTCGCCGATCTGGGCGACCTTTCCCCGGGTTTGCGCCAGGTCTTCGGGCGTTACGATGGCACAGGCATGCTGGCCGCGAGCACGCAGGAGCTCCAGCGATTGCGCCGGCATCTGTTCGATTCGTGTCGCGTCGATCCTGCCGATCTGGCCCTGTTCGACCACTTTCCGCCGGACGACCGTCAGGCCATTGCCCGAGAGCTGCACGAGCTCGTCCATGCCGGAATGCGCCGGAGACAGGAGGAGCACGCCCAACGTGTCGCCGCGCAGGCGCCGGTGGAGGAGATACGCCAGCGCCTGCTGCCCCCGACCGCGCGCGAGCGCCTGGTGGACCTGGGCATTTGGGCCTATTCGTTGTTGTGTGACCAGGAGCTGGTCGAGCGACTGGTCGACACGTACTTCGACTTGACGACGGTCGAGCGTGTGCAAGCCTTCGTTGCCCATCAGGATGCGCTGATTGCCGCGTTTCAACGCAACGTTCGACGGCTCTATATCACGCGCCAAGCCCGGCGGCGCCGTGTACCGCCGACGGAAGTGCCGGCGCGGACCGGCGTGGCGCTGGACACGGCCTATGCCTGTTTAGGGCTACCGGTCAGCTCCACACGCGATACCGTTTGCCGGGCCTACCGGCGGATGGCGAAGTTGCACCACCCCGACCATGGCGGCAATGAGGTGCGCATGAAGGAGCTCAATCAAGCCTACACCTTGATCGCCTCAACCTGGAAGAGCTAGACGAGGCAGACAGTAAGGACCGACACGCACGATGGAGACATCGACACCAGCCGCCCCCGATGGGCTGTTCGACCGGGTCATCTCGCTCTGTAAACGGCGGGGTTTCATCTTCCAGAGTAGCGAGATCTACGGCGGCCTCAATAATGAGATCACGCCGGGCAACTTCATCTTCCGCACGCGCGAGTTCGAGCAGATGGAGCAGCAGTTCTTCTGCGCTCCGGCGACGGCTGACCGGTGGTTCGCGACCTGGCGGCAAGCGCGGATGCATTACTATGTCAATCTGGGCGTGACGCCGGCCCGACTCCGTTTCCGGAAGCACGGCGCGCACGAGCTGGCGCATTACGCCGCGGCGGCGGAGGACATCGAGTACGAGTTTCCTTTCGGCTGGAAGGAGTTCGAGGGCATCCACAATCGCACCGATTACGACCTCTCGCGTCACAGCCAGTTCAGCGGCAAGGACCTCTCCTATTTCGACGATCTCTCGCGCCAGCGCTTCGTCCCCTACATCATCGAGACCTCGGCCGGCTGTGACCGCTCGGTCCTGGTCTTCCTGCTCGACGCCTATCGGGAAGAGCCGGACAAAGATGAGACTCGGGTCGTGCTGCGCTTCCATCCGCTGCTGGCCCCGTACAAGGCGGCGGTGCTGCCCCTCTCCCGCAAGCCGGAGCTGACGTCGCTGGCGCACGCTGTCCACCACCAGTTGCGGCAGTTCTTCCCGACCGAATACGACGAGACGCAGAGCATCGGTCGGCGTTACCGGCGGCAGGACGAGATCGGCACGCCCTGGTGCGTGACCGTGGACTTTGAGAGCCTGGCGGATCGCGCCGTCACCATCCGCGATCGCGACACCATGCAGCAGGAGCGCCTGCCAATCGCCGAGATCGCCGGCGTCCTTCGCGGCCGGCTGGATACGCTGCTGGCCGAATAGCAGATTGGGGGAGTACCGTGTCTCATCGTACGCCGGCCGTGGACGCAGATCGCCTCACGCAGACCTTGCTCGACCTGGTGCGGATCGATAGCCCGTCCACGAAAGAGACGGAGGCGATCGACTACGTTCGCCGGGTCCTGGTCGAGCTCGGCACGCAGCCATCGGAGGACGCCATCGGCAACGTGTACGCTCACATTCCTGGCGTTGGGCCCGCGCAGCGACCAATCCTCTTGAATGCACACCTGGACACCGTTCAGCCGACGCCGGGCATACAGGTTCGCATCAAAGACGGCATCGTGCGCACCGATGGCAAGACAATCCTGGGAGCAGACGACAAGGCTGGGGTCGCGGCAATCCTGGAGGTGCTCCGCCTCTTACGCTCTAGCCAGGCCCCACACCCGCCATTGGATGTGCTCTTTACGGTCCAGGAGGAGATTGGCCTCTTTGGCGCCAAGGCAGTCGACTACGCTCGACTCGGCGCGACGGAGGGCCTGTGCCTGGACTCCAGCGGCCCGCCGCACCACCTCACCGTCGCCGCGCCCGGCCAGAACGACGTCCGCGCCAACTTCGTGGGCCAGAGCGCTCACGCCGGGGTGGCGCCGGAGCTCGGGAAGAATGCCATACTCGCGGCCGCCCGCGCGATCAGCGCCATGCCGCTCGGCCGGATTGACGCGGAGACCACGGCCAACGTGGGGACGATCGATGGGGGACAGGCGCGCAACATCGTGCCGGATCGCTGCGCCATCGTCGGTGAAGCGCGCAGCCGGAACGCCCAGAAGCTTGCGGTTCAGACGGAAGCCATGGTGCGGGCCATGAAGACGGCCGCCGAGGCGACGGGCTGTCGGGCGGAGGTCGAGGTCAAGGAGAGCTATACCGCCTTCTCCCACGACGAGACCACCCCGATCGTTCGCCGCTGTGTGGAGGGCATCCGCGCCTTGGGGAAGGAGCCAAGCCTCGTCGCGACCGGCGGCGGAAGCGACGCCAACATCTTCAATCGCCATGGTATCGCCACCGTGCTGCTTGGGATCGGCTACGAGGACATCCACACGACCAGCGAGCACATCGCGCTGTCTACGCTGGCCGACGTGGCAAGGACGTTGCTGGCGATCGTGACCGCGGCGGGCTAAGGGAACCTCTCCCCCGGCCCCTCCCCTACGAAGGGAGGGGAGCTTGGGCGGGGACGATCGTCGCCCATGATGGCGGCCGCAGTTGGTGCTGCCAGGAATGGCCACTATCCTCGCTGTTGAGGCTCCCCTCCCTTCGTAGGGGAGGGGCCGGGGGAGAGGTTCCCTACGGCCGCGCCCCGGGATTCGACACGGCAAGCGCGGGCTCGACAGCTTCCTGGCTCCGCATCGCCCGGGCGATGCCATCCAAAGCACGGTCGATGTCCGCCGCCGAGATGCCGTAGTGGGTGACGAAGCGCAACCGGCGGCCGCCAACCGTGAGGGCGAGCACTCCGACTTTCTCCATGCGCGACACGAGCTGGGTCGCCGCCCGTGGAGTCGGCAGGTCCGCCATGACGATGTTGGTCTGCACCCGGTCCGGCCAGGCGTCGATCCCTTCGATCTGAGCGAGACCGTCGGCCAGTCGCCGAGCGTTGGCGTGGTCCTCATCAAGGCGATCGATCATGTCGTCCAGCGCCACCAAGCCGGCGGCGGCCAGAATACCTGCCTGCCGCATCCCGCCACCAAGCTGCTTGCGACGGCGGCGGGCCCGAGCGATGAACTCTCGCGTTCCGGTGAGGAGCGACCCCACCGGCGCCGACAGCCCTTTGGAGAAACAGAAGGTCGCGCTGTCTCCGAAGCGCGCCAACTCCCTGGCCGCCACGCCTAGCGCCACGGCGGCGTTGAACAGCCGTGCCCCGTCGATGTGGATGAGCACGCCGTGCCGGTCGGCGACTTGGCGCAAGGCGGCCAAATCAGCGGGGCCGCTCACCACCCCACCGGCCCGATTGTGAGTATTTTCCACACAGAGCAGCCGCGTCCCCGGTGTGTGCAGCGACGCGGGCGCAATGGCGGCTTCCACCTGACGAGTGTCCAGCTTGCCGTCGTCGTCGGGTAGCGTGTGGGTCACCAGCCCGCCAAGCTGCGCCATGCCGCCCACCTCATTGAGGAGGATGTGGCTGTTGGCGCCGAGGATCATCTGTTCGCCGGGCCCGCAATGGGTAGTGGTGGCGGTGAGGTTGCTCATCGTGCCGCTCGGCATGAAAAGGCCGCCTTCCTTACCGAGTAAGGCCGCGCCGCGCTCCTCGAGCGCGTTGATGGTCGGGTCCTCGCCGAATACGTCGTCACCCACCGAGGCGTTCGCCATCGCTTCGCGCATCTTCGGCGTTGGCAGCGTCACGGTATCACTGCGCAAGTCGATCAGGTCAGCCATCGAGCGACCCTCCTTCCGGTGCTCCCACAGAGCGGCGGCCGGACGGTCCTGACGCGGTCCCTTGCTACCATCGCTCTCCCATTGTTGGCCATGGCCCGGTTCACTGCCGACCAGGCGACAACAGTGGTAGGATAACGAATCAGTAGGAAGTTGGCGTGGCAATTCTAGAGTTGCGTCTGGGCGACGTGGTGGAGCTGCGCAAGCAACACCCGTGCGGCAGCCGTGATTGGACGATTATCCGGCTCGGCGCAGACATTGGTCTGCGCTGTCGCAAATGTCACCATCGCGTGTTGATCGATCGCGTCGTGCTGGAACGGCGCATCAAGCGCTTCGTCGAGCGAGGTCCGGAGGTTGTCGCGACGAGTGTCGTCCCCTCAGACCGCGGTGTCGAGGCATAGCCCAATCGGTACACTGTGTCCATCGGGCCCATAGCTCAGCGGTTAGAGCGGCGCTCTCATAAAGCGATGGTCGCTGGTCCGAGTCCAGCTGGGCCCACCCCTTTCGCCAGAGCCGAAGCGTCTCCCGGATGGGCAGGGCTTCGCCCACGCACTCGACTGCCTCATGGTCCCGTTGGACGTGGGTCAAATTTAGTGACGGCGGAATGGGCTAACCTCAGTCCGCCCCCGGGTAATGGACCGCGGGCGCGAAGGGGTCAGTTTGCTGGAGGCGGGAGGCAGGGCGCGGTCAACCAGTTCGGCACCCTCGGCGATCAACGCAGAACGCTGTCCGTCAGGATCCCGTCGCAATAGCCCGAGTGCCAGCATGGCCTCGGACTCTCGCCCGTATCGCACTACATCCTCGGCGACGGCGCGGAGCGCCGCTTCTTCAGTCGGATAGGCGCCGACACGATTGCCGGTCTCGGCGTCCCATAGTTCGTACCACATATCGACCACTCTACCACGAAGGCAAGATCGGCGGTTCTCGGGTCAGTTTCCGCGGTCGGCTGTTGGTGGGATGGCGAAAACCCGCCGCACTCTCCGCAGGAATGCCGCCGGCTCGCCCAGAAGATTGTGGTGGCTATCATTGGGGTCGTCGCCGGCTTGTCGAACCACGATTTCAGAGTCGTCGTCGGCCAGTTCGAGCTCAGCAATGGAGCTCCCGAGCCGGGGGAACTGTGCTTGCACGGCCAAGGCATCCTCGAGACGGGCGAAGACGGAGATACTCCGGTGCTCCTCGGGGTTGAGAATCTCAGAGTGCCGAGGTGGCCGCCCCCTGGCAAAGTTGGACAGGAAGTCATCCCCATTCGCCTGGTCGCTCTTGATGATTCGGTAGAAGGTGCGTGCCACCTTAGAAGGACCCCGGAGTGGCGGGCTGTGCAGCGATGGAGGCCGGACGCTCGCCTACCCGGCCTTCGCCGGGGCGGCAGCGATTACTGGCTCGACACCGCGCACCGGAACGCAGATACGCCGGCCAAAGTGGATCGAGGCAACTGCTCCGGTGCCGACCAATACGCGTCCGGGTACGCTTGCCCCGCGGTAGAGCGCCGAAGTCGCTCACAGATAGGAAAATTGATTGGCCCCCCGGCGGGGGGCCTGGCCAGCCGGTGACACGAACGATGGGGCGTGGCTATACTCCGACATGACTTGCGGTCCTCCTAAAGGACTGTAGGCGGCGTGACTGGGACGGCCTGCTTTGCGAGGGCGTCGCCGTCCCAGTCGTGGCTCCTGACCACTCCGATAGACCAGGGCTTACCGGTTGCATCTTGTATTGTCCAGTTCCGTCGAATTATCGTCTATAGAACACATCCCCTACGCATATTGACGACTGGGGGAGACGATTGGGGGTGGCTCATTGACCGCCATAAGGACAACTCGGACTTTGAACCTTCGTCCTGTCGTGTCGCCGCGCAGTCCGTTGTGACTGGTCACGTCGTCGTTGTACCACTGTGCCGCAGTGTGCGCCACTCCAGTTATGCCACGGGGGGAACCTATTTGACTGCTCTATGTGCCTATCCGTCCAGAGGGGAAAGCGAATGTGCCGGGGATGGGGCAGTAGCTTGTCACAAGAGCAGTCACAACGCTGGCGCCGACGGTGCTCTGGGAATAGGTGCTTGTTCTCCGTGTGTCGTTGTGAGCCCTGGAGGCAACACAACAGCACTTCCGCGCCAGGCCGCACTTGCCGGAGGCGAAGCCCATCGCGATGAGGAACTCGCCACTACCTCAGGACGGATCGAAGACCAGCCCGACCGTACCACAACGGCGAACGGTACCGACGAGCGCAACCGAGACAGGGCAAGCAGTCACCAGGGGAGAAATGGACAGAACGATACTGGAATGGCGGCCCGCCCGGAACTCATAGAGCGATGGTCGATGGTCCGAGTCCAGCTGGGCCCACCGGTTGTACCCGAAGAAAGGGGGGCCGGCCAGGGGGCTCCTGGCCGCCCTTGGTGGGTCCGTGTCCAACTGCGGTTTACCGTGCCGCGTGCCGGGGGAAGGGCTGGAGATGGCACAGGCGCGGGTGTTCTGGGTCGTGACCGGCGAGTTTGGGCCGACGTGGCCTATTGGCGGTCGAGTGGTCCCGGGAGGCAGGCCCGACGGCCCCCAACCACGGCGACGCCATGGTGACCTTGCTGGCGGAATCGAGGCCCAGCGCCTGACGCTCTAAACATCGGTCACCAGACAGCAGAGGCCGCTTTAGGACTTCCTCGGCCCCGCTGGAGGCATTCTTCTCAGCTTGCCCACCGGAGGGACGTGTGCTACGGTACCCAGCATGACCACCAAGCGGCGCGCACCGAACGGGGCACGGCGATGGGCAAGCGGGGACCCAAGCCCGGCACGCCCGAGGCCAAGCGCGGCGGCCAAGCCGTGCGTGAGAAGTACGGTCCGGAGCATTTCCGTGAGATCGGCAAGCAGGGCGGCCAGGTCCTCTCTGAGCGGTACGGGCCGGAACACTTCGTCGCGATCGGGCGCAAGGGTGGCGAAGTCACCAAGGAGCGCCATGGCGGGGCGCTCTACCGCCGCATCGGCAAGCTCGGCGGCAGCGCCGGTAAGGGAGTGCAAAGAGCGCCCCGACCCGTGGTAGGTCCGTCGCCCGCTGAGGGCCGGGACGCCGAGCGCCGCTCGTGGGAACGGACCATAGAAGGCCAGCCCGGCCTTGACGAGAAGCTCCGCCGGCTCGGGGAGGACGTCGGGTCCAGGACCTCCGCGGTACTGACCGCCTTGGACGCCTTCCGGGAGTTCTGGGCGCGGGATGTCGCCCCGCTCGACGCCACTATCCGGGGCCTGCAGCAGGCCATCCGGCACGAGGCGTCCCCGCCCGAGCAGTATCTCCGGAGCCTCGCCGGGCAGCTCCAGCCCCTCCACGAGTCGCTGGAGCGCCTCGACCGCGCCCTCACCAAGCAGCGCGTCCGGCTCGCTGAGTACCGACGCTGGCTGGATCGCGTCCAGCACCGCGGCCGCGGGCCGAATGACGGCTCGGCCAGCTCGCCCGCCGACTGGTGACGCCTTTTCCGCGATGGTGTAGCATGTCCCGGCGTCGGACACGCCGGCGCAGACCCGCCTTTCCAGCTCGGGGCGCCTCGAGAAGGCGAAGCGCGGCGGAGACGAACCCCGCCGAGGCCGCCGGTGGAGGCAGGGGACGCCTCGCCTGTTCTCCCTACGTTCCCTGTCCTCCCGCCACCGCCGCGCACGAGAGGCGAGCCACCGTCTGGCGGGATTCTCATCTGCGTCTAATGAACGCCGGGTATACTCCGGCTGCTTCACTCGCTCGACGGCGCTCGGACGGCATCCGGCCGGGGGATTTCGCGGTGGCCATCACGCCCGACAGCGCCCGGGCCTACGTCACCTACTTCGGGAGCCCCGGGGGGTTGTGGTCCCTGCCAAGGTGGCGGTATTCGACACCGCCACCGACGCCGTCATCGCCACCATCGATCTCGCCGCCAACAGCTCTCCGGCGGGGATCGCCATCACCCCTGACGGCGCCAGGGCCTACGTCGCCCAGGAGGAACCGGGCAACATCCCGGCCCACGTGGCGGTGATCGACACCGCCGCCAACACGGTCGCCGACCACGTTTCCGTCGGCCGCGTCGCCTTGGCGGTGGCCATCCGGCCGCCGGCCCATCTCGGCCCCGCCTGCGCCCGGGTCCTCACCGGCAGCATCACGGCGACCCTGAACCTGACCAGCGGCGTCACCTGCCTGGTCAACGCCCGGGTCACCGCCCTCGTCGTGGTCCGTGCCGGCGCGTCGGCGATCATCACCGGATCGACGCTGCGGAGCCCTCTGATCGGTGTCGGCGCGGCGACGCTGATCGTCTGCAACAGCACGGTCTCCTTTACGAATGTGCATAACAGCAGCGGCCCCGTCGTGCTCGGGCAGGACGGCGACGCGGACGACACGGCGAGCTGCGGCGGGAATACCTTCCGGGGGTCGGTCCAGCTCCCTAACAATCACGGCGGGGTGGCGCTGGAGCACAACACCATCGGGGGATATCTGCAACTCACCAACTCGACCGGGCCAACGGCGGCGGAGCTGGAGGGCAACCTGGTTCACGCCTTCCTGATCTGCAGCGGCAACACGCCGGCCCCGACGAATGACGGCCAGCCCAACACGGTGGGGGGCTTTCGCACGGGGCAGTGCGCCGCGTCGAGCTTCTGAGCCGCGCGAGGGGAGGGCGGGCGGCCGCTGCCTCTCGGCTGCTCCTCCCTCGGGGACGCGACGGGCGTCGGCCGGGATGCTGGTCCCGGCCGACGCCCAGGTTTTCGCCGCCCACGGGACGGCGGGTCGCCCGCGAGAACCTGCCCGCATGCCTCGGGAGGCTCTCAGGCCGCCAGCCTCCCGTCGGCGTCTCCCTGTCCTCCGGCCTCCAACCGGTCGATCATGCACGCGGCGGCTCGCACGACGGCGTCTAGCTCGCGCTCCAGGTCCGCCAACGTCAGCGCCCCAGCTTTGCAGGTAGCCGGCGGCGAACGATGCCTTCGGCCACTCCCGCCGGCGGGTCGTCGTGTCGCCTGCGTGGCGGTTGAGTTCGTCGAGCAACGTCGTGGCGGTCCCCGCCTATGGCAACGACAGCCCGCGCAGCACGGGAGCCGGGCCACCGCGTCGTGCGCCGCCACTCGATTGCCTGCGTAGGCGTCGAGAAAGTCGGCGGGGTCCAGCAGGTCGTCACGGCTGGCGATCTCCTCGATCGCGGTGAACCCACGGGGCGGGTGAGGTCGAACCGGGTCTCGTCATCGTTCGCGTCGAGCTCTCGGGTGCCGAAGCCACCGCCGACGGAAGCCCCGGCATCGCGAACTCAGACTGCCGTCTCCCAGAATCCGCCTAGCCGGTCTGCGATACACGCTCCGCCAAGTCGCGGCAGCGCAGGAACTCCACCTGGCCGAGTGAATGCGCGTAGGCGATCAGGCGTTCCAGCATCGCGACGCGTGACGCTCGACCAATCAACTGCGGATGCATGGTCAGGACGAAGCAAGCCTCGTCGTCGTTGAACAGGGCGGAGAGCTCAGCGCTCCAGGCGGCGTAGGCGACATCAGACGGGGTGTGCCCCAGCATGCCTCGCTGCGGGTTGATCCCGAAGAAGGGGAAGTCGTCCAGCAGCCATTGGACCGGCAATTCGACCAGGCCGGTTGACCGGCCATCTCGCCGATGGACGTACGGCCGATCGTCATCCATGCAGTTACTGGAATACCGGAAGCCGTAGCGTTCCAACAGTGGTAGTGTTACAGAGCTGAACTCCCACGAGGGCGAGCGGTAGCCGACCGGCGGCTGACCGCTGGCTCGACGGATCGCCTCGATGCCGGCCACCAATCCTTGCTCTTCTTCCTCCGCGGTCTGGCGAGCCGGCGGGATGTGATGATAGCCGTGGTGGGCCAGCTCGTGACCGTCGGCCAGAATGGCTTGTACCGCGTCCGGGTAATGCTCCACGACCCAGCCGGGGATAAAGAAGGTTGCCGGTATCTGTTCTCGGCGCAGCAGCGCCAGCAACCTCGGCACGCCCCGTTTGGGCCCGTATTGTCCCCGCGAAAGGGTCACCGGTCGGTTGATATTCTCCGGGTCGGTGGCGAGGATCGCGGACTCGGCATCGAGGTCGAAGGTGAGCAGTACTGGAAATGCAGGGCTGGCCATCGGTCGCTCCAGTCAATGACGTCGGTGGAGCAGATCGTAGCACTCGCCGGATGTTCCGTCAGGGCACAGACTGTGTGGCTCCAATGGGCCATTACTTGACTTTTCACCTGGCCTTCGTCAAGATTCCCACAGGCGGGTAGGCAGCTACTATCTGGTGAAGAGGTAAGGCGTCGGTAACCACTGTTGCGCGGTGCCACCGTGTGCGCGAGGCGCGCCAGTCTCCGTGTGGCGAGGGACACCGAGGGACCGACTTCAGCATGCGCTGCACTAGACGTGGGTATGCCCTTAATGTGGGCGGCACGCGGTGGTGGACTGGGCATAGGGGCCAGGGGTCCGTCGCTTCTCGAGTGTTACTCTGCGCTGCGCCTGTCAAGAACCACCAATCCCTTCAACCCCTTTTAGGAAGGGCCACGACGTGATCGGACCTAGTCACTTTGACCTCATCGCCCTGACAGCGGCAGGGGCGCTAGAACCTGCCGTGGCTATCGCCGGCAGCCGTGCTGGCACTATCGGGGTCCTCAACCTGGAGTTTGCGCACGAACAAGCGCAGGCGCTCAACGCCGTGGAACGCCTGTTGACGCAGGGCCGGGGACGGCTCGGCGTCCTGGTTGCCGGGCACGCCGAGGAGCTGCTGGAGTCGATCCTGACCCAGGCGGCATCGGGTCTCCATCTTGTCGTTCTGACGGCAAGCGCGCCGCACCGACTCCGGCATCTCGCAGCGGCGATTCATGGGAACGGTCTGCGCGCCTTTCTTGTGGCCTCGAACCTGGAAGAAGGGGAAGCGGGCCAAGCCGCCGGCTTTGACGCCGTTATTGCCAAGGGGCACGAGGCCGGGGGATGGGTGGGCGAAGAGACGTCGTTCGTCCTCTTGCAACATTTGGTCAGACGCATCTCCTTGCCCCTGTACGTACAAGGCGGGGTTGGTTTGCACAGCGCCGCGGCCTGCTACGTGGCGGGCGCCGCGGGGGCGGTCCTCGACAATCAACTCTTGCTGACGCGAGAGTCATTGCTGCCGGATGGCGTCAAGGCCCGCATTAGCGCGATGGACGGTAGCGAGACCGGTTGCTTCGGCACCGCGCTCGACGCGCGCTTTCGCGCCTATGTACGGTCGGACCTGCCCAGCGCCGCGGAGCTGCGCCAGCTCGACGCCGCCTGCGCGCTGGCTGAACATCCGGTCGATGAGATGCGACGCTCCTGGCGAGAAGCGCTGTCGGCCAAGGTTGGTTGGCAGCGTTTGGACCAGCAATTCATGCCGCTTGGTCAGGACGCCGCCTTCGCGGCGTCGCTGGCGCGGCAGTTTGCTACCGTCGGCGGGGTGCTGCGTGGCGTCCGCGACGCGGTCGCGACTCACGTCGCCGGCGCTCGGCGCGCACTGCCCTTGGCCGAAGGCGCCGCCCTGGCGGCGTCGCACGGCACCCGCTTTCCTGTCGTCCAGGGGCCCATGACGAGGGTTAGCGATCGGGCGGAGTTTGCCGCGGCGGTGGCCGAGGCCGGCGCTCTGCCCTTCCTCGCGCTCGCCCTAATGCGCGGCCCCGAAATCGAGACGCTCCTGGCCGAAACGCGGCGGACCCTGGAGGATCGCCCCTGGGGCGTTGGCATTTTGGGCTTTGTCCCGGCGGAGTTGCGGGCCGAGCAGCTAGAAGTCACTCGACGCTACCGCCCGCCGTTCGCGCTGATCGCCGGCGGCCGCCCTGATCAGGCCCGCATGTTGGAGCAGGACGGAATCCCCACCTATCTCCACGTACCGTCGCCCGGCCTCCTGGAGATGTTTCTGCGCGAGGGCGCGCGACGATTTGTGTTCGAGGGGCGCGAGTGCGGCGGGCATGTCGGTCCCCGCACCAGCTTCGTCCTCTGGGAGACCATGGTCGACGTGCTGCTGCGGAATCTCCCGGCGGCCGTCGACCCAGCCGGATACCACGTGTTGTTTGCCGGCGGCGTCCACGACGACCTGTCGGCCGCCATGGTCAGTGCCCTGGCCGCTCCGCTGGTGGACAAGGGAATGCGCATCGGCGTTCTCGTCGGCACCGGGTACCTGTTCACCGAGGAGGCGGTTCGTTGCGGCGCGATCACGGACGGCTTCCAACGAGCTGCCATGGCGTGTGACCGTACGGCGCTCCTGGAGAGCGGACCGGGGCACGCCACCCGCTGCGCGCCGTCGCCCTTTGCCGACGACTTCTACCAGGAGAAGCGGCGTCTCCTCAGGCGCGGCCTACCCCCTGAGGAGCTACGCTATGAGCTGGAGCTCCTGAACATCGGTCGCTTGCGCATCGCCTCAAAGGGTGTGGAGCGCGATCCCCTCTACGGCCAGGATCCGACTGTTCGCAAGCTGGCGCCGCTGAGTGCCGACGAACAGTGGGCGCGCGGCATGTACATGATCGGCCAGGTTGCCGCGCTGCGTGACAGCGTCTGCACCTTGCAGGATCTGCACCAGAATATCTCTGCAGGCAGCACGGAGCGGCTACGGTCGCTGGACAGTCCGTCGAACGAGGCGGAGCCCGTCCCACGCCAGGCGGCCGTGGCCATCGTCGGGATGGGCTGCATCGTCCCCGGCGCCGCGGACCTCGCCACATTCTGGTCGAACGTGGTCAACAAGGTCGATGCCATCACCGAGGTACCGGCCAGCCGCTGGGATTGGCGGCAGTACTACGATGCCGACCGTACCGCGCGCGACAAGGTGTACTCGCGCTGGGGCGGCTTCATCGACGAGGTACCCTTTGACCCAGTCGCCTACGGCATGCCGCCGAACACCCTTCGCTCCATCGAGCCGTTCCAGCTGCTGGCCCTGGCCGTGGTTCGAGCGGCGTTGCAAGACGCCGGTTACCTGGATCGCCCGTTTCCCCGCGAGCGAACGTCGGTTGTCCTGGGCGCGGGCGGCGGCGGCGGCGATCTCGGAGGCGGCTACGTCGTCCGTTCCAGCCTGCCCAATCTATTTGGCGACAGCGCCGAAGACCTGACAACCCACCTCGATGGGGTACTCCCCGAGTGGACCGAAGACTCATTTGCCGGAATCCTGATGAACGTCGCGGCCGGACGCGTGGCCAACCGGTTCGACCTCGGAGGAGTGAACTACACGGTGGACGCTGCCTGCGCGTCCTCGTTAGCGGCGATCTACCTGGCGGTGCGCGATTTGGAGGCGCACACCAGCGATGTGGCGATCGTCGGTGGTGTCGACGCCATTCAGAGTCCCTTCGCCTTCCTCTGTTTCAGCAAGACACAGGCCCTCTCGCCGACAGGGCGCTGTCGCACCTTTGACGCCGAGGCCGACGGTATCGCCATCAGCGAAGGCGTCGCGGCGGTCGTCTTGAAGCGGCTGGACGACGCTGAGCGGGACGGCGACCGCATCTACGCCATCATCCGCGGCGTCGGGGCGGCCAGCGACGGCCGCGACCGCAGCCTGACGGCCCCGCGACCTGAGGGCCAGGTCCGAGCGCTGCGCCGAGCGTATGCCCAGGCGACCTATTCCCCGGCGACGGTGGGTCTCATCGAGGCTCACGGTACGGGCACGGTGGCCGGCGACCAGGCGGAGGTGCAGGCGCTGAGCACGTTTTTCGGCGAGGCTGGCGCAACCGTTCAAGCCTGTGCGATCGGCTCGGTCAAATCCATGATCGGCCACACGAAGGCCACCGCCGGGGTCGCGGGGCTGATCAGGACGGCGCTGGCGCTGCACCACGCGGTGCTCCCGCCGACGCTCCACGTGACCCAACCGAACCCCAAGGCCGGCTTTCCGACCAGCCCATTCTATGTGAACACCGAGCCACGACCCTGGATTCAGGGAGCGTCAGACCAGCCGCGGCGGGCCGGCGTGAGCGCCTTTGGCTTCGGCGGCACCGATTTCCACGTGGCGATGGAGGAGTACACGGCGACGTTTCTGCCGGAGTCGGGCGCGACGGCGTATCCCTGGCCGTCCGAGCTCTTCCTCTGGCGTGGACGCACGCGCGAAGAACTGCTGGCGTCGCTGGCCGAGCTGGCCGGCCAGCTCGACCGCGGGGCTCAGCCTCGGCCGGTCGACCTCGCCTACACCCTGGCGGTGCAATGGGACCAACATTCCGCGGCCGAGGCGGCCCTTGCCATCGTCGCGGAGTCCCTCGACGACCTCAAGGAGAAGCTGCGCGCCGCTCAGGAGCTGCTTCGCGGCGGCTCGCCACGAGAGCACGCGCGGCGGGGCATCCACTTCTCGGCAGATCCTCTGGCCCAAAGCGGCCGGATTGCCTTCCTGTTCCCGGGGCAGGGGTCTCAGTACGTGAACATGGGGCGCGACCTGGCGATGGCGATACCGTTGGTTCGGCAGACCTACGAGCTGGCGGACCGTGTGCTGGCAGGCTTGCTGCCGCGCCCCCTCAGCCAGTTCGTCTTCCCCGCCCCGGCCTTTGGCGCCGAAGAGGAGAGGACGCAGCAGGCCGCCTTGACCGCGACGGATGTCGCGCAGCCGGCGCTTGGCGCCACCGGGCTGGCGTTCTTCCGCTTGCTGGGTTCGCTGGGTATCGAGCCACACATGGTTGCCGGTCACAGCTACGGCGAGCTGGCGGCGCTCTGTGCGGCCGGTTCGCTGGATGAGCACGACCTGCTCCGGCTGTCCGAGGCGCGTGGACGGTTCATGCGGGAAGGATCCACGGACGAGAGCGGCACGATGGCAGCCGTCGACGCGGCGCCGGAACAACTGCGCGATTTGCCTCCTGAACTGGACATTACCCTGGCCAACTTCAACGCGCCCCTGCAGACGGTGATTTCGGGGGCGCGCCAGGATGTCGAGCGGGCAATTGCCTGGTGTGCGGAACGCGGTCTCCGCGCTCGCCGGCTGCCGGTCGCCTGTGCGTTCCATTCTCCGCTGGTGGCGCCCGCCCAGCAGCGGCTGGCCGCGATGCTGCGAGAGGTGTCGGTCCGGGCGCCGAGGATTCCCGTCTATTCCAACACCACCGGGGCGCCCTATGGCGACGATGCGGAGTCTGTCGTCGAGCTGCTGAGTCAGCACCTGACCTCACCCGTGCAGTTCGTCCGGGAAGTTGAGGCGATGCATCAGGCCGGTGCTCGCTTGTTCGTCGAGGTCGGGCCCCGCGGCGTGCTCACGGGCCTGGTCGGCCGGATTCTTGCCGGCCAGCCCCACCTCTGCGTGGCGCTCGACCAGCCCGACCATCCGGGGCTGAGCCAGTTCCTTCAAGGCCTCGCCGCGATCGCTGCCGAGGGAGCGCCTCTCTGCGCCGCACGCCTGTTTGTGGGACGATCGGTCCGCCAACTGGCGCTGGCCAGCCTGGACCGCGACACGGCGCTGCCACGTCCCTCGCCGACAACATGGTTCGTCGATGGCGGTCGAGCCCGCCCATCGAGCCAGAAGAGCATCGGCCAGGATGCACCGCCTATCCCGCTCCGAGTCCAAGTGGCCACCGGCGCCACGTCGCTGCCGAGAGACGGAGCAGCGCGTCCGGCGAATCCGCCCGAGGCCACGACTGCCTCGCACGCTGCCGGACGAGCCGAACGGACCGTGGTCGCCGCTGTCGCTCCGATTCCGCAGCCACTTCCGACCGGCATGGTATCGACGACCAATGGACATATCGCCGACACGGCGCATGCGGTGTCGCCCGGCCGCACCATGGTCCTGCATGCACAGAAAGGGACGGTAGCACCTGTGATAACTAGGGAAGCCCAGGCCGCGGCGGAACCGGCCGCCAGCAATGGCCACCCAACGGCCACGGCCAACGACAGATCGATACCCGCCGGCTCGTCCAGCGCTCCCACGGCGCCGGGGATGGCGATGGCCCACGGTGACGGAGCCGCGGCGGCGATCGAGCAGTTCCAACTGGTGATGCAGCGCTTCCTGCAGACCCAACAGGCGGTGATGCTGGAGTACTTACGGTCTCGGCAGCCGGCGGCGTCCGGTTATGGTGGCGCACTGCCGGGGAGGGTAGTCCAGGAAGTGACGACGCCGCTACCCGTCGCGGCGCCGGTTGCGCCGGCCATGCCCGCTACCGATCCGGTACCGGTGGCGCGACCGACGGTCGCGGTCGCCCCTGAGAACGGCCACACCTCTCCGCACCCGCATGTGAACGGGACCGCGGCGGCCGGCGACCACACGCTCGCGGCGGATGGCGCGGATGGCCGGCGGGCCGGGCCGGACGCGCCCGCGATTCATCGCCCGGTCGCCGTGTCAGCGGCTGTGGTTCAGGCCGCCGCTGTCGGGCAGATTGAGACGAAGATCGCCGCTCGCCTGGATCGACAGCAACTGACGGACCGCCTCCTGGCTGTCGTGAGCGACCGCACCGGTTACCCGACCGAGATGCTCGCCTTGGACGCCGACCTGGAAGCCGACCTGGGCATCGACTCGATCAAGCGCATCGAGATCGCTGGGACGATCGTGGAGTCGCTGACGTTGCCGGCCGGGGCCGCTCCGGATATGGAGCGACTCGCCGGCAGCCGTACGCTCGCCCAGGTGGTCGCCACATTGGAGGCGCTCGTCCAGCCCCCTCCGGAGGTCGAGGCGCCGCGGCACGAGCCGCAGGTTGACGCGGCCGCCGTGACGGCAGGTGATCGCCGCCCTTTTGTTGAGGAACTGGCCGACTCCGGCATCGGTCGGTTCCTAGTGCGGCCGGTGGCCGCGCCAATGCCGGATCGGCGCGCCGGGCTCTCCCCGGCCGGCGTCGTCGTCCTGGTGGACGATGAAACCGGCGTGGGCGAACGCTTGAGCGCCGGGATCAGCAAGCTCGGGCATCGAACGATTCGCCTGCTGCGCGGCGACGGGGGCGCCGCGCCTCCTGACGCACTTGTCTGTGACCTGAGCTGTGTCGAAGGCGTCGAGAAGGCGGTGCGCGATCTGCATGAGCGCTACGGCGCCGCCACGGCCCTGGTCCATCTGCCGGCGCTGCGAGCACGAGCAGCGAATGGCGACGAAGGGTTAGCGGGCTGCCGCCGTCGACTGGCCGAGCATCTCACGCCGCTCTTCCTCTTGTCTCAGGCGCTGGCGTCGGACCTGGAGAGCGCGGCGAACCAGGGCGGCGCGGCGGTGCTCGCCGCGACCGCGCTCGGCGGCGCCTCTGCCGCGGACCGAGCTTCCACCGCCTTTGATCCTGACCAGGCCGCGATCGCCGGCTTCCTCAAGACTCTGGCGCTCGAGTGGCCGTCCGTTCGGGTGAAATCGGTTGACCTGTCGCCCGACATGGCCGTGGACCCCACCGACACGCTTCTGACGGAGCTGCTGGCCGACGATGGCCTGGTGGAGGTTGGCTATAAAGGCAGACAACGGCTGCGCCTGGAATATGCGGCATCGGCCATCTCGGCTGGCGATGGCAGTCCGCCCCTTGATGAATCGTCGGTCCTCCTCGTCACCGGCGGAGCCCGAGGGATCACCGCTGAGGTGGCGGCGGCGCTGGCCGAGCGCTACCGCCCGATGCTCTTGCTGGTTGGGCGCACCGTGGCGCCCACCGAGCCGGAAGCAGCGGAGACGGCCAGCCTTACCGATCCGCGCGCCTTGCGGCAGGCGATCCTGCAGCAACGCCGCCTGGCCGGCTTGCCGGTGACGCCGTCGACCGTTGAGGACGCCTACCGGCGACTGCTCCGTGAGCGAGAGGTTCACCAGAGCCTGGTTCGCCTGGAGCGGACCGGCGCGCGCGTTGTCTACTACGCCTGTGACGTCACCGACCGCACCGCCTTCGGCGACCTCATCGACGAGATCTATCGGTCATTCGGTCGGATCGACGGGGTCATCCACGGCGCCGGGGTGATCGAGGACAAGCTCATTCGGGACAAGAGACTGGACTCTTTCCAACGGGTCATCGGCACGAAGGTCGACGGCGCGATGATCCTGGCGGAGAAACTGCGACCTGACCGGCTGCGTTTTCTCGTCCTATTCAGCTCGGTTTCCGCTCGTTTCGGCAATCGCGGCCAAGGTGACTACGCGGCGGCGAATGAGGTGCTCAACAAGCTGGCGCAACAGCTCGACCAGGAATGGCCCGCGCGCGTCGTCGCCATCAATTGGGGTCCCTGGCTCACCACTGGGATGGTTTCGCCGGAAGTGCAGCGGCAGTTTGCCCAGCGAGGAGTCACGTTGATCCCCGTCGCCGTGGGCTGCCGGATGTTGGATCAGGAGCTGCGCGGCGGACGCAAGGGCCAGGCCGAGGTGCTGATTGGCGGCATGCACGCGCCTGCCGACGCCGGGCAAGAAACAGCCTCCCCTCCGGTTCCGATATCGTCGCCGCCACTAATAACAACCGAGGTCAGCCATTTGCCGCTGCTGGGGGCAGACACGGTCCTGACACACGAGTCCGATGGCGGGCTGGACGCTGTGCGGGTCCTCCGCACCTCCCACGACCTCTATCTGCTGGACCACCGCCTGGACGGCCGGCCGGTCTTGCCGTTTACCGTCGCGATGGAGCTGATGGCGGAGACGGCAGCCGCGGCGCGACCGGACCTTGACGTCGTGGAGATCCACGATATCCGGCTGTTGCGGGGCGTCCAGGTCGATGACGAGCTGGCGTTGCGGGTGTCCGTGCGCCCACGGCAGCCCTCTGCCCGGTTGGTTCTCGATGCGGCGACCACGTCGGTCGACGTGGCCATCTATTCCGCGACTGACCCGGGCCGGCCGCACTATCAGGCGGTCGTCGACTTGTCGGCAAGAGGAGCTGCGCAGGCGCGACACGGCTGGCCGTGGGACGCCTCCGACACTCAGCAGTTTGATCCGCGGGGGAGCATGGCGTTGAGCGTGGAGGACGCCTATCGCGACTGGCTGTTCCATGGGCCGCTCTTCCAGCGCATCGTTTCCGTGGAGGCGCTGGATCGGACTGGTATCCGGGCGACGCTGCGTGCCTCAACGCCGGCAGAGTGCCTCGCCGGCGGTCCGGCAGGAACCTGGCTGTTCGATCCGCTACTGGCCGATGCCGCTTTCCAGGCCCAATTGCTGTGGGCGCGGTCGCAGTGGGATGTGACGACCTTGCCGGCCAGCGTACAACGCTTCCGGCGGAAGTTGCCGTCCGCCGATACCAGCGCCTCGGGGCTCGTTCGCTATGAGCTGCGCGTTCGGCCGGAAACACAAGCGCCGATTAGCCGCATCGACCACCTGTTTTTCGGCCCGGATGGCCAATGCTTCGCGGCCATGATCGACGCAACCGGTACCGGTAGCAAGGCGCTGAACCGCCTTGCCGGCAAGCTTCGGGGCTAACCGTGCCACTGAATCTCGCCTAGAAGGCATGGCAGCGAACGTGGGAAGTCCGGAGTTCACAGGCAGGACGCCTGAGGGCAAGGCGCCAGACGGCGCCGCTCAATTCGAGGCGGTCAGCCGCCTAGAGCACGGCGGGGTGGATCGTGGTGACGTCGCGATTATCGGGATGTCGTGCCTCTTCCCGGGCGCTGGAAACGTGGATGCCTACTGGCGCAATATCCTGGGCAAGGTCGACGCCATTTCCGATCCCCCGGCGGACGCTTGGGACACTGAGCTGTATTACGATCCCGATTCGCGAGAGTCTGACCGGGTCTACTGCAAGCGCGGCGGCTATCTCGGGGCCTTAGCCGCGTTCGATCCTGTCGTCCACAGCATTCCGCCCAAGTCCGTGGGCGGCGAGCCGGACCAGTGGCTGTCGCTCCAGTTGGCGCACGACGCCATGGCTGACGCCGGCTACGCCGATCTCAGCGCGGCGGTGCGCCAGAAGACCGCGGTCATCCTCGGCAAGGGGACCTACCTCAACGGCGGTAACGCCGTGATGGTGCAGCACGGCTTCATGATCGGCCAGACGCTGGAGATCCTGAAAAAGGTACACCCAGGGCTCACCGCTGACCAGGTCGAATCGCTGCGCCGGGAGATGAAGAAAGGGCTGCCGCCGGTTACGCCCGACACCGTGCCCGGGCTCATCCCAAACATCATCGTCGGCCGCATCGCCAACCGGCTCGATCTCTCTGGCCCGGCCTACACGGTCGACGCCGCCTGCGCATCGTCCCTGGTTGCCGTTCAGCACGCCTTGCGCGACCTCCAAGCAGGAAGCTGTGACCTGGCAATTGTCGGCGGCGCCCAGGTGTGGATACCGCTGCCCACGCTCAACCTGTTCTGCCAGTTGGGCGCGCTTTCCCGCCGGCAGGAGATCCGTCCCTTCGACGCGGCCGCCGACGGCACGCTCCTGGGCGAAGGGATCGGCATGCTCGTGCTCAAGCGGCTCGCCGACGCCGAGCGGGACGGAGACCGCGTCTACGCGGTGATCAAAGGCGTGGGCGTCTCCAGCGACGGACGTGGCGCGAGCGTGATGGCCCCTCGGATCGAAGGCGAAGAGCTATCGCTTCTCCGCGCCTATGAGGCAGCCGGCGTGTCTCCTCGAACGATTGGCCTCGTGGAGGCGCATGGCACCGCCACGCCGGTCGGCGACGTGGTCGAGGTCCAAGCCTTGGCGCGCGTGTTCGGCCCGCGAGGCGGTGGTCCTCCCCGCTGCGCCATCGGGTCGGTCAAGTCGATGATCAGCCATACCATGCCCGCCGCCGGTGTTGCTGGGCTCATCAAGGCGGCGCTCGCCCTGCACTTCAAGATCTTGCCGGCGACGTTGAACTGCACCAAGCCGAACCCGAAGCTGGAGTTGGAGAAGACTCCATTTTATGTAAACACCGAGACGCGACCGTGGATTCATGGCGCGGCCGAGCCGCGGCGCGCCGCGGTCAACGCGTTCGGCTTCGGCGGCATCAACGGCCACGTCGTCCTCGAAGAATATCGGGGCGGCCAGTCCGCCGGCGCCGAGCCGACCGCCGATTCGGGGGATCGCCGGAATCCTACCGTTCCCCCGCACGCGCTGCCCTGGGACAGCGAGGTCATCCTGCTGGAAGCCTCCTCTCGTGAGGAGCTGGTCCAGCGTGCGCAGCGCCTTTCCCAATTTCTCGATCGGGCGCTCGCCGGCGATGGTGAGTGGACGCCGCGGCTCTGCGACCTGGCATTCTCCCTCGCCGCGGCAGTCCGGCAGACGGACGGCTCGTGTCACCTGGCGCTGGTCGCTACCTCTCTGGCCGACTTGAAGACCAAGTTGGAGCGCGCCGCCCGCCGGCTGACGGATCCCACCTGTCGCCAAATTCGGGACGTGTCCGGCATCTACTTTGCTGCCGAGCCGCTGGCTCGGCAGGGCAAGTTGGTCTTCATGTTTCCCGGTGAAGGTTCCCAATACGCCAACATGCTTGCTGACCTCTGCTGGCATTTCCCTGAAGTGCGCGACTGCTTTGACCAAAGCGACCGGATGTATGTCGGCCACCCCCGTGGCTACGTGCTGAGCGACTTCGTCTTTCCGCGCCCAGCGTTCACCGACGAGGAACGGAGGTGGACGGAGCAGCGACTCACCGCGCTCGACGGGGCGGTGGAAGCGGTGCTGACCGCCAACCAGGCCATGTTCACCCTCGTTCGCGGTCTCGGGCTGCAGCCGGAAGCGTTGGTTGGTCACAGCACCGGCGAGTACTCCGCCATGCGCGCGGCCGGCATGCTCGGTCTCGAGAGCGAGGAGAGGCTGGCTGCACTCGGCAACGCGCTCAATGACAGCTACGCGGCGGCGGCGGCGCATGACATGGTGCCGAAGGCGGTGCTTCTGGCGGTCGGCGCCGAGCGCGAGCGCGTGGAGGCGATCGCCCGCGAAGCCGGAGGCGATGTCTACGTGGCGATGGACAACTGTCCGCACCAGTCCGTGTTGGTGGGCGAGGCAGCGGCAGTGGACCGGGCGCTGGCCATCGTCCGGCGTGAGGGCCTGATTTACGAGTACCTGACCTTCGATCGGGCCTACCATACGCGACTCTTTGCCCCGTACGCCGAAGGGCTCCAGCGCATCTTTGCCGAGGTGCCGCTCGTGTCTCCCCAGGTTCCCATCTACTCCTGCACGACCTCGGCTCCCTATCCCGACGAGCCGGACGCCGTTCGCGAGCTGATGGTGGAGCATTGGTCCGAGCCGGTGGAGTTCCGTCGAACCATCGAGGCGCTCTACGACCAGGGCGCCCGCCTCTTCGTCGAGGTAGGTCCGCGAGGCAATCTCAGCACCTTCGTCGAGGACATCTTGCGCGGTAAGGCCTTCTGCGCGATCCCCGCCGACGTGCAGCGGCGATCCGGGGTGACTCAGCTCAATCATTTGGTCGGACTGCTGGTGGCGCACGGGGTCAGCTTCGACCCCTCACGCTTGTACCGGCGGCGGAGCTGCCGCCGAGTAGACTGGGAAAGCGATATCTCGCCGGTCCAGCCCGTGCGACCGAGCGCGCCGATCGGTCTCCTGACCGGCTATCCGAAGCTGCAAATCTCCGACGATATTGCTGCCGGTCTGCGCCAGCACTATGTGGCGAGTGATCATGTGATCGAGCTCGACGTATCGTCCAACCATTCCACGCCGATCCCCGGTTGGCCGGCCGCCACCGGCATTGCTCTGCACGAATCGACCAGTGGCCCATCCTATACGGACCCGCCCGCCGGCTACACGACACTGGCTTCGGGCGTCGTGACGGCAAGCGCGGGCGATAGTCCGGCGGACACCGGCGTCATTGACCGAGCCGACGTTCCTCCGGGGACGACCGACTGGACAGCCGAGGGTCCAATGGGCGAGTACTTTCGCTCGATGGACCAGTTTCTGGCGACGCAAGAGCAGATCATGCAGACCTTCCTGCGCTCGACGCCGCCGAGCGAGCCGTCAGCGTGGGCCGCGTCGCTGCCCTCCGAACAGACCAACATCGCCACGTCGGCGAGGCAAGTCTCGGAGGACAGGGGTGAGGACGTTGGTGACGCGTCGTTTTACCCCTTGCTAGGTGACATTGTCTCGCTGATTCCAGGCGAGGAGTTAGTCGCCGAGCGTACTTTTGACCTGGCCGAGGACCTGTATCTGCGCGACCACTCCTTTGGAGGGGTCGTGTCTACCCAAGACCCCGACCTCTTCGGTCTTGCGGTGATGCCGCTCACCATGAGCCTGGAAATACTGGCCGAGGCCGCATCCATGCTCTTGCCGGGCCAGGCAGTCGTGGCGTTGCGCGACGTGAAGGCGTCCCGCTGGCTCGCCTGGGACGGCGGGCCTCAGCGGTTGCAGGTAGTCGCCCGGCGCCGGCCGGGTCGTGACGACGAAGTCCACGTCCAGCTTCGGAACCTCACCGAGGACGCGCAACCAGAAGCTGCCATGCGCACACCGGCCGTGGAGGCGACCCTAATTTTCGGGCAGTGGTACTCATCAGCCAGCCACACGCTCCCCACCACGCTGTCCGATGGGCGCCCATCAAAGTGGACACCGGAGCGTCTCTACACCGACGTCATGTTCCACGGACCAGCCTGGCAAGGCGTGCGGTCGATTCAGGAGACGAGCGACGGGGGCATCGTGGCGATGCTGCGGACCTTGCCGGTCACGAGCTATCTTGCCAGCAACACGGCCCCCGCCTTCGTGCTCGATCCGGCGGTTCTCGACGCGGCCGGACAGGTCATCGGCTTCTGGACGGCCGAGCACCTGCCACGTGGTCATGTCATCTTCCCCTTTCACGTGGAAGCCATCGAAATCTGTGGTCCGCAACAGCCCGTCGGCCAGGAGCTCATCTGCACCGCGTCTGTTCAGCTTGTTGGAGAACAGCAGGTACGCTCGAATATCGAGGTTGGAACCCCGGACGGGATGGTGTGGTACCGATTGGTGGGCTGGCGCGACAAGCGGTTTGATGTGCCCGCGCCGTTGGCATCATTGCTGCGATCGTCCGGGGGCACGACAGTGTCCGCGACCTGGCCCGAGCCGGCGGCACGTCTGTCGTCGTCAACCCGCCTCCAATGCCGCCGTGTTGCTACGGACCTCATCTCGGATCGATCGTTCTGGTTACGCGTCTGGTCGCAGCGGATTCTGGGGTGCCGCGAGCGCGAACAATTCGCCGCCCTACGCACTCCGCAGCACCGCCAGGTGGAGTGGTTGGCGGCGCGGACGGCCGCGAAGGAGGCGATTGTCGGGCTGCTGAAGGTACACTACGGCCTGGACTTGGCGCCGGCCGACGTCGAGATCCTCACCGACGAGCGCGGTCGGCCTCATGTGTTCGGGGCATGGCGGCAGCTCGTCACCGTGGATGTGGGGGTGTCGCTGGCGCACACGGAGGGCCACGCCGTGGCGCTCGTCTACCTCGACGAGCAATCGACGTCGTCGGCTGCAGGCGTGGGGAGGCGGCTGGGCATCGACGTAGAGCGCGTGCATGCAACGCCTGCCGGCTTCACGGCCCTGACCTTTAGCGACCACGAGCGGACCCTGCTCGAGGAGCTGGGGGGCACGCAACAGGAAGAATGGCAATTGCGGTCGTGGTGCGCCAAAGAGGCGGTCGGCAAAGCCTTGGGCTTCGGCCTGGTCGACGGGCCGAGGTCGCTTTCGATCACCAGCGTCGACCGACAGAGCGAGGTCGTCGCTGTGCGATTGGAAGGCCGATTGGCGGAGGCATTCCCAGATGTCGCCGATCGTCCCATCTCTGCCGCAACGCTTCGCCAGGGCGACCTGGTCGTGGCTGCCACGTGGTGCGATCGCATCGATGTGCCCCGTGACGGTGATGCTGTTGCAGAGCGGTCTAGATGAGGGAACGTAAGGTGGCAAAGGAAATGCCGGGGCGGCGACTGCGGTCTGCCGCCCCGGCATTGCCGCAACCGGGAGCTTCTTCAAGCAGGAGAAACAACAATGACGTGGCAGTCAGAAGCGCAGGTGCGCGATGAGCTTCTGGACATGATGAGCCAGTTGGCCGGCGATTGGGAATATGGCGATCCGATCACACCCGAGACTCGCCTGCTTGGTGACGTGGGATTGGAGTCGCTCGATCTGGTGGTCCTGGGCACCTCTATCCAGCAGCGCTACGGTCGTCTGCCCTTTGCCGAGTTCCTCGCCGAGATCGGACAGCGGCCCGTGCAGGATCGGGACGTGTCGGTCCAGGAGTTGGTCAGCTTCGTTTGCCGGCACAGTGGGCTGACGGCCCCCACAAGGGCCCGTTGATGCCGAAGGCGGTTCTGATCGGTCTCGACGGCGCTACCTTTACTATCCTGGACCCGCTGATGGAGCGGGGGGTGATGCCCTTCTTGCGCCATTTTGCGCAACGCGGCGTGCGAGCGAAGCTGCGCTCGGTCATCCCGGCCCTGACGCCACCGGCCTGGACATCGCTGATGACCGGCAAGCGGCCCGGCCAGCACGGCGTGTTCGACTTCTTCCAACGAGATTCTGTTGACAGCGACTTTGTGCGACTGGCCGACTCGCGGGATATTGGCAGCGCCACCATCTGGTCGCTGGCCAGTGACCACGGCAAGCGGGTGATCGCGCTCAACTTTCCGGTGACGTTTCCGGCTCCGGCCGTCGACGGTTGTATCGTGCCGGGAGGCTGGATGCCTTGGCGACAGCTGCGTCTCGGCTGCCACCCGCCGGGACTCTTCGACCGATTGCGCGCGCTTCCGTCATTTAGCCCGCGTGAGCTCGCACTGGACATGGCCCTGGAAGAAAAGGCGATCGAAGGCTGCGCGTCCGAGGAGTACGCCGACTGGGTATCCCTGCACACGAGGCGGGAGCAGCGCTGGCTGGACATCCTCCGCTACTTGATGCAGACGGAGCCGGCCGACCTTATTGGCATCATGTTTGACGGCGTGGACAAGCTTCACCACCTCTGCTGGCGATTCATCGATCCGGCTTTCCAGGTGGCGAGGCCGTCCGCTTGGGAACAACAGATCAGTCAGCTCTGCGAGCGCTACTTCCGGCAGCTTGACGCCGCCATCGCCGAGATAGTGGATCTGGCCGGTCCCGGGGCCACGGTGGTTCTGGCGTCCGACCACGGCGGCGGTCCGGCTTCCGATGTGTTCTTCGTCAATGCCTGGCTGGAGCAGCAGGGTTTCCTGGCCTGGGTCGCTGATACGGCGCCGACGAGGAAAAGCGGTGGGTCGGCGGACCAATCGCCCCGGCTGGGCATGGGCCAGATCGCGAGGCACGTCTATGAGCTCGATTGGGAGCGGACCGTCGCCTATGCCGCCACGCCGAGCAGCCTCGGCATCCACATTGTCGATCGCTCGCTCGGTGGGGCGAACGGCGCGGGGTCGGAGTCGTATCGCCAGATTCAGCGGCGACTCATCGATGGCCTGCGCGCGCTTCGTCATCCCGTCACGGGGCGCCCCGTTGTCGAGGCGGTACATACGCGGGATGAGGTATTCGCCGGCCCGTTCGAGTCGCTGGCGCCGGACCTCACGCTGTCCTTGGCCGATGGCGGCGCCGTCTCCATCCTCCGATCCGATACATTGTTGAGCCGGCGCCGTGAGGTCGCGGGGAATCACCGTCCAGAGGGGATCTTCCTCGCTTCGGGGCCCGGCATCCGGCGGGGGGCTTCGCTGCCGGACCTCTCTATCGTGGATGTTGCGCCACTGCTGCTCTATAGCGCTGAGGTCCCCGTTCCGGACGACATGACGGGACGGTTTCCTGATGAAGTCTTCGAGCCGGCAGCGCTTCACGAGCGTCCGGTTCGGACGGCGACGGGTCAGGGGACGTTGCCCCGCGATGGGGCAGGAGTACCTGAGCCGCACCTGGAAGCCGACGACGAGGCCGCCGTAATGGCGCGCCTGCGCGCGCTCGGCTACGTCGACTGAAGGCCAGTAGGGACTAGGAATGCCCAAGGTACAGTTGCCCGGCGGCCACAAGCTGCACTACCAAATCGCGGGTGACGGTCCGGACGTGGTCATGATCCACGGCCTCACCGGCAATCTGGCCGTCTGGCACCTGCATATCGTGCCGGCCTTGTGGGACCATTTTCGAATCCTCACCTACGATTTGCGGGGCCACGGGTATAGCGAGATCACGCCCGCGGGCTATACGGCAGACGACATGGCCGGCGATCTAGTGGAGTTGCTCGACGTCCTCGACATCCGACAACCCTACCTTGTCGGCCACAGCTATGGCGCCGACATCGCGCTCTACGCGGCCCATCGTTGTCCCGAGCGGGTGCGTCAGGTTATCGCGATCGAGCCGGCGCTGCCGGCCCTGATCCGCCTGCGCAGTCGAGACGACTGGGAGGGCTGGGACTACTGGGTGAAGGTGCTGGAGGAGTCCGGCCTGACCGTCCCTAAGGAGCGACGCAGCGACATGAACTACCTGCTGCGCCTCAGCCTTGAAGTACCCAAGCGTTGGGGGCCGCTCAACGGCCTGCCGCGCAATGCCCGCCCCTTCCTGCGCCTCTTGGAGACCACCACGGTGTCGCAGGACTACGACACGGTTGGAACCTTGACGCTGGAGAGCATCGAGCGCATCCAGACGCCGGTCCTGCTCATCGACAACGAGACCTCCGCTTTCCTGGGGACCTATCATTACCTGCTCGCCCACCTGCCACACGCCACCGGCGTCTTGCTGCCGCGCACGGAGCTGGGGCATTTCGGTCCGCTCGAGCAGCCGGAGCTGGTGGCGCAGCAAATCCTGACAGCGTTGAAGCCGGAGGTGACGTTGGCAAACGCGAACGGTAAGGCAGGGTCAGAATGAGCGGTACGAATAGCCTGGCTTGGTCGCGCCGGGCAACCTCACCACCAGTCCTCTCCGGACCTCACCTGCTTACCGTACCGCGGAGAGGAGGAGCGCCAACGGAAGGACGTGCGCGAGCTATGCAGCGGATGCATAGTCAGAAAGCTGCCGCTGGCGACGTGGTCATCGTCACCGGCTGTTCCAGTGGGCTTGGTCTGGAGACGGCGCTCTACCTCGCGGAGCGCGGCTTCAAGGTCTACGCGACGGTGCGCAACCTCACCGCTCGGGCGGAGATCCTCCAGATGGCCCAGCAGCGCGACGTCGGGCTCGAGGTGCTGGCGCTGGACGTCACCGATCCTGCCAGCATCGACACGGCCGTGACGACGGTCGGCGAAGGGACAGGCGGCATCTACGCACTGGTGAACAATGCCGGCATCGGGCTGCGCGGGTGTCTGGAGGATTTGTCGCTGGACGAGGTGCGGCGGGTCTTCGAGACCAATGTGTTTGGGACCATGGCGGTCACACAGCGGGTGTTGCCGTCTATGCGCGCCGCTGGTCGCGGTCGGATCGTCACCATAAGCTCCGTCGGCGGGCGGATCTCCTCCTTCGGGCTGTCGGCCTATTGCGGCAGCAAGTTCGCCCAGGAGGGCATGGCAGAGGCGCTCGCCCTGGAGATTGCGCCCTTCGGCCTCCAGTCCATCATCGTCGAGCCCGGCATCATCAAGACCACTCGCTGGACGATCAATCGTGGCACGGCGCAGCGCGCCCTCACGCCGGAGAGTCCATACCAGCGGCTGTTCGCGGCGCACGAGAAGATCGCCGACCGCATCGTCGAGCGATCCAAGACGCGGCCGGTGGACGTGGCGCGGACCGTCCATCACGCCCTGACGACGCCTCGTCCACGGATGCGCTACGTCGTCGGCCGTCCCGCGGCGGCGGCGATCCTGCTTCGGCGCTATCTGCCGAACGAGCTGTTCGAGCGGTTCTACTTTGGCTCGCTGGTTCGCCAGCTCACCGGAGATGAAGGGAAACCTCACCCCCAACCCCTCTCCCACGAGGAGAGGGGAGACGCGGGTACTGAAAGTAGTCGCTGATGGCGCGATTTCTCTTTACCATCTGGCCGCTCACCTCGCACATCCAGCCGCAGATGGGCACAGCGATGGAGTTGCGCTCGCGGGGCCACGAGGTGGCATTCTATACTGGGGCCAGTGCGGCTGCCTTGCTCGATGGCGAAGGCATGCGCGTCTTTCCGTTTCGGCGCGTCGACGAGGCGCTGGTCTGGGACGTCATCCGCGCCGTGACCGAGCGAGCGACGGGCGGGTCGACGCCCCGGCTGATGCGGCGAGTGACCCAAGAGTGGTGGGCCGGGACGGTTCCCGATCAGGTCGCGGACCTGCGGGAGATACTGGACGCCTGGCATCCTAATGTGCTCGTGACGGAGACCAGCGTCTGGGCGCCCATACTGGTGCTGGGAGAGACCACGGGCCTCCCGGTGGCGATCTCGTCGACATTGATGGGCTGCCTGATCGACGGCACAGACGCGCCTCCGTGGGGTTTGGGGCTGCGGCCGCCGCGCACCCTGCTGACCCGGCTGGTCGCGCGCGCCTACGGCACGATCATCGACGTCGCGGCCAGGGGATTCCGCCGCCAGTTGGATCAGATGCGCGCCGGCTACGGGCTGCCGCCGATGGGCTGTTCGGTGAACAGCTTCACCGGCCGGTTGCCCCTCTACATGGTTCCCAGCATCGCCGAGCTCGACTACGGTCGCCACGATCTTCCGCCGTGTGTGCATTATGTGGGTCCGTGCGTTTGGAACAAAGCGACCGGGGAGACAGCTCCGGCCTGGCTGCAGGATTTGCCCACAGACCGCCCGCTGGTACATGTCACCGAGGGAACGCTGCACTATCAGGATCCCTTTGTGCTGCGAGCGGCGGTTCATGGACTGGCGCGGCTGCCCGTGCAGGTCGTGGCGACGACCGGGCGTCAACGCGACCCGGCGACGCTGAACCTGGGTTCACTGGCCCCGAATGTACGATTGGAGCAGTGGGTGAGCCACGCCGACCTGTTGCCCCGCTGCGCAGCGCTGGTAACGACTGGAGGGGCAGGGACCGTACTGGCCGCCTTGCAAGCGGGCGTCCCCATGGTCATCGTGCCGACGCATTGGGACAAGCCGGACAATGCTCAGCGGGTGGTGCAAGTAGGAGCCGGCATTCGATTGTCGCCGAAACGGTGCACGTCCGAGCGGCTACGGGCGGCTGTGGAGCATGTGCTGGCGGAGCCGAGCTTCAAGGTCAATGCTGAGCGATTGGCAGGGGAGCTGGCGGCGGCGCCCGGGCCGAAAGGGGCAGCGCCACTGTTGGAGGAGCTGGTCTTGCGCACGACGCGGACGGTGGCGAGGTGAGCGGGCAACCGATGCTGTCGGAAAGTAATGACACGGTGGTTCTAAGGAGCATCGTGTGAGCTTCCTCGGCCTGTCGGTGGGGTTGTCTCACCTTCGGTTGCAGTTGGCTGCTCGAGACCAATTGGCCCTAAAGAGTGAACGGCCGAAACGAGTCCGGCGACCGCGTCTCGTGTCCCATCTCGGACGCTGGGGCCGCGCGCGCCGGTGGCTACCGCCCGATGCCCGGTACGGGGTCGATGTCGGGTGTGCCTTCGGGTACGGCACGGCGGCGATGACCGGGCACGGCTACCGCACCAAATGCATCATCGGCGTGGAGCGGGATCCCGAGCACTTAGAGCAGGCGACCCGCCTCTACCCATGGGTGCCCGTGGTCAGGGCGGATGCCGCCGCTCTCCCATTTGCCACCGCGGCGGTCGATGCGGTCATCATGCTTGATGTCGTGGAACACGTTGCCGACGCGCACGCGGTGCTGGCGGAGGCCCGGCGGGTGTTGCGCGATGGTGGGAGCCTTGTAATGAGCGTGCCCAATAGCGGCCTGCTGGCTAGCCTTGACCCGTACAACGCCTACACAGCGCTGCGCCGCCGCTGGCGGTCCTGGCCACCGCTGGTGTCCTACGACGAGTCGGCTACCGGAACACATCGCCACTTTAGCCTCGAGGAAGCGCGTGACCTCCTCGGGCCGGGCTTTTCCATTGACCGTGTGGCGCGCACGGGTACAGGCGTGTCTGAGCTGCTGGACCTGCTGCTGACTATTGTCTTCTTCGCGTTGCTCGGATGTCAAAGGGCCTACCCGCGTCTTCGGTTCCTTCATTTCCTCGCGTACGTCGTGGACGATCTCGTGCCTGTCGGACCTTCGGGCTATCATCTCACGCTACGAGCCCGTGCCGTATGATACTGAAGTTCGGGAAGGGCTGAGCGTGGCGCGTTTCTTGTTCGCCACTTGGCCATTTTTCGGGCACATCTTACCGCAGATCAGCATGGCCATGGCGCTGCGCGACCGCGGCCACGATGTCGCGTTCTACTCGGGCTCGCGCATGCAGCCATTGCTAGCCGGCGAGGGGCTGACCGCCTTTCCCTTTCGGCGGGTCGACGAAGCTCGTGTCCTGGACATTGCGACCCGTACCGAACGCATAGATAGCCGAAAAGTGGGGGCGGCCGCGTCGCGCGACCGTACCCGTCAGGTGTTTCAGGAATGGCTGTTGGGGACGATCCCGGATCAGGTGACTGACCTGAAGGAGATCATTCGCACCTGGCGCCCCGACGTGCTCGCCACTGACCCGGTATTGTGGGGTCCCTCGCTCGTGCTTTGGGAGACCACGCACCTGCCCGTTGCCGTCGCATCTTTTCTGATCGGCTGTCCCATTGAGGGACGGGACGCACCGCCCTGGGGTCCCGGTCTGCCACCGCCTCGTAACCCGTGGGCGCGACTGCGCGCCCAAGTGGTAGGAGCCGGTATCAGACTATTTTCCCGCGCGTTTCGTCGGCGGCTGGACGCCGTCCGGGCCCAGTTCGGTCTGCCGCCGCTGAGCTGCTCCGTGAACTCGTTCCTTGGACGCTTGCCCCTCTTTGTCATACCGAGTGTGCCGGCGTTGGACTATAATCGGCGTGATTTGCCGGCAAGTGTGCAGTACGTCGGGCCGTGCGTGTGGAACAGGCCCACGCCAGAATCAGCGCCTGTCTGGCTAAACGAGCTGCCGGCGGAACGACCGTTGGTGCATGTGACGGAAGGGACGGCTCACGAGCAGGATGCGTACGTCTTGCGAGCAGCGGCGCAGGGGTTGGCCAACCTACCGATAGAAGTGGTGCTAACAACGGGACGGCATCGCGATCCGACAACACTCCAGTTGGGGCATGGCGCCGCCAACATCCGGGTGGAACGGTGGGTAAGCCACGCTGATTTGCTTCCGCGCTGCGCCGCGCTGGTTACCACCGGCGGAGCGGGGACTGTGCTGGCGGCGTTGCAGGCGGGCGTGCCGATGGTCGTGGTACCGACCCATTCAGACAAGCCGGATAACGCCCAGCGGGTGGTGGAAGTGGGCGCGGGGATCCGCCTATCGCCGCGGCAATGCACGCCGGAGCGGCTGCGGGCGGCAGTGACGCGGGTGCTGACAGAGCCGAGGTTTCAGGAAAACGCGCGACGGCTGGCGGCAGATTTGGCGGCCGCGCCGGGACCCATGGGCGCGGCGGTATGCCTAGAGCAGTTAGTCCCTGTAACGGTAACATCAGTGGCGTAAGCAGTGCCACGGAACGCCGTGGCCTCCAGTGGAAAGTCAAGGTGTGAGGAGACCAGAGATGGGGAATCTCAGACTGTTTGTTGGTCGGCGGGCGTCCTGGCTCAGGACACTCGTTCTTGTTCCGATCCTCGTGGCACTTTTGCCGGCAAGCACGGTGAACGCCCAAGCCGCCGTGCCCCAGTTTACCCAGATTAGCCATGGAGGATTCGGCGACTATCGGAACAGCTTTTCCTGGTCGATGCAGTGGTTCAATGGGAAGCTTTACGTGGGTACCAATCGTGAGTTTGCCTGTGTCGAACAGGAGACTCTGGCCTTTTACAAACTGGCTCCATATGAGACGAACCCCGGTTTGCTCGAAACGTGTCCCGCCGATCCTACCGATCTCAGCCTGCAGGCGGAGATCTGGCAGTACACGCCCGGGGCTGCAACTCCGTGGGTAAGGGTGTACCAGTCGCCGGCTACGATCCCCAATCCGAATGCCCCGGGTAAGTTCGTTGCCAATGACATCGGCTACCGCAACATGATCGTGATGAGCGATCCCACCAACAACAACACTCCCACCCTATTCGTCGCGGGAGCCACGGCGAGCGAGTACCTCCCTGGCATTCCTGGGCCGGACCTTCTCAGGTCGACGGATGGGGTCAATTTCACCACGATTCCGAGCGGCGCCACGACGATCAATGATTGGAATAAGGACAACGATCACATCGTCAGCTATCGGGCAATGGCGGTCTACAACAACAACCTTTACGTGACGGCCAGCCCCGACCTGATTGGTGACGGCGTGCTCATGCAGGTACAGAATCCTTTCGCGACGAACGTGAACGATGTGCATTTCGTCCAGCTCAGTCCAAATGACACGCATGTGTATGAGCTGAACACGTTCACGGACAGCCAGGGCCTGAAGCTGTACCTGGGTAACGGCGACGTCCACAACGGCTTCTCGGTCGTCAAGACCGATGCTACCGGCTCACCCTTTACGTTCACTCCCGTCGTGACTGGCGGGGGAGGTCGTGGTGCGACCATGCAATCGGTGGTGTCTATGCACGTGTTCAACGGTAAGCTCTACGTCGGTACGGGCGACGAGATCGCCAATAACGCCTTGCCGGCCTGCGAGATCATCCGGATTAACCCTGACGACACTTGGGATATCGTCGTCGGCAGCGCGACCGCTCAAAAGACGCCCATCAGCAACATCGGTGACGACTTCAACAACTTCTTCGATATCCACATTTGGCGCATGGAAGATTACAATGGGATGCTGTACGTGGGGACGAACGACGTCAGTGTCTTCTTCTGGTATTTGGCAGTCATCTTCCCGTCGCTCTGGAACGAATTCGGCGCCGATCTGTGGTCGACTCAAGACGGAGTGACTTGGACTCCGGTGACGCGTAACGGATTCGGCGATCCGCTCAACTTCGGCATTCGCACGATGGCATCCACCCCGGTGGGGCTGTTTGTCGGTACCGCCAACGATGCCTTTGGCACCGAGGTGTATCTGAGCTCGGCAGCCGGTGCCGTCACTCGAGCCGCCGCCAGCCAGGTGCATACCACGGCCCCGAGCGTTATCAGTCGGGCCGTCGCCGGACGGGCATCGGCCGGCCAAGCCCACAACGCGGCCCCGAGTTCCGGCAGCCGGGTCGCCGCCGGCCAGGCCCACAACGCGGCCACGTCGTCGAACCCCGCACCCGCTACGGCAGGGTCCCCGAGTGGGCTGCAGGTCCAGCACGGGAGTAACGGCGCGGTTCTGACCTGGAACGCCGTTAGCGGTGCAGCAGGCTATAACATCTACCGGATGACCGTGGACCCGACTCAACTGGCTCGGTTGCCGCACACGCTAGATCCCAGCGTGGTGACGAAGGCCAACGAACTTGGCGGGCATTTCACGCTGGTGGGTACCAGCAGCCAGGCCACCTTCACAGACTCTTCGGCCGCACCAACCGGCCTGTACGTCTACTACGTGCAGGCTAACGATCAGCAGGGCCACCTGTCCAGTCCTTCCAACATGGCGACCGCCCGCTAGCGGTAGAAACGGGCGGTCTCGGCCCTACATCCGGCCGAGATCGCCGTCCCGACATCGGCGCTAAGAGCCGGACAGCGACAAAGGGGTGGTGGGCAATGCGCGCGTTGGTAATTGCGCCTAGCTGCGGCACGTTTCGTTTGAGGTAAGTCGCTTGGCATGGTATCGAGGCAAGACCGCTTTGGTTACCGGCGCATCATCGGGCATCGGTGAAGCGTTCGCGCGGACTCTGGTGGCCCACGGCACGCAGGTTCTGCTTTCGGGGCTCCCCGAGGATCACACCCGTCTGGAGGCCATCGCAAGGGATCTCCGGCAGCAACATCATGCGCGCGTGGAAGTCGCGCCATTTGACCTAGCCCAGCCAGACGCCGCGTACCAGCTTCAAACCGCGGCCGATCAGCTCGGGTTCGAACCCGATCTCCTCGTGAATAGCGCCGGCATTGGCGCTGGGGGCGTATTCGCCGAAGCGCCCCTTGAGCGCCACCTTCAGATGGTTTCGGTCAACATCGCGGCGCTCGTCGCATTGACCGGACTCTACCTGCCGCGCATGGTTGCTCGCCAACACGGGAGCGTGATCAACGTGGCCTCAACTGCCGCGTTCGCCCCCATCCCTTACTTCGCGGTCTACGCGGCGTCCAAGGCCTTCGTGCTCAGTTTCAGCGAGGCGATCTGGGCTGAGAATCACCACCGAGGTGTGCGGGTCGTCGCGATCTGCCCCGGCCCCGTCGCCACGGCCTTCCACGAGAGCGCTGGCGACACGGAGCCGCCCACTGGAGTTCAGGGTCGGATCAAGCGCCGGTATATGACGCCGGAGAGGGTGGTGAGCAGCGCGCTTGATGCGCTGAGGCACGATCGTCCGACGGTCGTGCTCCGACTTCCGGGGTTCGGACTTGTGTCGCTTCCCGCGGCTATTGCGCAGAGTCTTGTTCCGCGGCGGCTCTGGCTCCTAGGGAGCGAGCGCCTGTCGCGCTGGTATTTCCGGCAATCGCCACCCACAGCGCGGCGCGAGGGTGCGTACAGCGGGAGCGACTAGGAGGCTATGTGACAGACGACGAGAAAACGATGGCGGGCAAGGACTGTATGGTGACGGGCGCCATGGTGGCGCATCTTGGGCAGGAATACTGTGTCGACTCCAGCCGCATCGGCATGACGGGCTATTCGGACGGCGGATTCATGGCATTCCACATGGCCTGCGTCGGCGCCCCCTGGCTCGCCGCCATCGCCCCGGTCGGCGTCACCCAGCCGTGGGTGCTGACGGCCAGCGACTGCTCCTTCGGCCACCCCGTCTCGCTCCTGGACTTTTCATCCCTTGCAAGCGGGGAGCCTAGTGTGCCGGTACTACCAACGACCTCACCTTACCCGCATTGGCCGGCGAAGCTCAGCACGTACAGCTGGCGCTCCGGGTAGGTCCAAGCCAATTGGTAGGTGACCGCGATCTTGCTGCCATCGGGCGCGAAGCTCCCCAGGATCGCCATCCCCGGCTTCCCATACTCGGGATAGCCCGGGGTGTTGAAGTGGGTCAGTTGCGTCTTGCCAGTCCCATCGGGATTGATGGCAAATAACTCACCAACGAGCGGCCACGTCGCGGAGAAGAAGGCGATCTTCGTGCCATCGGGGGTGTAGGTAGCGTGCTCGTTCCAGCCCCAGTCGTCGGTGAGGTGTCTCGCCTGGCCGGAAGCCAAATCTAGATACCAAAGGTTCAGATTCGCGGCGGATAGCGCCCCGCTATCTGAGGAAAAGAGTACACCACTGCCGTCGGGGGAGAAACCGTTGGCCTCGAAGAAGTGACCGGGAATGGCGGGGGTGATGTCCCGGACGTTCCGGAGGGCCGGTACCCCATTGGCCACCGCGAAGTCGCCGAGCATCAAATGGTACGTGCCCCAGGGCGTGGCGGCGCTGCTCTTCCCGGTAATCTCGGACCAGACCAAGTGCTGGCCGTCGCGCGAGAAGGAGACGGACATATCGCCGTCCGTGGCGTTGACGCTGATGCTTGTGAGCTTGACCCATTGCGAGCCATCGGGTTTGGTCGCCCAGATGTCGGTCCAGAGGCCGTTCTCCTCCAACTCGGTGACCCACGTTTGGCCATTCCAACCCAGCACCGCGAGCGGGTTCGTGTCCGCCTCCCGCACGACGAGGAGCCACTGGCCATCGGGCGACCAAGCCGACTGCAGCACGTTGCGACTGGGCGCGACTTGGCAGGACAGACAGACCTTGCCGGTTCCATCCGGTGCCGATGCGTACAGATGCGAGATGCCCTTCGCATCATGCAGCTCGTAGGCCAGCAGCTTGCCGTCGGGAGAAAAGGTCTGATCGCCCCCTTCGCCGAGGAATTGGGAACCGGTTGTCGAACACGGCGCCGGTTGCGCCAGCGCCGGCTGCGCGATGAGCGTGGCTGCCATTGCAATCCCACCAATGCACCTCCTAAGAACCCGATGCCAGTGCCGATGACTGAAGGACACACGCGAGCCCGTTGGTTGCTTGGGTCTTGTCGGCTGGCGCCCGGTCCACTGGGCGCCAGCCGAAGGAACGAAGCTGTTCAGAGGCACGAACCGACACTCCCTCCACCCTTACCTGGCAGTAACCTATATAATTCCATATGATATTCATAGTCTGTACGGATCATTGTGCCTCAAGCGACCGGCAAATACGGCCATCATAGTACGTACGGTTCAGCGATCACAAGCGATCTGTTATGTCAGCCGGACACACGGAGCGAATCGAGAGGCCGCAAGGCGTATCGGCTCATCGCTGCGCGAATTGGGTTGGGAAGTCCGGGTAGGCGTATCGTGCGGCCCATGCGTCTATAATGTCGCTCTGTCCTGTCGGGACTGGGGCATGGGTGGATACCGCTGCACCTGACTGTGGAGGAGCGATTGGCTGTGGCGTATGGCGGGAACGCCGCCCTGGTAACCGGCGCTTCGTCGGGTGTAGGTGAGGCTTTCGCACGCGCGCTGACCGCGCGCGGTGGGGAGGTCCTCCTTACGGGACTCCCCGAGGATCACACCCGTACAGTTGGCGCCCTCGGCACTTGGCAAGGCTACGAGGAAGGGAGCTGAGGACCATCGCTGAGCTCAATTCGGCAAATGGCCACAAACAGCTATCGCGATCGCGCTGCCCGTGCTCCGCGGATAGCATAGTTGCAACGAGTTTGGAGGCCGGTGACGGATAACGAGAAAACGATGGCCGGCAAGGTCTGCATGGTGACGGGCGCCACGTCGGGGCTGGGGGCAGTGACGGCCCGGGTGCTCGCCCAAATGGGCGCCGCGGTCCTGGTCGTGGGTCGCAATCCAGAGAAGTGTACGGCCACCGTGAGTCACATCAAGCAGCAGACGGGATCCGCCAGCGTCGACTGGATGTGCTGTGAGCTGTCGTCCCAGCAAGAGATCCGACGGCTGGTCCAGGAGTTCCATCGTCGCTACCAGCGGCTGGACGTGCTGGTGAACAACGCCGGCGCGGTCTTCGCGACGCGACATCTTAGCGTCGATGGCATCGAGATGGCCTTGGCAGTCAATCACCTCGCGCCGTTCCTGCTGACCAACTTGCTCATCGACGTAATGAAGCAGAGCGCACCAGCTCGCGTGGTCACCGTCTCCTCCGTTGCCCACGAACAGGCAGTGATCGACTTCGATGATCTGCAGCATGCACGGGGCTATCGGCCGATGCTCGTCTACGGAAAGACGAAGCTCGCCAACCTCTACTTCACCTACGAGCTGGCACGGCGGCTGGAGGGGACCGGGGTGACGGTCAACGCGCTCCACCCGGGGCTGGTCTGGACCAACTTCGGGCTCCGCGCCGGGCCGCTCGGTCGCATCATCCAGTCATTGGTGCATCTCCGCTACCGCCGATCCTCGCTCAGCGCCGAGGAAGGCGCCAGGACCATCATCTATCTGGCGACATCCCCTGCCGTGGACGGCGTCACCGGCAAGTACTTTGTGGAGGAACGAGCAGTCCCGTCGTCTGATCGCTCCTATGACAGCGACACGGCCAGGAGGTTATGGGACATGAGTGCCCGGATGACCGGATTGACGGCATCGCCATCCTAGACATCACGAGCGATGGCTACTGCCGTCGATATAACCAGTGGAAGAGCCGCTCGATGCCCTGGAGGGCCACGCGTCGCGGTACGAGATGGACGGCGACGGCCAGCGGGACGTACAGCGAGCCGAAACCCGGGAGGCGTCGCACGACCCTGGGCTGATCGCGCTCGAGCGCCTCGAGCGCGCTCTTGACGACCGCCTCCGGCGTCAGATAGCGACGCTTCATCTGGCCGTACGTTCCGGTCGCCGGACCCGTGACCCCCGCCTTTTCGTGGAGCGGCGTGGAGACGGGGCCCGAGCAGAGCGTCGTGACACGCACGCCCTTTGCATGGTTTTCGGCCCAGAGCGCTTCGCCGAAACTAAGTACGAATGCTTTGGATGCCGCGTAGACCGCGGAGTAGGGAATGGGCTGCAATGCTGCCGTCGAGGCGACGTTGATGATTCCCCCGTGATGTCGTGCGACCATCCTGGGCAAGTAGAGGCCGGTGAGCTCTACGAGCGCCGCGACGTTGACGCTGACGACGCTGAGCTCCCGCTGCAAGGGAGCTTCGGCAAAGGCGTCGCCGGTGGCGATGCCGGCACTATTCACGAGGAAATCAGGCTCGAAGTCGAGCTTATCGGCTGCTGCCTGAAGGCGGCGAGCGGCGCCTTGCAGGGCGAGGTCCATCGGGATGACCTCGGTACGCACCTGGTGTCGCTTCGTGAGCTCGTCCGCGATGACACGTACGTGCGAATGCTCTTCCGGGAGAGACGACAGCAGGACGTGCGTCCCGCGAGCCGCCAGCTCTCGAGCAAATGCTTCGCCGATTCCTGAGGATGCGCCGGTGACGAGCGCCGCCTCACCTTGATACTTCATTCAACACTAGCCCTGCCGACCCTTGATTATTCGTGGCCGATCACCCTGCCAGGTATAGCGCGGCCGCGCTGCCGGTTTACAATATTTGACGCACTTTGCAGCCATGGCGTTTTGCTCCCGGCGCCGTCACTCTCCCGCCGTCTCATCTTACCGGCAATGCAACTCCGAAGACATCGGCCGACAGTCACACTTTCGCAAGGACTCTGGCAGCAAATCAGCAACAACGCTCGGCAACTACCGCGTGATGGTCGAGCACTGGATCATCAGCGGTCGCCAGGGAAGGCGCGGCTCGTGTCTAGAAATGCCGGCTCCACCGTCCGACAATCCGAATAGCTCGAATGGGCAGGCGATGGCAAACAAGTCAGCAGCCGCTTGAGATACTCAAGGGCACGGGTGGACTGTGCCGTGAAGTATTCTGCAACGGCCGGACGAATCGGTCAGAAAGGCGCGGTGCAAAGACCTGCTGACCGCGCGACCGGCCAAACGGTCCTCCTGGCCGAAGCGATAGCCCAGCCCTCTAGCTGGGTAGGAGAATGACCGAATGAAACTCGAAATCTGGCCTAGTGCGACTGGACCGGTTCAGGCCGGAACACGCCAGACGCGCCCATGGTCCGGCGCCACATGCGCCCGGGCGCTATCTGTGGCCCTGTTGCTCCTCGTCAATGCGATGACCTCTGTGCCCGCTGACGCCGCGACTGGGACAGCGGGCTGTGGGCAGCCCGCGCAAACTGGAGACACGACGCAGACCCTGCCCTTCGGCGGGTTGTCGAGGACGTTCCTCGTCCATGTGCCGATCGGCTACAATTCGAACCTGCCGCAGCCGCTCATTGTTCACCTGCACGGACTTGTCGGCGACGCTGTGGGCGAGGAGGCCATCACCGGAATGTCGAGCGTGGCCGACGCTCAGGGGTTTATCGTCGTCTATCCCAATGGTACGACTGGCGCGGACGGCATTACATCCGGGTGGAATGCCGCGTTTCCGGGGAACAACCCGCCGACTCGGCTCACGTCGCAGTTCACCAACTGGCTCGCCGTGGACGACCAGGGTTTCCTGAGCGCCATGGTGGCGCATCTTGGGCAGGAATACTGTGTCGACTCCAGCCGCATCGGCATGACGGGCTATTCGGACGGCGGATTCATGGCATTCCACATGGCCTGCGTCGGCGCCCCCTGGCTCGCCTCTATCGCACCGGTTGGCGTAACGCAGCCGTGGGTGCTGTCGGCCAGCGATTGCTCCTTCGGCCACCCCGTCTCGCTCCTGGATTTTCATGGTGAGAATGATTGGTGGGACAGCTATTGGGGCTGGCTCATCCATCCGACCGTGCCCCAGACTATGGCGAGCTATGCGGCCTCGCAGGGCTGTGGCGGCGTACCGCAGTCGGCAAGCATCGCGAGCGACGTTGTGGAGACCTCCTACGCGCCATGCCAACATCCGAACATTGCTGTTCAGTTGTACTCGATCACGGACGGCGGCCATGAATGGCCGGGCGGCTTGGACCTCTCCGTGCTCGGCTTGGGCTACACGACCAAGACCATCAATGCGTCCCAACTGATCGGGACCTTCGTATCCGCTCATCCCTTGCAAGCGGGGAGCTAATGGGTCACGCCGTATCTTCAGCGCGCGGATACCGCACGCCCTCGTCACGAGCCGCACACGCCGGCGAACGTGAGCAGCCACACCTGGACGGGTGAGCCCGGATAGCCCTTGGCGAGCTGGTAGGTGACCGCGAGCCGCCTGCCCGTCGCGTCCCACAGCGCCCGCGTCGGCATGCCCTGGTCGCTCGTAGAGTCGGGGAAGCCGGAAACGTTGAAATGGGTGAGTTGGACCTGGTCAGTTCCGTCCGCATTCATCATCATCAACTCCGTCTTCAGCGCATCCTTCGGATAGGGACCGCTCGACATATAGGAGATCCTCTTTCCATCGGGTGTGAAGTAGGCGTGCTCGTCCCATGCGGGGCTTCGGGTGAGGTTTCGTACCGTTCGTGAGGCGAGATCCATAGTGAATATGTCCATACCAAATGAAGTTGTGTTATCAATGTCGCTCGTGACTATGACGCTCCTGCCATCCGGCGAGAAGCCATGGGACTCGACGAAGCTGGAGCCGGGAGGCGTAATATCCTGAATGTGTTCGAGCGTAGGAGTGTCGCCAGTTTCCACAAAGTCCGCGAGTAGCAGCCTCCACACTCCGAACGGATGCTCCTTCGACGCCGGAGCAATGATGCGCGACCACAAGACTTTGCGGCCATCGCGCGAAAAGAACGGCGACATAGCTCCATCAGTCTGTTTTGAGGAATAATCCGTCAGCTTGTACCAGTGCTTGCCGTCGACGGTCATCACGTAAAGGTTCGTCCACAAGCCGTTCAGGATTAGACTCGATATGACTTTGTTCTTATCAATGAAGGCAAGCGGATGGCTGTCCATTTCCACCTGGAGGATGATGTACTTGCCGGCCGGATCCCATACAGCGTTGACCTTATGGCGATTGACGGGTGGACCACCCGGAGTTTGGGCGCAGGTCAGGCACTGGTTGGCCGAGCCATCGGGCATCATCGTGTACAGCTGATAGATCCCATTGCTATCGAAGTCGTAATAGAGCAACAAGCTGTTGTCCGGTGACCAGGCCGGTGACACGCCCGTCCTCAGCATCTTGGCCGTGCGGACGGTGCATGCTGTGCCGCCAGTTGCCGAGTGCTGGGCAGTGGAGACTGCCACCGGAGGCACTGTAGATGTTGGCGCGCCGCTCGGAGGCACGGGGGTGACCGCGGTCGCCGCCTTGTTCTTGCTCAATGATGAGAGTCCCACAATACCCAGGACGACGATCACGACGACCAGGGCGATGAGCTTCTTCAGGGCAACCGCCCTCCTTCCTACGAGTCCATCTCCGTCACATTGCTACTTGCCATTGCCTGCAGCCACGGGTATACAGTAACGCGTCCGCGACGATGGCACGCGGCACGCCAGATGTCGGCCGACGGTGGCCGCGAGACCGACCGGTCGCGGTGCGGAAGGTGTGGCGGCCATGTCGCGGAGCCGCGGGGAAGTCTGAGGGAAGTAGTGTGGAGCACGCACAGCAGATACTCTCCCTGCTCGGGAGCGTCGATGACCCGTTACTCGCCTCCTTGCGGATCGCTGCCGACGCGGCCGACGGTGGCCGCCAGTCGCAACTGCTCATCGACGCCACAGGCCGCTATGGCAAACAATGCGGGCTCAGCGCGATCAGGGAGATGAGCCGCATCGTCTCCCGCCTGGTCCGTCGTTACCCTGACGATGCGCGACAGGTTCTGACGCGGCTCGCGACCCCCGGCGACGGCATCGCGCAGGGCTGGTCGCGGGCGATGCTCTTGGAGGCGTTCGGCTCGGCGCCCGAAGCCCTGGCCATCTACGCCCTGTTGCCGGACCCGGACGCAGGTGAGGGTCGGGCCGCCCGGCTCCTGGCCTGCGCGCGGACCATGCTGGCGGGCGGCGACCGGACGCCCGCCGCCCGGTCGCTTCGTGAGGCGATCCAATGCGCTTCGGGCTTTCACACGATGCGGGACGCCGCCAAGCTACTCGACCGCCTCGATTGCACCTTTGCCAGGAAGCGAGCCAAGATTGCCCTCGTCGGTACGACGACGCTCGACCTGTATGCTCCCGTGCTGCGTGCACTGGCCTTTGCGGGGGGAATCTGGGCGGATGTCTTCGTCGGTGGCTTTAACCAGTACCGCCAGGAGATTCTCGATCCTCGCTCGAAACTGGCAGCCTTTGCTCCGGACGCCATCATCGTAGCCGCGCACTGGCAAGCGTTGGGGCTTCCCGATGAGGACCCGTCGCCCGAGTCCACCGCCAGCGACACGATCTCGACCTTCGCGAGCTTGTGGCAACACTGCCGCGACCGTTTGCGGGCCTTTGTCCTTCAGCATAACTTTGAGGTTCCTAACGTCGAACCCTACGGTCGACTCAGTTGGTCGTTGCCGGGTGGTCGCTCTCGTTTGCTGCAGCGCATCAACGTGGGCCTCTGGGATGCCATCGAGCACGAGTCCGATGTCGCGGTCGTCGACGTTGATCAGGTGGCCGGGTACTACGGTAAGGCATCGTGGCACGATCCGGCGCTGTGGCACACGGCACGCCAATATCCCACCGTCGATGCCATCCCTGCTCTGCTCCGGCAGGATGTCGCGGTGCTGAAGAGCCTCTGGGGCCTCAATGCGAAATGTCTCGTCCTCGACCTCGACGGTACGCTTTGGGGCGGTGTGATTGGAGAAGATGGGCTGGGCGGCATTGAGCTTGGCGGAACGGGATCCGGCGAAGCGTATGCCGACTTTCAGCGCTATCTGCGGTCCCTCCAGCACCGTGGCGTCGTCCTGGCCGTCTGCTCCAAGAATAATCCCGACGACGCGCTCCAGGTCTTTCGTGCTCATCCCGAGATGGTGCTCACGGAAGCCGATATTGCGCTGTTCGAGATAGGCTGGTTGCCGAAGGATGAAGGCCTGCGCCGCGTTGCCGCGACGCTCAACATCGGCCTGGACAGCATCGTTTTCGTGGACGACAGCCCGCAAGAGCGCGCCTGGGTGCGCCAACGATTGCCGGAAGTGATGGTCCCGGAAATGCCCACTGATCCGGCGCGCTACGCCGCTGCGCTGGCGGACGGCCTCTATTTCGAGTCGCTCCGCGTCACCGACGAGGATAAGCAGCGCACGCGTACGTATCAGAGTAATGCAGAGCGCGCCAAGCTGGAAACATCGAGCGCCAGCATCGATGGTTTCCTAGAGTCGCTCCACATGTCTGTCGACTTGCGCCCCTTCGAGGAGATTGACCTGCCGAGAATCGTGCAGTTGATCAACAAGACCAACCAGTTCAACCTCACCAGCAAGCGCCGCTCCGAATCTGAGATCCGGGAGCTTATGCGCTGTCCCCACGTCTATTCGCAGTCGATGCGCCTGGCGGATCGCTTCGGTGACAATGGCCTGACGGGCGTAATGATCGGCATCGAAGAGCATGGAGCATTTCACATCGACACCTGGTTGCTCAGCTGCCGAGTGATGGGAAGACGAGTAGAAGAAGTCATGCTGCATAGTCTCGTGCGCCGGGCCCGCGAACGCCAAGTGAGCGCCGTTGTCGGGGATTGTATCCTGACAGCCAAGAATGCCCCGGTACATGACCTCTATGATCGGCTCGGCTTTGAACGTTCAGAGCAGCGTGTGAACGGTGATAGAACGTACCGTTGGAGCCTAGCAAAGGAGGAGTGGGAACTACCCTCGTTCTTTGCCATCCGAGATTTCACCCAGCGCGGCTCGCATGTCGCGAAGGACTGTTGATCGACTAGGCATCGGGAGTTCCTTGTGGCAACTGACCGTCTACAGAGTGTATTTCGCGAGGTGTTCGACGATGATCAACTGGAGATTCGTGCGTCTACGACGAAGACGGACATTCCCGATTGGGACAGCATGGCCGACGTCAAACTGATCATCGGTCTTGAGGATGAGTTTCGGATAAAGTTTACGACGAGTGAAATCGGCCGTCTTCAATCAGTAGGTGACGTCGTCGCGGCCTTGTCACGTCGAGGTATCATCGTCGACTGACACCGGACTCGGTCCGCGCGCTATTCACGGATCAGGTCGGAGACAGGAAAGCCTCGAGCGTTGAGGCGCTTGATCTCTTCCAGCAAGCGGTATGTCGTCGGAATCCGATGGCAATGCCAACCCGTTCGCGCGGCCAGCTTCAGCGCCTTCGTGTCTAGCCGCCTCACGTCACGACGCACCAGCTCTTCCAGCAATCGTGTCTTGATGAGGGACAATGAGAAGCTGGTCAGCGGATGTGGCACGCCCGGCGCGGCACACCCCTTGGGGTCGAAGGCGACCCAGTCGGTTGGCAGACGGAAGAACCAGTTGATGACCGCCGGCATGTCGTCAATCTCATTGATGGCTTCTGGTCCCACCAGCACCAAGAGCTCGTACCGCTCAGAGCGCAGCCGCGCAAGGAGCGTCGGCAAGTCCCCTTCTTCCACCAACGCTTGGCCCACTGCGAAGCCGCGATACGATCCCAGTCGCTTCGTGCAGCGCCGGCCTTGGTCGGCGGCAGCGGGGCTGAGCACACCGACCAGAGTGGGGATCTGACCAGTCTGGCTAAAGCTCATGTGGGCCAGGAAGGGACCGGGCGGAAACCACTCGAACGGTTGTGGGCGAATTGCCAATTCCATTCGCGTGGCGATTTCCTGAGTGACCAGATCCGCCGGTCGCCCTTGGCTGAAGATTGGCTCGTCCAGGTTGATCCTGAGGTTTCCAGATCGGAACCCCGAGCACGACGCCACTACGATTGCGGCGCCGGTCTGGGCGGCAACCTCAGCAAAGAACCGTGGTAGCGATACAAATCGGCCGAACAGTTGGCATGGGACTCCGGGTCCGGCGACATCGGCTCCGTACAACAGGACCGCGCCGTTGCGAAGAGCCAGGAAGGAGCGCACCGCCTCATCCGGGTCGAAGGCCTCAACACCGGGAATGCGCCGAAAAAGGTTGGGCGCCACCGTGTTGATAGCCACCGGAACGCCCAGGCCGGAGAGTGCGTAACACAGGACACTTGGAGAAAACCCAAGGTGCGGCGCCGCAAGCATGACGGGAGTGTTGTCCGCGCGCAACTCAAGGAGCCGGTCCAGACCGGACCGATCAACCCGCCGGAACCATCGAGGCGGGGATGCGTCGGGGTTGGTGAGGACGAGCGGCAAGAACGATTCCCAATACCGCAGAAACGGAAGGAAGGACCGTCGGAGTGCCGCCCAGCGGCCTCCGCCTACGACCGCCCGTCCGTTTTCACAGGCATAGCCCACGAGACGCAAGCACACGAACAAGGCGATGAGGCGCGTGGCCAGGGGGTGCTGTAAGAGCCCCGATCGCATTGCGACGCCATGTCGCTGCCGCGCTGCCGGCAACCGATCAGCCGATGTCCGGAACCGTCCATAGACCAGCTCAGGCATGTAAGTGATGTTGCTTTCTAGTGCCGTCGCCGATGGGCGACCCTTGTGGTCGCAAGCCATGATAGCGTTTCGCGCCAAACGGCGACCGCGCCGATTCCTATCCAACCAGGTTCCTGCCACATTACCTGCGCATTACAAACGTCTGGTACTTCCGAACCAATCGAACCACTTGCACGCAGTGGGTGGCCGTTTGCCGCTGTGGCCATGGTGAACTTTGGTGGACGGGCGTGTGTGCGCGCGGTGAAAGCGGTGTCAGCTTGCCAGGTGTTCCGGCGCAATCGGAGGGGCGCATTGTGGAAGCTGCGCTCGCCGCCGCGCGGATTACCACGCTTGCCGACGCCGTCATCTACCTGCCTACAGCGCCCGGGCCGGGCGACGTGGCTCCGACCGTTTCCGCCGGCGGCGGTGTCAGCGTCGGGTCGGCGGAACATGCATCGACGCTCGAGGCCGTCGCTCGTCGGGTGGTGACTGGCGGGCAACCGCTGGTCATCGATGGCGCCCGGGCCGCTGCGAGCGCGGGTCTCCCCGCGGCCGCCGGTTCGATCCTTGCCCTTCCGGTGTTCTTGGGCCGGGAGGCGGGCGGTGTGCTGATCGTCACTGCCGCACGCGACGCCGCGTTTCCGCCAGCAGCGGTCGACGCGCTATCGGCCATCGCGGCGCAACTCGGCGCTTCCTTGACGCTGGCCCGAGAGACGGCGCTACTTTGGCAGCTTGCCCACGACCTCACCACGCCACTGAGCTCCGTGCTGGGGTTCATGGATCTCATCGACGAACGCGCTGCCAGGCGTCTGCCCGCCCAATCGCGTGAATTCCTTAAGCTGGCCACCTGCGCCGCCGAGCAGGCCGTCTACATTGTCGCTGAGATGCGCGACGTCATGTACCTCGCCGGGAATCGATTGACGTTGCGAGTCGCGCCCCTCGACGCCGCGTCCCTCGTCGGCAAGGTGGTCGCCAGCATCGCTCCCCTCGCCAACGAGGCCCGCGTTCAGGTCCGGCTGCGTGAGGTCGGTCAGTTGCCAACCATTGTGGCGGACGAGCGGCGCCTCGAGCGCATTCTCAACAATCTCCTGCAGAACGCGATCAAGTTCTCGCGTGGCGACGGCGTCGTGTGGGTAGGTGTCGGCCTGGCGTCTGAGGACACGTTACGCATCACCGTTGAGGATGAAGGTCCGGGCTTCGACGACGCCGATCTGTCCAGGCTGTTTGCCTCGGGCCAACAGGGCACGATCGCCCCGCCCAGGGGCGACCAGGGGCTTGGACTTGGCCTCAGCACATCGCTGGCCCTGGCGCAAGCCCACGGTGGCGACCTGCGCGCGGAGAATCGCGCGGAGGGTGGGGCGCGCTTCATACTCGACCTCCCGTTGGCCCCGGCCCAGCACCCCAACGTTGCTGAGCCGCCAGCTCCGCGCGTCCGCCGTTCTCATCAAAGCCCCAACCCGACGCCGGCTAGGTCGACGACGCAAATGCGACGGCGGGCCGCGGTGTGACTGGTAACCGCGAGAATGACGGCTCGTCACGTTGCCGTCTATGGAACAACTGGTGAAAGAGGAGATGACCATCATGGCGACACGAGTTGGACTTGCCGCGAGAATCCTCATCGTCGATGACGATCCCGTCCTTCGCAAGCTGCTGACCTATCTACTGACCGAGGGTGGCTATGCCGTCGCGGCGACCGACAATTCGGCAGCAGCAATGCGTCTGATCGAGCGAGAGGACGTTCACCTGATCGTCCTGGACGTGGTCATGCCAGGGCTGGACGGGCTGCTGTTCTGTCGTCGCCTGCGCGAGCAGCGTCCTACGCTACCGATCTTGTTCCTCAGTGGCAGACACCAGTGCGACGACAAGATTGCCGGCTTCGACGCGGGAGGTGACGACTATTTGGGGAAGCCGTTCGAGCCGCGTGAGCTGCTGGTTCGCGTGCGCGCGCTGTTGCAGCGTCAGTTTTGGGGCACTCCAACGTCGACCGACACCCGCATCCGCGTGGGGGATCTCGTACTCCACCTGTCGGACTTGAGCGTGGAGCTGCCGAACGGGCGCCAGGTGGCGCTCACGCCGACGGAGATGCGGGTCCTGCACTGCCTCATGCGCAATCCCGGTCACGTAGTCACCCGAGACTTCATCCTGGAGCACGCCTGGGGCTTCGACTATGACAGCACAAGCAACCAGATCGACGTCTACATGCGCCGGCTGCGACGCAAGATCGAATCCGACGATTCTCGCCCGTTGATCGAGACCGTGAGAGGCGTCGGCTACCGCATATCTGCCCCCAAGCCGTCTGGCCTCGCTGCTCGTCCGAACGCGCCGGTCGCAGCCCTGAGCGGCGCTGTGTAGCGGGCCTGCCGGCTTAGGGGCAATTCGGTTCGGATAAGGGAATGGCCGGAGGAGAATGGTCGGCCGGGGGCGGCGACTGCGCACCCGGCCGACCATTCTCCTCCGGCCCCTTCCGCTGGTAAGCTGTCCCCGGTGGCACGATCGCGGGAGGGCTGTATGGGCGTCATGAAACGGTCAATGGCCGCTGGCTTGCTAGGTCTGGCCGCTGGCTTCGCCCTCGCCGCCACCGTCCGTGGAATGCGTCAGCAGGAGGCGCCGGCCAGGTCGTCCAGTGCATCGGGGCGGCGGCGGGTGCTCATCGTTGGCGGTGGTTGGGGAGGTGTCTACACCGCCCTCGAGCTGGAAAAGCGGCTGCGGCCGGGTGAGGGCGTGGACGTCACCCTGGTCAGTCGGGAAAACTCCTTCCTTTTCACGCCGATGTTGCCGGAAGTGGCGTCCAGCGCCGTGTCCACCCACGACATCGTCAACCCCATCCGGCTGCTGTTGCACCGAACGCGCTTTGTGAATGGCAGCGTTGACCGGATCGATGTCGGCAAGCGGCGTGTCGACGTGACGCTGACCAACGGCTCCGGCCACAGCTTCGACTACGACCACCTGGTCCTCGCCGTGGGCGCCGCGACGAACTTCTTCAACGTCCCGGGGATGCAACAGCATGCGTTCGACGTTAAATCACTGGCCGGCGCCGTCCATCTGCGCAACCATGTTATCGACCGGCTCGAGCAGGCTGATGTCGTCGAGGGACGCGAGCGCCAGAAGCTGGTCACCTTCGTCTTGTGCGGCGGCGGTCTCAATGGGGTCGAGGTGATGGGCGGTCTGAACGACTACGTGCGCGAGGCGGTCCGAGCGTACCCCCATATCCCACCCGGCGACGTTCGCACGATTATCGTCGAGATGGGCTCCCGACTCATACCGGAAATGGATCCCGGCCTGGCCGACTTTACGCGCAAGACCTTGGAGCAGCGCGGCGTGGAAGTGTGGTTCAACGCGCGCGCCTCGGGGGCTGATGAGAACGGCGTTCACCTGGCCGACGGCCGGTTCATCGAGGCCGGGACGATCGTCTGGTCGGCGGGCGTACGCCCGGTTGGTCTGACGAACGACCTACCGTTCGAGCGCGATCGCTGGAATCGCATTATCTGTGACAGCACGATGCGCGTCGTCGACCACCCTGACGTCTGGGCTGTGGGCGATGTTGCGCACATTCCGAAACCCAACGGCAAGCCGGACGAGATCTACCCGGCCACCGCCCAGCACGCGTTGCGCGAGGCCTATCAGCTTGGCAAGAACCTGGCGGCCGTGTTGCGCGGCCAAGAGCCCCGCCCGTTTGTCTATCCACTGCGCGTTCAGCTCGCGACCGTCGGCCATCGCCGCGGTGTCGCTTCGATCATGGGTTTCCACTTCTCCGGGCTCCTCCCGTGGTGGCTATGGCGAACCTATTACCTGGCTCGCTTACCCCGCGTCGAGCGCCGGCTACGGGTCACCATCGACTGGACGCTGGACATGTTCTTCCCGCGCGACATCGTGCGCCTGCCACTGGGCGAGCGAACCGGCGCCGCGGACCGGCCGTCCGCCGGGTAGGCGGGCGTCCCCGGGGTATCGGCTCCGGTACTGTGAGCGAAGGTTGATGATGGAGTACCGGGGCGGCGACTGCGGTCTGCCGCCAGAGCACTCGACTGCGGTCGGGTCCGATTGGTAGGCCGTGGCCCGATTCTGGAGACAGCAACTCCTCTGGAGCCGATCGCCGCACCGCAGTCGAGTGCTCTGGCGGCAGACCGCAGTCGCCGCCCCGGTACTCCACTGCTCGTCTGTTTGGCCATTTTCTGACCTTCCTACGCAAACACCACCGTCTTGTTCCCGTGGACCAGAATGCGATCCTCCACGTGCCAGGTGACGGCACGGGCGAGGAC
>Ga0207416_1000245_pt1 | contig 100367 bp, 92 predicted proteins | sample PaiPotPPM11metaG_FD_184107 | JGI IMG/M metagenome (GOLD analysis project Ga0207416, IMG submission 184107) | Iron sulfur acid spring bacterial and archeal communities from Banff, Canada, to study Microbial Dark Matter (Phase II) - Paint Pots PPM... ... | reverse complement strand
GGTGGTCGGTGCCCGGCAGCGCGCCTCAAGCACCTTCCGTACCTTCGGCTTGAGCCGTACTTCTCTTGCTTTGGGAATCATTCCGATCTTGAATCATGACTCACCTGCGAAGAAAAGTGGGTACTAGCGGCTCCTGCCACATCGGTGGCGGCTCCGATGCCGGCTCGTCCTCGGTGGAATCGGCCGACACGTCCTGCCGGCCGCGCCGCGCGAACTCGGCATTGCAGACGTTTCGCAATATCGCCAAGAGCCAGGGTTTCATCGCCGGACCGCGATAGCTGTCAAAATGGCGCAACGCCCGCAGATAACAGTCCTGCACGGCGTCCTCGGCATCCGCGGCGTTGCGCATCAGATACCGCGCCAGCGCGAAGACGTCGTCGAGATGAGGCAGCGCGGCATCGCGAAAGCGCCGCGCCTTGTCCTGTTCGGCATTCGCGTCGCCAATCATCGTATCGCGCTCGGCCGTCCAAAATATCGGCGGCGCTTGGCTCCCCAACCGATCGAGCATCGCCGCGCCGCATCGCTAGCCGTTGTTGGGTTCTACCACGATCGTGCCGGTCATGTGCGGATGAACGTAGCAGAAGTATTTGTAGGTGCCGGGCGTGGCAAACGTGAACGAATAACTGTCGTCGGTGTCGAGCGCCTTCGATCTGGCGAAGGCATTGTTTTCCGAGCCGATGCCGTGCGGGATATCGTCCTTGTTGGTCCAGGTGACCGTCGCGCCCGCCTTCACCGTCAAGGTTTGCGGCGTGAAGGTGAAGTTGTCGATCGATATGGCGCCGGTGTTCGCTTGCGGTGCGCTTTGCGCCCAGCCGGGCAGCACGACCGCGGCCAGCATGGTCGCGGTTGCGGCGCCGAGCCCGGCCGCGACCAGCGCGCTGCGCATGGTGTTTGAGATGGACTTTGCGATGGACATGGCAAGTTCCTTCAGCCTTGAAGTGGCGAGTCGACGATGGCGAGCCGCTGCTCGTTCTGCTTGAACGTGACGTTGGCGATGCCGAGCACGGTGCGCAGCTTATCGGGCGGGAAGTCTTTGATCGGCCCTGGGGATGGACCTTGCCCCGGCGCCGGCTGCGGGAAGGCCGTCGAACGGGCGGTGTGGAACGTGACGCTGCCTTCCACCTTCTGCATGATTTGATGGATATGTCCGTTGAGCACGGTCACCGAGCCGAAGCGCTTCAGATAGGACAGCGCCTGGGCCGAGTCGTCGGTGCCCCATCCCCATTCCGGATAGATGGTCCACAGCGGAATATGCGCGAACACGACGATCGGGGTCGATGCGGAACGGCCTTTCAGATCGTCCTCGAGCCATTCGAGCTGCTCGGCGCCGAGGTCGCCCATGCCGCCGCCTTTGAGATTGAAGACGTTGACGAGGCCGATGAAGTGGACGCCGTTGGCGTCGAATGAGTACCAGCCGGCGCCCTTGGTGCCGCGTCCGTAGCGATCGACGTAAAACTTCCGGTCCGGGTCGAGAAAATCGTGCTCGCCGGGGACATAATGCACGTCGAGTCGCGCCTGCGATATGACCTTATCGGCGTCGTCGAACTGCGCTTGCAGCGACAGATGGCTGATGTCGCCGGTATGAATCATGAAGGCGGGCTTCTGCGGCAGGGTCAGCGCGTTGACCTTGGCGATGGCCTCTCCAAGCGTGCCGAGCGCGTTCGGATTGGGCGGCAGATGGAAACCGACATGGCTGTCGCTGATCTGCAGGAAGGTGAGCCCGCGCGCCTCCGCCGCAACCGCTTCACCCATGATGCCGAGCGAGCGGGGAACGCCGCCGGAAACGGTCCATAATACGCCGGTGCCGACCCAGGTCATGCATTCCAGCACTTTTCGACGATTGACGCCGTCGTCGCGATCGGATTCGCTCATTGCCTATCTCCTCTGCAAGCCGATGGTCGCGAAACCGCGATGGTCGTGGCGGCAATTGCGACTTCTGAGGATGTGATTGGGGAGGTCCGCAGTTTATTCCCGGGAGGAGTGCGAATTTTGATGGGCGGCAATATCGCGCCGCTGCTATATGTTCGCCGCAACGAACGGCGCCGGGCGCGCCAGCAACGCGGACTTCATGCTGCAATCGACAGTCTCATCGGTTGAGACGCGGACCTCATGGTTTGTCGCCACCATGATTCTCGCGGTCATGGCTATTGCCTTCGGGGCGCCGTGGATCACTGTCGTGGCGCTGAAGGACATCGCCGCCGAGGTCAATGGCGCGCGCTCGGTCCCGGCCTTCGCCGGCGCGCTGATGTGGATCGGCGCCGGCGTCGGCGGCATTGTCATGGGCCGGATCGCCGAGCGGATCGGGGTGCGCTGGACAGTCAGTTTTGGCGCCACGATGATCGCGGTTGGGCTCGCGCTGTCGACGTTGGGCCCATCCTGGCCGCTTTACATCGGTCACGGCCTGTTCATCGGCCTGATCGGCATCGGCGGCATCAACGCGCCGTCCTACGTCTATATCAGCCGCTGGTTCGACCGCCGGCGCGGCTCGGCGCTGGCGTTGATTTCGAGCGGCGCTTATCTCGCCGGCGCCATTTGGCCGCCGATTTTTGCCCGCGCGATCGCCTATGTCGGCTGGCGACAGACCATGCTGTATTACGCCGCCTTCGAGCTTCTCATCATCGCGCCGGCCGCGGTGGTGTTCTTAGAACGGCCGCCGGATGTCGCGCATCACGTGATGCGCCCGACCGCTGCGGTCCGGCAGAAAGCCGTGATGGGCTGGCCGCCGAATTTCGTCTTTGCGCTGCAGATGGCCGCGATCTTCACCTGCTGCATTCCGATGTCGATGCCGCAAGCCCATCTGGTGGCGTTTTGCACCGATCATGGCATCAGCGCCGCACATGGCGCGGCCATGGTGTCGGTTCTCCTCGGCTCGGCATTTTTCAGCCGGCAAGCTTGGGGAGCGATCTCCGACCGGATCGGCGGTTTGTACACGATGCTTGCCGGTTCGGCGTGTCAGGCGCTTGGCATGCTGGCATTTCTCTTGACGCAAAACGAAGCCGGCTTGTTCACTGTTGCAGCATTGTTCGGTATGGGCTTTTCCGGTCTGGTTCCCGCCAACATCCTCGCCTCGCGCGAGTTCTTTCCGGTCAACGATGCGCATTGGCGCATGCCGACGCTGCTTCTGTGCAGCGGCTTCGGCATGGCGGCGGGCGGCTGGATCGCCGGCGTGCTTTACGATTATTTCGGCTTTTACGCGCCGGCTTTCGCCGCCGGCCTCGGCGTCAATATTCTCAATTTCACCATCATAGCCGCGCTGGCCTTGCGACAGAGCCAGACCGCGTTGGCGTGGCGGCTACCGCGGCGCCGCGCGTAGCTCGGCGCGTTTGACCGGCGTCCTGGTCTTGGCTTCGACAGGTCGCGCGCGCGCCGCGCAAAAATCCGCGACGGCGGCGACGATGGCCGCGCTGGTGAGCGTGCGGCGCTCCGGGCTCGCCAGTTGCAATTCCTCCTGGCGGTTGACGATCGATCCGGCTTCCAACAGCACCGCCGGCATGTGCGTTTCGCGCAGCACGATCAACTGGTCGTAGCGATAGACGCCGGCTCTGGCATCGACCAGTTCGCGGCGGCGATGGCCCATCAGCGGCAACGTGTAATGCGGCGTGTATGGCAGGCCGCTCGCTTGCAGTTCGCTGCCCAAAAATCTGCCGAACAGCAGGCTGCCGGCGCGGTCCGCATTGTCGTTCGAGATGAAAATTGCGTAGCCGGGATAGTCGTCGTTGTAATGCTCGTCCTGACCCGCGTACTGCCAGGTCTGCAACAGATCGTCCGGAACCGAATCGTGATGAATGGAGATAAACAAGTCGGCATGCATCGCGTTGGCGCGCGCGGCCCGCTCGAAAAGACCCCGCCAAGGCGCGGTCACGGTGATCAGCAACGCCGCCTCGCCGAAGCCGGTGTCGACCAGCGATTGCTTGACCTCTTGGGCAAGCTGAAGATTGAACGCGTATTCCGGAATCCCGCGCGCGCTGATGGCGCCAGGTACGTCGATGGTATGGCCGACGTCGACGACGACACGGAACTTCGCCCGCTGGCAAAGCCCGGGCTTGGCGGCAAGCGGCGCCGGCTCTTCGGCTCGCGCCGCGGATCGGTCGGCGATGAGGAGGGCCACTGAGAGCAACGCCCAGACCGTCAGCCCGGCGTGGCGCAAGCCGATCATGAGACGCGCCTTCCTTCCGTCGTTGCCGCCGTGTCGGATTGCGACCTATCGCTAAAATCAGTTTATACTCAAGCTTGCGCTTGTGCGAGACGCACTCCTGTCGTACCAAGCGGGCAGGGCGTTTGTTGGGTGGGGCTGGGTATTTAATGGCCAAGTTTGTCGGCGGTTGCGTTGTTGTTTTCGTCCTTGCGGTCGGGCTCATAGTCGTGAACCACCCGCAGGATATGGCGGCATTGTTCGAGGCGTTCCGCTCCGAGCCGTTGGCGCAGAAGCTCGCCTGGTTCGTGGTCGTCCTCATCCCGCTCGCGCTTATTCCCTCGGCGCTTTGGTTGGCCGATGCCCTGTTGCGCCAGCGGCGCGCCAACGATGCGCTCGAGCAGCGGCTCGGCGGCGTGCGCCAGGGCGTGCGCGAACTGACGAAATCGCAGATCGACGCCGATGCGGCGGCGCATCATCTGGCGCGCACCGATCCGGAAGGCGCTATCGGCGCGGTCACGCAGCGCCTCGCCGAGGCGGAACGCCTAACGCAGGTTCAGGAAAGCCGCAACGAGATCGGCGATCTGCAATCCCGCGTCGACGCGCTGCGCGCCCAGCAGCAAGCGCTGCGCGAACGGCTCGTGCCGGTATTGGAGAGGCGACGATCGATCGAGCAACTGTTCGCCGATCTCGATAGCCGCGAGCACGACATCGATCGCTCGCTTGCCGAAATCGCCACCGGCGACGACGCGACCGCGATCGAGGTCCGTCTGAACAACCTAATGGAATTCGTGCGCCACGGCCATGAGCGCTGCGATCGGATCGAGCAGGCGGCGAAAACGATCGGCAGCTTGAAGGAAGGTTTTGCCGGATTGCAGACGCGGCTTGATCCGCACGCCGACACGCAAGACGGCATCAAACGCCGGGTCAAGGATCTCGGCGAAGCCCAAGACCGGCTGGCGGCGGACATCGAAGCCTTGCAACAGACGCCGCAAGGCAGCCTGGCCGCGCGCGTGCAGTCGTTTGCCGACGACAAGAAGAAGCTCGAAGACGGCGTGGCGAATCTCGAAATGCAGACGTCCCGGTTGGCGACGCTGCGCCAGGACGTCGAGGGCGTGTCGGCGAATTTCGATCGGGCGCTCGATGTTGTCTCGACGTCCGGCGCCGGCGATGCCGAAGGGCGCCTTGCCGAGCTTTCGCAATTCGTCAAGGCGGCGCAAGGCCGACTCGACCAGATCGAGCGCAGCATGGTCACTTTCGGTCAATTGCAGGTGAGGCTCGGCGAACTGCAATCGAGGCTCGTTCCGCTCGAATCCCAGAACGGCGGCGTGACCGATCTGATCTCCCAAGTTGCCGAGATTCGCGACCGCCTCACCGCCAAGATCGCAAGCGTCGAAGCCGACAAGAATGGCGATCTTGCCACGCGGGTGAGAGCGTTCATCGAGACCAAGCAGGAACTGGAAAGGCGCGTTGCCAGCGTCACCGAGCATTTTTCCCAGCTGGCGACGATCCGTAACGACATCGCCGGCCTGTTCGACAAATTGTCGAATGCAGCGGACACGTCGTCGAATTGATCGGCGAAACCCGATCGTCGCGAGTGTCCGGTTCGCCTTGCATGATTTTCCCGCGGGTCGAATTTACGATTGGCCAGTTTCCGCTTGCGGGCGGACCGGCGCTGCGGCAGATTCTCTCCCAATAAAGACAAGGACGCGTGCCGGCGCGGTTGCCGCGCACCGCCGGAGACCGGAGGATTCGCATGAAGCGCGCGTGCAGCGTCGCGGCGATCGCCATCGCAGCATTCCTGGCAGCATTACCGGGGCGCCTTAGCGCCCAGAGCGCGGTAAAGATCAAGGGCGACGATATCGGCGGTGTGGTGTCAGGGCCGCACGGCGCCGAAGCCGGCGTCTGGGTCATTGCGGAGACGCATGATTTGCCCACTCGCTACGCCAAAATCGTGGTGACTGACGACCAAGGCCGCTATGTCGTGCCTGATTTGCCCAAGGCCAAATATCAGGTCTGGGTTCGCGGCTATGGGCTTATCGATTCCGCCAAGGTCGATGCGGTCCCCGGCAAGCATCTCAATCTGACGGCTGTCTCTGCGCCAAGCGAGGCTGACGCAGCAAAATATTATCCGGCGATCTACTGGTACGCGATGTTGAAGATCCCCGGCCAGGACCAGTTCGGCGGCAAGAGCGACATCCCCGGCAATGTCACGCAGGTCGATTGGCTGACCACAATGAAAAACCGCGACTGCATCGGCTGTCATCAGCTCGGTCAGTTATCGACGCGAACCATCCCCGCGGCGCTCGGCCAGTTCAAGAGCGGTGCGGAAGCATGGGAGCGGCGCGTACAGGCCGGACAAGCTTCGCCGTTCATGGTCAATCCGCTTGCCGGCAAGCTCGGCGGCGTACCGTTCAAATATTTCGGCGAATGGACGGACCGCATCGCCAATGGCGCGCTGCCGTTCGCCAAGCCGCCGCGGCCGCAGGGCGTCGAGCGCAACATCGTAATCACGGAGTGGGATTGGAGCAGCCCCGATAAATATCTTCACGATCTGATCTCGACGGACAAGCGCAATCCGACCGTCAATGCCCACGGTTCGCTCTACGGTTCGCCGGAATATTCGACCGATCACTTGCCGGTTCTTGATCCAAAGACGAACAAGGTCACTTACCTCACGCCGCCTGAAGGTGTGGATGTGCCGGAAGCGTTCGGTCCCGGTCATGCGGCCATCGAAAAGCCGCTGGCGGCCTCGGCTTACTGGGGCATGCAACAGATCTGGGATACCAAATTCGACAATCACAACGACATGTTCGATGCCGAAGGCAAACTTTGGATGACGGGAACCAGTCATGCTCCCGGCACGCCCGCGTTCTGCCGGAAAGGCTCGGACAATTCCTACGCCAAGGCGTTCCCGCTCGACTCCAACGAACGCCAATTGGCGATGTACGATCCGAAGGCGAAAAAGTTCACCTTCATCGATACCTGCTTCGGCACCCATCATCTGCAATTTGGCTTCGACAAGGACAATACCTTGTGGACCAGCGGCGGCGGCCCGGTCGCCGGGTGGCTCGACACCAAGGTGTTCGAGCAATCCGGCAATGCCGAAAAGGCGCAAGGTTGGGCGCCGTATGTTGTCGACACCAACGGCAACGGCAAGCTCGACGATTACACCGAACCGGGTCAGCCGATGGATCCGAAGAAAGACACGCGGATTGCAGGCTCCGGTACTTACGCCGTGATGCCGAGCCCGGTCGACGGGTCAGTCTGGTACACCTGGGACGTATTCGCCGGCAGAAGCGGCATCATCCGGTTCGACCCGAAGACCAAGCTGACGGAGGTCTACTACGTTCCGATGCCGGGCTTCGGCCCGCGCGGCGGCGATATCGACTCCAAGGGCGTGGTCTGGGTCTCGCTCGCCAGCGGCCACCTCGGCAGCTTCGATCGCTCGAAATGCAAAGGGCCGCTCAACGGCCCGAAGGCGACCGGCAATCAATGCCCGGAAGGCTGGACTTTCTACAAATATCCCGGCCCCGGCTTCCGGGGCATCGGCGACAACAGCGCCGAGGCGAGCTACTACACTTGGGTCGACCAGCATAACGCGGTCGGGCTTGGCAAGGACGTGCCGATCTCGACGGCGGACGAGAACGACGGTTACGCCGCGCTGGTCGACGGCAAGATGGTGATGCTGCGCGTTCCCTATCCGCTCAGCTACTACGCCAAGGGCCTCGACGCGCGCATCGACGATGCGAGAGCCGGCTGGCAGGGCAGGGGCCTATGGGGCTCCGAGGGCGACCGCACGCCGTGGCTCAAGGAAGGCGGCAAAGGCATGACGCCGATGGCCGTTCACATCCAGATCCGGCCCAATCCGCTCGCCGATTGAGCATTGCGCCGGAGTTATGCCGCCCGGGGCAGCGCCGCGCCGGGTGCTTGCTTTTGCAACCGGCCTCTGCCGGTATTGTCGGAACGGGACATTTGCTTGAGGAGCCGAACATGGTTCGCGAGCCCATTCTGACGACAGTGGACGTTTCCGATCTTCGTCCGACGCAAATCACCATCGGCATGCGCGAGGTCATGGCCAAGCGCAAACGCTGGCGCGAAACCGGCGCCAAAAAAGGCGAAAAGTTTCTCGGCCGGCACATGATTCCGGTGATCCTTGGCCCGAAACGGCGCAGCTATGTCGTCGATCACCATCACCTCGTCCGCGCCCTGCATGATGAGGGGGTCAAAGACGTCGCCGTCACCGTCATCGCCAACCTGAGCAAACTCGAGATCGACGCGTTTTGGACCGTCATGGATAATCGATCCTGGATGCATCCGTTCGATGCCAGCGGCGTGCGCCGGCACTACAAAGACATTCCCAAGTCCGTCGCCGAGCTCGTCGACGACCCATTCCGCTCGCTGGCCGGCGAATTGCGCCGCGCCGGCGGTTTCGCCAAGGACACGACGCCGTTTTCGGAATTTCTCTGGGCCGATTTCCTGCGCCGCGGCATCAAGCGCAAGCTGGTCGAACGTGACTTCGAGCGGTCCCTCGAGCGAGCGATGCAACTGGCCAAGTCCGAAGACGCCGGTTATCTGCCGGGCTGGTGCGGCCCGGCGCCGGAAGAATGATGTCTCCAGTGGCGGCTTCGTGGCCGTAGCCTGCGGTGAACTGCCGGTGGCTCGACCGGGCGTCTCTGCTATATTGCCCGCAGTAACGGCCGACGGGTGGGCGTAAGTGCATACGATTAGTGTACAATTTCGCACCGGCGCGGCGGCGGCGCTGCTCGCAACGGCGCTTGCCGGGTGCAGCGGCTTTGGGCCGAAAAAGGATGCGGTCGCCACCGATCCGAACGCCTATCCGGCAACCTACCGCACCCAGATCGCAACGTTTCTGCGGCAATCGCTGACCAACCGGGCCTACTTCCGCGGCGCCTTCATCGCGCAGCCGATGCTCGCGCCGGTCGGCGACAGTCAGCACTATATCGTTTGCGTGCAGTTTCACAGCAGTGGTCAAGTCAAGAACAAAGTGGCGATCTATTTCGCCGGCATGATCGCCCAGTTCGTCGATTCCACTCCGGAACAATGCGGCGGCGCGGCCTATACGCCGTTCAACGAGCTGGCCGCCGCACTGCCGCCGACATGATCGGCGTGATCGGCGACAGTCCTCTGGAATGACCCACATGGATAGTGACGTTCTTATCGTTGGCGCGGGACCGACCGGCCTGACGCTCGCCGTCGACCTCGGCCGGCGCGGGGTGCGCTGCACCCTGATCGAGCAGAAAGAGCGACCGGCATTTTTGCCGAAGATGGAGCGCATCAATGCACGCTCCATGGAAATCTACCGCCGCATGGGGCTGGCGCAGAAAATCCGCGCCGCCGGCTTGCGGCCGGATTGTCCGATGGACGTCTATATCATCCTGTCGCTGACCGAGCCGCCGCTTCTGCACCTGCCGTACCCTTCCGTCGAACAGGCGCGGGCCAATGCGCGCGCCAGCAACGACGGCACGCTGCCGCTCGAGCCCTATCAGTTGATCTCGCAATATACGCTCGAGCCGTTTCTCAAAGCGGTCGCGGAAACGCTTCCCACCGTGACGGTGCGCTACGGCTGCGAATTCCTGTCGCTGCGGCAGGACGGCGGTGGCGTCACCGCGCGCGTGCAGTCGCTCGATGGCGGCGCGCAGGACATCCGCGCCGCCTATCTCGCCGGCTGCGACGGCGGCGCGAGCGCGGTGCGCCGGGAGCTCGGCATCGGGCTTTCCGGCGAAGGCAATTTGCTGGCGCTGCGCCAGGCGCTCTTCCGCTGCGACGCGCTGTTCGGCCGCCTGCCGATCGGGAACGGACCCGGCCACGGCCGGCATTACCATGTCGCCGACGCCCATTCCACGTTCCTGATTATGCAGGATTCGACCAAACACTGGACGCTGCACTTCGTGGTCGACAGTGACGAGGACATGAAGATCGCGTTTGAAAGAACCGTCGGCATCCCGGTCGAATACGAAATGTTGTCGTGCGCGCCGTGGCGGCAGAATCTGCTGCTCGCCGACCGTTACGGCAAGGATCGAGTGTTTCTTGCCGGCGATGCCGTGCATCTGGTCATTCCGACCGGCGGGCTCGGCATGAATTCCGGCGTCGGCGACGCCGTGGATCTGTCGTGGAAGCTTGCCGCGACTTTGGCCGGCTGGGGCGGCCCGAGTCTGCTCAAATCCTACGAGATCGAGCGCCGCCAGATCGGCGACCGCAACGTCGGCGCCTCGCGCTATGCCACGATCGGCCGCCGCAAATGGCGCTCGATGTGGCGGCCGGACATCCGCGAGAATTCGCCGGCGGGCGCCGCCACTCGCCAACGTCTCGCCGCCGTCGCCGATATCGAGCAGCGCAAGAGCAACGAGATGATCGGGGCGGAACTCGGCTACCGCTATGTCGATTCGCCCATCATCGCCAACGTGCCGGGCGGGCCGGAGCATCTGTTCCGCGACTATCGGCCGACCACCTGGCCCGGCGCCCGGCTACCGCACGTCTGGCTTGACGACGGCACGCCGATGCAGGACCGCATTCCGGATGGCTTCACCATCCTCAAGCTCGGCGGCACCACCGCCGATGCCGGCGCGCTCGAGCACGCCATTCGCGCGCATGGCGCACCTGTTGCCGTGCTGGAGGTTCCGGATCGGGCCGTCCGCGATATCTATGGCTACGATCTCCTCCTCATCCGTCCGGATCTGCACGTGGTCTGGCGCGGCAATGCGGCGCCCGAGGACGCCACGCAAGTCGCGGCAGTCGCGACCGGCCACGAGCCGATGCGCGTCTGATACGGTTATCGTCAAGCCGCCACGAAGCTCAGCACCGCGCCGCCGAGTGCGCAAACGATCACGACCAATAGCGGCGGTGCGCGCCACACGGTCAGCAGAACGAACCCGATCAGCGCGACGCCGAAATCTCCGGGGGCTTTCACCGAGCTGGTCCAAACCGGATTGTAGAGCGCGGCACCGAGCAGGCCGACCACCGCGGCATTGATGCCGCGCATTGCCGCCTGCGCGCCGGCGCGTTTGCGGAAAGTTTCCCAGAACGGCAACGCGCCCAACAGAATCAGAATGCCGGGAAGGAAAATGCCGATCAGGCCCAGTGCCGCGCCGGCCAGGCCATGCGGGGATGGACCGACCACGGCGCCGAGATAGGCCGCAAACGTGAACAGCGGTCCCGGAACGGCCTGCGCGGCGCCGTAGCCGGCAAGGAAGCTGTCGTCACTCACCCAGCCCGGCGTCACGAACGCCTCGCGCAGCAGCGGCAGCACGACATGGCCGCCGCCGAACACCAGCGCGCCCGAACGGTAGAAAGCTTCGAACAGCGCGATCCCCTGCGAGGCTTCGATTCTTTGCAGGATCGGCAGGCCCACCAGCAAGACGACAAAGATCGCCAACGCCGCGACGCCCGCATTGCGGCTGACGCGGATCGGCATGTGCCCCACCGCTACCGGCTGGGCGCCGCGGCAAAGCCACATGCCGGCGATGCCGCCGAACAGAATCGCCGAAATCTGGGCGATGGAGGAGGGACTGAACAAAACAATCAATGCCGCCACCACAGCGATGGAAGCGCGTTCCTTGTCCGGGCAAAGCGAGCGCGCCATGCCCCAGATGGCTTGCGCCACGATGGCCACGGCGACGAGCTTGAGGCCATGGAGCAAGCCCGTTCCCATCGGACCGCTGAGCGCGCTTGCGCCATAGGCAAAAAGCACGAGCGCAATCGCCGAAGGCAGCGTAAAGCCGGCCCATGCGGCAAGGGCGCCGCGATAGCCGGCCCGCATCAGCCCGATCGAAAATCCGACCTGGCTCGACGCCGGCCCGGGCAGAAATTGGCAGAGCGCCACGAGATCGACGTAAGCCTGTTCGTCGAGCCAACCCCGGCGCACGACGAACTCCTCGCGAAAATACCCGATATGCGCAATCGGACCGCCGAAGCAGGTCAGTCCGAGCCGCAGGAAGGCAACAAAGACGTCGACGGCATTGCCGCGCGGCGCCTCAGCGACGCCGGATGCCGGGCCCGTGCTCTGCCGGATCGCGTTCATTGGCCCTCGCGCGCCTATGCGCGCCATTGTACCATTGCAGCATCGACGCCGCGAACCGCACGCCGTAGGGGCGCGTTACGGCAGCGACATACTGCCATCGAGGACATCATGACTCCTGTCATCGCCATCGTCGCGCCCGGTTCCATGGGCGCCGCCGTCGGCAAAAGGCTCGCCGACAACGGGCTCAAAGTGCTGACCTCGCTGCAAGGGCGCAGCCCGGAGACCGTTACGCGGGCCAAGGCCGCCGGCATGGCCGCGGCGAGCGATAACGAGATCGCAGCCGCCGATTTCATCCTCTCCATTCTGCCGCCCGGCGATGCGCTGGCGCTCGCGGAGCGCTTGGTGCCGGCGCTGCGGGCCAGCAACTCAAAGCCGGTCTATGTCGATTGCAACGCCATCAATCCGGCCACCGTCGAGCGCGTGGCGGCGGCCATCGCGCCGACCGAATGCCCGTTCGTCGATGCCGGCATCATCGGGTCGCCGCCAACCCCGCCTCCCAATCCTCCGCCGCTTGCGGAGGAGGGCAGGGTAGCGGGCAGTCCGCGCTTCTATGCGTCCGGGCCGGCAGCGCCGCGTTTCGCACGCTTGCGCGACTACGGCCTCGACGTGCGCGTGCTCGACGGCGCGATGAGCGCGGCCTCGGCGCTCAAAATGTCCTATGCCGGCATCACCAAAGGCACGCAAGCGATCGGCGCGGCGATGATGCTGGCGGCGGTGCGCGCAGGCTCCGCCGACGCCTTGGTCGCCGAGTTGCAAGGCAGCCAGAAGCAATTGTTTCCCTGGCTCAAGCGCCAGCTCGAGCTGATGCCGCCCAAAGCCTACCGCTGGGTCGCGGAAATGCAGGAGATCGCCGGCTTCGTCGCCGACGATCCGGCGGCGCGCGAGCTCTACCAAGGCGCGGCGCGTTTCTACCAGCGTTTTGCGGAAGATTTCGAGGTGGAGAAGAAGGATGCGGTGGCGCTTGAGAAATTTTTGGCGAAGGGCTCGCCCTGAGTTCCGTCACCCCCGAGTTCATGCCGCATGATTCGTCTCACGCTATCGTTCCGAACAAGGACCCGACGCCTGCAGCCAAGCCCATAGCTAGGCCCAGGGCCAAGCCCCTGGCCAAAAGCACCCCAGAATGTGACGCGTGCCCCGCTTTACGCGGCTCGGATTTTCATTGTCTCAAAAGTGGCGTGAGTAATCGACACAGTCGTGCCCTCCGGACCGGCCAAAATTTCAACTCTGGCGTTGAGTTCTTGCGCGAGCGCCTTGACGATGCCAGTTCCGAGTCCGGTTTTCGGCTGGGCAAAGACGCCGTCGGGCTTGCCAATTCCATTGTCGGCAACCGAGAGTTTCCAATTCGTTCCATCGATTTCATACGCGACGACGATTCGGCCCGTCATATTTTCACTGGGGAATGCGTGCTTCAGAGCATTCATGACGAGCTCGGTCGTGATCAAACCGATGCTCTCAGCCTGACGGGAACTCAAACTACCTTCCGTGCCCATCACTTTCAGCGTGACCGGCCGGCTGTCTCTAATCATCGAGGCTGCGAGGGCATCGCTCAGCCTTGTGAGATAGGGAACCATTTCGATAGCTCCTATTATCCCCGATGCGTTGAGCTGTTGTTGAACGGCCGCGATCGATATCACCCGATTATGAGTGTCCTGCAAAAGCAGACGCGCTTCCTCGGAACTGACCCCGTTTGCCTTTGATAAAATAATGCCTGCAATAATTTGCAGGCTATTGGCAACGCGGTGCTGAATTTCGTCGAGCAACATGTCCTTCTGTTTCATTAGCTCGTCTTTTTGCCGCTCCCAAAGGTGGCGCTCGGTGACATCCTCGATTCCGAGCAGAATGGTAGTGTCGGCGCCGCCCTCGTAGAAGCCTTGTCGGGCGTTCAAACGCATGGTGCGGTGTCCGAGGTTCGGAAACTCATGTTCGACCTCATAATCCTCCATCACGCCGTGTTCCGGTATGATTTTATCCAGCAGCACGCGAAGTTGCGGAATATCCCATTGTCCATCGCCGAGTGCGTAAAGAAGTCTGCCTTGCGTCTCCTCGGGGCTTACCTTGAATGCCGAATAGAAGGAGCGACTCGCGGCAATTACATGCAACCTCTTGTCGAGTACGACGACAGGTTCGCGAACAGTGTCTACAATGCTCTGAGCCAACGCGCAGGCATCCGCGACGTTGGTAAATTGGTCCTTGAAATTGGTCTTTTGCATAAACCCTGCGCGAATCTTGCAATGTGTCGAACGCTATGGCTTATCCGGAAGGCGAGACTGTATAGAACTGACCACTGATTTGCTAGGCGCTTGAGAAGAGTTGGAGGTCGCCAGCATTTTGCCAACGCGACGCTGGACGACGAGATCGGCCGAATATTCCGGCAACCCTATCGGGGGGGATTTTATCCACGTGCGCAAATCCTCGCGTAACGTTTCCTCGATTGTCATGGGTTCTCTCTGGCTAAGACAACTACCGTATGGGCGATTGGTTCAGGCTCACCGTCGTCGGGGCGGCTTCAAACCGGAGGTAATGCTCGGTTTAATATCGCGAGAAAGCCGCAGCGGCAGTCGCGCTCTCTCTACTGGTCGCCTCGTCGGCCGTGTGAGCAATTTTGCTCAGATGTTGTCCTTCATCGATTGTTTGGAACGTTCGCGGCTGGCCGGCGTTGCCTCTTCACACATCCACAAAATTAAGCAATTGCGGAGTGTCTACAGGAGACATCCATGAGAACTCTATTGATATCCACTACGGCGGCGATGTTGCTGCTGGGTGCTGGCGCTGTGTCGGCACAAGGTATGAAGACGGATCAGACGCCCGGCGTTCCGGCGGCGCAGCAGAATGCCCCGGCTGAGAAGATGGCGCCGGCCGTGAAACCCGACCAAAGCAAAGCGGCCGAAAAAACCGGGCAAGCTGCGCCGATAGCGCCGGTATCCGACAACAAGCTGCAGGCGACGAATAAAAACGCTCCTGCAGGCGCCACGGCCAAGGTTTCAACCGACGCCGCTAGCGGCACTGATGTGAAGTCCAAGCGAATGGCACGTCATGGTGGGCGTCATGTTGGCATCCGATATGCGGGTCGCCACCACGGACCGTTATATAACAGCTACCGAGGCGATCATGGTCACCGCGGATACCGCGGTTGCCGAGGCCGCGGTCATAGCTGGAAACCCTGGCTCTGGTGTTAACCGCAGTTTGTTAGACGGCTTAACTGGCAATGCGGTCTCCAAAAAGACTTTAGGCTGAAGCCCCGAGCGTTCGGGGCTTTTGCTTTTTGGCAGCCTGGGCACCAAGAGCGCATTCAATAGACGAATTTGCCGAGGCCGTAATCCGCCGCGGCCGGCCAATTGGGGCTGTCGAGCGGACCGGGAAAGACGTCGTCGCAATCGGTGAAAGTGTATTTCGCCCGACTGGCATAGGTCACTTCCAGCACCTCGGGAAACAGCACATTGCCGATTGCGAGCAGGGGTCGGTAGTTGTTGGCGTGCACATGAACCACCGCAAACTTCTCGTTGAGCTTGCTGAGCGCGCTAAGCGCCCGTTCAAACCAGTCGTCATCGAGAGCAGACTCGATGCTCTCGCTCTCTCGCTCTCTTGCTCTCTCGGTCGGCGCTTGCGCCGATCTTTCGTCGATAAAAGCGAAAATTGGCGTGGGCGAAAGGCGGCCCATGGACGGTGCGATCGTATTGGTAGATGACCAGTCCCTTTTCCGCCATATCGACATCCCACGAGACTTCGGCGGCGATGCCGAGTAAAAGCGCGGCCACGACGCCATCGAAGTCGTCGAGGCAAACGTAGCCGCAGTCGTTTGACGCGCCGAGCCGCGCCTTTTTCACGCTTCGTGCCTGCTGCGGGCGCAGCAGGCGGCCGAGCATGGCGATGCGTTCCATTGCAAGCGAGGAATTTGTCAAAGGCCGCATCTGTCCCGCCGACTGCGCCATCAGATTGTCATGCGCGTCGACGCGTACGACGCGGAGTCCGAACCAGCTTGTCAGCTGACGATTGATTGCATGCGATAGCATCGACCTGGCCCCGTTAAAGACAGAGATAATCACTTGTCATGCGCAGAACGCCGGAGTCGTGTACGATCGTGCCGGGATCGAAGGTCGTCTCGGTGGCCGAATTAAAGCGCCGTCCAAACCGGTCGATGAGGCGCCGTACCGATGAGTTCGCGGTCTCGCTACCGATTCAGCCACCGCCGCGCAAACCCAAGAATTCCCTGCGGCAGAAAAATAATCATCGCGATGAAAACCAGGCCGAGCGGGATCAAATATGGGAACTGATCGCCGAACGCTTGCGCCAACAGTTGCCGCGCCAGCTGGAAGAAACCGGCGCCGACGATCGGGCCGACCAGGGTACCGATGCCGCCCAACACGTTGTAGATCACGGTGTCGCCCGAGGTCAGAAAGTAGACGAAATCGGGCGCGGCGAATTCGTTCTGGATGGCGTAGAGCACGCCGGCCAAGCCCGCGAACAGGCCGGACAGCATCACCGACATCATTTTGTAGCGTTCGACGGAATAGCCGATCGCGCGGGTGCGCGGCTCGTTCTCGCGGATCGATTGCAGCACCATGCCGAACGGCGATTGGGTGATCCGCCGCAACATCAGATACGATCCCGCCACCACCGCCAAGACGAACCAGTGCAGGGTCGTCGTCGTGAAGCGCGCGTTGTAAAGGAACGGGATCGACAGATGCGGCCGGTCGAAAATCAGGCCGTTCTCGCCGCCGGTCAGCGCCGTCCAAGTGAAAATAATGACGTAGAAAATCTGACTGAAGATCAGCGTGGTGATGGCGAAATAAATGTCGCGCAGCCGGGTGGAGAAAAAGGCGACGAACAACGCGGCGCCCGCCGCGCCGGCCAGCCCGAACAGAATGGCGAGCCACAGGTTCGGCGGGCTCACCATCAACAGCGCCGCGGCGGCGCCGTACATGCCGAGGCCGAAAAAGGCCGAATGGCCGAACGAGATCATGCCGGTGTAGCCGATCAACAGATCGGACGACATCGCCAACAGCCCCCAGATCAGGATTTCGGTGAGGAAGCGGCGCCAGAATTCGGGCAGCACGAGCGGCGCTGCGATCAGCACCGCCATCACGGCGCAAAAGCCGATCCAGAACACGGTATTATGGCTCAGGCGCGGTCTGCCGAGCGGCAATTGCTCGAGCATGCCGGCGTTATCGGGCGGTCCGGGTGTCATCGCGGCGACGCTACGAACAGGCCGGTGGGCCGGAACAGCAAAGTGAGGATCAGGACGACGAAGGACACGATGACCGCCTGCGACGGGTCCACCCAGATGGCGGCATAGGCTTCAAGCAGACTGATGAAGATGGCGGCCGCGATCGAGCCGCCGAAATTGCCCATGCCGCCGACCACGACGACGATAAAAGCCTTGAGCACCCAATCGAGCCCCATGGTGTGACTGACCCCGACCATCGGGGCGAACAACACGCCGCTCGCCGCCGCCATCGCGGCGCCGATGGCGAACACGCCGGTGTAGACCAGCGGCACCGGAATGCCCATGGCCTGCGCCATCACGCGGTCCTGTGCGGTGGCTCTGATCCAGATGCCGAATTTTCCATATTTCAGGAACAGCCAGAAGCCGCCGATAATGGCCGCCGAGAGCACGGCAATGAGGATGCGGTACCAAGGGTATTGCAGGTAAAACAGCGTGAAATGGCTGGCGATCGGCTCCGGGATCTTGCGTACCACCGGCCCGAATTGCCACAGCGCGTAATTCTGCAAAACCAGCGAAATGCCGAAAGTGGCAAGGATGGTGTTGAGCGGATCGCGGCCGATCAGTGGCCGCAGCGCCACGATCTGCATCGCGGCGCCGAGCAGCGCGACGATCAGCGAGGCGCCGATCAAAGCCAGCCAGAAGCTTCCGGTGATGGCGAAAACGACGAAGCCGATATAGGCGCCGAGCATGAATAATTCGCCGTGGGCGAAATTCACCACGTCCATGATGCCGAAAATCAGCGTCAGCCCGGAGGCGATCAAAGCGAGGATCATGCCGGTGACGATGCCGTTCACCGTCTGGATGATGATGAGATCGATGGGAATGGCATGGAAGAACTGGCCGAGCGCGCCCATCGCTCACACTCCGAGATACTGCTTGATGACCGGGTGGTGCACGTCGATTTCGCAGGCCGCGCAATGGTGGCGCACGCTGCCTTTCTCCATGATGTAGACACGCCGGCTCGCGGCGAGCGTGAGCGGCACGTTCTGCTCGACCAAGAGGATGGCGACGCCCTCATTGTGGAGAAGCTCGATGATTTTGCCGATCTGCGAGACCATGCGCGGCATCAAGCCCTCGGTCGGCTCGTCGAGCAGGATGATTTTCGGCTCCAGCATCATGGCGCGCGCGATGGCGAGCATTTGCTGCTCGCCGCCCGACAGCGTGCCGCCGGCTTGGCTGCGCCGCTCCGCCAGGACTGGAAAGAACGCGAACACTTTGTCGAGCAGCGTGCGGCGCTTTTCCTCGGTCACGCCGTCGCGGTCGAGCCCGGTGCGCAGGTTTTCCATCACCGTGAGCAGGCGGAAGATGCGGCGGTCTTCCGGCACATAGCCGACGCCGCGGCGCGCCAGCTTGTGCGGCGGCAGGCCCGTGGTGGCATGGCCTTCGAGCCGCACCGAGCCCTGGCTCGGCCGGACCAGGCCCATGATGGTCTTCAACGTCGTGCTCTTGCCGACGCCGTTGCGGCCGAGCAGCCCGACCACCTCGCCGACGCCGACATTGAGCGAGACGCCATGCAATATGTGACTCTTGCCGTAATAGGTGTGCACCTCGTCGAGCGCGACGAGGGGCGCGGCGGTATCGGCCGAATCTGCCACCATGGCGCTCATGTCTTGAGATAGACCTCCAGCACCTTGGGATTCTCCTGGATCTCCGCGGGCGTGCCTTCGGCGAGAATGATGCCGTAGTTCAGCACCGTGATGCGATCGCAAAGCTCCATCACTACCTGCATGTCGTGCTCGACGATCAGGATGGTGAGGTTTTTTGCGATGTGCCGCACCAGCGCCTTGGTCTCGTCAGTCTCGGCCTGACTCATGCCGGCGGTCGGTTCGTCGAGGCATAAAAGCTTCGGCTCGGTGGCAAGCGCGATGCCGATCTCGAGGTTGCGCTGCTCGCCGTGCGAGAGATTCGAGGCCAATTCCCCTGCCTTGGCGAGCAAGCCGACGGAATCCAGCGCGGCTTCCGCTTTGTCGTTGATATCGGCCAGCGCGCCGTGGTGCGCAAACATGTTCCAGCCGTGGCGGCGCGATTGCGCGGCGATGCGCACGTTTTCGAACACCGTCGCGTTGGGCAGAATATTGGTAATTTGATAGGAGCGCGCCATGCCCTTTTGCGAGATCGCGTTGGAGGGTAGCCCGGTGATGTCATCGCCGTCGAAGATGATGCGGCCGCCGCTCGGCCGCAGCACTCCGGTCAGGCAATTGAAGAAGGTGCTTTTGCCGGCGCCGTTCGGCCCGATGATGGCGTGCACCTGGTCGCGTGCGACCGCGAAATTGACATCCGAAAGCGCTGAAAGTCCGCCAAAACGGACGGACAACAGTTCGGTCTTGAGGATAGGGACCGACGCCGCTCCCCGGTCGGTGACCGGGGAGCGCATGTCGGTCGACGGCTCTGCGCGCACTTAGGCAGAGAAACTACAGGCCGGCGGCACGATGGTCTTCTCGCCCGGCACCGTCTCTTTGAGATGATAGGTGCCGCCGGAGACCTCGAAGATAAATTCGCGCGGGAAGGCTTGATGGTCCGCCTTGCGAATGGTCTTGGTGCCTTGCGGAAACTCGTAGCCCTCTTTCAGCTCGAGGCCTTCCAGCGCCTCGATCAGCTTCATGGTGTCCGGCCGACCCTGGAACTTCGACATCTCCATGCCGATCTTCAATGCGTTGAGCGCCTCGAAGTTCGATTCGACATATTTGTCGGGGAGCGGGCCGGACGGATCGACCTTCAAAAGCCGCGCCTTGGCCTCATCGAAGAACTTGTGGTGATAGGGCGTGTTGAGCGGGCCCTGGAACACCGGGATGTAGCGGTTGATGGCGGTGAAACCGTCGATCTTGTTGCCGATCGCGATCAGATTGGTCGATTCCGAGATCGAGCCGTCGCCGGCAAATTTGTATTTTTTGGTCAGGCCGAGGTCGTAAGCCTGAGTAACGAGGGTAACACCGTCCTTGCCGAAGAAAATGCCGAACAGGCCGTCGAAATCGCCGGAGATTTTCGACAGGAACGGCGTCATGTCCGGCGTGCCGAGCGGGATGCCGGTGGTGCCGACCACTTCGCCGCCGTTCTTCTTGATTTCGGCGGTATACGCGTCGCGGGTCGACTGGCCCCAAGAATAATCGGCAAAGGCAATGTGCCACTTCTTGCCCATCTTGGTCAGCGTCGGCGCGAAGGCGACCGCCATCGCCGGCGCGTAATCGTAGGTGCGGAAGCTGTAACGGTTGCAGTGGCTGGTGGTCAGCGTGGTGTCGAGGCAGACGCTGATCATGTTGACGATCTTGGCGTTTTCCCACACCGGCATGCAGGCGAGGCAGATGTTGGAGAGAAAGCCGCCGACATGGGCGTCGATATTGTCCTCCTGCACCAGCTTCTCGCTCTTTTGCCGGGCCACCGCCGGCGAACTTTCGTCGTCGACGATGTCCAATTCGACCGGGCGGCCGTTGATGCCGCCGCTTTTGTTGATGTGGTCGGCCGCCATCTGCAATCCGACCACCGCGGTCTTGCCGCCGGCGGCGCCGGCGCCCGAAAGCGGCTGCTCCGAACCGATCTTGAAGGCCTTGGCGGCGCCGAAGGCCGCGCGCCACGGCGCTGGCACCAGCATCATGGCGCCGATCGCGCCGCCGCCCCAGCCGACCAACCGGCGGCGCGTGACTTTGCCGCTATACCAGATGTCCTCGGCCCACTTCTCTTCTTGCCACTTCTCGGTCATTGGATGTCCCTCCTGCTGGATCAGAGATAGCCCCATGCTGCCGGCCCTTGCCCGGGCTTTTGGCGAGCAATTATGGCCCTAGCAAACGCGATCTTGCGGCGAGTTTCAACCGAATTCGCGGCCGCTTCGGCGCACTGGATTGCGGCGGCGCGCGTAACATCGTCGCGGCGGGGGCCGTTCTTTCCTGCCGGCTTGATGATAAAATGGGCAAGGGTGTTGCGGCGGGATGGATAAAGGGAGCGTGCAATGGCGACGGCGGCGATGCGACGGGACGATTCCGAGGCGCTTCTCACCGGCCGCGCGGCGCGGCTGGCGATCCGGCGCAGCGCACATTCTGGCCCGACCTCGGGCCTGGCGCCGGGCTTCGTGCAGGCCAATCTCGCCATCCTGCCGCAAGCTTTGGCGCAGGATTTCCTGCAATTCTGCCAGCGCAATCCGAAGCCGTGCCCGCTGATCGGCGTCTCGGCGCCGGGCGATCCGCGCATCCCGGAACTGGCCGACGATCTTGATATCCGCACCGACCTGCCGCGCTATCGCGTCTGGCGCGAAGGTGCACTGGTCGACGAGCCGGGCGACATCCGCAAATACTGGCGTGACGACCTCGTCACCTTCGCGATCGGCTGCTCGTTCTCGTTCGAGCAGGCCTTGCTCGAAGGCGGCATCGAGCTGCGTCACATGACTTGCGATTGTACCGTGCCGATGTACCGCACGTCGGTAGAAACGGTGCCGGCGGGCCCGTTTCACGGGCCGCTGGTCGTGTCGATGCGGCCGATGAAGCCGGCCGACGCCATCCGCGCCGTGCAGATCACCACGCGATTTCCCTCCGTGCACGGCGCGCCGGTGCATCTCGGCAAGCCGGAATCGATCGGGATTGCGGATATCGCCAAGCCCGATTGGGGCGACGCGGTGGCGATCCACGACGACGAGATTCCGGTGTTCTGGGCCTGCGGGGTGACGCCGCAATCGGTGATCATGGCGGTGCGGCCGGATTTCTGTATAACGCATTACCCCGGCGCCATGCTGGTGACCGACCGCCGCAATAGCGAATTTGCCATCATGTAAAATATGTAGCCCGGGTTGAGCCAACGGGTGCGGCCCGAAGCGGCGGGCCCGATGACAAGCTCCGCGAAACCCGGGAGCAGCATTGAAACGTATAAGTCGTTCCCGGATTTCGCCGTCGCTCAATCCAGGCTACATTTCCCGAATGCTGATAGACTTCCAGCAACATTACACGCCGCCGGAATTGCTCAAAGGCGACCCGGGCAAGGTTACGGTCGATCTCGACCGCGACGGCAACCCGAATTATCTGCTCAACCCGCTGCTCGCCGATCTCGATGCCCATATCCGCATGATGGATACGGCCGGCATCGATGCCGGCGTGCTGACTTGCGGCTTGGGCTTCGACCAGCCCGACGTCGCGCTCTGCCGGCAGCTCAACGACCGCATGCGGGACGCGGAAAAGGCCCATCCCGGCCGCTTCATCGGGCTCGCGCATGTGCCGGCGCTCAAGCCGGCCGAGGCCGCGGCGGAATTGAAGCGCTGCGCCGTCGAGCTCGGCTTTCCCGGCGTCGTCATCGCCTCCGAACTGCAGGATCAGCCGCTCGATGCGCAGGCGCTAAGGCCGTTTTGGAAGGCTTGCGCCGATCTTAATCTCTACGTCTTCATTCATCCGCTGCCGCGCGTCATCCGCTGGGCCCGCATGGACGCCGACGATCTCGGCCGCATGCTGGGCTGGGAATTCTCGCTGATGACAGCGGCCGTGCGGCTCGTCAATTCCGGCCTGCTCGATGAATTGCCGACACTCAAGATTCAATTCTCGCATTTCGCCGGTGGCATCGGCCGCTATCTCGGACGCATTCGCGGCTTTCAGCAGCGCGATAAATGGGGCACCGCGCAAGTGCCGCGCCACGGCCGCAGCCCGCGCCAGGCGTTCGACCATTATCTCGATCATCGCCTCTACTACGACATCGCCGGCTGGGCCGGACCGGATCGCGCCGCGGAATGGGGCGCCGACTGGGTCCGCTTCGGGCTCGACGAGCTTGCATTCTCGCAGCTCGTATTCGCCTCCGATTATCCGCAAGCGGTACGCGAGGCGAGCGAGGTGGCCGGCTATGTCGAGGCGGTGCGCGCGCTCGGCGGCAACGGCCGCGCGCTTTGCGCCGGCGTCAACGCCGAAAAACTCATTCCCGATATCGGCCGCCGTCTTGCCGCGCGCGGCAAAAGCCCGGCTACGGTGCGGGCATGAACGACAAGGCGGCGGCGGCCGTGGCGACGTTCGATCCCGCCGCGCACGGCTGGGATCGGGTCGAGGGCCATAATTTCGGCGAGCTGGTCGGACCGATTTGGCGCCGCGGCGACGGCCTGTTCGGCTTCCTTGCCGCCGACAAGCACCGCAACCATATCGGTCGCGTCCATGGCGGCATGCTGATGACCTTTGCCGATCAGGCCATGGGCATGACCGGCCGGCGCTCGACCGGCGAAAAACCGCACGCCACCATCGCGCTCAATATGCAGTTCATGGAGGCGGTCGAGCTCGGCGATTTCGTCGAGGCGCATTGCGACGTCGTGCGCAAGACCCGCTCGGTGCTGTTCGTCGAGTCGAAGCTGAAAGTCGGCCCGCGCATCGTGGCGTCGGCGAGCGGGATTTGGAAGATTTTGGGGGAGGGCTAGTCTTTAATCCGCTCATTCCCGCGCAAGCGGGAATCCAGCGATGGGTCCCCGTTTTCGCGGGGACGAGCGGAATGAATCAGCCTCGAAACTTCTCCAGCGTGCCGCCCTTCATCACCGAACCGGGCAGCGGATGGCCGACGATGTCTTCTGCAAGTTTTGCGCATGCGATCAGCGCGTCGAGATCGATGCCGGTCGCGATGCCCATTTCGCTGCAGAGAAAGACCAGGTCCTCGGTGCAGACATTACCCGCGGCGCCGGCATGGCCGGCGAACGGACAGCCGCCGAGACCGGCCACCGCGGCATCGAAACGCGTCACGCCCATTTCGAGACCCGCGTAAGCGTTGGCGATGGCGAGCCCGCGGGTGTCGTGCAAATGCAGCGCGACGTCGAGATCGGGCCAGCGCTCGCGCAAACTCCCGACCGTGCGCTTGATCGCAAGCGGCGTCGCCCAGGCCATAGTGTCGGCGAGCGTGATATAGGCGAGCGTGACGCCGTGCTGTTTCGCCACGTCGAGGATTTGCTGCGTCAGCGCGACCACGCGCGAGACCGGGATATCGCCTTCGAAATTGCAGCCGAACGCCGCCATGATGCTGCCGCGCTCGACCGCAATGCCGGCCGTTTGGTACCTCTCGACAATGGCGTGCTGGGCGGCGAGCTGTTGCGCGGCGTCGCGGTTCTGATTGCGCTTGGAGAATTTCTCGGAGGCGCAGAGCTGGATCGTGCCGGTGTTGGCGAGGCGGCCGTGCTTGAGCGCGCGCTCGAATCCTTTTTCGTTCAGCCACAGCGCCGTGTAGGCGACGCCCGCTCGCGGCGTGATCCCGTCCACGACCGCGTCGGCGTCCGCCATGCCCGGCACGTTTTTCGGATTGACGAAGGAGACGACCTGGATGTGGTCGAGGCCGGTCTGGGACAGCGCATCGATGAGCGCGATTTTGCGCGCGGTCGGGATCGGGCCTTTCTCGATCTGAAAACCCTCACGGGGGCCTTCTTCGGTGATGCGGACCGCCACCGGCAAATCGCTCATGGTCGCTTTCCCTCGCTCATTCCCGCGCAAGCGGGAATCCAGTCTGGGTCCCCGCTTGCGCGGCGACGAGCGGATAATCGAACGGTTTTTGCCTCATCCAATCGTCACTGATCGAGACCCACAATGCCCCGCTTAGCCACCGCAGCAATCTCGCTTTCCGCAAGGCCGAGTTCGGCGAGAATCTCGCCGGTGTGCTCGCCGATGCCCGGCGCCTGCCGCCGCAAGCCGAAATCGTGATCGTTCATCTCGAGCGGCAAGCGCGGCAGTTTCGCGTGCTTACCGTTCTGGAAGGCGATGTCCAGCATGCGGCCGCCGGCATTGAGCTGCGGGTCGTCGAACAGGTCGCCAGGTTTCGCCACGGGCGCAAACGGAATATCGATGCGGTCGAACAGTTCGGCAAGCTCGGCGAGCTTATGCCGGGCGACGATGCCGGCGACCAGCGGCCGCAGCACGGGCCGCGCGCGCACGCGGTCCTCGTTGGTCTTGTAGGTGGGATCGGCCAGTAGATCCGCCCGCTCGAAATGCTCGCAGAAGCGCCGCCAGTGGCCGTCGCTGGTGATGCCGACAAAAATCTGCTCGCCATCGGCGGTCGCAAAGGGTTCATAGATCGCCCAAGCACCTTCGCGTAATGGCATCGGCGGCATCGGTTTTCCCGTCACCACTTCGCCGGCCATGTGTTGCATCATCAAGAACGCGGTCGATTCGAACAGAGCCGATTTGACCATCTGGCCGCGGCCGGTGCGCTCGCGCTCGCGTAAGCCTGCCTGGATGCCGATCACCGCGAACATGCCGCCCATGATGTCGACCACCGAGGCGCCGGCGCGCAGCGGCTGGCCCGGCGGTCCGGTCATGTAGGCTAAGCCCGCCATGAACTGCACCACCTCGTCGAGCGCGGGACGGTGCTCGTAAGGTCCGCTCAGAAAGCCTTTGAGCGCGCAATAGACCAGGCGCGGATTTTTCGCCGCCAGATCGGCATAGCCGCAGCCGAGCCGCTCCATGGTTCCGGGCGCATAGTTTTCCACGACGACGTCGGCCGTGGCCGCCAGTCGATGCAGCAATGCGCGCCCCTCGCCGGATTTCAGATCGAGCGCCAGGCTGCGTTTGTTGCGGTTGAAGGTGGCAAAGAATCCCGCGGCGAAGCCGTAGAGCCGGCGCGTGTGGTCGCCGCCGACCGGTTCGATCTTGATTACGTCGGCGCCGAGATCGGCGAGGATGAGCCCCGCCGTCGGTCCCATGATGGTGTGGCAGAATTCGAGCACGCGAATGCCGGCAAGCGGCAAAGCGGCGTCCGAACTTGGTCCCGGCTCGGTCATTGCCATGCTCTATAATGACGCAATGCGAGGGGAGGAAGCCATGCAAAAGACGTTCGTTCGCGGCGCGCGGGCACAGACGCGCGCCTATTCGCCGGCCGTCGTCACCGAGGGCGGCAAAACCATCTGGCTCGCCGGCCACACCGGCGCGGTGGGCGATGCCGGCAAATCGCTCGCCGGCGATTTCGACGCGCAATGCCGGCAGACTTTTCGCAACATCGAGAAGACGCTGGCCGAGGCCGGCGCCAAGCTTGGCGATCTTGTCACCATGACGGTGTTTCTGATCGACGCGCGCCACACCACCCGCATGACCGAGCTGCGCAGCGAGATTTTCACCAAGGATTTTCCCGCCAGCGCCGCGATCACCGTGGCCGGCTTCGCCCTGCCGGACATGATGATTGAGATTTCGGGCGTGGCGGTGATGGCGTAAGCGGTTCATCAGCCGCTCATTCCCGCGCAAGCGGGAATCCAGGATGGGTCCCCGCCTTCGCGGGGACGAAAGGCGGGTAAGCGATTACCCGCCTTTCGCCTCATGAATCGCCCGCCACAAAACCTCCGGCGTCGCCGGCATGGCGACGTGGTTGATGCCGAGCACCGAGAGCGCGTCGACCAGCGCATTGGCGACCGCCGGCATGGCGCCGACGCAGCCGGCTTCGCCGGCGCCCTTGACGCCGAGCGGATTGGACTTGGTCGGCACCGGATTGGAGTCGACGTGGAAGCCGCTCATGTCGCCCGCGCGCGGCATGGCATAGTCCATGAACGAGCCGGTGAGAATTTGTCCCTCGGCGTCGAATTTGATGTCTTCCATCAGAATCTGGCCGATCCCCATGGCGATGCCGCCGTCAATCTGGCCGTGCAGCAACAGCGGATTGATCACGGTGCCGACATCGTCGACCACGTTGTAGTTTGCGATCTCGACTTCGCCGGTGTCCTCGTCGATCTCCAGTTCGCAGACGTGGACGCCGTTGGGATAGCTCGCCACCTTGCCGCTATAGATCGCCTTCTCGATCAGGCCGCATTCCATGCCGGCCGGTAAATTTTTCGGATCGAGCGAGGCCTTGGCGACTTCCTTGATGGTCAGGGTCTGGTTGGTCTTCTGGCTCGACAACACGCCGTCGGCGAACTTGATGTCGGCTAAATCGACCATGAACATGTTGGCGGCGATCGCCTTGGCCTTGGTTTCGATCTTCTCCGCGGCCATGGTGAAGGCCGAGCCCGACATGGTCGCCGAGCGCGAGCCGCCGGTGCCTTCGGCGAAAAACACCTGATCGGTGTCGCCCTGGATGTAAGTCACTTCGTTGGGATCGAGCCCGAGCCGGTCGCACACGATCTGCTTGAACGCGGTCTCGTGGCCCTGGCCCTGGTTGATGCTGCCGGAAAAGATCGACACCGTGCCGGTGCGGTCGAACCGGATCTCGGCGCCTTCCAGCCCGGCGGCGGCCGAGCGCTCGATGGTGTTGGAGAAACCGAAGCCGCGCAGCTTGCCGTTCTTCTTCGAGGCCGCACGCCGCGCCGCAAAGCCGCTCTTGTCGGCGGCGTTAAGCGCCAGCTCCAGATTCTTTTCGAATTCGCCGCAATCGTAAGTGAAGGTGACGCTGGTCTTGAACGGCATGGCGCTCGGCGGAATGCTGTTGCGCTGCCGCAATGCCGCGGGATCGATGCCGAGCTGATCGGCGGCGATATCGACCATGCGTTCGATCACATAGCCGGCCTCGGGGCGGCCGTTGCCGCGATAGGGCCGCACCGGCTGGGTGTGGGTGAATACGCAGGTTACGTCGATATGCGAGGCCGGCGTGCGATAGACGCCGGCCAGCGTGCCGAGATTGCCGGTAAACGCCGGCATGCCGACCTGCAGATAGGCGCCGATCGCGGCGGTGATTTTCGCGCGGAAGCCGAGGAAGATGCCGTCCTTGTCGAGCGCGAGTTCCGCCGCGGTGACGTTGTCGCGCGCCTGGGCGTCGCAGAGAAACGATTCCGAGCGCGTCGCCACCCATTTCACCGGCCGGCCGACGAGCTTGGCCGCGAGCAGCACCAGCGCCACTTCGTTATAGACCGCCGACTTCATGCCGAAGCTGCCGCCGATATCGCCGCAGACGACGCGGATCTTGTTGTCGGGGACTTTCAGGACGTGCTGCGACAGCTCGGTCTGGAACACGTTGGTCCGCTGCAACGTGGTGTAGATGGTGTAGCGGCCCTCGGTCGGCTCGTAGAGGCCGATGCAGCCGCGCGGTTCCATGGCCGCGGCGGTGACGCGGTTGATGACGAACTCGTGCTTGACCACATGCGCGGCGCGCGCGAAGGCCGCGTCGGTCGCGTCCTTGTTGCCTTCGACCTGGTTGAAGCCGATATTGTTCGGGCAATCGTCCCAAACCAGCGGCGCGCCGGGGCTCGCCGCATCGCCGGTCGAGACCACGGCCGGCAGCGGCTCGTAATCGACCTCGATCAGCTCAGACGCATCGACCGCCTGGTAATAGCTCTCGGCGACGACGAAGGCGACGTAATCGCCGATCATCCGCACTTTGTCTTCGACCAAAGCCGGATAGCGCGGCCGGTAGCCCGGTTTGCCGTCGCGCCGCTTTAGCCCGCCAGGCACCGGCAGGTCGCCGAAGCCCGCGGCCTTGTAGTCGGCGCCGGTCAACACCGCGAGCACGCCGGGCGCCGCTTTGGCCTTCGCGGTGTCGATCGAGCGGATGCGGGCGTGCGCATGCGGCGAGCGCAGCACAAAGCCGAACGCCGTTCCGGGAAACACCATATCCGCGACATAACGGCCGCCGCCCTTGATCAGCCGCGGATCCTCGAACCTGGGAACGGGCTGACCGATCGCGAATTCACCCATCGCAGTCCTCACATTTCCCCCGCCCTACCCTCCCCACGAGCGGGGCAGGGATAGAGAGGGGCCGATTTTTTGGAACATGCCTGGCGGAACGCCGAGCATCGCTGGAACATGCGGTTTTACAACGGCCTGCCGGGTCCTTCAATCGGGCCCGGCGCAATCCGTAAGCGCCTCTATTCCAGCAGTCGCCGGAATGGGCGGAAAGGGCTATAATAGCAATGGCGATGGTTCTTGACTTGTCATGCTCCGCGAAAGCGGAGCATCCAGTAAACATCGCCGGTGCAGAGAATACTGGATCATCCGCTGCCGCGGATGATGACAGCCAAATGAGTCGATGCCTGATGCTATTGGTATAAATTCATAACATGCCGGAGACATTCGAGTCCGCCCTGGCCGCCCGCGTCGACACCATGGTCGATGCCTGCACCCGTTGCGGCAAATGCGTCGAGGCCTGCCCGGTCACCGCCGCCGCCGGGTTGCAAGCCGCGGCGCGCGACAATCCGGTCGGCGTCATCGGCGGCGTGCTCGACATCCTGCGCGGGGGTGAAGGCAGCGAGGCGGCGCGCGCCTGGGCCGCCGGCTGCGTGCGTTCCGGCGACTGCATCGAGGCCTGCGACTACGGCGTCAATCCGCGCTTCCTCCTTGGCATGGCGCGGGTCGCCATGGCGCGCGGCAAGGACGACGCGGTGACGGTGCGCCGCGGCGGCGTCGAAGGCTTTCGCAAGGTCGCGCGCGATGTGAATCAGATTTCGCGCATCCAGCTCGACGACGCGCTGTTGGCGCGGCTCGGGCAGGACGCGCAAAAGCCCACGACCGGCACGCCCGCCGATTTCGTGTTCTACACCGGCTGCAACGTGCTTAAGACGCCGCATATCGCGCTGCTTGCGCTCGACGTCATGGACGCGCTCGGCATCAGCTACAGCGTCATGGGCGGTCCGACCCATTGCTGCGGCATCCAGCAATTGCGCTCCGGCGACCTCGCCGCGTTCGGCCGCATGGCCGAGACCACGCTCGACAAATTGGCGCACAGCAACACCGGGCAGGTGATCTCATGGTGCCCGTCCTGCCACGTCCAGTTCACCGAGATGACGCTGCCGGCGGCGGAGAAGACGCGCGGCGCAAAACCGTTCGAGATGACGCCGTTCACGCTATTCGTGCACGAGCATCTCGACCGGCTGCGGCCGCTGTTGCGCGAGCCGGTGCCGATGCGGATCGCGCTGCACAAGCACCCCGGCATCCGCGGCGTGGTCGCTGCCGCCGAGGATATCTTGCGCAGCGTTCCGGGCGTCGAGCTCGTCGATCTGGCGCAGCCGGCGGTCGGGCTGCAGGCCAACGATCTGAAACCGCTGCCGGCGCATCGCCGCGCGTTGCAGGAAGCCGAGCTCAAGGCCGCCGAGGCCGCCGGCATCGACGCGCTGGTCGCGCTCTACCATTCCGATCACCGCGAACTGTGCGCCCACGAGCGCGACTGGCCGTTCCGCATCATGAATCTGTACGAGATCGTCGGCATGAGCATGGGCCTGCACCGCGACGACGACTTCAAGCGGCTGAAAATCATGCAGGACGCCGACGCGATTTTGGCCGATTGCGCCGACTTGGTCGCAAAGCACGGCCTCGACCGCGAAGCGACGCGGCTCGCGATCCAGGCGATGCTCGACGAGCAGCCGGCGCCGTTAAGGGGTGCGTTGTAGGGTGGGTTGAGCGCAGCGAAACCCACCATGGCTTGCTCGAAGGCGAGGGGAGGTCAGGTGCGGGACATGAAACATTGCGACTGCCGGCGTTTCGCTTCCCTTATTTCTTTCCTTCGTAGCCCGGGTGAGCCACCGGGTCGGCGCGAAGCGCCGCCCGATGACAGGCTCCGCGAAACCCGGGATGGACGTTGAAGCTTCTCTATCGCACCCGCATATCGCTCCGCTCATGCGGGCTACGATTACGGGCCGTTCGACATCGCTGTTCGACACCACTCGCGCGCCGATGGCGCGCGCGAGAACGGAGATGCTTGGTCACCTCTCCCCGCGCGGCGGGGAGAAGGAGCGCGCAAGCGTCGCGGAAACGACGGAGACTTCAATCCGCCTGGATGTTGGCGTCCTTGACCATCTTGCCCCAGACGCCGAGCTGGACCTTGATGAAGTCGCCGAGTTCCTGGGGCGTCGACGAGAAGCCCTCGAAGCCGACGTTTTTAAATTTCGCCTGAACTGCCGGGCTGTCGATGATGGGGCGCAGCGCGGCATTGAGCTTGGCGACGACATCCGGCGGCGTGCCGGCGGGCGCGACCAGGCCCGCCCAGGCATCGAGGTTGAAGCCCTTGATTCCGGACTCGTCCATGGTCGGCAGTTCCGGAAACAGCGAACTGCGCTTGATGCGGGTCACTGCCAGCGCCCGCAGCGTGCCGGCTTTGACATGCGGCATGGCGGTGGTGAAATCGGCGAACATCATCGAGACGCGGCCGCCCATGATGTCTTCCAGCGCCGGCGGCGTGCTTTTATAGGGCACGTGCAGCATGCTGATTCCGGCCCATTTCGCCAGCGTGTCGCCGGCGACGATGCCGGCGGTATTGCCGCTGGCGAACGACAGCTTGCCGGGATTGGCCTTGGCGTAGGCGACTAGTTCCTTGATCGAATGGATCGGCAGCTTCGGATCGACGACCAGCATCAGGGTGAAGCTTCCCACCCGCGTGATCGGCACAAAATCCTTGGCCGGATCGTAGTTGACGTCCTTGTGCAGAAATGGATCGGCAGACAACGGCGAATTCGTCCCCATCAACAGATTATAGCCGTCGGCCGGCTGATGATGGACGTAAAGCGCGGCCAGCGCTCCGTCGGCGCCGGGGCGATCCTCGACCACGACCGGTTGGCCGAGCGCCTTGCTCAGCGGGTCGGCGATGATACGGCAGATGGTGTCGCTGGCGCTGGCGGGGCCGAACACGGCGGTGATCGTGATCGGCCGCGTCGGGTAATTCTCGGCGCCGGCCGCGCCGTTGAGCAACATGGCGACGGCCGTCGTTATGAAAATGGCAAGCAGCTTCCTCATGTCAACCCTCCCTGATGGCGCAAATTTTTGAGTGTCGGGGTGTCGGCTTGCGGCGCCGCACGCCTTTTTAGGCAAGCGAGAATAGCAGGTTTGGGAGGGCGGTGATGCGTCGAATTGCCGTCAACCGGAGGCCTTGTCATTCGTAGCGGCGGGTCTGAAACCCGCCCCTACGGCCGACCTCAAGAACAGAAGTTATCTGATGAACGTGCCGCTGCGCAGCTCGGCAAAAGCCTGTTGCAGTTCGGCCTGGGTGTTCATCACGATCGGCCCGTGCCAGGCGACCGGCTCCTCGATCGGCTTGCCGGACACCAGGAGAAAGCGGATGCCCTGTTCGCCGGCCTGTACCGTGACCTCGTCGCCGCGGTCGAACAAAACCAGCGAGCGGTTGCCGGTCTGCTCGCGCGTCACGGTCTCGTTCGTGCCGTCGGTCTGCTCGGTCAGCACCCCGAACGGCGCCGAGGCCGCGCGGAAATTGCCGGAGCCTTCGAACACATAGGCAAACGCATGCCGCTCGACTTCCACGGCAAGCGTCTTGCGCTTGCCCGGCGGTACGGAAATATCGAGATAGCGCGGATCGGCGGCGACGCCTTCGATCGGGCCGCGCCGGCCCCAGAAATCGCCGCAGACGACGCGGATGCGGGTGCCGTCGTCATCGACGATATCCGGAATTTCGCCGGCCTTGACGTCCTGGTAACGCGGCGCCGTCAGCTTCAGCGACGACGGCAAATTGGCCCAGAGCTGAAATCCGTGCATGCGGCCTGCGGCGTCGCCTTGCGGCATTTCCTGATGCAGAATGCCGCGGCCGGCCGTCATCCATTGCACGTCGCCGGCTTCGAGATTGCCGCGGTTGCCGAGGCTGTCGCCATGTTCGACGCTGCCCGCCAGCACATAAGTAATGGTCTCGATGCCGCGATGCGGATGCCACGGGAAACCCGCCCGATAGTCGTCGGGCCGATCGTTGCGGAAGTCGTCGAGCAGCAGAAATGGATCGAATTCGGATGTATTGCCGAAGCCGAAGGCGCGATTGAGCTTGACGCCGGCGCCTTCGACGGTCGGCTGTGACGTGACGATGCTTTTCACTGGTCGGATGGACATGGCCTATGGCCTTTCCCCGCAACGGATATGCTGCCGGCAAAATGGGCGGCCGATGCCGCGGAACAAGAAGGCACATCCCTGTTACCGGCACACTCCGAAATAGCAGTCACCCCAATGCGACCATGCCGCTCCAGAATTGCTGCCGGTCACCGACGTCGACATCGTATTTACGCGCCAAGCTGAGCCTGCCGTCGGCGGCGATGCGCATGACCGTGATGCCGGCGGCAAGCGCGCCGTCCGCCGATGACATCGTGCTGGCGGCGACAAGCATGCGTCCGGTCGGGTCGATGCCGAAGGTGCGCAACTGAATGCCGCGTCCGTCGATGTTTTGAATGCAGGTTGGCTCGCCCGTCGTCTGGTCGATGGCAAATACCGCGACGCTGTTCTCGCCGCCGGCGGCAATCGTCCTCGCGCCGGGCCCGGAGGCCGGAAACGTGCGGTTGGTGAGATAGACGAAGCCGCCGTTGGGATGAACGTGGATCGGTCCGGCGCCTTGCGGCGCCTGCGAGGCCGGATTCGCCAGCGTCTCCTTGACGAACAGCGGCTCGCGCGCGAGGCCGGAATCGGCGGCGAGATTATAGACGTAGAGCTTGTTCTGCCGTTCGACCGAGACGAAGGCCCATGGCTTGGTCGGATGGAAGTCAAGATGCCGCGGCCCGAAGCCGAGCCCATTGCCGGGCGCGATGGAAGCGAGGTTGCTCAATACGCCGTCATCGAAGCGGAATGTCTTGATCGCGCCCGCATCCTCGGGCTTGCCGGCGCCCGCGTTATTGCCGCGCGTGACCAGCATCGCGGTGCGGTTGTCGGGCGCAACGCGTATCTGATGGGCGTAAATGCCGATGTCGAGATCGGCGGGCTGCGCGACGGATGCGCCGAGCGTGCCGTCGGTTTCGAGGCGATGAACGGTCACGTTGCTCGGACCATTGTAGGCGGTGAGCAAATATTTTCCGCTCGCGTCGATGCTGGCGTGGATCGGGCGCGACGGCAACGCTGCCGGTTCGCCGTGAAGACGCAATGCGCCCGTTGCCGGATCAATCGTCAACGCGTTGGCGTAATGCTTGTCACCGGCAACGCCGGGTCCGCCATTGCTCGATACCGCGTAGAGCGTCCGTCGCGACGGATGCGGCCAGGCATATTGAATATTGGCCGGCAGCGTCACCGGCTCGCGCGCCGTCAAGGCAGCGCCGTCGACGTCGAGATCGTAAGGCCGCAGCAGCGGTCCGACGCTGGCGTAATACATTGCCTTTGGCATGAGTTAATTCGGACTTTATGGATTTGAACTTCGGCGAAACCAATCGAATTGACGTGCAGCGAACATACTGCGTCTCAATAGATCCATCAAATTGACGCGCCTTCAGACAAAGATTCGGGGCTTTCCGGCTTTTTTCCTATTTCCGCGCTGGCCGGCGATCATGACGCGCGCGTCGCGACGCACGATTTATTCAGCGGGATTTATTCAGCAATGTACCGACCAGTCCGTCGATGCGGGCGATACTGCGAAAATTCGCGGGCGTCATGTCCCGATCGGGAATCTTCACCGCGAACTCGGCCTCGACCGCGAGCATGAGGTTGACGGTATCGAGTGACGTCAGTCCGACTTCCGCCAGATCCGCCTCAAGATCAATCGTGCGGTCGATGCCCCGCTTGGCGAGGATTTGACGCACCAGTAGGGCGATGCACTCCGAGGTCGGCGAATTGATGCGATCCAGCACGGTTACTCTTTCCCAAATCTGAGCACGAAAAATCGCTGCTTTGCGGAACCACCATCTCACGCGTGGCTCGACCGATGGTTAGCACGGGATGGGTTTTCGATTGGTAACCTTTACGCCAAAGAAGCGCGCTAATTCCCGGCAAATGCCGTGAGGAATTGTAAGTTTTGCGCTAGCTGTGGTGCAGCAATCGCGTCGAATGCGAGAGGCGGCCATCCCAGCGCGAGCTCCTTCATGAACGTGCGAACCGCGAAGGTTCTAGAGGTCGATCAGGACGTCCAGGCGGCGCGACATGCGGCGCGCGGCATTCTCGCCGCGGCGAGCAATCTGCGCGCCGCCGACGCGGTGGATTTGCGGGCGCGCGTCAAAACCGTCGCCGCGGTCGCGGCAGAGTGCGCCGCCGCGGTCGACCGCGATTCGCGGCTCCCTGATGAAGCGCTTGCCGCCGCACGCGCGGAGCGGCTTTTCGGCATCGCGGTGCCGCGCGAACTCGGCGGCGAAGGCGCCGGCATCGCCGGCATCGTCGCTGTGTGCTACGCGCTCGGCCGCGCCTGCGCGTCGACGGCGATGATCTATGCGATGCACCAGACCACGGTCGCGTGCCTGGTCCGCCACGGCCGCGCCAGTCCCTGGCATCAGCTTTTGCTGCGCCGGCTGTGTAACGAACAACTGCTGATCGCGTCCTCGACGACGGAAGGTCAGGGCGGCGGCGACGTCCGCAACAGCGCCGCGCCCGTCACGCGCGACGGTTCGCGCATCGGGCTGCAACGGCAAGCTACGGTTATCTCCTACGGCAATGCCGCCGACGTCATCGTCACCACGGCGCGGCGCGCCGCCGACGCCGCCGCTTCCGACCAGATCCTGGTGACGTTGCTGCGGCAGGATTATACGCTCGAACCGCTCGTCGGCTGGGACGCCTTCGGCATGCGCGGCACCTGCAGCGAGGGTTTCAGGCTCGTCGCCACCGGTTCGAGCGAGCAGATTCTGCCGGTGAGCTACGACAAGATCCACGCCCAGACCATGATGCCGGTCGCGCATCTGTTGTGGAGCGCGGCTTGGACCGGAATCGCCACCGCCGCAGTCGATCGCGCCCGCGCTTTCGTGCGCAATGCCGCGCAACGAAGCGGCGGGACGTTGCCACCGGCCGCCGCGCATTTGACGCGTGCCAACGCCTCGTTGCGCATCCTGCGCAGCCTGATCGCCGACGCGCTACGGCAGTTTGAAACGGCGGCCGCAGCCGATCCGGCGCTGTTGGAAACGATCGACTTCCAGACCGGCATGAATCTGCTCAAGGTCAACGCTTCCGAGCTTGCCGTCGCAACCGTCATGAGCGCGATGCAAACTTGCGGGCTGTCGGGCTACCGCAACGACGGCGAGTTCAGCGTCGGGCGGCATTTGCGCGACATCCTGTCGTCGCCAATCATGATCAGCAACGACCGCATCCTCGCCAATATCGCCGCGGCTTCGCTTTTGGGCGGCGCTCCGGAAACGCTCGGCGACTGAATTTTTCGCCGCGCCAAAAAAGGTCAATCAGAGAGGCGTGAAAACAATGAACGTTGCATTCAAGCAACCGACGCGGACGACGCATTCGCTCGATTCGATCGCCGAAGCGCTGTTGTTGCCGACCGGCATCGATGGGATTTATGCGCGCACCGCGGTTTTCGAGCAGGTCGTCGACGGCCTCACTGCGCTGATCTCGCGGTATCGCGAACCCGATACCGAAGTGTTGCGGTTTCCGCCGGTGATGAGCCGACGGCAGCTGGAAAAATCGGGATACCTCAAGAGCTTTCCGCATTTTCTCGGCTGCGTCAGCTGTCTCGGCGGCGCGGAGACGGAAATCCGCTTAAGCGTCGAGCGCTATGAAGCCGGCGAGGATTGGACCGCGGGATTGGCGGCCGCCGATCTCGTTCTCAGTCCAGCCGCCTGCTATCCGGTCTATCCGCTGGTCGCGAGCCGCGGCAGCGTGCCGGCCGGCGGACTTGTCTTCGACGTCGCCTGCGACTGCTTCCGGCGCGAGCCGTCGAAAATGCTCGACCGGCTGCAGTCTTTCCGCATGCGCGAATATGTCTGCATCGGCGCGCCGGAGCAGATCCAGGAGTTCCGCGCCCGGTGGATGAAACGCGCCGAAGGCTTCGCTGGCCAATTGGCGCTGCCCTTTCGCATCGAGCAGGCGAGCGATCCGTTCTTTGGCCGCGGCGGTAAGCTGATGGCTATGAGTCAGGTCGAGCAGGCGTTGAAGTTCGAACTGCTCGTCCCGGTGCATTCGGAGGAACAGCCAACCGCATGCATGAGCTTCAATTGTCACCGCGATCATTTCGGCACGACCTGGAATTTGCGCACCGCCTCCGGCGCGACGGCGCATACCGGCTGCGTCGCCTTCGGCGTCGATCGTCTGGCCTTGGCCTTGTTCGCCACCCACGGCGTCGAACTGGCACAATGGCCGACACGGGTGCGCCAGGCGCTGACGATCTGACGCTATTCCGTAACGATGAGCTACACGCCCAAAATCGCGTATTCGGTATAGGCCAGATCGCCGAGCCGCGGGCGTTGCGGGCCCTTGAAATATTTCGGCTTGCTGCCGCGGCGGAAAACGCCGACCAGCCCCGCTATCGGAGCATTGGCATCGACAATGACGATGGCGCGGCCGCGCAGCGCGAGATGCCGTCCGATCGGTCCAGCGAAGCGCGCGAAATCGGCCATGTCGCGGCAGTAGATCAGTTGCGCGCAGGGTATGAAGCCCTTGACCAGGCGCGGGCGGAATACGAACGGATAGGCGCGACCGTCGCTCACGCACCACAGGCTGATGCAGCCGTGCTCGGCATGTTGCGTCAAGATTTTCCGCTCGAACGCATCGACGGCGACTGCCGGCGGCGCAGCGGCGGCGGCGACTGCGATCTTCGCGCCGCTGGGCGCGCGATGCAAAGCCGGGATGCAGACGAAAATGCCTTCGCTGTAGCGCGAAAAACCCTGTGCCTCGATGATCGGCCAGGTGTGCGGCGCCGCCGAGACGTTCAGGTAGGTGACGTCCTTGTGACGCACTGCATGCGAAACCAGGAGCGGGGCATAGGTTCGATAAGCCGGCTCGACGTACCAGCTCGACAGATTGCAGCGCGGCAAAGATTCGTCACCATTGCGCATCGCCGAGCAAATCATCAGGATCGCACCAACCGGCGCGCCGCCGGTTTCCAGAAGATAACCATATTTAGGCAACCCGGGCGGCGCTTCGCGCCGCGTCAGCTCGCGAAGCGCGCGGCGCCAAAACCGACGATTGCGGTTCGGAAATCCGCGCCTGAGCAGTTCGGCGACGGCGGGAACATCGCTCGCGTCGATCTGTCGACAGCGGATTGCCGGCGAAGCGGAAACCATTCGCGTTGACCACGTCCTATTCGTGAACTTGATCGTAATCGTTGCCGGAATATACCGGCGCGGAATGAACAAACGGTAGGCCTCGCTGATATGACGGTAAAATTAACCATAATGGACCAGATGGAGCAGATCGCGCGCGAGCACGGCAAGATTCTGGCGCCGTTGAGCGACGATCTCGTGCTCTTGGATTCGGGCCTCGACTCGCTCGGCTTTGCCGTGCTGGTCGCTCGCCTCGAAGATAAGCTCGGCATCGATCCGTTCACCGCGTCGGAAGACGCGCTGTTTCCCGTGACTTTCGGCGATTTCGTGAAAGTCTACGAAAATGGCGCACACTGAGGCGCAATCGCTGCGGCGGTACGTCGGTTCGGCGGAGCGGTTCTTTTGGAATCGTCACGCCGCTGTCCGCATCGGCGATCTCGCAAGCGGAACGAGTCTCGGCGGCCGGCTCGCGCAATTGGCCGGCAAATCGGTCCTCATCGCCGCCGGCAGCCAGCTGACGACCGCGCTTGCTTTGGTCGAGCTCGACGGTGTCGCGCGCCGTCTCACCATCCTGCCGCCCGATTCCGATCCCGATCACTTCGCGGCGATCGTGGCCGGAGCGGACATCGATGCCGTGATTGCCGATCGCAGCTCGGCGGCAAGTGCCGCGTTGGATCTTCCGATCCGCGTCGTCGCATGCGCCGCGGAAATCATGGCAGCCGAACGGCCTCCGGTTGCGTCGCGAGCGACCGAGTGGGTCATGCTCACCTCCGGCACCACCGGCGTGCCGAAAATGGCGGTGCACACGCTTGCCGGCCTGACCGCGGCGTTTCGCACCAGGCCGATCGAGCCGGGCATCGTGTGGGGCACGTTCTACGACATCCGGCGCTATGGCGGCTTGCAGATATTCTTGCGCACGATGCTTGGCGGCGTGTCGCTCGTCCTGTCGAGCGCCGGCGAGCCGGTCGGCGATCATCTGGATCGCCTCGGCCGGCACGGCGTCACGCATTTATTGGGAACGCCGACGCATTGGCGCCGCGCCCTGATGTCGCCTGCGATCCACAAAATCTCGCCGCGCTACGTTCGGCTCTCCGGCGAGATCGCCGACCAGGCGATCCTCGACAGTCTGCGCGATGCGTTTCCGCAGGCCGTCGTCAGTCACGCTTATGCATCGACCGAAGCCGGCGTCGCGTTCGAGGTCCGTGACGGGTTTGCCGGATTTCCCGCTGAGTTCGTCGAGCGCAGCCGCGACGGCGTCGAAATGAAGGTGCTGCAGGGCTCACTATGCATCCGCTCGCCGCGCGCCGCCTCGCGCTATCTCGGCGCCGCCGCGCCGCTCGCCGACCGGGATGGCTTCGTCGATACCGGCGACATGGTGGAATTGCGCGGCGATCGTTACGTCTTTGCCGGCCGCCGCGGCGGCATCATCAATATCGGCGGCCTGAAGGTTCATCCCGAGGAAGTCGAGGCGGTGATCAACCGGCACCCGCAGGTGCGCATGTCGCTGGTGCGGCCGAAGGTTAGCCCCATTACCGGCTCGATTGTGATCGCGGACGTGGTCCTGAAACCCGCAGCCGACGGTGCCGTTAATGAGCTTAGCCGGGTCAAGGGCGATATCTTGAAGTTGTGCCGCGACGCCCTGCCGCGCCACAAGGTTCCTGCGGCAATCAGCTTCGTACCGACGCTCGATGTCGCAGCCACCGGCAAGCTGGCGCGGCGCTATGGCTAAAAAGCCGCCCCAAGCCGTGCGCACCGTGCTGGTCACCGGCGCCAGCCGCGGCCTCGGGCTTGGCATCGCCCGCAAACTGGTCGCGGCCGGCTATCGCGTCATCGGGGTGGCGCGCAAGCCTAACAAGGAATTGACCGCGGCCATCGCGCAAACCAAGCGCACCAAGCGCGGTTCGCTGCATTTCGTCGCCTTCGACCTCGGCAAGATCGATAAAATTCCCGCTCTGGTGCGAAACCTGCGCCAGGAATTCGGCCCGCTGTTCGGCCTCGTCAACAATGCCGCAATTGGCCTCGATGGCGCGTTGTCGCTGATGCACAATACCCAGATCGAGGAACTCGTCCGCGTCAACACGCTGTCGCCGATCGTGCTCAGCAAATATGTGGTGCGCGCCATGATGTCGGAGCGCGCCGGCCGCATCGTCAACGTCGCCTCGATCATCGGCTTCACCGGCTATAGCGGGCTATCGGTCTATGCCGCGACCAAGGCGTCGATGCTCGGCTTTACCCGCTCGCTGGCCCGCGAAGTCGGCCGCCTCGGCATCACCGTCAATGCCGTGGCGCCCGGCTTCCTCGATACCGAGATGACCCATGGCCTCGTTGTCGCGCAACGCCAGCAGGTGATGCGGCGGAGCGCGCTCCGCCGTCTTGCCAGCGTCGATGATGTGGCCGATGCCGTCGAATTTCTGCTCGGCGATAAGGCGCGCAGCATTTCCGGCACGGTGCTGACCGTCGACGCCGGCGCCACCGCGTGATCAACCGAGACTACGGACAGGGGTGATATTGTCCGTCGTAGCCCAGATACATTCCGGTTGCGGGGTTGTACGATCGGAACCGCGACTCGCAATAGGCGGCGGAATCTCCACCCCCGATCACCGGAGCGGGCGCAACGGCGTAGCCGTAGGCCGGTCCATCAGCGTAGCCGGGATAATAATCGTAATAGCCCGGCGCCCACAGTGGCGAAGTTGCCGCCGCAAGCGCGCCGCCGATTACTCCGGCGGCGACTGCGCCGCCGCCCCATCCCCATCCGCCGCCACGCCAGCCGTGGTGCCAACCCCAAGGCGCCGCCGATGCCGGCGATGCCGTTGCCATGACCGTGCACGCAGTGAGGGCGAGCGCCGCGGCGCCGCCCAGAAACTTCGACCTCATGTTGTTCTCCTGTATCTGAAAGTTTCGGTTTGCCGGGTCCGCGACCGGGCTTGCGACCGCGTCGCCGCTTCGTTAATTGCGCTGAAAGCGGGTTGTTCCGGCCCGGGCGGTTACGCCGTTCACATCCGCGCGCTTATGCGGCGATTGCGGGTAAATGTCGCAGCCGGCGGACGACGTCTTCGCGTTTCCGCTTAAAGTCGAAACCTGCCTGCAGCGATGCGCCGGTAGAGCGCCGGGTCGAGCGGGACGTAAGCCTGCCGCTCCCAATCGTCGACATAAATTCTGTCGCGCACCAGCGCGGGATCGAAGCCTTCGCGCTTGAGTTCGTGCGTCTTGGGCTTGAATGTCGACGTGGTGTCGATCTTGTCGTTCAGCCGCAGGAAGAGTGGCCGCGCGTAGGCCGGCAATCGCTCGACGACGTGCCGGCGCAGCGTCGTCAGATCGATCGCGGCATCGGCAACGAGGGCGGCCATGCCGGCGGCGCCTTCGGCTCCGGGAATCGCGACGCCGTAGACGGCCGCGTCGTTGACGCCGGGACATTCCATCAGCGCTGCCGCAACTTCCGAGGCCGCCACGTTCTCGCCCTTCCAGCGGAAGGTGTCGCCGATCCGGTCGACGAAATAGTAGAAGCCGCCTTCATCCATGCGCATCAGATCGCCGCTGCGGTACCAGGCATCGCCGGGTTCGAACACGTTGCGGAGAATTTTCCGTTCGGTGTCCGCTGCGCCGGTATAGCCCTCGAATGCGCCGCTGCCGGCGTTTGCCGCGCCGCGACCGATCCGGCCGATGGCTTCGCCGGCTTCGTTGGTCGCGCAGCGGATGGCGCGGCCGGCGCCGTCGCGCATCGGCTCGCCCGTCACAGGGTTGAACTTTACCACGGCCAGCGGGAAGCGGTGCGTCAGAAACGGCGGCACGCGGCCGATGGCGCCGACCTTGCCTTCGACGTTGTAGAGCGAGACGTTGCCCTCGGTCGCCGCGTAGAACTCCAGGATTCGCGGCATGGCGAACCTGGACTGAAATTCGCGCCAGACCGCGGCGCGCAGCCCGTTGCCGCAGCACAATCTCAGGCGATGGTCGTGCTCGCGCCGATGTTTTGGCGCATCAACGAGGTAGCGGCAGAGTTCGCCGATATACTGGAACAGCGTGCAGTCCCAAACGGCGATGTCGTCCCAGAACGCGCTTGCGGAAAATTTCTCGCGGATCACCACCGATCCGCCGCGCACCAGCAGCGCGCCGGTCGCCACCACGCCGCCGATCGAATGATACATCGGCAGACAGTTATACATGCGGTCCGACGGCCCGATATTCGTCAGGCCGGCGAACCAGAGACTCCATTGCATCAGCCGCCGGTGACTGACATTGGCAGCCTTGGGCAAACCGGTGGTGCCGGACGTATAGATAGTCAAAGCGCGGTCCGCGATTGTCGTCGCGCGGCGCTCCGCTTCGGTCAGCGGCGCGGCCGAAAGCCGCTCGATCTCGCCGTCAATCGGTGAATATTCGCAGCTGCCAAACGACCAGATTTTCGGCCGGCCGGAAAGCGGCGCGGTGCGCAATTGCGCGATGCATTGGTCAGCCACGATCACATGCGCGGGCGCAACGATGTCGACGCAATGCTTAAGCGACGGCCCGCGCAATTGGGTGTTGACGAGCGACACGACGCCGCCGACCGAGGTAATGCCGAGCCAGACCGCCATGTATTCCGGCCGGTTCGGCATCATCAGGCAAACCGTTTGACCTTTGGCGAGGTTTTGGCCCAGCGCCCAGCGCGCATAGCGGCGGCTGCGCTCGACGAGTTCGCGATAGGTCAGGGTGCCGCGCTCCGAGATCAGCGCCGCCGCATCGCCGTGGCTCTGCGCCGCTTCCGAGATTGCGTCGAGCAGGATGCGCTGCGGATTACCGGCAATCGGCGCGGTCGCTTCGAGTGCGCGCACCCAGTCGCGCAGCGCGCTGTCCGTGCCGCGGCTGTCGCGCGTCGAACGATCGATCTCGGCGAGAGTCATGGTCCAAGCTTCGCGCAACAAAGTGAATCTTTCGCTTCAACAACGGATAAAATTTGAACGATCTGCATTTTGCCGGACATGACGTTCGTCGCAAGACGGTTCCCGTCTTTCCGGATCGTGCGCGATTCCATGGCAAACAATTAACGTTATTCCTTCGAATTCGCCGCGCTTGCGTTGTTCGCCTTTGCAGGCACCGATAAGAAACCCAATTGACCTATAAAGGCGTGTCTTCTGGCAGGCGGCGGGACGCATGAAGAACGAGACACTGGCCGTTCACGGCGGCTACGAATCCGATCCGACGACGAAGGCGGTCGCGGTGCCGATCTATCAAACCGTTGCCTATGAGTTCGACAGCGCCGATCACGGGGCTGCTTTGTTCAACCTTGAAGTCGAGGGCCACCGCTACAGCCGCATCAGCAACCCGACGGTGGCGGTGCTGGAGCGGCGCATTGCGCTCTTGGAAGGCGGCGTCGATGCGCTGTGCGCCAGCACCGGCCAGGCGGCCTTGAACTATGCGGTGCTCAATCTCACCGCGCTGGATACCAACATCGTTTCGGTGCCGCAGCTTTACGGCACCACCTACACGCTGTTCGGGCACGTTCTGCCGAGCCAGGGCGTCACTGTCCGCTTTGCCGAATCCGACCGGGCCGACGCCATCGAAAAACTGATCGACGACGGCACCCGCGCAATCTTCTGCGAGAGCGTCGGCAATCCGGCCGGCAACATTTGCGACATCGAAGCACTCGCCCGTGTCGCCGAACGCCATGGCGTTCCGCTCATGGTCGACAACACCGTCGCCACGCCGATCCTGCTGCGCCCGATCGACTACGGCGCCGATGTCGTGGTGCATTCGTTGACCAAATTTCTCGGCGGCCACGGCACCACGCTCGGCGGCGCCATCGTCGACGGCGGCAAGTTTCCCTGGCAACGGCACGCCCGGCGCTTTCCGCAATTCAACGAGCCCGACGCGTCCTACCACGGGCTCGTCTACAGCGACCACTTCGGCGCGGCCGCCTATATCGCGCGCTGCCGCAGCGTCTATCAGCGCACCACCGGCGCGGTGCTGTCGCCGCTGTCCGCGTTTCTCCTGCTGCAAGGCATCGAAACCGTCGCGCTCCGCGTCGAGCGCCACGTCGACAACGCCCGCCGCGTCGCCGAATATTTGCGGCAGCATCCGCAGGTCGAGTGGGTGAATTACGCGGGTTTTGCCGACAATCCGTATCACGCGCTGGCCGACAAATATCTCGGCGGCCGCGCCTGTTCGCTGCTTACCTTCGGCATTGCCGGCGGGCTCGACGCCGGCAAGGCTTTTTACGATGCGCTGCGCTTGTTCAAACGGCTGGTCAATATGGGCGATGCCAAGTCGCTCGCCTGCCACCCGGCCTCGACCACGCACCGGCAGATGTCGGCCGAGGAGCAGCGCCAGGCCGGCGTGCGCCCGGAAATGATCCGGCTTTCCGTCGGCATCGAGCATATCGACGACATCATCGCCGACCTCGACCAGGCGCTCGCGGTGTCGCAGTCGCGCCGCGCGGCGTTGATCGCGGCCGAATAGCGCTGTCGCGGAGAACACGGCCGATGCCGCTTTTTTTGGACTCCGGCCGTTCGCGATCGGCGATCGAGCCCAGCGCCCCGAATTGCGTCGCCATCGGCCTCATCAACAACATGCCGGATGCGGCGCTCGAAGCGACCGAGCGGCAGTTCACCGACCTGATCCGGGCGGCAACGCCGAACGTCATCGTACTGTTGAAATTATTCGCCATTCCCGAAGTGCCTCGCGCCGAAACCGCGCGCGGCGTGCTTGCCGAACGCTATCGCGACATTGCCGAGCTGTGGGATACGCCGCTCGACGGCCTGATCGTGACCGGGACCGAGCCGCGCGCGCACAATCTGATGGACGAGCCGTACTGGCAAGCCTTGAGCAAGGTGGTCGACTGGGCGAAAGACCATACCGCCTCGACCATCTGGTCCTGCCTTGCCGCGCATGCCGCGGTGCTGCACAGCGATGGCATCGAACGGCGTGCGCTCCCGGAAAAGCGCTTCGGCGTATTCGATTGCCGGCTGATCGCCGACCATCCGATGACCGAGCACTTTCCCGAGCCGTTATGGGTGCCGCATTCGCGCTACAACGACCTGCCGGAACCAGCCTTGGTGTCGTGCGGCTATAAGATTCTCGCCCGCTCGAATGCCGCCGGCGTCGATACTTTCGCCAAGCAGGACGGCAGCTTCCATTTGTTCTTCCAGGGCCATCCGGAATACGAGGCAGATACGCTGCTGCGCGAATATCGCCGCGACATCGCGCGTTTCCTTGGCGGCGAGCGCGAGCACTATCCGGCAATGCCAATTGGCTACTTCAATGACGAGGCGGCGGCCGCCGCAGAGGCGTTCCGGACGCGGGCGCTCCGCGATCGCCGCGGCGAACCGATCGCCGCGTTTCCCAAAGCCGCGCTCGAAGCCGGCTTGCAATGCCCCTGGCGCGCGGCGGCGCTTGGCACCTATGAAAAGTGGTGCGCCTATCTTGGCGCGCGAAAGGCGGAGCGGCGGACCGCTCCCGTTCCATTGCCGGGCGTGCGGCTGCGCCGGACCTGGCGCGATTGGCCGCTCGGCGCGCGTCAGCCAGCCGACAGTTCGGTGCGGTAAGCGCCGCCCGGGCCTCCGGAATTTACGCTTTCTTCGGTGGTCGCGCGGTTTAATGGCCGTACCAATGGCTTGGAGAATGCCGTGCCTCACCCCGTCGTTTTTGCCGCTCCCGCCGACGTCGAACTTCATCCCGCACCGATTCCCGCACACTGGATTACGGAAGGCGCCCCGCAAGCGAAATCGAAGCGGTTGGGCACCAGCGCCGACGGCGCCGCCTCGGTCATGGCCTGGTCGTGCACGCCGGGGCGCTTTACCTGGCATTACAGCGTCGATGAGTTCATCCACATTCTATCAGGCGAAATTTTCGTCACCGACGAGATGGGACAAAGCCGCAGGCTCGGTCCCGGGGACATGGTATTTTTTCCTGCCGGCAGCGTCAGTGACTGGCACGTGACCAAAGAGGTCAGGAAATTCGCGGTTTGCCGGCACAGCATGCCGCGTCCGCTCGGTCTTGCGCTGCGCGTCTGGAACAAGCTCGCCGCCATGCTTGGCGGCCCGGGGGAAACCGCCGATCCGCTGCAGAGTAGGCCTGCTGTCGCCGTCGATCGCCAAGGCGTCACGGCCGCGTAACGCGAAGGCGCGATCCGACCATGGCACGCATGCCGATCCGCCGCGTTATTACCGGGCACGACGCGAAGAACGCCGCCAAGGTCATCCTCGACGGGCCGGCGAGCAATACCAAGACGCCGCGCGACGGCGTCGCCTCGACGCTGATGTGGTGCACCGATCGAATGCCCGCCGATATCGCGGTCGGCGAAAACGTCGAGGATATGGGTGCGCGCATCCTCGGCACGGCGCCGCCGGAGAACGGCTCGCGCTTTATCGTCATGGACTTCGCCCCCGGCGTCGTCTCCGAAATGCATCGCACCGAGACGATCGATTACATCGTGATGCTGTCGGGCGAGATCGACATGGACATGGACGAAGGCAGCGTCAAGCTGCGCGCCGGCGACATCATGGTCCAGCGCGGCACCAATCACGCCTGGGTCAATCGCAGCAGCGCGCCCGCGCGGCTTGTCATCGTGCTGATGGATGCCAAGCCGCTCGGCATCGGTCATCCGCGGCTGCGCGGCCAGCAGGCGCGCTGAGTCATTCCGGGGCGGGGCGTGAGCTCGGAGTCCATAATTACGATCCATGACAGTTCTGCACGAACTGTGGTCATGGATTCCGGACAGCCGCGGAGCCTGTCATCGGGCCGGCCTACGGCCGGACCCGTTGGCGGCTTCCGGAATGACGGCCATTATATCTCCACCACAGCATCCATCGTCACGCGCGCCGGCTTAAGCGCCGCGGCGAGCGCGGGAAGCTTGGCGCGGTCGCAAAACGCCGGGATCGCTGTTTTTGCCCGCGTCGTTCGCACCAGCGCGACCGTGTCGGAGAGGAGTGGGTGCACGTTCCAGCGCAGGACTTGCGCGCGGCCGCTCTTGGTCAGCCGTTCCGCCAGCGTGGTGGGATTGACGTAACCGGTAAATAGGATTGTCACGTCGGACAAATTTTCGAACTCCGGCAGAAGGCGCGCGGTTGCACCGGAGGCGCCGTCGGCAGATGCCGCGAGCATTACACCGCGCGCGCCATCGATCGGTTTAACGAGAGCGGCGAGGCGTTTGATGTCGCCGCTAGCGCCTGCGCGCAGCGAAATGCCGTCGCTGTCGCATAGCCGACGCAGCGCATTGCGCATCGCTTCGTCGACAAAAATATCGTCGACGCCGTGGCGCATCAGTTCGAGCGCAATTTCCGGACCGCGCCCGTTGGCCGGCACCGGGAGCAACAGCGGGCCGCGTTCGACAAATCGGGCAAGGTCATGCCAACATTCCGCGAGCGGTTTCCGGTAGTCGGCATAGGAGCAGTCGATCAGCGCGGTCGCCGCCGGTTTTGCCGGCGGGTCGTAGGCATAGAGCATCGATTCCGCCGAGTAATCGCCGGTGTAGAGCAAGCCTTCGCCGATGGCGAAGTGTAGCCAGATGCCGCCCGGCGCATGGCCGTTGCGGCCGGTCGCAACCGCGATGCCGAGCACGTCGGCCGTCCCACCGACCGGCAGCGGCCGCACGGCGATACCTTCAGGCAGCCCACGTGCGACGATTTCGGTCGCATAAACCGGCGGATTACCAAGCTTTGGCAGGAGCGAGAGGCCGCCGACATGGTCTCTGTGGCCGTGGCTCAAAATCAGAGCATCGACCCGGCCGATGCCGCCCACGGCCGGCAGCGCGCCGGGCGGCGGCCCTTGGCCGAGATCGAGCACCAGCCGCCTGCCGGCCGCTTCGACCAGGAAGCAGGCCGGCCCCTTTTTGCCGACGCCGGAAATCAGTCGCAGCGAGCCCGAGCCTCTGGTCATCGCATTTCATCCTATCGCCTACTCGGCCGGACGCCCAACATTGACAACCGCAAGCGGCGTCCTTAATCAACCGCTGCAAAGGGAACTAGGGTCATGAAAGTCCGTAATTCATTGAAATCCTTGCGCGGCCGCCACCGCGACAATCGCATCGTGCGCCGCAAGGGCCGCGTCTATGTCATCAACAAGACGCAGCGACGATTCAAGGCCCGTCAGGGCTAGGTATTGCCTGCCCACTTCCGCCGCATACATCTCGCCTGATTGAGTAGGTTTCCGGCTTGCCGCGGCGCGGCGGGCGAATAGACTCTGAGCCATGAAACTGCGATTCCCGGTCCTTCTCTGCGCCGCCCTCTTGGCGGCGCCGGTCGCGCAACCGGCGTTTGCGCAAAGCCCGCGGGATTTGCTGTCGCCGCCCGCCGACCTGCCGCGCGCCGAGCGCGGCAAACCGACTTACAGCCTCGATACCTTGTTCGCTGCGTTGAAGATCGCGCCGGATGAGGCAAGCGCCAAGGCAATCGAAAATCGCATCTCGGCGGCTTGGATCGAATCCGGCAGCGACACCTGCGATCTTCTGATGACGCGCGTGAAGGACGCGATCGAAGAGAAGGATTACGACCTCGCCATCAGGCTTCTTGACTCCATCATCGCCATCAAGCCGGGCTATGTCGAAGCCTGGAACCAGCGCGCCACGGTCTATTACCTGAAAGACGACTACCCCCACGCCGTTGCCGACATCGCCGAAGTGCTGGCGCGCGAGCCGCGTCAGTTCGGTGCGCTGGCCGGCCTTGGGCTGATGTTGCAGGACATCGGCGACGACAAGGATGCGCTCGAGGCTTACCGCAGGGCGCTCGCCATCGACCCTCACCTCGAAAGCATCCCCGACGTCGTCAAGACGCTGACCGAGAAGGTCGAGGGTCGCGACATCTGATCTCTCGCTTGCAATTATGCATCGCTCATTCCCGCGCAAGCGGGAATCCAGCCTGGGTCCCCGCTTGTGCGGGGACGAGCGGATAACGGCCCCCTGCATCTAGACTTTCGCTTCGCCTTATCCGGGCTACACTGTTGCGGACAGAAAAAGCCGAGCGGGGGAGGACAATGGCCGATAGCGAAGCCGACAAGCGGGCCATCCGCGAACTCCTGGAAAACTGGGCGGTGTGGCGCGATGCGCGGCTGTGGGACCGCTTTCGCACCGTATGGCACCCCGAAGGCCGCATGTGGGCGACCTGGTTCCAGGGCACATTCGAAGAATTCATCAAGGGCAACGACGAGGGCTGGAAGCGCGGCGTGCGCATCCTGCATTTCCTCGGCGGCAGTTCGATCGAGATCGCGGATCATCGCGCGGTGGCGCAGACCAAGATGACGATCTCGCAGCGTGCGCCGGTCGACGGCGTGATCTGCGACGTGGTCTGCACCGGGCGCTTCTACGATTTCTTCGAGAAGCGCGACGGCCGCTGGGGTTTCGTGCTGCGCCGGCTGGTCTACGAGAAGGACCGCCTCGACCCGGTCGATCCCGCGGCCAAGCTCGTGCTCGATCGGGATCTGCTGAAACGGTTTCCGGAAGGTTATCGTCACCTCGCTTATCTGCAGACCAAGATCGGCTACAAGGTGAAGACCGACATGCCAGGCATGGAGGGTCCCGACCTCGACGCGCTCTACGCCCAGGGCGCGCGCTGGCTCAAGGGCCAAACCATCCAAACTTAGAGCAGAATTCGATGAGATCGAATCGGATACTCTTGCCCGCTCGGCCCCGCGAAAGCGGGGACTCAGGAGAATTCATCGCAGGCCACAGCTGCCCACCTGGATTCCCGCTTGCGCGGGAATGAGCGGAAACGGGTCAACCTGATTGGACAATGCTGTAAATGCACGCGCTGACTGCCGCCGTCGAAATCCTTGCCGCTGGCGCGGTCATCACTTTCATCGGCGCGCGGCTGATAGAGCGGGCGCACCCGCCGCGCGGCCGCTTCGTCGCGACCGGCGGATTGCGGCAGCACGTGGTCGAACTCGGTGTGGCCTCGGGCACGCCGATTGTTCTTCTGCACGGCGCCGGCTGCAATCTCGAAGACATGCGGCTGGCGCTCGGCGAGCGCCTTTCCGCGCATCACCGCGTCGTCCTAGTCGACCGTGCCGGGCTCGGCTGGAGCGCGCGCAAAGGCCGGCTCGGCAGTTCGCCGGCCTATCAGGCGGCGATACTGCGCGATGTGCTGGACCGTCTTGGCATCGAACGCGCGGTGGTTGTCGGCCATTCCTGGGGCGGGGCGCTGGCGGCGCGCTTCGCGCTCGATTATCCCGAGCGCGTGGCCGGCCTAGTGCTCTTGGCGCCGCCGCTATACCCGCATCTGCGTCGCATGACTTGGCTCTATGCGCTGTTCGCAATGCCGATCGCCGGATGGCTTTATGCGCATACGCTGGCATTGCCGTTCGGCCTGCCGTTCATCGGGCTCGGCTTAGCTTCGGCGTTCCTCCCGCAACGGTCTCCGCGGCGCTATCTTAAACGCTCGGCCGCGCTGCTGCTGTTGCGGCCGGCGACGTTTCTGGCCAATGCGCGCGACGTCGCCGATCTCAAAAAGAATCTCGCGGCACAAGCTAGCCGCTACCGAACGATTGCGGCGCCGACCGTCATCATGACCGGGGATCGCGACATGGTCGTCGCGCCGCGGCAGCACGCTGTTGCCTTTTCCGCCGCGGTGCCGGCTGCAAAGCTCGTCGTGCTGCCCGGCATCGGCCACATGCTGCATCATGCCTCGGCGAACCGGGTGATCGCGGCGATCGAGGAGGTTGCGTTGTTATCCGCCCCCGCGTAGCGCGGTGGCGGGGGCGTGCAGCAAAGAGGGCTATCTTCACCGCCGACGTCCCTTCCACCGCCCTTCGGCACAGACGACGCTTTGCGTCGGCGTTCTTTAAGTAAAGTACGGCGGCCGAAGGCCGCCTATGCCCCTTCCCCGCTTCGCGGGGCAGGATGAAGCGCATCAGCGCGTAGCCCAACCTATGCGCTCGGCACGCAAAAGAGGATGTGCTATATTTTCAAATATGGTGAGAACACTCGAAAAAGCGATAGCGGAAGTCTCGAATCTGCCCGACGCGGATCAGGAACAGATCGGTCAGCGGCTATTGTCGCACGTCGAGAAACTGCACCAATTGCGCGCCGACATCGATAAAGGCATTCGCTCGCTCGATGCCGGTGAAGGCAGGCCGCTGGATATCGAAGCCTTTCTACAAAAAGCGAACGGTGTGACATGGCAACGTATACGCAGCTGATAGAACATATCCGCAAAACAGATCGCTTTGTGGCTCAGACCTGTTGGATTGCGCACGTCAAGGAAAAGCATGGCCTAACGCGGGCAATCGCCCCTAATCGGCACAATGCCGGCAGCAGGGTGAAGCCATGCCCACCAGAAAAAGAAGCCGCGATAGAGCGTGCTCTCTGTCACTTCGGAATGCTCCCAAAAAATTCAAATTGAGACATTACTGAAATTCGGCGAAGCCTCATTTGGGGCGCGTGGGACAATGAAGTGGAAATACATCGGAGTTGCCTGTGTGTTAGCGGGGGTGATTGCGCTTTTAATTGTCGGTACATCTAAAAAAAACGACTCCTCTAATGCTGAGCAATCCGCTGAAACGCACGCCGCAGGCGGCTCCCAATCAAATATTTCCACACATTCGTGTGTGTTAGGAACTCCTGTTTTCGGGCGTGTATTCATAGGCGCGAAGGTCGCACCCATGATGACAGGGCCCTGACGAAATACAGGACGCGTTGTGAATGAGTCTGCCAGTGAGGTCACGAGACGTACGCAATATGTCGAACTTGATCCGGACTACGATCTAGAAAGCATTTGCGATCTGCCAGAGTGGATATTAGTGAAGATTGTTGGCGCAGACGGCATTCCAGAAAATTGGCAAACGGGATGGATCGAAAAACGATTTCTGGTTCCGGCTCGTATTCTTACCGTTGATCAAAAGAGAGGTCTCTATTGGAACATAGATGCAGACTCGGAAGTTGCGGCGCGCGATAAGCAGTGGGTAAAAAAGGGGGCTCTGAAAGCCCTCGCTGATGACAAGAAATGCGTCCGAATTTCTGACGGCTTTCGAGAAATTAGACGCCCCGGCTACTATTTCGTGACGTGCAGGGGAGAAACCCTCGCCGATGGATACAATGTTTTTTTTCGAAAGGAGGATGTTGATTCCAGCATTCCTTTCAAGGCATCAGAAGCACCAAAAGCACAGGAAGCATTTGATGAGCTAATGAGTCGCCAAATCTGCGAGACAGCAATCCGAGGACAGGTGAACCATCCATCTACTCTCGACATCAATAGTTTTACAGGGTATTCCACTCGGGTGTATCCAAATAAAAATCGAATTGTGTGGCAGGAATTTTCAGCGAAGAACGAGTTGGGGCTAGAACTTACATACACCGCGCGATGCCTCATTGAGCCTACCGGCAGGCTGGAAATTGTTATTACGGAAAGGGAATGATTTCTTTTCGTCCATCTTCTAGGCCGGCGAGATCCATGCAAGCCCATCCGTCACGACGGGCAAATTTGCCCACCCTACGGCCTATCGCTATTCGCCGCCCTTCTCCTTCCCCACGTAAGCAATGCGCATGAAATTGGTTGCGCCGGGCGTGCCGAGCGGGACGCCGGCGACCACGATGACGCGCTGGCCGGCTTTGGCGAAACGCTCCTTGAACGCGATGCGGCAGGCCCGCTCCACCATGTCGTCCTGGTCGTGGGCGTCTTCGGCGATGACGCAGTGGATGCCCCAGACCATCGATAATTTTCGTCCCGCGCCTTGCATCGGCGAAATCGCGACGATCGGGCATTTCGGTCGCTCGCGCGAGACCCGCAAGCCGGTCGAGCCGGAGACGGTCCAACAGACGATGGCGGCGAGGTCGAGCGTCTCGGCCACCTGTCTCGCAGCCGCCGCTATGGCGTCGGCGCCGGTTGCCTCAGGAGCGGTCTGCAGCATATGGACCGACGGCAGATACATGGAGTCGTCTTCGACTTCCTCGGCGATGCGGTTCATGGTCGCCACCGCTTCGACCGGGTATTGGCCCGACGCCGATTCCGCCGACAGCATGATGGCGTCGGCGCCGTCGAATATGGCGGTTGCGACGTCGGAGACTTCGGCGCGGGTCGGCACCGGGCTTGCGATCATCGATTCCAGCATCTGGGTGGCGACGACGACCGGCTTGCCGGCGCGGCGGCAGGCGCGCGTCATTTCCTTCTGCACGCCGGGGACCTTTTCGAGCGGCATTTCGACGCCGAGATCGCCACGCGCCACCATCAGCGCATCGGCGAGTTCGAGAATGTCGGAAAGCCGCGCCACCGCTTGCGGCTTCTCGATCTTGGCCATTACCGCGGCACGGCCGCGGGTGATCTTTTTCGCCTCAGCAATGTCTTCCGGGCGCTGGATGAACGACAGCGCGATCCAATCGATGCCGGCATCGAGTGCAGCTTCGAGATCGGCGATATCTTTTGGCGCCAAAGCCGCCAGCGGCACGACCGTATCTGGCAGGCTGACGCCCTTCCTGTTCGAGACTTTGCCGCCGACTTCGACCAGCGCCACGATGCGTTGCGGCGCCACCTCGGTTGCCACCAGACGCAGCTTGCCGTCGTCGATCAACAGCGCGTCGCCCGGCTTGATGGCGGCGAAGATTTCCGGATGCGGCAATTGTACCCGCTTGGCGTCGCCGGGCGCCGGGTCGGCATCGAGGATGAAATCCTGGCCCTTGTCGATCTCGGCCGCACCGTCCTTGAACGTGCCGAGCCGCAGTTTCGGCCCTTGCAGATCGACCAGGATGCCGATCGGCCGGCTATTTTCCGCCTCCACCTCGCGGATGGTTGCGACCAGTTCGCGCATCCGCTCGTGATTGGTGTGGCTCATATTGATGCGGAAGACGTCGGCGCCGGCCTGGAACAGTCGGCCGATTACCGCGCGATCTCCGGACGCCGGGCCCAGCGTGGCGACGACTTTGGTGCGCCGCTGCCGTCTCATGTCGTTCTCACGGGGTTTTGCTTCCGCCCGGCATGAGCGCGGAGGGCGCCACACCCGGCGCAAGCTGCGGCGCGACAGGGACCGAGGACGTCCCGAATGCGGTTCCGGGCGAAGCGATGCCGGGCGGCGCACTGCTGACCGTCGGCGGTTTTTGCACCGGGCGCTCGCTCGATTCGGTCAGTTGCACGGTCCAGGCGCGCTGCTCGCCGGTATCGACCTCGAAGAAGCCGGTGCGGTCGTAACCGCGCGCCAGGCAATCGCCGATGCCGCGAATCGTAAATTCCTTTTCGCGGGTGCACATATAGGCCTGCCCCATCCATTCACCGCCGCGATCGTAATCGATGGCGTAGACATAATAATAACGGGCGACAAGGTTGCCTTTGAGCACCGTTTCGCAGTTCCGTGCCGGCAAATTCCACCAGCCCTCCGTGGTCCAGCCCTGCGCGTCCTTGTAGCCGATGGCGATGCCGACCCGGCTCGACGTGTTGTTGCATAGCCGGAAGTCCGCGGCGGCGGGTGCCGCGGACGCCAGCAGAGTAGCCGCCGCAAGAATGCACACGACCAGCGCGCCGGCTGCCGCATTGGTAAAAGCCGCTTGTGTCATTTCCGTTTCAGATTTCGCGTCCCAGGCCAGATTCCCCGTCAAAATGGCGGTCTGTCAACGACAATGGCGCGGAAGTCGGTGACATTGGTGAACGTCGGGCCGGGCGTGAACAAATCGCCGATGCCATTGAAAAACCCCGTGGAATCGTTGTCGGCGAGAAACGCGGCGGGATCGAGGCCGGCACGCTTGGCCCGCATCAGCGTCGTGTCGTCAATAAACGCACCCGCGGGATCGTCCGGCCGCCCCCGGCCGCCGTCGGTCCCGTCGGTATCGGCCGCCAGGGCCGCAATTCCCTTGGCGCCATCGAGATGAATGGCGAGCGCCAGCGCATATTCCTGGTTCGGTCCGCCGCGGCCATGGCCCCTGAGCGTCACCGTGAGCTCGCCGCCGGACAGGATCGCCGTGCGGCGGCGCGTCGCGGCCAATTCGCGCGCCAGCCGCGCATGCGCGGCAGCGACCTCGCGCGCCTCGCCCTGCAAGCGGTCGCCGAGCACCACGCAGTCGTAGCCGGCGTCCCGGACGCGGGCTTGCGCCGCAGCCAGCGCATCGGCCGGCCGGGCGACGATCCGATAGTCGGTTGCGGCAAAAACCTGGTCTCCCGGCTTCGGCGATTCGTTGCCCGGATCGTGCAGCGCGCGGATTACGGCTGCGGGCAGATCGAGGCGGTATTTGTCGACGATTGCGCGGGCGTCGGCGAGCGTCGTTGGGTCCGGCACCGTCGGCCCGGAGCCGATCACCGCGGGATCGTCGCCCGGCACGTCGGAAATGGCGAGCGTGACGACGCGCGCTGGAGAGGCGTGGCGGGCGAGCCGGCCGCCCTTGATGCGCGAGAGGTGTTTGCGGGCGCAATTGATCTCGCCGATATTCGCCCCGCTGCGCAGCAGCGCCCGGGTGGTGGCCTGCTTATCGGCAAACGTGATGCCGGCGGCCGGCGCGATCCAGTTCGCCGAAGCGCCGCCGGAGAGCAGCACCAAAACGAGGTCGTCGTTGCCCGCGCCGTCGGCGAATGCGAGCGCGCGTTCGGTCCCGCGCAGGCCGGCTTCATCCGGAACTGGATGTCCGGCCTCGATCATGGCAATGCGGCGGGTCGGCCGGCCATAGCCGTGGCGGGTGACGGCAATGCCGTCGAGGCGGCTTTGCGCAAGGCGCGCGAGATAATGTCGCTCGGCGACCTCGGTGAGCGATCCCGCAGCTTTGCCGGCTGCCAGGACGATGAGGCGTCCCTGCGGCGGCGGTTCCGGCAGATTCGGCGGCAGGCAGCGCAACGGATGCGCGGCGTCGACCGCGGCGCGGAACAGGGATTCGAGCAAATCGCGCGATTGCGTCGCCAATGGGAACTCTGGAAAGTGCCGGCTCGGAGCTTTATGTCTTCCTTAGTTAAACCGCGGAGAAGATCATGGCTACCGACCCGACCACCCGCACGGAACTCGAGGCCGCCGTCTATCGCCGTCTGGTCGAGCACCTGCGCTCGCGCACCGACGTGCAGAATATCGACATGATGAATCTGGCCGGCTTCTGCCGCAACTGCCTGTCCAACTGGATGAAAGACGCCGCCGACGCCAAAGGCGTGCCGCTGACCAAGGACGAAAGCCGCGAGATGGTCTATGGCATGCCCTATGACCAATGGCGCGCCAAGCACCAGAAACAGGCCTCGCCCGATCAAAAGGCGGCATTCGAAAAAGCAAGCCAAAAACACTGACCCGGCGTCACCGACGGCGCTGTCCTGTGCAGAGCGTGGATGAGTGCGGTCGCGGCTTGACCTGAGGCGCGCCACTTTCGAAACCTGCGGGCTCATCGTGAGGAGTCCCCAGCAATGGCCACCGCAGCCGCCGCCAAAGACGAACCGACCGCTCACCGCTTCGCCAAGGATCAGCTCAAGGCCTTCGTCGAGCGCGTCGAGCGGCTTGAAGAAGAGAAAAAGGCGATCGCCGACGATATTCGCGACGTCTATGGCGAGGCCAAAGGCAACGGCTTCGACGTCAAGGCGCTGCGCGTCGTGGTGCGGTTGCGCAAGCAGGACGTCAACGAGCGTAAGGAGCAGGAGGCTATTCTCGAGACCTACCTGCACGCGCTGGGGATGCTGGGCTAAAGCATGATCCCGAAAAGTGAAACCCGGTTTTCGGAAAAGATCATGCGCAAACAAAAAGCTAGAGCGGGACAATGATTCAAGGAAATCGCATCCCGCTCTAAGGGCACGATCCGGCTCCGGCGCTTCGCGCCGTGCCGGAACGACGGCTCACTGCAGCGATGCGGTATGCGTCGGCGTGGGGTAGCTCACGGTCGAGACGAACACGATCGCGGAGCCGCTGAAGCGATCCTGCGACAGGCCGGGATTGGGATCGGCCGCGAACGTCATCTTCACCGCACTGCGCGGCTTGACCATCAACGAGGCCAGCGCGCGAAAATCGCGATCGCCGAGCGCCACGGTGGTGAGAAAGCGCTTGACGCTTGGCGACAGGACGATGGCGCGCAGCCACGGATTGGCGAGATGCGCGCCGTCCTTGATCACCGTCATCGACGAGGCGCTGGCGGTCATGATCGCGGACGCGACCTGATCGGCGGCGCGTTTGACCGCGATCGTCGTTTTGGCGGGAATTTCCCGGCGGGCGGCAAGCGCCGCGGCGCGCAACGCCGCAATTCCCATGGCCGTCGCGCCAGCCCCCGGTGCGCCAGCCCCCGATGCGCCGGCCCCCGATGTGTCAGCCCCTGCCGCGCTATCGGCGCCGTGCGCATCGGCATAAGCGAGCGCCAGCCCGGTACCGTCGTGCCGATCGATCGCGCCGGTGCTGTCGGCATCGGCGTCCGCCGGCTCGCTGCGGCGATAGGCGATCTCGGCCAGCGGATTGGCGACGGCCATTCCATCGGGCGGGCCTTCCCAGTAACCGCGCGCCAGGATGACCTGGTTCGGCGTTGGCGCAGTTGCGGTCGGGATCGGACGGAACGACGGGGCGGGGGAATGCAACGTAGCCGGTGCCGGAGCGGGGACGGGCAGGAGTCTGGCGATGTGGACGAGTTTCAGTTTGGCGATCGCAGTGGCGAGCTTGGCGGCGACCTTGGCCTTGACGGCGCTTGCGATCGCCGCCTTCTTCGCGGCCTTCGGATCGAGCCCGGCGAGAACGACGGCTTTCGGGTGCCAGGCGACCGGCGTCACCGCCGCGTCCGCCTCTTCATCCTCATCGCCGCTAGCCAATCCCAACAGCTTGGCAAAGGGATTTACGGCGGGATTTGTGGCGGGATTTGTGGGTTGGCCCTCGTTGCTCGCCAATAGCGTGTCGACATTGATGCCGGCGTTGCGCGCCGCTTCGAGCGAATTGCCCGACGGCGCGGCGCCGCGCTTGGTGACCTCGGCCAGCGCCAGCGCGTAACCCTGGAGCGGCTTGCCGTCGGTCGGAATTTGCACCGTGCGTCCGTCGGGGAACACGCGCGACAATTCTTCGCGCGTCATGCGCGGCCACATCCGGATGCCGCCGACGTCCATATGCACGAAGGGCGAGCCGGACTCGGGATAGAAGCCGACGCCGCCGCGTGCCAAGCGCAGGCCGAATTCGCGCACTTTTTCGAGCGGCACGCCGGGGACGTAAAAGTCCATGGCGCGGCCGAGAATGTGTTGGGAAAAGCGCGCGACGCCCTCGCTGCGGCGGCGCAGCATGGCGTTGGTCGCCGGCGAGCGGTAGCCGCACACGACCTGGATCGGCTCCTTCGAGCCGGTCTCGCGCTGCACCTCCCAAACCAGATCAATCAGGCGCGGATCCATATCGGTCGCCTCGCCGCGTCGCCAGTCGCGCAGAAACCAGTTGAGTTTCTTCAGCGCGGCCTCGTCGTAGCGGCCGTCGCGCTTGTAGGTGATGGTGATGTCTTCGCCGGTATGGATGTGATGCATCGTGATGGTGCGCGTCTCGCCCTCGGCGACGGCGTTTTGCAGCCCGCGCGAACCGAATAGGAAAAAGAGAAGGGCAAGACCGCACGTATAGCCGGCGCGCGCCGCGAACAATCGACCAGCATTGCGGCGCGCGTTGGCAACGTGCACTGGCAATCTCGCGTTGACGCGTTGACAGCGCCAACAGTCACGGCTTTCGCCGCGCCGGTTAACGCTAACGCATTGCTAATTTGGGAAGGGTTAACGAAAGCTTACCGTCACCCCGTCCCCGACACCGAGGATAGGGCTAACGTCCCAGTGTGGCAAAATATGGCCGTTCCGCCACAACCGTGGCGATGGCCGCCTGCGGTGGGGAAAAGTGGTTAATGGGCGTAAACCGGCCGGCGCCGGGAATTTTAGCGCTCGACGGTCTGCTTGCTGTCTTTGGCCCGACTGAGTTTCTTGGCGTGGGGCGCGGGGTGGCGGACTGGCACCGGCTGCGGCGGCGGGCTGAAGCCGCCGAACAGCCGCGAGAAGAAATTGTCGCCGCCACTGCCGGTAGCGTACCTGCCGTTCGGATAGTAGCTCCCGCTGCCGAACAGGCCGCCGCGGCCGAACAGGGACGGCTGGTCCGGCATCGCCAGGACTTCGCGGTGCGAAATGTCCTCTTTGTGCTCGATCGGGATATCCGCGTCCTTGCGGTCGCCCTTGAGGATGGCGAGCAGCGTCTTGTCGCGGCCGTAGAGATCGTCGCGGAATTCGAGCTTGCCGGCATCGTCGACGAAGGCGGTCTGATAGGTCAGATTGACCGGCACGAATTTCGGGAAATCGATATTGACCTCGTTCGGGCCGAACATCTTCTTGATGCGCTCTTCGGTATAGCCGTCATTGGGGCGGACCAGCGACAGCAGCACTTCGGCATAGTGCGCCGGATCCAGCACCCGCATGCAGCCGTGGCTGTAGGCGCGCTTGGCATAGGCGAACAGGTATTTGTCCGGCGTGTCATGCTGGTAGACCAGGAATTTGTTCGGGAAATTGAAGCGGATGCGGCCGAGCGCGTTGGCATCGCCCGGCGGCTGCCAGATGTGAACGGTGCCGTCCGGGTTGCGCGCGATTTTCAGTCCCATCCGGTCGAGCACGGTCGGATCCTGCTGCAAGGCCGGCAGGTATTCGTTGTTGACGATCGACGGCGGCACGTTCCAGGTCGGATTGACCGTGATGAATTTCATGTCCGCCGTCATCAGCGGCGTTGCGGTATCGGGCTTGCCGATGACGATTTTCGTCATCCAAACCAGCTTGCCGTCATGCATCACGCGCAGCGTGTAATCGGGCAGGTTGACGATGACGTAGGTGTCGGGGAACTCGTGCGGCATCCAGCGCCAGCGTTCCATATTGGCGATGATCACGTCCTCGACGTGATCGGGCCGGGGACCGTTGATCGCATCGACGGTTGCGGCGGTCAGCAGGCCGTTGGCCGCGATCTGGTGCGCGTGCTGAAACTTCTTTACCGCTTCGGCGAGCGCCTTGTCGTAGGTCGTGCCGCCGTCGCCGAGCACGCCGAGCCGCTCGCGCAATTGCGGCACGCGATTGTCCTGCATGCCGATCTTGAGCACCGGTCCCTTGGCGATCGGCGGCTTGCCTTTGTCGAGCTTGCCGGCGCGGATTTCAGCAAGCTTGGCTTTGAGCGCGAGATAGCCCGGCGTATGCGGCTCGTAGGAATCGAGCGTACTCGCCACGTCCTTGGCGTCGGCGATGGCGGCGAGAACATCGGCCGGCTCCGGCGCCGGCCGGTCGTATTCGATATCGGCGGACACCCGCGACCAGGCCACGCGGCCAATGCTGGCGTGATGCGCGTAGGTAATGACCGACATGGTCAGTTCGATCTCGGCATTGGCGAGATCGGCCGGGGTCGAGAGCGCGGCGAAGTCCGGCGCCGGATAGTCGGACGGAAACAGGCCATCGGCGTCGACATGGCCGAGATAGGCGATCGCCGCTTTGGCGCCGGCATTGGCCTTGCCGTCGGCGATCCACAGCGGCTTGTAGTTGCGGCCGGAATAGAACGCGTCGATCTGCATCCGGTCCTTCTTGTTGCCGATCATGTGGTCGAACTTGCCGTTGGCGAGTTCGCGCAACTGGTCGGAAATCGCGACGTCGGGCCCGGCAGGCGCGGCGGCGGGCGCTGCGGCCGTCGCGGCGCTGGACTCGGCCGGCGTGCTCACGGTCGCGGCGCCAGGCGTCGCCGAGGCCGGCTTGGCCTGCGCGGCGGGCGCAGCCGATGCCGGTGTCGCGCCAGCCGTGCTGGGAGTCGAAGTCGGCGCCGCTGCTGCCGGGGCGGGGCTCTTGGTCGCGCCGGCGGCAGCGTCCAATTTCGGCGTTGCCGTCGTGCTTGGCGTTTTGGGCGGAGCGTTCTGCGCGCCCCGAGCTGCGTCGGGGCTCGCGGCCGTGTCGGATGGCGTCGCTATTGCCGGCGCCGCGCTGACTGGTGCGGCATTCGCGGCGTTGCTGCCGGGCGCAGCCGCGGGGTCGGCCAACGCGCCGCCGGCGGCGGCGGCCGAAAGCAGGAGAATGATGGCGGTCGAGGCAAGAAACCGATCGACACGGATCCCGGGCATTACAGATTCTCCTTCGCGGCCGATGCGGCCGGAAAACGCATACGCATTGGGATAAATCGCCCCCAATCATGGCATTTGCCGCTGTAATTGCGTCGCGGCGGCCGCACCTTACGTCACGCGCCGAATTTTGTCCTGTGATCTGCGGGCATAAATCAGGCGAATTTCCGGGGCTGTCGCTCTGCGGCCACGGATTCGGTATCCGGTTCATCTCCACCCTTCCCCACGCTGCTTGGGGGCGAGGAAAGGGCAGGCGACAGGCCGAGCGCTTCGAGTTTGCGATAGAGCGTCGAGCGGCCGATTTGCAGCCGTCGCGCTACTTCCGACATTTGCCCGCGGTAATGGGTAATGGCGTACCGGATGAGGTCGGCTTCGACTTCGTCCAGCGGCCGTACCTCGCCCTCGGGGTCGAGGAGCGCCAGGGCCTCGCCGGGAATCGGCGTCGGCAGGACGGCGGCCGAAGCAGGGCCCGCCTCGCCATAGGGCATCGCGGCGAGGGCAGGCTCAAATTCCTCCACCGGCGCGACCGGCGGCGCCTGCGCTGCAACCGAACCCGATCCTGCGGGCACGGCCGCAATCTTGGCGCCGATTTGAGCGGCGATTTGCGGAAACTCATCCAGCCCGACGGTATCGGATTCGGCGAGCACCACGGCGCGGAACACCGCGTTTTCGAGCTGGCGGATATTGCCGGGCCAATGATGCGCGACAAGAACACGAAGCGCCTCCGGCGTGACAACGCGGATGCGTTTTCCTTCTTCCGCAGCGAACCGCGCCAGAAAGTGCCGGACCAGGGCCGGAATATCCGCAGACCGCTCGCGTAGCGGCGGCACCGTGATCGGAAAAACGTGCAGCCGATAGAACAGATCTTCGCGGAAGCGGCCGGTCTTCACATCGGCGATCAGATCGCGGTTGGTGGCCGAGATAAGCCTCACGTCGACCTTCACCGGCTTGCGCGCGCCGACCGGCTCGACTTCGCCCTCCTGGATGGCGCGCAGCAGCTTGACTTGCGCCGGCGCCGGCAGTTCGCCGACCTCGTCGAGAAACAGGGTGCCGCCGGACGCTTCGACGAATTTGCCGACATGGCGTTCGGTGGCGCCGGTGAACGAGCCTTTCTCGTGGCCGAACAGGATCGACTCGACGAGGTGTTCCGGCATGGCGCCGCAATTGACCGCGACGAACGGCTTTGCCCGTCGCTCGCCGGAGCCATGAATGGCGCGCGCGATCAATTCCTTGCCGACGCCGGATTCGCCGGAGACCAACACCGGGATGGTCGAAGCCGCCGCCTTTTCCGCGACGCGGATGACGGCATGCATATCGACGCTCTTGGTGATGATGTCGGCAAAGCCGAGCGTGCCGGACTGGCTCTTCTTGATCCGCGCCAGTTCGCCCTCGAGCGCGCTGGCATTGAGCGCGTTGCGCAGACTGACATGCAGCCGCTCGGCGCCGACCGGCTTGACCACGAAATCGACGGCGCCGGCGCGCATCGCCGACACCACATTGTCGATGCCGCCATGTGCGGTCTGCACGATCACCGGCACGTTGATCGCGGACTGGCGCATTTTCGCCAGCACGCCGAGCCCGTCGAGGTTCGGCATCACCAGATCGAGGATAACGCAATCGATCCGCGCGCCGTCCGGGCCGGTGAGCAGCGACAGCGCCGCGTCGCCGGAGTCGCGCGTCAAGGTCTCGTATTCGAACTTGTGCAGCACGCCCTCTAACAGCCGGCACTGCACCGGATCGTCGTCGACAATGAGAATGGTCATGCGGCCCGGCCTCGAATGCGCACGCTGTGCCGTTTCGGGGCACTCTGCGGCAGGAGGCTTAAGGGGGTGTTAACCCGAGAACACCTTTCCCCGCCGCGCGGGGGAGAGGTCGAGCGAAGCGAGGGTGAAGGGGGCTTTCCGCGATTCTGAGCGCCGCGACTCTCAACCCAGCGGCGACGCCCCCTCATCATTCTGAGCAACCGGCGACATAGGTAACACTTCTGACCGGGGACATGGGTAACACATTTCTTGTTTTGTTCAGCTCGCGCTTCATAGCTGCCGCTGTTGTTGAGGCTGGAGACGCTGTGGGCAACGCGGGGGAGAAGGAGGTCACACCCGCGGCGAGCGCGAGGCCTAAAAGAGTATGAGCAAGTTTCCGCATAAATCGTCCCTCATGTTCGGATGGCGCGACCCGCCCAGTCGTGTGTCTTGGTGGCGCGGTAACAAGCATAGGCGACAGCGGTGAGCAGGCGCGCAGGGCCGCCGGCTATTCGCGGCTTGATTTAGGGCCGCCGGCACCTTTGAATGCCGCGGTCTCTCGCTTTGCGCATCCAAATGCCCGCTCCAGATGCCAAAACTGTGCTTGCCGGTCTGTGGCGCGGCGCCGGTCACGGCGACGCGGCACTGCGGCAAATTCAGTTCACCGGCTCCGAGCCGGTGTTGCCGTCGTCGTTTGCCGTCGGCACGGCGGCGCAGGCGACCATCGGCGCCGCGGCGCTCGCCGCGACGGAACTGTGGCGGCTGCGCGGCGGCCGCCGCCAGAGCGTCGGCGTCGATATGCGCCATGCGGCCATCGAATTCCGCAGCGAGCGTTATTTGCGCGTCGACGGCAAGCGGCCGGACGAATATCACGACGATCTCGCCGGACTTTATCTTTGCGGCGACGGCCGCTTCGCGCGGCTGCACACCAACCTGCCGCATCATTGCAGCGGTCTGCTAAAGCTGCTTGGTGTTTCCCACGACAAGGCCGCGGTGCAGCGCGCGCTCAATCGTCTGACGGCCGAGGCGCTCGAGAACGCGGCTGCCGAAGCCGGCTTGGTTGTCACCGCGTGCCGCTCGTTTTCCGAATGGGATCGGCATCCGCAAGGCCAAGCGGTGGCGAAACTGCCGCTGTTGTCGATCGAGAAAATCGGCGATGCGCCGGCAAAAAAACTCGCCGCGGCGGATCGGCCGCTGTCCGGCGTGAAGGTGCTCGACTTAACGCGCATCATTGCCGGCCCCGTCTGCGGCCGGACGCTGGCGGCGCATGGCGCCGATGTGCTGCTTGTCACCGCCAAGCATCTGGCTTCGATGCTGCCGCTGGTGATGGATACCGGCCGCGGAAAATTATCGACGTCGCTCGATTTGCGCGATGCGGGTGGGCGCGAAACGCTGGCGGCGCTGCTGCCCGACGCCGATGTTTTCGTGCAGGGCTACCGGCCCGGCGCGATCGCCGCGCACGGTTTTGCGCCGCAAGACGTGGCCCGTCTGCGGCCCGGCATCGTCTATGCCTCGCTCTGCGCCTACGGGCACGAGGGTCCGTGGGCGTCGCGGCGCGGCTTCGACTCGCTGGTGCAGACCGCGAGCGGCTTCAATGTCGCCGAAGCGGAGGCGTTTGGCTCGCCCAAGCCGAAAGAGTTGCCGACGCAAGAACTCGACCACGCCACCGGCTATCTGTTGGCCTTCGCGGTGTTGACGGCGCTCAAGCGTCAGCTGCAGGAGGGCGGCTCCTGGCACGTGCGGCTGTCGCTGGCGCAGACCGGCCATTGGCTGCGCCGGCTCGGCCGCATCGACGGCACCACCTGTCCCGATCCCGGAATTGACGACGTGCGCGATTGCCTGGAACAGACGGCAAGCGGCTTCGGCCGGCTGACGACCGTCCGCCACGCCGCCACGATGTCCGAAACGCCGCCGCATTGGGCGCGGCCGAGCATGCCGCTTGGCACGCACGCGCCGGTCTGGCCGCGTTAGCCGAGCTTCGCGCCGCCGTTGGCTTGCAAGACGGTTAGCCTGCCGCCACATGAGGTCCCGGTGAGGTCGGATCTAAAATGCCAAAAATCGCCAAAAAAATCGTCAATAAAATCGTCAGGAAATCCATTGCCAAACGGCCGGCTGCGCGCGCCGCGGCCGGTCGCAAAACCGCGCCCGGCAAGCTGCCGGAGTGGAATCTCGATGACCTTTATCGCGGCCTCGACGATCCGGCCATCATCCGCGATCTCGACCGCGTCGATGCCGAATGCGTCGACTTCGAGGCGGCCTACAAAGGCAAACTGGCGGCGACGGCGGCTGGCGCCAGCGGCGGCTCAGCCCTCGCCACGGCGGTTCGCCGCTACGAGGCGATCGACGATCTGATGGGCCGGCTCGGTTCCTATGCCGGGCTCGTTCATGCCGGCGACACGGTCGATCCGGCGCGCAGCAAATTCTATGGCGACATGCAGGAGCGCATGACGGCCGCCTCCACGCATCTCCTGTTCTTCACCCTCGAACTCAATCGTATCGACGACGCACTTCTGGAAAGCGCGATGGCCGACGCCGCGCTCGTCCACTATCGGCCGTGGTTCGAAGACGTGCGGCGCTATCGGCGCTACCAGCTCGAAGACCGCGTCGAGCAGCTGTTTCACGAAAAGTCGGTGACCGGCTATTCCGCCTGGAACCGGCAATTCGACGCGACCATCGCCAATCTCCGTTTCAAGGTTTTGGGCAAATCGCTCGCCATCGAGCCGACGCTCAATCTTCTGCAGGACCGTTCGGGGGCAAAGCGCAAGGCGGCGGCGCTGGCGCTGGCGCATAGTTTTGGACAAAACGTGCAAGCATTCGCGCTGATCACCAACACGCTTGCCAAGGACAAGGAAATCTCCGACCGCTGGCGCGGCTTCGCCGACATCGCCGACGCGCGCCATCTGGATAATCGTGTCGAGCGCGAAGTGGTCGACGCCTTGGTCGCGGCGGTGCGCGCCGCCTATCCACGGCTGTCGCACCGTTACTATGCGCTCAAGGCCAAGTGGTTCGGGCGAAAACGCCTGCCGCACTGGGATCGCAACGCACCGCTGCCGACGGTTGCCGCGCGCAACGTCGGCTGGACCGAAGCGATGGACACGGTGCTGACAGCCTATGGCGCGTTCTCGCCGCAGATGGCGGCGATCGCCGAGCGGTTTTTTGCCGAACGCTGGATCGACGCGCCGGTGCGCCCCGGCAAGGCGCCGGGCGCGTTCGCGCATCCGACGACGCCGTCGGCGCATCCTTATGTGCTGCTCAATTATCAGGGCAGGCCGCGCGACGTGATGACGCTCGCGCACGAGCTCGGTCACGGCGTGCATCAGGTGCTCGCGGCGCCGAACGGCGCCTTGATGGCGCCGACGCCGCTGACGCTCGCCGAAACCGCAAGCGTGTTCGGCGAAATGCTCACGTTCAAGAAATTGCTGGCCGCGACCCGCGACAACAAAGAGCGCAAGGCGATGCTCGCCGCCAAGGTCGAGGACATGATCAATACCGTGGTGCGGCAGATCGCGTTCTACACGTTCGAGCGCGCCGTCCACACCGAGCGCAGGAACGGCGAACTGACCGCCGCGCGCATCGGCGAATTATGGCTCGACGTGCAGCGCGAGAGTCTTGGACCCGCGATCGAGCTGAAACCCGGCTACGAGACGTTCTGGGCCTACATCCCGCATTTCGTCCACTCGCCGTTTTACGTCTATGCCTATGCGTTCGGCGATTGCCTGGTGAACTCGCTCTATGCCGTTTACGAGAAAGCCGAGGCCGGTTTTGCCGAGCGCTATCTCGCCATGCTGTCGGCCGGCGGCACCAAGCATCATTCCGAACTGCTCGCCCCGTTCGGTCTCGACGCCCGCGATCCCGGCTTCTGGCAGGGTGGGTTGGGGGTGATCGAGCGGATGATTGGAGAGCTGGAAAACTTGGGGTGATGCAGACTTAGCGGATCAATTCGGGATGTGAGCGGCGATTGACTTGATAATACGAACCTTGGATTCGTTTTCAGCCAGATCTGACCAACGATCTTGATCTTTGAATGCATACCGTAAACTCACAGTGTCGGAGGATTCTGAAACCATAATTGTCCGCAGCGGCGAAAAAGCTAAAATATGAAACGTTTAGCTGCGTGTAAAACGTCTGTTGAACGCGCGCGACCAGCATGTTATACATTCTGTATAACGATGGAGCAAAGTCATGATGGAGCAAAGTCATGAATGAGCGACCGCGCACGACCGCGACTGAGGGATATGTCCTCCAAGTCAGAAAAATCGGCAATTCGACGGGCCTCATCCTGCCGAAGGAATTGTTGGCGCGTTTGAAACTCAACGAGGGCGACAAGCTTCATGTCGTCGAGCAAACCGAGCGCGGTATCAAGCTCAGCCCCTATAATCCAAAGCATGCGAAAGCGATGGAAATCGCTCGAAAGTCGTTTCGCAGATACGCTGACGCGTACAGAGCGCTCGCAAAATGAGCGAGCCGGATTGGCTCGAAATCGACATCGTCCTTGATTTCCACGCCGAACAACTGGCTCTCTTCGGCGGTCCCGATGGCGTTCGCGATATTGGCCTTCTTGAATCGGCGCTGGCGCGCCCGATCAACAAGTTCGCCTATGGCGAAACCGATCTTTCAGTGCTTGCAGCGGCATACGGGTTCGGAATTGCCAAGAATCATCCGTTCGTGGACGGCAACAAGAGAACGGCTCTCGCATCGATGATCGTGTTTCTCGGGCTTAACGCCGTTAATTTGGACGCCAAGCAAGAGGAGGCCGCAGCAATTGTTCTTGTTGTCGCCGCAGGAGAAATCACGGAAGATGTTTTGGCACGTTGGATTGCCGGTCATAGCAAGCTGCTCGTCGCGCCTGGTATCGTTCCGTAGCTTGTCAATCTTCTGAACCCACATAACGTTGAGCATGCCCACCGATCGCGAAAAAAACCGCTTCTCCGCCCGCGCCGCGCGCTACGCGCGGGTTGGCGCCAACGTGAGCGGCGTGGCGGCGCGTTATGCCGGACGGCGGATGCTCGGCGGCGCACCGGATCGTGCCTCTGAAGCGACCGCGCTCACCTCGGCGCTCGGCCGGCTCAAGGGGCCGCTGATGAAGGTCGCGCAATTGATGGCGACCATTCCCGATCTGCTGCCGCCGGAATATGCCGCCGAATTGCAGAAGCTGCAGAGCGAAGCGCCGCCGATGGGCTGGGCCTTCGTCAAGCGCCGCATGATGGCGGAGCTTGGCGCCGACTGGGAGAAGAAATTCGCAAGCTTCGAGCACCAGCCGGCGGCGGCCGCCTCGCTCGGCCAGGTCCATCGCGCGCGTTCGCTCGACGGCGCGCCGCTTGCCTGCAAGCTGCAATATCCCGACATGCAGTCCGCGGTCGAAGCCGACTTGTCGCAGCTCGAATGGCTGCTGGCGATTCGAAGGCGGTTCGATGCCGCGCTCGACACCTCCGAGATCGGCAAGGAGATCGGCGCGCGCGTGCGCGAAGAGCTCGACTACCGGCGCGAAGCCAAGCATGTCGCGCTGTATCGCGAAATGCTCGGTGGCGCCGATAATGTGCACGTGCCGCGGGCCTGGCCTGCATTGTCGACCGGCCGCCTCCTCACGCTCGATTGGCTCGATGGCAGCCGCATGCTCGCGCACCGGAACGATCCGCTCGGCGCGCGCAACACGCTGGCGACGGCGATGTTCACCGCCTGGTGGTTTCCATTCAGCCGCTTCGGCGTCATCCACGGCGATCCGCATCTCGGCAATTATACGGTATTCGAACGCGACGGCGAACCGGCGGGTATCAATCTCCTCGATTACGGCTGCATCCGGATTTTTGCGCCGAAATTCGTCGGCGGCGTCGTCGACCTCTATAACGGACTCCTCCACGGCAAGGACGATCTCGTCGTCAACGCCTACGAGACCTGGGGCTTTCGCAAGCTGTCGCGCGAACTGATCGACACGCTCAATATCTGGGCGCGGTTCATCTACGGCCCGCTGCTGGACGACCGCGTGCGCAGCATCGCCGACGGCGTCGCGCCGGCGGAATACGGCCGGCGCGAAGCGTTCCGCGTGCACCAGGCGCTCAAGCGCAAAGGTCCGGTGAAGGTGCCGCGTGAATTCGTCTTCATGGACCGCGCCGCGATCGGGCTCGGCGCGGTGTTCCTGCACCTGCGCGCGGAATTGAATTTCTATCGGCTGTTCAACGAGGCGATCGAAAATTTTTCCATGGATCGCGTCGGCAAGCGGCAGACAGCCGCGCTTGAGCGAGCGGGATTGTAGATTTACAGGCGCACAGCCGTAAAAACACCGTCATTGCCAGGAGCAACGCGACGAAGCGATCCAGCGCTTCGCCGTTCGCCTGGATTGCTTCGCGGAGCCTGTCATCGGGCCGGCCACTTCGGGCCGGACCCGTTGTCTCGCAATGACGTCGCGGCGCATCATCAGCAGCAATCGCAGTCGAGCCCTTCGAGCGCCACCAGCGCGTTTTTCAAGAACGCCGGCGGCAGGTCGTCCTCGGCCACATCGATGAGCGGTTTGAAGATTTTGTAGTGGTGCCGTCCCGCTGCCGTCCAGAACACCACGTGGGTTTCGATCGGCGGACAGCCGGGCACCGCGCATGCGATTTCCGACACCATGACGGTTTCGTCGGCGGCGAGCGCAAAGCGCGCGCGCGTCCAATCGCGCACGCGATCGAGTGCGTCGCCGTGATCGGGGCGCTTGTCGCGTGCGCGCAGGTCGAATGAAGCGGCCATAACAGTAGACTTGACGCGTTTTGAGTGCACCCTAGAGTGCGCCCACATCTTTTAACGATCAAGAACACGAACAAGGAGTGATCGTCAGTGGTCGAAACAGTATTGGCGGCGGTACGCATCGGGCCGAGCAAGACCGAGGTCCGCGAATATCCTATGCCCGATATTCCGGAGGACTCGGCGCTGATGAAAATGGAGGTCGGCGGCATCTGCGGCACCGACGTCAAGCTCTACAAGCACCCGCCGTCCGCCGCGGCGGTGATCATGGGCCACGAAAATATCGGCATCATCGCCAAGGCCGGCCGCGAATTCGTGCGACGTAAAGGGTTCAAAGAGGGAGACCTCGTCTTCGTCGAGCATTATGTCTCTTGCGGCAAGTGCGAATGGTGCCATGCCGGCCAATACCGCCATTGCGAAAACACCAATTGGCGCACCAATCCCGACGCCATCCGCTACGGTTACACCTCGGCCGAGAAGGCGCCGCATCTGTGGGGCGGCTTCGCCCAATACGTCTATCTGCCGTGGAACTCCGTGGTGCATCACGTGCCGAAAGGCGTGTCGGCGGAGCTTGCCGGTCTGGTGACGCCGATGGCGAACGGCGTCGAATGGTCGCTGTTCGACGGCGGTGTCGGCTACAACTCGACCGTACTGATCCAGGGCCCCGGCCAGCAGGGCCTGTCGCAGACCGTAATCTGCAAGCAGGCCGGCGCCTCGCTGATCGTCGTCACCGGCACGTCGAAGGACAAAGCGCGGATGGACGTCGCCAAAAAGCTCGGCGCCGATCATGTCATCGACGTGCAAAAGGAAGACCCGCTCGCCCGCATCATGGCGATCACCGGCGGCAAAGGCGTCGACGTGGCGCTCGACTGCACCGCCGGCGCCGGCGCCATTCCGATGCTGCTCGGCATCGAGGCGCTCAAAAGGAAGGGCGGAGTGATCGTGGCGCAGGGCGAAATGGCGCAGTTTCCCAATTTCCCGCTGGAGAAATTCTGCGTGAAGTTCATCACCATGAAGAGCGCGCGCGGCCACAGCTACAAGGCCTGCGAACTGGCGCTGGCGCAATTGGCCTCGAAACGCTTCCCGCTGGAGCTCGTGACCACCCACCGTTTCGGATTGAACGACGTCGACCTCGCCATCCGCTCGGTCGGCGGCGAGGGCGTTCCCGACGTGATCCATGCCTCGCTGATGCCGTGGATGTAATTCATGTTATCGCTCATTTCTGGGTTGCTTCGTCGCTCCGCTCCCAGGGAGAAAGTGGGGTTCTATGACGTCATTGCGAGCCAACGGGTCCGGTTCGAAGCGGCCGGCCCGATGACAGGCTCCGCGAAGCAATCCAGCGCGGCGGGCATTCCCAGTTTCGCATGGGGCGTCAAGGAAGATGCTGATGACGAAATCCGACGCGCCGTCGTATGTTGTTATTTGTCATGGCTCAGTTATTAATCCGCAAATCGATTGCCGCATTGCAGGCGGAGGTGGCCGATCCGCAAGTTCAGGCGCTGACCGCCCATGACGGCGTGCCGCTCAAGCGCAGCCTCACCGCCATCCATGTCGTCGCGCTCGGCATCGGCGCCATTGTCGGCGCCGGCATTTTCGTCTTGACCGGGCATGCCGCGGCGGCCAATGCCGGGCCGGCGATCACGCTGTCCTTCGTGCTCGGCGCCGTGGTCTGCGGCTGTGCCGGGCTGTGCTACGCGGAGATGGCCTCGACGGTGCCGGTCGCCGGCAGCGCCTACACTTATGCTTATGCCACTCTGGGCGAACTCGTTGCCTGGATCATCGGCTGGGATCTGATCCTGGAATATGCCCTGGGCGCGACCACCGTGGCGATCGGGTGGTCGGGCTACGTCGTGAGCCTTTTGAAAGATTTCGGCGTCGTCGTGCCGGCCGACTTTGCCGGCTCGCCGCTTGGCTACGATGCCGTCCGCCATGCCTGGCACCTGACCGGCGCGGTGCTCAACGTGCCGGCGATGGTGGTTGTCGCCATGTTGGTGGCGCTCTTGGTCGTCGGCGTCCACGAATCCGCGCGCGTCAACAACGTCCTTGTCGCCATCAAGCTGGTCATCATCGTGCTGTTCATCGCGGCGGCGGCGCCGCATGTCAGCACCGCGCATTGGATCACCGCGAACAACCCCGCGGGCGATTTCATTCCGCCCAATCTCGGCCCTGGCTTGTTCGGCTTAAGCGGCGTGTTACGCGGCGCGGCGGTGGTGTTCTTCGCCTATATCGGCTTCGACGCCGTCTCGACCGCCGCTCAGGAAACCAAAAATCCGCAGCGCGACATGCCGATCGGCATTCTCGGCTCGCTCTTGATCTGCACCGTGCTCTATCTGGCGGTCGGCTTCGTGCTCACCGGCATCGTCGCTTACGACAAGCTCAATGTCGCCGATCCGATCGCCGTCGGCATCGACGCCATCGGCCTGACCTGGCTTTCGCCCGTCCTCAAGCTCGGCATCGTCCTCGGCCTGACATCGGTGATCCTGGTCGGGCTGTTAGGCCAGCCGCGCATTCTCTATGCCATGGCGCATGACGGGCTGGTCCCGCCAATCGCCGCCAAGGTGCATCCGCGCTTCCGCACCCCCTATGTGACGACGATGTTCACCGGCAGCATCGTCACCGTGCTTGCCGGATTGCTGCCGATCAGGCTGGTCGGCGAACTGGTCAGTATCGGCACCTTGTTCGCCTTCGCCATCGTCTGCCTTGGCGTGCTGGTGCTGCGCATCAAACAGCCGCAGCTGGAGCGGCCGTTCAAGACGCCCGCGGTCTATATCGTCGCCCCGCTCGGCGCGGCCTCCGCGGTCTTTCTGATGTGCGGCCTGCCGCTCGATACTTGGTTGCGGCTTGGCGCGTGGTTCGTGATTGGGGTTGGCGTTTATTGGCTCTACGGTATCAGGCACAGCCGGGCGCAGAAGGAGAGCGCCTCACCGTCCGCGGCCTAGCTGCTCAGGCCTGGAGCGTGGCGCAATGTCCGCTTCGCCGCTGGTATGAGACGAATTTCTGCGCGGCGCGAAGTGACGCGATGGGCCAAAGCGACATTGAGATGCATGCGTTCGGTTCTAACTGCCGACGACGGCCGACAAATGTTCGATCATCCATTGCCCTGCGGGGCCTAGCCGATGGTCGGCAAGGTAGGCGCCACACATCGGGAGTTGGGCAACCATCGAGTCGAACTCCATTGGTCGAATGGCTTTTAGTCGTCCTTGCGCAACATCGTTTTGGACCAGATGAGAGGGCATGTTGCCCCAACCAAGACCAGCCAGCAGCATCGAGTGCTTCGCGCCGAGATCCGCTAGGCGCCACGTACGACTCGACAATACGCCGTAGTCACGTCCTGCGGTTAGCGACGAGCGATCGGTAAGCACAAGCTGGACATGCTGCTGCAGGACGTGCGGATCGATCGGGCCGTCGAGCCCCGCCAGCGGATGGTCGGGTGCCACCACGGGGATGAGATCGACGGTAAGCAAAGGGAAGCGCTTCAGGAGCGCCATGTCGCTGAAAAAAAGCGGCAGCAATCCAATCATGCAGGTGCCGTCGAGCACCAGTTCCGCGGCCGCGCCGAGCGACTGCACGTAGATGCGCGGCGTAACCGTCGGGAACTTTGCAGTGAAAGCGCGTAACGCTTCCACGACCGCGCGTATCGGAAACATGGAATCGAGCACGATCGTCAGCTCTGCTTCCAATCCGCTAGCCAGACTTCGCGCGGTATCGCGAAAAGCATTTGTCTCCTCGGCGATCCGGCGCGCCCGCGGCAGCAGTGCTCGCCCCGCTTCCGTCAGCGCGGGCCGATAGGTGGTGCGGTCGAACAGCGGAATCCCGAACTGCGCCTCAAGCTTCTGGATTCCGTAAGTCACCGCCGACTGGGCTCGGTTCAGCCCTTTCGCAGCCTTCGAGAAGCTTCCGGTGTCGGCGACCGCGAGGAATATCCGAATTTGGTCCAGTGTCAGCGAGTCGATCATAATCAGATTTATAGAACGTCTCAATCGATACTTCATCTCTTTTATTGATTATCCGTGCGTCCTAGATGGCGGCCTGAGCAATGAGCCGTATCGGAGGCCCCAAATGCCCACCCTGCTCGCGATTGAGGTCAGTCCTCGCCATGAGTTCTCCACGTCCCGAAAGCTCACCGCGCTTTTCATCGAGCGGTGGAGAGCCGCTCACCCCCGCCCGGCTGTCGTCGTTCGTGACCTGATAAAGACGCCCCCGCCGTTTGTCGATCTTGCTTGGATCGGCGGCGCCTACACGCCGCGTGAGCAGCATTCGCTCGAAAGCGCAGCCGCCATTAAAGTCTCCGACGACCTTGTCGCCGAACTCAAGGCGGCCGACCACATCGTGATCGGGACGCCGATGTTCAACTTCTCGATCCCGGCGGTCCTCAAGGCCTATATCGACCAGATCGTTCGGGTCGGCGTGACAGTGTCGCCGAATAATGTCGGTCTGCTGACCGGCAAGAAGGCCACCGTCATCCTGGCAAGCGGCGGCGACTTCAGCCCCGGCTCGCCCGTAGAGAAATACAACCAAGCCAGCGGCTATCTTCGTCAGGTCCTGGGCTGGATCGGGATCAGCGACGTCGAAGTTATCCTTGCCGGGCGCGCGCGTGCGGGCGCCACGGGTGAAACGGCAGTCGAGCAGTTCGGCTCCGCCGTCAGGTCGGCGGCGGCCGCCACGCCAGCCATCGCCGCGTGACGACGCGCCTAACGTCTCGGAGAAGGAGCATCATCATGCGTATCGGCTTCATAGGCGCAGGAACTCTGACCAAGACTTTCGGGCGTCATGCACCATGACGTTTACACTTTACAACGCCCCGCAATCGACCTGCAGCCAGCGCGTGCGCTTTCTACTCAACGCCAAGAATATTCCATTTGGCGAGATCAAGCTCGACTTGCTCGTCGGCGATCAACTCAAACCGGATTATCTCGCTTTGAATCCGAATGGCGTGGTACCGACCCTCGATCATAACGGCGCGATCATCATCGATTCTTCGGTCATCATCGAATATCTCGACGAAATTGCGCCGGGGCGCGCGAAATTCACGCCGGAGAATCCCGTGTTACGGGCAAGGATGCGGGCGCTCATGCATTTCATCGATGAGATGCCAGGGGCGGCGGTGCGGGTGCCAACGTTCAATCTCGCCTTTCTGCCGCGCTTTGCAGCAATGAGCGAGGAAGCGTTTAAGGCATTCGCCGAGTCAAAGCCACTGCGGCGCGAATTCATGCTGGCAATGGGCCGCAAGGGCTTTCCGCAGAAGGACATGGACGAGGCACTGGCACGGTTGCGTCGCACTTACGAGCGCATGGATTCCGAAATTGCCAAGAGTGGCGGACCGTGGTTTCTCGGTGTCGATATTTCATTAGCCGACGTAATGCTAATGCCAGCGATCGTTCGCATGGCCGATCTCGGCCGTGCCAGCGACTGGCGCGATCTGCCGCGCATTGAACGTTGGTATGAGGCAATCGCCGCCCATCCGGCCTTCGCCCCAACCTATTATCCGGGGTCGCTTCTGACCGAGCGCTTTCCGCATTTGCGCGAGACGTTGGTGCAGAAGCCAGCTCAAAAAGACCCAAGGTGGGGTGTTGGCCGAAGATCGCATCCGCTTTCGTAGGAGCACTCTATGGAAAAGATAACCGCTAAGCTTGGCGCAGCGCTTTACGTGTGTTGGGGACTCCTTCACTTCACCGCAGCCTATGGTGTTTACAAGTTGGCGCAGAATTCGCCGGCAACCATGGCACAGGGGCGCTTGATGCAGACGGCGTTTTATTTGGCGGCGTTCGCTGCGACGGCGATCGTGCTCGCACTCACGCTCAATTGGCGCAGCGACCGGCTCGGCTTCTGGGTCAACGGGGTGATGGTCGGCATCGCCGACATTCCTTTCATTCTGTTTGTCTTGACGCCCGGATACGCACCATGGTGGCCGGGCCTGCTTGGTCCGGTGCTTTGGATTGCGGCCTTTTCGATCACAGGCATCGCCCGGATGGGCGCTTATTGATCCGCAGTAGACATTGCCGAGCGGCACTTCGGCCGAATCGCTTGAATGTCGGCTCTTCGCCTCATAGCGACCAAACACCGACCATTCAAAAAATGGCGCTATGGGTCATTTTCTACCGATCGAGGGCAGCGGCGGCGTGTCCTTTGCCTCCGATCGATACCGAATTGCTGCGCGACGGCGAACGTCGAAAGGGGTCAACACCGGAGTATCGCCGCAACACGGCGAACGATGCGACGGTCCGAACAGACGTAGTCAAGCGGCCAAAACGATACGCATGAGATCGGCCGTGTTTTTAGCCCGTAGCTTCTGTAAAATATTAGCTCGATGAAATTCAATAGTACGAGGGCTTATTCCAAGCCGTCGAGCCGCCTCCTTGCTTGAGGCTCCCGCGACTATTTGCGCTAAAACGGCGTGTTCACGCGGTGTCAGCGCCGCCAGTTTTGCGTACTGGTGTGCCGCCGCATCGAAAGTATCGCCCACTTGTTCTAACGAATTGCGTCCTCCAGCGTCATGGGTTTCGATGACTTCCCAAGAACCATCGCGAAGCGCAGCTGTCAGCTGATGAGTGCGCGCCGCATCGAGGACCAGAGCGGAATCGCTCTCCTGCAACGAGAAAGAACAGACCACAATCATTTTCGCGTCAGCGATTAAATCGTCGAGTTTCTTTTCGTATTCGCTAAACGCTATTGAATCAGCCCTTTGAAGCCACGCGCTACTTCCGTTAGCGCGTAGGCCGACATAACCTTTGGAAATGGCCTCTGCAAGTTTCTCACGGAAACGCTCGGTCACGGCAGCAAGTTCAAATCTGCCGCTTTCTGTATACCACTGATCTTGTGATACAAGTTCGATATTGCCTTTCAACAAGTAGCGATCAAAGTTAGGGACACCCCGTCTCAATGACTGCAATGCGTCTTGCCGAGTGATGGACGGCTGCAATATCCATAAGCAGAACTCGTTGTTTTCCAATCCAGCACGGAAATACGGGACCATTGTGTCCAACAAATCCTGTTTCGTTTCATGAAATAAACAAAGATGTGTCCCCCAGGGAATATTGCCCTGCACGATAATACCTGATTGCCTGAGAGCATCCGTCAAAGACGCCGCTCCTAAGAGCAAAGATGCACTGAGTTCCGGTCCAAAATACCCGAAACTGCGGAGAAACACCCTAGCAGATCGCAACCCCCTGAACAGGTCGCGCGTTGAATGGTATCTATTTTTTTCGTTTATCGCGTTGCAGCATGGTCGCGATTTCGACGGCTGTGGCCATAAACTCATGACCCGCGGCTTCGAGACCGTCGGCTATTTCTCTTTTTAGACCTGGACTTCTGGCGCAACGAAAACATGCCTCCGCCTCCTGCAAGAGGTGCTCGGCATCGCTAGTGTCACTACGTTCCCGAGGGGGATGGAGCGCTATATTTCGCAGCAACGCAGCGCCGAGTGAAACAACCAAGTCGCGAAGATGTTGGTTTTCTGATTTCAGAGTCTGCAATAACTCCGTTTCTGGTTTGTCAGACATCGGGCCTTGATCGGTATAAAGCCGCCCGAGGAATATTTGGGGTGGTTCGTTATTTTTTGACAGCTCGTAATTTTACCAGGAAATTGCATCGACCGTGCCGACGTCCCATTTTGTGCCTAATATCGGCATCGGTTTACGATGGACTTGTATTGAGCCGCTTAGAACAAAATTGCTCGGCCTTTAGCCAGCTCGGTAAAACCACCAGACGATCCCACCAAGCACTAGCAAACCGATCAGTAAGAGAACCGGCGTCTCGAACATTGTTGGTCCCTTTCTACAATGAAGAACCTCGTTAAGCGCTATTCAAGCAATCTTACAACCACAAGCCACATTGTGCATTACGGAAATTGGGCTGCTCGACTTCCGCAACGGGTTATTCGCTACCGGGCTGCCGCGTTTGCCGGTTGCACGACTTCCGCCTTAGCGCAACAGCCGGCGTTACAATCGCGCATGCTGCCGATTGGTTGCGCAGGCCAAGCCCGAGCATGGCCGTTGAGCAGGCGGCGTGGTCACGATCACGGTGACGTTATGTGACATGGTCTCTATTTCATTGACATTCACCCCGACCGCTATTATTTGCCCGATCATCCGTCCAATCGGGGACGTCAACCGGTGACGGCCGGCTGATGGGGCGGGTGCGGTTCCCGGAGCGGGGCTCGTAACCTCGGTCCGGGCGGCTTTGGGCATCGACCGTCCGGCGCGTGACCGGACTGCCAGGTGCTGGCTGCACTGGTGCCGGAGAGGGTCCTCCCGTTTGCATCCGGTGATTCCAGGAAGCGCGGCCCGGAGCCGAGTCGAGGGATAAAAACCCTCGGCGAAATAACCGCGGTGGGGCGCCGAAAGGCGAGCGCGCCGCCGTTTTGGTCCCGCGCAGTGCGGGGCAGGGCGATGGTGCGCGCCGCATACGCAGGCAGGCTTTCTTTTCTGCGGCGGGGCGGACTCCGGTTGATGCGCTTATCGGCGCTCCGCCTCCCTTTTTTTTAAGGCAGGCACGAAGGGCTTTCTTAAAGCGTGAAGCAAAGCTCGGATGCGAAGGCGCATCGCGAGAACGGGATGCTTTTTGGCCACCGCAAAATTTGCCCCGCTGCCTAACTTACCGCACTCGGGCAGCTGTCACTACCGGACGGGTAGCTGCCGTGCTAGCACCCGCAAGCGATAGAGGCGAGACAATGGATTCCATTTTCGTCACACGCGCTGCGGCGGATGCCGTTCCGATCTCGTTCGTCACCGCGGCGAGCTATGCCGAGGTGCGAAAGGTTCTCGGCGCGGAGATTGCCGCCTTCGCCGACGCCGCCGGTTTCGAGCCCAAGGCGGGCCGGTATCTGCTGCTGCCGGGCAAGACCGGCAAGAGCGCACACGGCGCCGTTCTTGGCGCCGTTCTTGACGCCGCTCTTGGCGGCGTTCTGTTCGGGCTCGAAGCAGCGGACGAAACGCCGGACCCGTTTCTCCCCGGGCGCCTGGCGCAGCATCTGCCCGACGGCACCTATCGCTTCGCCAATGAACCGCACGACGCGCGGCTCGCCGCGCTCGCCATCGCGCTTGGCCTGTATCGCTTCACGCGCTACCGCAAGGCCGAAGCGCGCGCCATCAAGCTCGATCTGCGGCAAAGCCTCGATCGTGACGACCTGGCGCGCATCGTCGAAGCGGTGACGCTGGCGCGCGATCTGATCAACACGCCGGCCAACGACATGGGACCGGCGCAGCTCGAGCAAGCGGCGCGCAAGCTTGCTGCGCGCCACTCCGCCACGGTCGGCGCCATCGTCGGCGAAGAATTGCTGGAGAAGAATCTTCCGCTGATCCATGCCGTCGGCCGCGCCGCCGCGGTCGCGCCGCGACTGATCGATATGACATGGAGTCCAGAGTCTCGGGGCGATGCCAAGCATCCGCGCGTCACCCTGGTCGGCAAGGGCGTCTGCTTCGATACCGGCGGTCTCGACATCAAGCCCGACACCGGCATGCTGAATATGAAGAAGGACATGGGCGGCGCGGCAACGGCACTGGCGCTTGCCTCCATGATCATGGCGCGCGGGCTGAAAGTTCAGCTGCGCGTGCTCATTCCGGCGGTGGAAAACTCGATCGCGGCAGCAAGCTTCCGCCCGCGCGACATCTACACGTCGCGCAAGGGCATCAGCGTCGAGATCGGCAATACCGATGCCGAGGGCCGCCTCGTGCTTGCCGATGCGCTGGCGCTCGCCGACGAGGACAAGCCCGACCTGATCGTCGACTTTGCGACGCTGACCGGCGCCGCCCGCGTCGCGCTCGGTCCGGATCTGCCGGCGTTTTTCACCGACGACGATGCGCTTGCCGGCGAGCTGATGCGGCACGGCACCGCCGAAAACGATCCGCTGTGGCGGCTGCCGCTGTGGCGACCCTACGAGGCGATGCTGGAATCCAAGGTCGCCGACATCAACAATGTCGGCGGCAGCCAGGGCGGCGCCATTACCGCGGCCCTGTTCATGCGGCGCTTCGTGGCGGCGAAATCGTGGCTGCATCTCGATCTGTTCGCCTGGACGGCCACCGCCAAAGCGGGCCGGCCCGAGGGCGGCGAATTGCAAGCGGCGCGCGCGCTCTATGCGATGCTCGCCGCGCGCTACGGCTGAGCCGGCAGCGATGCCTATCTTCGACCCTCGCGTCACGCCGATCCGCGCCGATCTCGCGGCGCAATTTCTCGAAGGCAGGGTGCCGGCGCCGCGCTATGTCGAGGGTCGCGACCATGAAGTCGTCGCGCCACAGGCGCCGCTACGGCTCGAACCGCGGCCCGATGCGCCGCTCCTCACCGAGGCGCTCAAGGGCGAACGCGTCACGATCTACGACACCAACGAGGAAGGCTGGGCCTGGGGCCAGCTCGCCGCCGACAAATATGTCGGCTGGCTGCCGGCGAGTGCGCTTGGGCCGCCGGGCGCGGCGCCGACGCACAAGGTGACGGCACTGCGCACTTTCGAATTTTCCGGACCGTCGATCAAGCTGCCGCCGATTGAAGCCTTGCCGCTCGGCGCAAAATTAGTCATCGCGCGAATCGCCGATCGGATGGCGGTGACTGCGGCCGGCTTTCATGTGCCGGCCGCGCATCTCAAGCCGATCGGCGAAAACGAAACCGACTTCGTCGCGGTGGCCGAACGATTTCTGGGCGTGCCGTATCTCTGGGGCGGCAAGACGGCGCTCGGCCTCGACTGTTCGGGCCTGTTGCAGGTTGCGCTTTCGGCTTGCGACCTGCCATCCCCGCGCGACAGCGACATGCAGGAGGCAGCGCTCGGCATAAAGCTCGCCGCCAATGACTATTCCGATCTCAAACGTGGCGATCTCGTGTTCTGGAAAGGCCACGTCGCCATCGTCCGCAACACTGCGAGTTTACTTCATGCCAACGCCTATCACGTGGCGGTCGCGATCGAGCCGATCGCCGAGGCTATCGCCCGCATCCGCGCCACGGGCAGCGAAATCACCTGCGTGCGCCGGCTCGGGCGCCATGCGGCGAGGTAGCGTTACCGCAACTTGTGCTCTACTCTTGAGAAAATTCGTCCCAGCGCGGAGCAGGCGCGATGAGCACTGAAGAGTCACATCCGACCGTCCCGTCGGTCGGGCCGCGCGCCGCGCCCTATCGCCATTTGCTGCACGTGAGCTTTTGGATCAGAGAACTGCCGTTCAGCCTGGTTTTGATCCTGACCACGGTCGGCGTCGCCTATACCAGCTTTTCGAAAAAGCCGATCACCGGATACTGGGAAATTCTGGCGCCGCTTATCGCGCTGGTCTGCGTCGGCGCCGGCTGGCCGAGCGCCAACGACAATTCCAAGCGGCTGCGCTTGATCGCGACACAAGCGCTGCACTGGCTTGCCTTTCTTTTGGTGATGAACATGATGCTGCTCGCCAGCGTGCAGCGCGATTTCAGCGCCAGCGCGACCGGGCTCGCCATCTTCACTTTGCTGGCGCTCGGCACCTTCACCGCCGGCGTGCATGTGCTGTCCTGGCAGGTCTGCCTGCTCGGCCTGATCATGGCGCTCGGCATTCCGGCGATTGCCTGGATCGAAAATTCGGCTTTGCTTGTGGTGCTGGTCGTTGGCGTGATCGCCGGTATCGGTGCGGTGTTGTGGTGGCGCTTTCATGAAAGCCGCGCGCGCGTCCCGTGACTGCGTCGGATGCGACGGTATCCGCCGGTCATCAGGTCGCGTCGGCTTGTCCCGGATGCCGGCCCGCTCGGAGTCACTGCGCCGCTTTCAGCCCCAGCGTCTTGGCGATGGCGGCCAACTCGACGCGTTGCTGGTCGACCCCGGCGGAAAATTCGGACGGCCCGCGGATCGACATGATCGTGCCGATATCGCCGAGCCGCTTGCCGATCGCCGGATCGGCGTTGGCGACTGCACGGATATCGGCCGCAATACTTTTGCGCACGTCGTCCGGCATGCCGCGCGGACCGAATAGGCCGAACAGGCTCTCGAATGTCAACGCCGGGTAGCCGGCCTGTTTCGCGGTCGGAACATCGGGCGCAGCCGGGGCACGCTGATCGCTGGTGACGGCCAAGACCTTGATGCGGTCGGCGTGCGCCAGCGGCTGGACGACCGCCAGCGATGTCGCCAGCACCTGAATGCGTCCGGCGGCGAGATCGTTCGGCGCCTGCATGATATCGCGATAGGGCACCCTGGTTATCTCTAAGCCCATTTTTTTGATGAAACCGAACAACAAGAAATCCGAGATGCCGCTGGCGGCAGCCGCATTGAGTTTTCCCGGTTGTGCCCGCGCCAGGGTCACGAGCTGATCGAGCGTATTGATGTTCGCCGATGTCGGAACGGAGATGGCCAGAACGACTTCGGCGACGCAAACGATCGGGACAATGTCGCTTTTCGCATCGAACGGCATGGTATCCTGATCGTACGGCAGCACCTCGAACGTCCCGGCAGGCCCGAAGAACAGGGTGTGGTCGTCGTGGGCGCCGACAAAAGCATTCAGCGCGACCACACCGTCGCCGCCGGGGCGGTTTTCGACCACCACCGGCTTGCCCCAGCGCGCGGACAATCGATCCGCAAACAATCGAGCAGTAATGTCGGAGGCGCTGGCGGCGCCATAAGGCACGATGAAGCGGACCGTTCGCGTCGGATAGGCTTGTTGTGCTCGCGTAGCAGCGGTGAATTGCAGTGTGGCCGCGGCGGCAGCGATTGCCAAAGTCGCGATGGCGATAAGTCTTCGCATCGAAATCCTCCCCGAACTTTTGCCAAAACAATAGCACGAAAATACCCGCCAGGCTTGGCCCTTTTACCCGCTCCGCGCTGGCCGTTCCGGCATAATAGATCTGAACGGTTCGCTCGTCATGCGGTGTGCCGGCGGCGCTGGCGCCGCCGCAAACGGTCCACTAACATCCGAGCCCGATCAATGGGACGGAAGGGCTTATGCCGGGACGTGTCGAGGGGAAGGTCGCGCTCATTACCGGTGCAGGATGCGTCGGGCCCGGCTGGGGCAACGGCCGCGCCGCCGCGGTCTTGTTCGCGCGCGAGGGCGCGAAAGTCTTTGCCGTCGACAAGAGCGCCGAAGCGATGACGGAGACGCTCGCGCGGGTCGGCAATGACGGCGAGATCGCCACGCATGTCTGCGACGTCCTCGACGATGCGCAGGTCGGCGCCATGGTGGCCGCGTGCTGCAAGAAATTCGGCCAGATCGACATCCTGCTCAACAATGTCGGCGGCTCGGTTGCTGGCGGCGCCGCTGAATTGTCGGAACAAAGCTTCGACCACCAGATCGACTACAATCTCAAAAGCGTGTTCCTGGTCTGCCGCCACGTCATCCCGGCCATGATCGAGTTGGGCGGCGGCGCCATCGTCAATACCGCGTCGAGTTCGGGCATCCGCTATACTGGATCGCCGCAGATCGGTTACGCCGCGGCCAAAGCCGCGGTCATCCAGTTCTCGCGGGTCACAGCCGTGCAATATGCCAAGCACGGCATCCGGGTGAATACGGTCGTTCCGGGCCAGATGCACACGCCGATGGTGGAGACGCGGCTTGCCAAACAGCGTACCGGCGGCGATATCGAAACGTTGCTCAAATCGCGCGTGGCGCGTATCCCGCTGGGTTTCATGGGCGACGGGCGCGACACCGCCAATGCCGTCCTCTTCCTCGCCTCCGATGAAGCACGCTTCATCACCGGCACCGAAATCGTGGTCGACGGCGGTATGACCGCACGCTGCGATTGATCATTCGAAAGCCGCCAATGACCATCCGCCCCGACGATCTGACCCCGACGATCCCGCCGCCCGATCCGCATCCGAAAAAGCCGCGGCTAAAACTGCCGCCGCTATCCTGCGATTCGCATTTCCACGTATTCGGCCCGCACAACAAGTTTCCCTATGCACCGAACCGGCCGTTCACGCCGACCGACGCGCCGAAGGAGGACCTGTTCCGCCTGCATGCGTTCCTCGGTTTCGAGCGCGGCGTCTTTGTCCAATCGACTTGCCACGGCAGCGATCACGCAGCCCTCCTCGATCTGCTTGCCGCCGGGGCGGGCCGCTATCGCGGCGTCGCCCTGCTCGAGCCGTGGACGCCACAGACCGAGGTCGATCGCCTGGATGAGGCGGGCGTCCGCGGCGTCCGGCTGCATTTTTATTTTCCGCATCTCGGCGCGCCGATGCGGCGCGACGACATGCTCCAGGTGATCGAGAAGGTGGCGCCGAACGGCTGGCATATCGCCATGCATCTCGGCGGTCACGGCGTGCTGGACTACTACGACTTCATTACCTCGATCGAGGCGCCGGTCGTGATCGATCACATCGGCCGCATCGACATAGCCGAAGGTCTTCTCGGCAAAACCTTCTCGGTGCTGCGCCGGTTGCTCGACCGCGGCAATGTCTGGGTCAAGCTCTCGGGCACCGACCGCATCACCAGACAGCCTTATCCTTATGCCGACGCGGTGCCGTTTGCGCGCGATCTCGCCGCGCATGCGCCCGAGCGCGTGGTCTGGGGCACCGACTGGCCGCATCCGAATCACAACGCCGTGCCCAACGACGGCGAGCTCGTCGATCTGATGGCCGAGATCGCGCCCGATGAGCGCGCGCGCCGGCTCATGCTGGTCGATAATCCAAAAAAGCTGTTCGGATTTTGAGCGGGCGTCATGACCAAGAAGACCCTCGGCAAACTACCGTCCACCGCGTTCGGGATGTTGCACCTGCCGGTTTTGCCCGCCGCCGTTCTCGACGGCTATCGCGCGCTGCCGGACTTCACCGGCGCGACCTCGGACGTAATGGACGAGCTTGGCATCGTCGGTGCCGTACCGGCGGCGGTGCTGCGGCCAAACGATCCGACAGCGCGCATCGTCGGCCGGGCGCTGACGGTGCACAACATTCCTGCGCGTGCGCCGGTGCCGGATAAAGTCAAAACCGGGATGTCGGGCCTCGGCGAGATCGAGGCGCATAACCTCGCCGAGCCGGGCGATGTGCTCGTGGTGCAAGGCGTCGATCAGGTCTCCAACCTCGGCGGCATGTCCGCCACGATCGGACACCGGCAGGGCGAGATCGGAGCCATTGTCGACGGCGGAGCGCGCGACGTCGATCATTCCCGCGCCATCGGGCTTCCGGTCTGGTCGCGCAGCGTGAGCCCGATCACGGGCAAATGGCGCGTCGAAACCGTTGCCATCAATAAGCCGGTGCTGATCTGCGGCGTGACCGTCGATCCGGGCGATCTGGTTCTGGCCGACGAAACCGGCGTCTGCTTTATCCCGCGCGAGCGCGCAGCAGAAGTGCTGCGACGGGCGCAGGGCAACGCGGCTGCGGAAAAACTGCGCCAAGAAAAGATCGCCTCCGGCGCGCCGCTCGCCGATCTGCTCGGCAAAGTGCGTTAGAACGGCCTCCCGCTAACGGCGGTCCGGTTTCAACACGTCACCTTACGGCAAGTGCGCGCGGCATCGACGATTTTCTGCAGCTCATCGCGGCCCGGATAACCGAGGATCGCGACCCCGTCGATGACGAAAGACGGCGTTGCCGCCAGGCCCAGCGAATCGCCGAGCGCCACGTGGGCTTTCATGATCTCGGTGATTTCGTCGCTGTCGCCGAGCCGGGTCAAGCCCCGTGCGTCGAAACCCAGCCCGCGCGCGACGTCGAGTGCACGCTGTCCGTCGGTCACGCCGCGCTGCGAAAAAATTTTATGGTGGAATTCGTAGAACTGCGCCGGCGTGCCGATTTTGGCGACGGCAAGCTCGACGCGACTTGCCGCAATCGAGGCAATGCCGAGCACCGGGAAGGGCACCAATACGAGGCGCAGGTCCGGATCGACGGCGACCATGTCGGCGACATCGGCGGAGGCGATCCGGCAATACGGACAGTTGAGATCGTAAAATTCGATCAGCGTCGTCTTGCCGTGCGGGTTGGCGGCGACCACGACGCCGGGCAATGTGTCGATCGGCGTGGATAGCTTTACGCTGTGATTGGGCAGACGCTGGCCGTCGTCGTTGACGAGCGGAAACTCCGCGACCAGTTGCATCGAGCGATCGCGAGCGTGTGCGCCGGCGAGCCCGGCAGCCGCGATTGCGGCGGACAGCAAGATTAAGAACGGCCTTTTCATTTGCGCATATCTAATATCGCCCCGCCGCGCCCGGAAGAGGCTTTTTATTGCTCGACCACGCCCTCGGGCGCGGTCTCGAGATTGAATGCGGCGGCGAACAGTGCGCGCGTATAGTCGGTCTTGGGATTGCGGAACAGCTCGGCGGCTTCACCGGCCTCGACGACGAGACCGTGCCGCATCACCACCAGGCGACTTGCCAGCGCCGCGACGACACGCAAATCGTGCGAGATGAACAGATAAGTCAGATTGTGCCGCTTCTGCAGGTCGCGCAATAGATCGACCATCTGCGCCTGGATCACCATGTCGAGCGCGCTGGTCGGCTCGTCAAGCACGATGAAGGTCGGCTCCAACACCACGGCGCGCGCCACCGCGATGCGTTGGCGCTGGCCGCCGGAAAATTCATGGGGAAAGCGAAAGCGCAACTCCGGGTCGAGGCCGACGTCACGCAAGGCCTGGATCACGCGTTGGTCGCGTTGCCGGTCGGGCATGTCCGGTTGGTGGACCTTGAGGCCCTCTTTGATGATGTCGGCGACCGACATGCGCGGCGACAGCGACCCATAGGGATCCTGGAACACGATCTGCATGTCGCGGCGAAACGGGCGCATTTCCTTAAACCGCAGCCCTTGCAGATCGCGGCCCATGAAAGCGATCAGTCCGTCCGACGATATCAGCCTTAAGATCGCGCGTCCCAGCGTCGACTTGCCCGAGCCGGATTCGCCGACGACGCCGAGCGTCTCGCCTTTGCGCAACTCGATGGTCAAGCCGTCGCAGGCTTTGACGTGGCCGATGGTCTTGCGCATCAGGCCGCGCGTGATCGGAAACCAGACCTTGAGCTCGTTGGTTTTCAGGAGCACGGGCGCGTCAGGCTGCGGCGGTGCCGGATCGGGCCGCGGCTCCGCCGCAAGCAGCGCACGCGTATAGGGATGCTGGGGCGAAGCGAACACCGGCTCGACGGAGCCTTGCTCGACGATTTTGCCGTCCTTCATCACACAGACCCGTTGCGCGATTTTTCGCACGATGCCGAGGTCGTGAGTGATGAACAGAAGCGACATGTGGAGCCGCGATTGGATGTCCTTGAGCAGCGCGATGATCTGCGCCTGCACCGTTACGTCGAGCGCCGTGGTCGGCTCGTCGGCGATCAGCAGATCCGGCTCGTTGGCAAGCGCCATCGCGATCATCACGCGCTGGCGCTGACCGCCGGACAGCTGATGCGGATAGCTCTTCAACCGGCTTTGCGGATCGGGGATGCCGACCTGGCTGAGGACTTCCAGCGTTCGCGCCCGCGCCGGCGCCCCGGTCAAGCCGCGGTGCAGCAGCAGGATTTCGCCGATCTGCTTCTCGATCGTGTGCAGCGGATTAAGCGACGTCATCGGCTCCTGGAACACGATGGTGATGTCGTCGCCGCGCACCCGCCGGATTTCCCGTTCGGAAAGCTGCAACAGGTTGCGGCCGTGGAATTCGATGCTTCCCGACGGATGCCGCGCCGCCGGATAGGGCAGGAGTTTCAGGATCGACAGAGCGGTGACCGACTTGCCGGAGCCGGATTCGCCGACCAGCGCCATGCACTCGCCCTTGACGATATCGAACGAGATGCGATCGACCGCGAGCGTCTCGCGCCCGCCGGAGCGGAACGCGATCGATAGATCGCGGATGGAAAGACAGAGTTCCGCGCTCATGCAAACGTCTTTCGCGGATCGAATGCGTCACGCACGGCCTCGCCGATGAAGATCAGCAGCGACAGCATCAGCGCGACGGTGAAAAAGCCGGCAAGCCCGAGCCATGGCGCCTGCACATTGGCCTTGGCTTGCGACAGCAATTCGCCGAGCGACGGCGAACCGGGCGGCAGGCCGAAGCCGAGAAAATCCAGCGCGGTGAGCGTCATCACCGAGGACGACATGACAAACGGCAGGAACGTCATCGTCGCCACCATGGCGTTCGGCAACAGATGCCGGAACATGATGACCGGGTTGGAGACGCCGAGCGCGCGCGCCGCCTGGATATATTCGAAATTGCGGCCGCGCAGAAATTCGGCGCGCACCAGGCCGACGAGCCGCACCCACGAGAACAACAGCAGAATTCCAAGCAGCACGAAGAAGCCGGGCACCAGCACCGAGGAAATGATCAGGAGCAGATAAAGCTCCGGCACCGACGTCCAGATTTCGATGAAGCGCTGGAACAACAGGTCGGTCCAGCCGCCGAAATAGCCCTGCACGGCGCCGGCGGCGACGCCGATGATCGACGAGACGATGGTCAGGATCAGGCCGAACAGCACCGAAATACGGAAGCCGTAGATCATCCGCGCCAGCACGTCGCGGCCCTGGTCGTCGGTGCCGAGCCAGTTATATTCGAGCGTGCCGCATTTGGCGTAGCCGTTCTTGGCGGCGAAAGCGCAATCGCTTGCGTTCAACATCCAGGTCGGCTTGGAGGGAAACGCCGACGGCGGGTTATCGTTGATGGTGTTATAAGAGAAGCGGATCGGCGCCCAGATTTCGCTGGCGTTGTGCTCGTCGAGAAAGTTCTGCAAGTGCGGATCGCGGTAATCGGCGGCGGTGCCGAGATCGTCGCCGAAATCGGTATCCGGATAGGTTACGAAAACCGGAAAGTAGCTCTTGCCGTCGAAGTGAATAAACAGCGGCCTATCGTTGGCGATGAATTCCGCGAACATCGAGACCACGAACAACACAAGAAAAATCCATAACGACCAATAGCCGCGGCGGTTCGCCTTGAAATTTCGCCAGCGTCGCGCGTTAAGCGGAGCGAATTCAAAGCCCCGCGGCGGCCCCGAAAGTCCGATGGGGCCGGCCGGCTCGCTGTCTGGCTTCAGCTCCGCCGGGATGCCCGGCTCGATCTCGGTTTCGAGGTTTTCGGGAAGGGTCTTGACGTCCACCTCACACCTCCCGCGTCTCGAAATCGATGCGCGGATCGATCCAGGTATAGGTGAGGTCCGAAATCAGATTTACGACAAGGCCAACCAACGCGAAAATATACAGATTGGCAAACACCACCGGGTAGTCGCGGTTGAGCACGCTTTCGAAGCTCAACAGGCCGAGGCCGTCGAGAGAGAAAATTGTCTCGATCAAAAGCGAACCGGCAAAGAAGGCGGAGACGAACGCCGCCGGGAAGCCGGCGATGACCAACAGCATGGCGTTGCGGAAAATATGTCCATACAGAACCTGGCGCTCGGAGCAGCCCTTGGCGCGTGCGGTGAGCACGTATTGCTTGCGCAGTTCTTCAAGAAACGAATTCTTGGTGAGCAGGGTCATGGTGGCGAACGCAGCCAGCCCCATGGAGACAATCGGCAAGACGAGGTGCCAGAAGTAGTCGAGGATTTTCTCCCACCAGGGAAAATGCGACCAGCCTTCCGAGGTCAGGCCGCGCAACGGAAAGATCTGCCAGAACGAGCCGCCGGCGAACAGGACGATGAGCAGGATCGCGAACAGAAAACCGGGAATGGCGTAGCCGACGATGATGACGCCGGACGTCCATACGTCGAATGGTGAGCCGTCGCGCACCGCCTTGCGGATGCCGAGCGGTATCGAGATCAGGTAGCTCAACAGCGTCATCCAAATGCCGAGCGAGATCGATACCGGCAGTTTTTCCCTAATCAGCTCGAGTACGCTCACGTCGCGGAAATAGCTCTTGCCGAAATCGAAACGCAGATAGTTCCACATCATCAGGAAAAAACGCTCGTAGGCCGGTTTGTCGAAGCCGAACTGCTTTTCCAGACTTTTGATGAATGCGGGGTCGAGCCCCTGCGCGCCGCGATATTTGGAATTGACGTCGTATTGCGAACCGCTTTGCAGCGCGCCGCGGGCAAAGTCGCCGCTATTCGAGCCGGAAATGCGCGAGGTGGCGCCGGTATCGCTGCCGCGAAGCTGGGCGATGACGCGTTCGACCGGGCCGCCCGGCGCGAATTGAACCACGACAAACGACACCAGCATGATGCCGAAGATCGTGGGGATCATGAATAGAATGCGGCGGATAATGTAGGCGGCCATTGCGTCCCAGCAGGTCTTATCGTTCGGCGGCTATCTTAAAGCCATTGGCGCGTCGCGCCACCACCCTTGATGGTCCCGATGCGGTCGCGGAGTCGCATCCGAGCGTGACGGAAACACGACGGGAAGCGTCGGCAGCGCCCTTATGGTATGCGACATTCTGGCGTCCCGACTGCATATCTGCCGCCCTATCGTGCCGGCCGGTTTTTCGCCGCCTTGGCGTCGTCGTACCACCAGGTATCGGGAATGCCGCGAAAATAGCGCGGTTGCGCCGGCGGCCTGCCGAAAACGTCCCAATAGGCGATCCAGTGCGAGGCCTTGTACCAGTTCGGAATCCAGTAGCGGCCGGCGCGGATGACCCGGTCGAGCGCGCGGCAGGCCGTCATCAGGTCGGGGCGTGAATCGGCGGCGATAATGGTGCCGACCAGCGCATCGACCACCGGATCCGCGATGCCGGCAAGGTTGTTCGAACCGTGCAGCGCCGCAGACGGCGAGGAAAAATACGACCGCAGCGAATCGCCCGGTGTGGTCGAGAAGCTGAACCGGTCGATGGTAATGTCGAAGTCGAAATTGTCGAGGCGCGCCCGGTATTGCACCGGGTCGACGATGCGCAAGCTGGCTTCGATGCCGAGGATGCCGAGATTTCTGATGAACGGCATATGATGCGGCTCGAATGCCGGTTCGTCGATCAGAAATTCGATGGTGATGGGCTCGCCGTTCGGCAGGACGCGCTTGCCGTTGCGCAGGACGCAGCCGGCATCCTGCAGAACCTGAGCCGCCTTGCGCAACAGCGGGCGGTCCTCGCCGGAACCGTCCGAGACCGGAGGCATATAGGCTGCGCCGAAAACCTCGGCCGGCAGGCGGGCGCGGAACGGTTCCAGTAGCGCCAGTTCCGCAGCGCTCGGCAAGCCTTGCGCCATCAGATCCGAATTCTGAAAGACCGAAACCGTCCGCTGATAGGCGTTGTACATGATGGTCTTGTTGGTCCACTCGAAGTCGAAGGCGTCGTTGAGCGCATCGCGCAGCCGGACGTCGGCGAATTGCGGCCGCCGCGTATTGATGAACCAGCCCTGCGCGCCCGAGGGCGTATCGTCGGGTATCTCGTCGCGCTTGACCCGGCCGTCCTTGACCGCCGGAAAATCGTAGCGTGTCGCCCAGAAGCGCGAGGTGAATTCCTCGCGGAACAGATAGCTGCCCGCCGAAAAGCCTTCAAAGCCGACATCGCGGTCGCGATAATATTCGAAGCGCACGGTATCGAAATTGCCCTGGCCGCGGGACACCGGCAGATCGGCGCCCCACCAATCCTTGACGCGATCGTATTCGATAAAGCGGCCCGGCTCGAAGCGGCCGACCCGGTAGGCGCCCGAGCCGAGCGGAATGTCCAGGGTGGATTCGTCGAACGGCCGGGTCGCGTAATAGGCGCGCGAAAAAATCGGCAGCCCGGCGACGAACAGCGGCACGTCGCGCGCGCGGTTGGGAGCGAAGCGTACGGTGACGCTGGCGTCGTCGTCGGCTGTGGCGCCGGCGAAGTCGCGCAGCGACTGGCCGATCAGCGGATGGCCTTTCTCCTTGAGGATCGCGAGCGAGAAAGCGACATCGTGCGCGGTAAGCGGCGAACCGTCGTCGAACTTCGCTCCGGGCCGTATGAAGAATTGATAGGTGAGGCCGTCAGCCGAGCGGCGCACTTTGGCCGCGACGAGCCCGTACATGGCGTCCGGCTCGTCGCCGGAGCGGACCATGAGCGTGGCGAAGGTCATTTCCATGCCCTGCGCGGCGTCGCCCTTGAGGATGAAAGTATTGAGCGAGTCGAAGGTGAGGAAATTCTGATTGTAGATCTGATCCGGGCCGCTCTGCGAGAAGACGCCGCCCTTCGGGGCATTCGGATTGACGTAGTTGAAATGCGCGAAGTCGGCCGGGTAGGCGAGATCGCCGAACACCGACAGGCCCCGCGATTCGATCGCCGCATCGGCGTGTGCAGGCAAAAATCCGACGCCGCTTACGGGCGCGCCCGCCAAGGCGCCGGCGGCTAATTTCAGAACGCGCCGCCGTGTGGCCCGCTTCATGGGCCGGCGCTAGCCCGTCTTTGCGGCTTTTTTTGCATCCCACCACCACAAAGTCGGGAAAGCCGCGAGGCCGTATTTGGGCAACGGATTGGGATGGCCGAAGCGATCCCACCGCGCGGTCCGCAGCTTGAAGTAGGCCCACTGCGGCACGACGTAATAATTCCACAACAGCACCCGGTCGAGCGCCCTGGTGGCGGCTTCGAGATCGGCCCGGTTCTTGGCGAAAACGACCTTGTCGACCATGGCGTCGACCGCCGGATTTTTGATGCCGATCAGATTATCGGAGCCGGGCTCGTCGGCGGCTCGCGAGCCCCAGTAGCCGCGCTGCTCGTTGCCCGGCGACAGCGATTCCGGCCACGACGAGGTGATGATATCGAAATCCCAGCCGCGCAGCCGGTTCTCGTATTGCGCTTCGTCGACCGTGCGCACCGACACGGTCATGCCGCACCGTTCCAGCGACGGTTTGTAGAACAGGAAGACGCGTTCGAAGCTCGGACCTGCGGCGAGTAATTCGACCGTGAAGGGTTCGCCGGTTTTGCCGTTGACGAGCTGCTGGTCCTTGATCACGTAGCCGGCCTCTTTGAGCAGCCGCAGCGCCTCGCGCAGATTGTTGCGCACCGCTCCGGGAGTGCCGTTGACCGGGTTGCTGTACGGCTTCTTGAAGAGCTCGGGAGGAACCTTGTCGCGCACGGTTTCGAGAAACTCGAGCTCGCGGCCAGTCGGCACGCCGGTGGCGGCAAGGTCGGTGCCGTCAAAATAGCTGTCAATGCGCTTATACTGTCCGAAGAAAATCTCCTTGTTCATTTCCTCGAAATCGAATGCATAATTGAAGGCGCGCCGGACGCGCGGGTCCTGGAATTTCGGGCGGCGAACGTTGAAGACGAAAGCCTGCATCAGCCCGAGATTGCGGATGGGAAACTGCTCGAGTAGCACGCGCTTGTCGGCGACCGCCGGGAAGTCATAGGCGGTGGCCCAATTCTTGGCGGCATTTTCAACCCGCCAATCGACGGTATCAGCCTTGAATGCTTCGAGCGCGACGGTCGTGTCGCGGAAATATTCGAAGTGCAGCTCGTCGAAATTGTCGCGGCCGATATTGACGTTGACGGAGCTGCCCCAGGCGTCCTTGACGCGCTCGTAGACGATGTTGCGGCCGGCCGAGAAGTCCTTGATGCGGTAGGGGCCGGAGCCAAGCGGCGGCTCAAGCGTGGTATCGGCGATGTCGCGTTTCTTGCCGGCGCTGTCGTTGCCTTCCCACCAGTGCTTGGGCAGGATCGTCAACTGGCCGACGATCTGCGGCAGTTCGTGGTTGCCCGGGCCGTCGAAGCGGAATGTGACTTCGCGATCGCCGGTCTGCTCGGCTTTGGCGACGTGGCGGTAATAGGCGGCGGACTGCGGGCTGTGTTTCTTGTAGGACTCGAATGAGAAGATGACGTCGTCTGGCGTCATCGGCACGCCGTCGTGCCATTTCGCCTGCGGCCGCAATCGATAGGTCACCGAGGAAAAATCGTCCGGATAGCTCACCGCTTCGGCGATCAGTCCGTATTCGCTCGAGACTTCGTCGAGCGAGCCTATCGCAAGCGTGTCGTAGATGAGATTGATGCTGGCGGCGAGCGAGCCTTTGACGCCGGCAACCACGGCGTTGAAATTGTCGAACGTGCCATAGGCGACCTGACGCGCCGCGCCGGCCTTCGGCGCTGCGGCGTTGACGTAGTCGAATTGCTTGAAGTCGGCCGGATATCTGAGATCGCCGTAGAGCGACGTGCCATGGCGCCAGTTTCTGGCCCGCGGCGCCGCAGGCGGCTGCGGTTGGGTCGGCGTCTGCGCTTGCGCCGTGCTGAACCAGTCGGAAAACGGAAGCCGCCGGGCGGCGACTGCAAGCAGCGCAGATGTCAGCAGGAATCGGCGGTTCACCAGATCCTCCCAAAAGCTTGTAAACGGTTCTTACCGATTATTATCCGCCTTTTCGACTGCGGCGCCAGCCGGCCGGCGGACGCCGCGACGAAATAGACTTCACATCCCGGTGCGACAGGGCGACGACAGGCTTGGCAAGAGGGTCGCTAATGCTGCGCCGGGGGTGAGCCGCCGGCGGGCGCGGCGGGCGCGGCTGGCGCTGCGGCCGGCGGGCTCGCCGGAGCGGCCGCCGGCTTCGCGGCCGGCGCGGCAGCGCCCTGCGCCGTCGGCAGCGGCGTCGGATGCGGCGACAGCGTATTGAGATAGGCAATGACGTCGGCGCGCTGTTTTGCGTTCGCGAGGCCGGCAAACGTCATGGCGGTGCCGGGCGCATCGGCGCTGGGTTTGGTCAGCCATTTGTTGAGCGCATCGAACGTCCAGTTGCCCCCCAGCTTCTTTATGGCTGCCGTGTAGTTGAAGTTCGGGGCCGATGCGACCGCGCGGCCGATCACCCCGTATAGGTCGGGGCCGACCTTGGGGCCTTGGCCTTCCTGGAAGTTATGGCAGGCCTGGCATTGCTTGGCGACCTGCGCGCCGCGCTCGGGCGATGCACTCGCCAACAGCGTCTCGATCGGCGCCTCGGCCGGCGCTGCCGGCGCGCCACCCTGCGGCGCTTCCGCTTTAACCTCGATGACATAGCCCGGTTTCGCCGGCGGCGCCGGCGTGAAGATCGCGCCGGACGCGATATGCACGGCGACAAGGACCAAGCAGGTTCCCAGCAAGGCGCCGAGAATCTTGTTGATTTCGAACGAATTCATCGCGGCAAGGCTCCGCAGCGGAGAAGATGTGGGCAGTGCACAATTAGCCAGTTTGCCCCGTGTCTTGCAACCCGTATAAGCACGCAGCAGCGCGATGGCTGATGTCCTCATCCTGATTCCCGCCCGCTTGGCCGCGACCAGGCTCCCGGGCAAGCCGCTTGCCGATATCGGTGGCGAGCCGATGATCGTGCATGTCATGCGCCGCGCCCAGGCGGCCGGTATCGGCCCGGTGGTCGTCGCCACCGATTCGGCCGAAGTCGCCGCGGTTGTGGATAAGGCTGGCGGCCGCGCGGTAATGACACGGCCGGACCATGCGTCCGGCTCCGACCGCATCTTCGAGGCGCTTGGCCAGGTCGATTCGCAGCGCCGGGTCGAAGTCATCGTCAATGTGCAAGGCGACTTGCCGACGGTTTCGCCGCAAGCCATCCGCGCGGCGCTGCTGCCGCTGGCCGACGATGCGGTCGCCATTGCGACGCTGGCGGCCGAGATCGACGTAGCGGCGGAGCGGACCAATCCCAATGTGGTCAAGGTGGTGGGGACGCCGGTCGCGCCGGGGCGACTGCGGGCGCTCTATTTCACCCGCGCCACCGCTCCCGCGGGCGAGGGGCCGCTTTATCATCACATCGGCCTCTATGCGTTCCGGCGCGCCGCCTTGGAGCGGTTCGTCAAGCTGCCGCCGTCGCCGCTCGAGCGGCGCGAGAAACTCGAACAATTGCGTGCGCTCGAAGCCGGCATGCGCATCGACGTAGCGATCGTCGATACGGTGCCGCTCGGCGTCGATACGCCCGAGGATTTGGAAACGGCGCGCGCCGTGCTAACGGGACATTCGGGATCGCAATCGGCATGACCAAGCGCAACAGCAGCAGGCGCCGCAAGATCGCGTTTCAGGGCGAGCCCGGAGCGAATTCTCACATTGCCTGCAAGGAGGCGTATCGGGACTACGAGCCGCTGCCGTGCCCGACCTTCGAGGATGCTTTCGCCGCGGTCCGCACCGGGCGCGCCGCGCTTGCCATGATTCCGATCGACAATTCCGTGGCCGGCCGGGTGGCGGATATCCATCATCTGATGCCGGCGTCGCGGCTGCACATCGTCGCGGAGTGGTTCCTGCCGGTGCAGCATCAATTGATGGCGCCCAAAGGCGCGAGCCTGAAAACCATCAAGACGGTCGAGAGCCACGTTCACGCGCTGGGGCAATGCCGCAATATCATCCGGAAGCTTCGGCTCAAAGCCGTGGTCGGCGCCGATACGGCGGGTGCGGCGAGAGAGGTCGCGGAAGCGGGAGATATTTCGCGGGCGGCACTGGCGACCAAGCTCGCCGCCAAAATCTATCGCCTGCGCATCCTCAAAAAGGACGTTGCCGACGCCAAGCATAACACGACGCGGTTCGTCGTTCTCGCGCGCGAGCCGAAATGGGCGAGCCGCAAGGACAGGCGCGTCATCACCACATTCGTGTTCCAGGTGCGCAACATCCCGGCGGCGCTGTACAAGGCGCTGGGCGGTTTCGCCACCAATGGCGTCAATATGACCAAGCTGGAAAGCTATATGGTCGATGGCAGCTTCACCGCGACGCAGTTTTACGCCGACGTCGACGGTCATCCCAAACAGCGCGCGCTCGAACTCGCGCTTGAGGAGCTGGAATTCGTCTCGGTCGCAAAATCGCTGCGGATTCTCGGAGTCTATCCGGCGAATCGGTTACGGGAGACCTTCAAATAGCGCACGATGCGGTCATGCCTATAAGAATCAGGGAATGCAGCCGATGACCAGCGATGAACAACCGAAAGTACGGCGCACGCTGCAACTGCGGTTTACCATGCCGGCAGCGGATTCCACTCAGCTCGTCGCCATGATCAAGGCGGCGACGCCGTTCTACCAGATGCTCGGCAAGGCCGAGGTCCGCTTGCTGCAAAACGTCGACGATCCGGCCAAATTCATTCAGGAAATCGAATACGAGGCGGACCAGGGTTGGGAGCTCAATCGGCAGCGCATCGCCGGCGACGCGCGCATGCAAACCTATTTGCAAACCTGGCGCGCCATGTTTCCGGGCGCGCTCGAGATCGATGTGTTTCAGGAAGTGTAGATCATCCTCCCCCGCTCCGCGTGTTTTCACGGAGGAGGATGATCAGATCGTCTGATTGTATTCCCCCACTTCCTTATGCGTGCGCAACACGGCGTCGACCGACATGAACATGTCGCGCATGCGCGCTTCCGAGACCGGGCTTTCGACGACGACGACCAGTTCCGGCTTATTGGAGGAGGCGCGCACCAGGCCCCAGGTGCCGTCCTCGACCGTCACCCGCACGCCGTTGACGGTGACGAGGTCGCGGATCGGCTGGCCGGCGACCTTGCCGCCGTTCTTCTGCTCGCCCTCGAAATGCTTCACCACGGCGTCCACGACGGCGTATTTCTCTTCGTCGGCGCAATGCGGCGACATGGTCGGCGACGACCAGGTTTTCGGCAGCGCGTTCTTTAGGTCGGCCATGCTCTTTCCGGGATTGCGGTCGAGCATGTCGCAGACCGCGAAGGCGAAGATCAGCCCGTCGTCGTAACCGCGGCCGAACGGCTTGTTGAAAAAGAAATGCCCGGACTTTTCGAAGCCGGCGATGGCACCGATCTCATTGACGCGGCGCTTCATGTAGGAATGTCCGGTCTTCCAGTAGTCGGTCTTGGCGCCGTTCTTGATCAAGACCGGATCGGTCATGAACAGCCCGGTGGATTTCACGTCGGCGACGAACAGCGCGTTGTTGTGCTTTGCCGAAATATCGCGGGCGAGCATGACGCCGACCTTGTCGGCGAAAATCTCCTCGCCGTCGTTGTCGACCACGCCGCAGCGGTCGCCGTCGCCGTCGAAGCCCAAGCCCACGTCGGCCTTGCTCGCCAGCACCGCATTGCGCATGGCGTGCAGCATTTTCATGTCTTCGGTGTTCGGATTGTAATTGGGGAAGGTGTGATCGAGCTCGCAGTCGAGCGGGACGACCTCGCAGCCGATTTTCTCGAGGATTTGCGGCGCGAAGGCGCCGGCGGTGCCATTGCCGCAGGCGCACACGACTTTCAGATGGCGCTTGAGCTGCGGCCGTTTGGTCAAATCGGCGATGTAGCGCGCCGGAAAGTTCTCGACGAATTGGTAGGCGCCGCCGGCGGTCATTTTGAAACGGCCGTTGAGCACAATGTCTTTCAGCCGGCTCATCTCGTCGGGACCGAAAGTGAGCGGCCTGTTGGCGCCCATCTTCACGCCGGTCCAGCCGTTGTCGTTGTGCGAGGCCGTGACCATGGCGACGCAAGGCACGTCGAGATCGAATTGCGCGAAATAGGCCATCGGCGTGACCGCAAGCCCGATGTCGTGCACGCGGCAGCCGGCGGCAATCAGCCCGTTGGTCAGCGCCATCTTGATCGAGGCCGAATAGGAGCGGAAATCGTGGCCGGTGACGATGTCCGGCTTGACGCCGAGTTCGTGGATCAGCGTGCCGAGCCCGAGGCCGAGCGCCTCGACGCCCATCAGATTGATCTCGGCTCCGAACAGCCAGCGCGCATCGTATTCGCGAAAGCCGGTGGCTTTCACCATCGGCTCGGATTCGTAGGCGTAGGTATTTTGCTTGAGCGAAGGCTTTGGCTTGGGAAACATTGAAAAATCAGTCCGAATCGGGGGTGCCGTGCAGCAATAGCTTAAACGGCGGGAGCGAGGAATGGTTGCGTGTTTTGTCATGCCCGCGCAGGCCGGCATCCAGCAACCGATGCATCTCAATATATGCTCTGAACTGTCGGGAGTATTGGATCATCCGCCTTCGCGGATGATGACCGGACCGCTATTGCTCCAGAACCAGCTTGCCGTCCGAATATTCGAACCGCCGCAACCGCGACAGGAACGTGAGACCGAGCAGGTTGTCGGCGAGCGCGCTGTCCGGCAATACCATGGCGGCGACGTCGTGCACGACGATATCGTCGATCTCGACGCGGTCGAGCGTGACCGGCGCGCCGCGAACGGTGCCGTTCGCGGTTCTGACCATGGCAACGTATTCGCTTTCCGCCGGATGGATGCCGAGCATCGCTGCGTCGCGGGCCGTCAATGCGATCACCGAGGCGCCGGTATCGACCATGAAGTCCATGCGCCGGCCGTCGACGCTGCCGGCGACTTCGAAGTGACCGTTGCGCCCGGGCGAGATGACGACCGAGCGCGAATCCGCGGAGTTCGCTGCGGCCCGCGGCTCGGAGTGGGCCGCCATCATCGTCTGCGCCGGATGGCCGGTGTGCATTTGTGCGGCGTATTTCGGAACGACGAGGCCGGCGGCGAGCGCGAAAGCTGCAAAAATGAGGACAGAACGCATGACCGCAATCCGGCTGTTCGCCATCATCTCATCATGCCACGGCGAACAACGAGCTAATGGCGTCCGCGAGGTCCGGGCGATTTGAATCGCAATGGTAAGTGGCGCGCTAAGGAATTTGCTCGAATTAAACGCCAAACCGCGATGCGATTTCGTCGAGCGGCGGCCGCGGCCGATCCTCCGGCCGGCCGGGGGGCCGTCCGATGTGAACAAAGCCGGCGATGCGCTCTTGCGGCGCCAAGCCGAGCGCATCGAGCACATTGCGGTCGTAGGCGTACCATTCGGTGATCCAGTTTGCGCCATAGCCGAGCGCATGGGCGGCGAGTACAAGGCTCATCGCGGCGGCGCCGGCGGAGAGCACCTGCTCCCATTCCGGAATTTTGACATGCGGACCGGCGCGGCTCACCACCGCGATCACGAGCGGCGCGCGCGCAAGCCGCCCGCGCTCGGCCTCAATGTGCTCGGTCTTGGCGTCCGGGTACTTTGCGCGAAATGCAGCGGCGATCGCCGCGCCTGCGGAACGCCTCGCTTCGCCTTCGAATATGATGAAGCGCCACGGCGTCAGTTTGCCGTGATCGGGCACCCGCGAGGCGACGGTCAGCAGCGTCTCGATCTCCGCCGCCGAGGGCGCCGGACCGGCCAGCTCGACCGCTTTGAAGGAGCGCCGGGTGGTCAGAAGTTCGAGGGCATCGGGCATGTCGCGAGCTCCAAAGCGTGCTGCGGGTAGCACAGACCTGCCTGTGAAACAAACTTCCGCTCCGCACGCGCCTAAGCCTTCCGCGGCTTGGCGCGCCGTGTCGCCGGCGCCGCGAGCGGATCGTCCGGCCACGGATGTTTCGGATATCGGCCGCGCATCTCGGCGCGCACCGCGGCATAGCTGCCGCGCCAGAAGCCCGGCAGATCGCGCGTCGTCTGCACCGGCCGATGCGCTGGCGAGAGGAATTCGATGACCAGCGGAATCCTGCCGCCTGCGATCGTCGGATGACGGTTCAGCCCGAACAGTTCCTGCACCCGAATTGCGATTTTCGGCCCGCCATCGGCGGCATAATCGATCGGCACGCGCGATCCGGTCGGCGCCTCGAAATGGGTCGGCGCCTCGGCGTCGAGCCGCCGCGGGAGCGGCCACGGCAAGTGATTGGTCAAAGCCGCGGCAAATTCATCCGCCGCGATTTCGCCGAGCGCGATCTTGCCGGCGAGCGAAGGCGCCAGCCAGTCGCGCGCGGTTTCAGCCAGCGCGGCGTCCGACACATCCGGCCATTCGTTGTTTGGCGCTTGGCCTTCGCTCGTGCGCAGAAACATGACGCGATCGCGCCATTGTTGCAGCGCCTTGGTCCACGGCAGCCGGTCAATCCCGACCTTGGCGATCCCGTCGGCAAGGATATTTGCGGTTTCGTCGCCCGCCGCGATTGGCATCGGCATCTCCGCAAGCGCAATGGCGCCGAGACGGCGGCTTTTGCGTCCACGCAGGCTCATGCTCGCGGCGTCGAATGCGATCTCCTCGCGCACGTCGATGCGACCGGCAAAGCGCGCTTCGATTTCGGCGAGCCCGATCGGCGCAGCGGAAAGAATGCGGCCCGCCGCAGCGCTGCCGGCGAGCTCGGCCACGGCAAGATACGGCTCGCGCGCCAGCGCCGACGCCGCATCGATGTTTGCGCCGCGGCCGTTCGCCAGCAAAAACGCCCCACCGCCGCCGCCGCGAGATTTGGCGATGCGCTCGGGGTAGGCGAGGGCAATGAGAGCGCCGACGCTCGATTTGTCTTCCGCGCGTGGGCTCGGGGCGGGGAT
>Ga0207416_1000244_pt1 | contig 100544 bp, 87 predicted proteins | sample PaiPotPPM11metaG_FD_184107 | JGI IMG/M metagenome (GOLD analysis project Ga0207416, IMG submission 184107) | Iron sulfur acid spring bacterial and archeal communities from Banff, Canada, to study Microbial Dark Matter (Phase II) - Paint Pots PPM... ... | reverse complement strand
ACGTCTGCGTTGTAACAAACGCCATTCCGGGAGGGGTCTCCGTCTACTTCCGGGGCACCGGCCCGGGTCGGGGGTGGGTCCGTCTTAACCCGGCGGAGGTGGGTTCACCTTAACGCGGCGCCGACAGCGGTCACGACCGATTCCAGCGCGGGCATCTTTTTGCTCAGCACGATCCAAGCTACGGTGACCGATTGCAGCACCAGCGGTTTGGTGAACAATGATGGCGCCGTAATAGGTTTCAGCTGCATCAAATGCATGAATGTAACGACCACCGGCTGTACGGCCGAATCCCTTCAATCCCATTTCAACGGAAACGTGCTGGCGTCAGGCCACACCGTTCTCGGATTCTGCCCCATCATGTGTTTGGGTCTCAGCTACGTTGGCTGCTCGGCGGCTGGGTTGATTGGGTGCTGTGACGATTGCCACGGCATGTCGGTATTTCTGGATGGACAGGTCACGGTCAGCGGATTCCGGGCGAGCAACGTTGTGGACGGTGTTTCGCCGTCGAACTCGGGGGCAAAGGCGACGGGTCTTGAGGTTTATGGTGTGGGTGTAACGGTGATGGATTCTGCCGTGAACTACATCACAGCGATCAATCCGCAAGACAAGCAGGCAACGGGATTCAGTGCGTGGGGACTTGATATCCAATTTGAACGCTGTGTTGCCAGCAACGTAACGGCGCAAGACGATGTCGGCGGAGGGTCGCGTGGTATGGGCTTCGGCTGGGCACCCGACCCGCGGGTGCCATTCCGAAGCATTGGCGCGTACGACACGACGTACACGGACTGCGAAGCCGTGAATTGTGAAGTTGGATTTGATACGTGGTTCCAGGTTAACTCAACGTGGACACGCCCCACATTCACGAACTGCGCGACCGAGATTCTCGTCGAGCCCGGGGGGACGAGGACACTCTCTGGAGATCCCTGTTCCGAGTGCGATCCACCGATTACGGTAACCCTGAAAAACATCGCGAGCGGAAATACCTACCCGCTTTAGTCGCGGCCGCAAATTGCAAAAGGCGGAGGAGCACGGCGCCGAGCTTGAATCGCACACGCACCCGATAGCACGCGAAATCGGCCAAGCCGCTGACCGGCAATCGGGCAACGTGCCGTCGTCTTGAATGCGAGTTTTTCCAAGATAAGGTGAACGATGCCGCTTGAACACGACGCTTCCTACATGTGCCCGTACTGCGGAGAGCAAAACCACGTTGGCGTCGATCCGACGGCCGGCTCGCGTCAACGTTTCACCGAGGACTGCCCCGTCTGCTGCAGCCCGATTCTATTTGCCGTCAGGATACAACAAGGCGGCGATCCGGTCGTCGAGTTTGCTGAACGGGATGACTGAGTTCGGCTTGCCGTTCCTGAAGCTATTCTTGCGTGGTATGGATGAGCCGCGCGGGGTCGTAGTGTTGTGCTATCAACGCGCAGAGATCTGCCTGAGGGCACCGGGTGCACTACCCCAATTGTGTGCGCGAGCGCTAGCACTTCTTTGTAGAGCGGGAATGTTTCGTCGAACATGATGGCGACCGCGCGTTGCCCACGCCCTTGTTTGGTCTCGATCCGAAACGTTCGCAGAATGCCCGCAAACTTCGCATCCACGCTTGCGACGCGTACGGCCGACTGTCCGAGAGACGTAAAGATGTCCGTTTGGCGGACTACGCCACCGTCCGCAGCAATCGCGGCGAAGATGTAGGTGTTGCGGCCTAAGACGAACGGAATTGTGGCCCGGATTTTGAGAACGGCCGGAATAGACTTCTTTGCGCGCTGCTGCTGTGCATAGCGAGTGGAGTTTTCAAAAGCGTTGTCCGGATGGTCTTGGCGCGTCACTACAGTGTTGGGAGCGTATAGACTGCTTGCAAGTGGATACGCGTGATGCTGCGTAGGAGCGGCAACCATTTTCTCACTTCCGCTCGGTGCTTGACGTCGTCTTGGTCCGTTGGCAGAGTGCCACCATCAAGTAAACTGTGTGCAATAGAATGGCGTAATGGTTTGATATAGGTATTGATGACTTCGTCCGTTGTTAAACCTCGCGCTTCCACGGGGACCGCGTCAAGGCATACTTGGTCTTCGATTACATACGCTTTCGGGTATCCGGATTTGAACCACGCGATGAAGCTCTTGTCGTCCTTGGAGATCATGATGTGTTCCAGGTCTGCGCTCTTGTCGGCCTTCGTCTTCTTCCATAGTTGCTCAACGATGGAGGCGAAGCAAAGGAAGCGCCAGCTTTGGTCTTCTGAGTTGATGCCGTCGCGGTACCTATTGAACAGGACACGCGCTTCTGGAACGAGAGCATGGGGTTGTATCGTGGTCGCCGCCGCCGGAAACGGAACGATGATGTCGCGTTGCGTTACACCGGTGGCCTTCTCGCGGACGACCGTGTGTGAGATGTGAAGCGGTATATCTGAGGCGAAGGAGAGAGCGCTAATCGAAGGGACCATGAGCAGTTTTGCACGCCTGCCGGCATCCTCAACTGAATCGGCGACGAGGGTGACGTGCAGATCGCTGAGATACCCGTCTTTGTTTGGTGTGCCGAACGCCTCCGCTTTATCCCCCTCTGCTGTGTTGACGTACAGTTTCATCTTCGTTTCCTGTCCGTCAAATTTGGGGTCATTGAACTTTACGGCGGGATTAGAGATGCCAAGTAACGACGTGCCGACGTGTTGGTCAATATCGAGCGAGATGTTGCCGTCATTAAATGCCACGCCAGGTTTACGAAAAAAGAAGACAACATCGTACTCGCCCTTGCTGCCCTCTTTTGGTGATTCGTGTCCATCCTCGAACGTATATGTTATGAGAATACTTGCCTCTTGGCCCGGAATGCCGAACTTCCGCGTATCGATGACCGCGTTCTGACCTATTGGAGTTCCGGCAACCTTTTTAAGGCCTGGTCGCGTTTTCACAGTGCTGGCGGCGTCTTTCGCATAGCAACAATTCTTGTACTTGCGGCCGCTTCCGCAGTGACACGGCTGCCTGCGGCCTGGCTTTGTGTCGTTCGCATTGGACGCCATCGTATCACCCGTTTGCCGCGAAATCGCTCGCGGTCGGAAAGGTTGTGCGTTGCCATTCCCATAGGTTTTCGTCCTCGCGAACCTCGCCAATGAACGACCCGCCCTCATAAAGTACAATCCTCGCATAGTCAGCGTATGCTTTGCAGACGAAATCTGCCCATGCGTGCGCGTACTCGCCGACGACGGCCAACCGCATCTTCCCGTAGAACCGAAGAGGCAGAATTTTCTTAGCTTCGTCGAGCGGGCGCCGCAGGTTCAGTAGTTCCTTTGGCACAGTCACTCGCTCCGCCGCGGGAAGCATCGATACGGCGATGAAGCCGAGTTCTTGAATAAAGGCTCTAGCTTGCTCGTGAACGTGCTCCCCTCGCCTCGGAGATAAGCCAACGGCCAGTAGAATCGCACATGCCATCGGCTTCGGAAGCGATACGTGAGTGTAGAGGCCAGCGTAGTTGTAGATGTCGGCTTGATGATAGCGACTACGCAAATCACGCGGCACGACACGTAAGTCGGTTTTCGTGCGAACGGGTTTGCCGTTTGCCCGCGCGATGTAGTAACCCATGAAGTCCGCACCCGTGTTTTGATCCAAGTGCGAGCGGTCTTTTCGCATCCATCCCCACCCCAGTTGATACAGGGCATGGAGGTAATCGAAGATGGCCTCATGCCGGCCGGCGAGCCAGAGCGCCTCGATTGGAGACACGCCGACTGCGATTGCCAAGTTGCTCAGGACGGCGGGGCCGGGAACGATTCGCTGATTCAGATACTCGCGAACCCGCGTGGCGTTCTGGTGCCCCATTCGTCGGGCGACTTCGCGTAGGGATAGGCCGCGCTGCTGAATCTCCGCTTCAAGCCATCGCATGGTATGCCAATTTGCCATGTTGGTTCTGCTTCGAGTCTTTTTTGGGGTGGACACAGTTTGGCGCATAACGCCGGAAACTGTTTCGCTTTTTGGCCGGGAAAAGCCTTATTACTATGAGATAATCATGGGTACGAAGTGGACACAGGCTAGCGCAGCCGGTGCATCTCGCAGAAAGGAGGTCAAGTGAGAAGAATACACCCGGTTACGGCGATCCTTACCCTGGCTGCAATCGTGCTCACCGCAGAATTCGCGGTCAAACGTGAGGAGTCGCTCGTAGCTCAGTTCATCGCCGCCTTAGGCGGCTAACGAAATCGGTTCGGCCCCGGTATGCATGCACCGGGGCCGGCCGACGTTACCAACGAACCTATTCGCTAGTGGTAGAGCGGAGTGCCATCGCAGCCATAGGCTTTGTGCCAATCCCACATTCCGCCGTGTAGTCCATTGCTTCCGTATTGCACCTGGTCGGTGTGCGACCAATTTGCGCCAGCAAAGTCGGATACGATGTCGCCATCGCGCGCTGTGTTTTTCAGAGTGCTGCCGACCGAGTTCGGTTCGGCAGTGCAAAGATGCAACTTGCTGCCATCTGGCAGCGTCGCGCCGCCATCGGTCACTGTCATCGTGCCTACCGTAACCGCGATGCAAGGATGGTAGCCGCTGCAGCCGTCGTTATTCGCTGGTCGTTAAGTCCTAAAATGCATTAGTGGGTCTCACTAAGTTCCATAATCACCGACGTGTCGGTCATTTGGGGAACAGAGCGGATTACGAGATTACGAGCACCCGCTCGTAGATCCGCAGTTGTCGCATTTTTCGCAGCTGCCGTTGCGGACCATCGTGAGTTGGCCGCATTCGCCGCAGGCGTTGCCCGTGTAGCCTTTGGCTTTGGAAGCGCTGATCGCTTCGGTTTTCGACATCGTCGCCGTTGCCGTCGAACCACGCGTCATTGCCGGCGCAGGTGCCGCGGAGGCTGAGGCTGCACTCGCGAACGGTTGCGACGGCGCCGGTTCGTTTTTGCCGGGGTGGAGATGCGTCGAGACCGGATGGAGCCGTTCCGCGATGCCGACGGGGCGGACCTGCACGCCGCCGTCTTCCTCGGAGACGTACTCTTCGGCTCGCGCGTCGATGCCCATGGCGTCCATCTCCATCGACGGCTGCACGTGGGCGAGATCGTAGCGGCCCAGATAGCTCACCGCAAGTTCGCGGAAGATGTAGTCTAGGATCGAGGTCGCCATCTTGATGTGGTCGTGCCCCACAACCGGGCCGTTGGGCTCGAAGCGCGTGAAGGTGAACGCTTCAACGAATTCCTCGAGCGGGACGCCGTGCTGCAAACCGAGCGAGATGGCGATCGCGAAGTTGTTCATCAACGAGCGGAAGGCTGCGCCCTCTTTGTGCATGTCGATGAAGATCTCGCCGATTTGGCCTCCTTCGTACTCGCCGGTACGCAGGTACACCTTATGGCCGCCGATGATCGCTTTTTGCGTATAGCCGCTCCGCCGTTCCGGCATGCGACGACGCTTAGCGATGTAACGATAGACGATTTTCTCGGCAACTTGCATCGGCTGTGCGAACGGCTGTTGCGAAGCAACCACATCCTCTTCGGGCGAGTCGCCCCCGAGGTCGTAGCTTGCGGCTAAGGGTTGCGAAAGTTTCGAACCGTCGCGATAGAGCGCCACGGCCTTGAGCATCCGCTCCCACGAATACCGGTAGGCTTCCTTGACATCGGCGATGGTTGCCGTCTGCGGAAGGTTGATGGTTTTCGAGATCGCGCCCGAAATGAACGGCTGCGCTGCGGCCATCATCTCGATGTGCGCGAGTGGGCGGATGTAGCGCGAACCGTATTTGCCGCACGGCGTTGCGCAATCGAAGACGGCCAGATGCTCATCTTTCAGATATGGCGCGCCCTCGACCGTCATGCGGCCGCAGATGTGCGCCGAAGCTTCTTCGATCTGCTGCGTCGTGAACCCGAGGCCGTCGCGCAGTAACGAGAAGGAGAAGTCGTTGAGGTGTTCGCTCGAGATGCCGAGCTTCTGCGTGCAGAATTCCTCGCCCAGCACGTAGTGATTGAAGACGAACGGCAGCTCGAACGCGCCGAGGAGCGATGCTTCGATCTTCGCCAACGCTTCGTCGTCGAAGCCCTTGGCTCGCAGCGTCGCGCGGTTGATGTGCGGTGCGCCTTCGAGCGTGCCGGTACCCTTCGCATACGTCTCGATCGCCGCGATATGCTCTTCGCTATATCCCAGGCGACGCAGCGCCGCTTCGACCGACTGATTGACGATCTTGAAGTAGCCGCCGCCCGCGAGCTTCTTGAATTTCACGAGCGCGAAATCGGGCTCGATACCGGTGGTATCGCAATCCATCACGAGACCGATCGTGCCGGTCGGGGCCAACACCGTCACCTGCGCGTTGCGGAAGCCGGCGACTTCACCGATCGAGAGCGCATCGTCCCACGTCTTGCGAGCGAGCGCCCACGTCTCTTGCGTGAAGAGCGTCGGCGCGTGCGTTACGGGTTTAACCGAGAGTTGCTCGTACTCGTGCTCCGGCGATGTATACGCCGCGCGTCGATGATTGCGAATGACGCGCAGCATCGGTTCGCGATTGGCTTCGTAGCGCGCGAAGGGCTTGAGGCCCTGAGCCATCTCTGCCGAGGTGCGGTACGCAGTACCGGTCATCAGCGAGGTGATCGCGGCGCACCAGCCCAAGCCTTCTTCTGAGTCGTACGGCAGGCCCATGCGCATCAGCAGCGTGCCGAGGTTTGCGTAACCGAGGCCCAGCGTGCGATAGCCGTGATTCTTTTCGGCAATCGTTCGCGACGGCATCTGGCCCATCGCGACCGAGATCTCGAGCGTGGTCGTCCACATGCGCGCGGCATCGGCGAAGCGTTGCGCGTCGAACTCGCTGCGATCGGTCATGAATTTCACGAGGTTTAAGCTCGCGAGATTGCAATTGTGCGCGACCATACCTTCGGCGATGACCGAATGCGTAACCGGCTCGGTAATATCGTAGGCGGTATCGACGCCATCCGGCACGATGGACGCGATCTTCGGCGAACGCGGATTCTTCTTGTGCGCGTTGAACGCGGTTTTGAGAATCGCTTGTGCCTTCTCGTTCTTTTCGATCGAGCATGGGAACCCGATCAACGAGAAAAATTTGCGCGCCTGCTGATTATAGAGATGGAGTTGGCCCTGGGGGTTCTTGCGGCCGGTCGGGTGCGTCCACGAGATACGCGACGTCATGCCGAGATCGGAGAGTAAGAGTTGCACGGAGCGAAGCAGCGCGGGCGCCGACGAAGCCAACATAACCTCGTTCTCGCTTGCGCGGTTGTCGTTACGAATGCAACCATCAGCGGAGAAAAGACCCTGCAGATACGCGACCTTTAGGTCTTCGGGAGCGCGGTGAACCGCGGTCGGCACGTCTTTGCCGGTTGCGGTAGCCTGCTTGAAACCGTAGCGTGTTTCGAGGTGGCGAATCAACGATGACTGCGACGACGTCGTTTGGAAAACTCCACTGGGTTGAACGCCGACCGAGTTCATCCGAACGTCCGGCCCGCCGACAACAGCCGCGGCAGCTATTTTGAGTTCGTTGAAGCGCGCAGTCATCTCGTAGGCGACCCGCTCTTCCTTCGGACCGAACACAAGCGCCGCCGTGTCTTTGTTGAAGACCCCGTCGCCGGTAAGCCAGCCGAGCATCTGCCAACGTTTCACCTCGGTTGCATCCGAAGAGTATGTGACGTGGTTGCCACTCTCGCGAATTTGGATCCGATCGACGCCGGGAACAAGTTGGTCCATGCGCTTCCAGGTTCCGTCGAGGGTGAGGAAGCGGTGATCGGCCGTCGCACGGATTTCGCGCCCGTCGTTGAGCGTCATTTTGAAAACCGGCTTCTCACCGACTTGAGTGACAACTGCGGGGCGGTGCGCGGTTAATCTGCGATCGTCGTGCTCGGCGTGAATGTCGGTCGTGACGAGCACACTCTGCCCACTCTGCTGCATCTCATGCAACTCTTGCACCGTACGAAGACCGTCCGGCGTACTGATGCGCGTTTCCGGCGCGAAGCATGCGGTATCGTCGATGAATACATACTCGCTGCAAGGATTGGTCGCGTTGATGCGATCGTCGTTCGAGCAGGTGTGCCACTCTTGAATGATGTTATCGAATTGCAGGCCCGGATCGGCGCACTGCCATGCCGCAACCGCTATCTGCTCCCACAGATCGGCGGCCTTGATGCGTTTGACGACGTTGCCCTTGGTGCGGCCGATCAGATCCCAATCGGCATCGCTCGCCACCGCATCGAAAAAGTCGTTCGTTAGGCGAACCGAGTTGTTCGAGTTCTGGCCTGAGACGGTGCCGTAGGCTTCCGAATCCCAACCGGTATCGTACTCCTCAACCGCCAGACGCGTGTAGCCCTGGCGTGCGTAATCGAGCGCGTTCTGCGCCGCGCCGGACGGAATGCCGATGCCGATCGCATCGCGGATCGCGGTGCGCAGCGCGCCGTTGAGCGCGGGATCGAGGCGCGCGCCTTCGGGCACGCGCGTATCGTGCGCGGCCGCGATGATGGCATTGATATATTTTTCGAACATCCGCGAACCGACGACGAGGTCGGCGACTTTGCGCTCCTCGCGGACCTTCCAGTTCACGAACTCTTCGATATCCGGGTGGTCGGCGTTGAGGACCACCATCTTGGCCGCGCGCCGTGTCGTTCCGCCGGACTTGATGGCGCCTGCGGCGCGATCGAAAACTTTTAGGAACGACATCAAACCGGAGCTGGTACCGCCGCCGGTCAGCTTTTCGCCGGCCGCGCGAATCTTGGAGAAGTTTGCGCCGGATCCGGAGCCGCCCTTAAAGATGCGCGCTTCACGCACGATGCCGTCGAAGATGCCGCCTTCGTTGACGAGATCGTCTTCGATCGAAAGGATGTAGCACGCCGAGACCTGCGGATGCTCGTACGTGTTCGCCGAGCGTTGCGCGGTGCCGTCGAACGGATCGACGTACCAATGTCCCTGCGAGGGGCCGGCAATGCCGTACGCCCAATGCAAACCGGTGTTGAACCACTGCGGCGAGTTGGGTGCGGCGACCTGACGCGCCAGCATCCCGGCCATCTCGTCGTAATAAACGCGCGCGTCCTCTTCGGTATCGAAGTAGCCGCACTTCCAGCCCCAGTACGTCCAGCCGCCCGCCAAACGATTGAAGACTTCGCGCGAATCGAGCTCCGCGCTGAATTTGGAATCGGCCGCCGGCTCCGAACGCCACAGCCATTGGGGTACGTCGCGCTCTTCGACCCGCACGGTCGCCGTCGGCACGCCCGCTTTGCGGCAATACTTCTGCGCGAGCACGTCGACCGCGACCTGACTCCAGCTGGTCGGGACCATGACGTCCTTCGCCTCGAAAATCACCGAGCCGTCGGGATTGACGATGCGCGAGGTGCGAGGTTCGAACTCCAGGCCAGCATACGGGTCGCCGGGAGCGGAATAAAGGCGGCGAAACTTCATGAGCGTGAGATCCTTGCTTGCGTTGCGGAGAAGAGCGGCAGCGTGGGACTTCCGGGGACGAAAATCGAACACCTGTTCGGAACCGGCAATGCCGGAGCCGAAGCCATCGAGCCGCAAAGGCCCTCTGGAAGCGCAGGTTTTTATCGTGCTGGCGGACACCTATTGTGCCATACCAGTCTCATTAACACAAGATATTGCGGTTATCGTCCGCAAATCCTTGTGGGAAGACTGTCCATAACGACAAAAATCTGAGGACGGACCCGCGGCGCATTTGTGGGTAAAGTGGATGGGATGTGGATGATGCCGAGGATACCGGGGATATCCGCCCAATCGAAGCGGCCATGTTAGGTCCCGATCGCTTTGCCCCACGGCTGGCCGATGTGTCGCACGAAGAGCTCGAAGACTCCGGTATTCGCGGCATCATCGTCGACCTGGACAATACCCTTATGGGCTTTCGCGAAACGGAGCTGGGAGAGGACCACATTCGCTGGGTCCAGCGCGCTCACGACCGAGGCTTCAAGATGGTGATGCTCTCGAATAATTTCACCCAGCGCGTCACCGGCATAGCGGAGCAGCTCTGCATCCCCTGTATTCCGAACGCGCTCAAGCCGCTGCCCTTTGGGTTTCTGCGGGCCAAGCGACTCTTAGCGCTACCGCGTCGCCAGATCGCCGTTGTGGGCGATCAGCTCTTTACCGATGTCCTGGGCGGCAAGGTCTGCGGGCACTACACGATTCTCACGGAGCCGATCGAAGCGAAGGACTTCCCGATTACAAGGGTCTTTCGCTTGCTCGAGCGGTGGATGTTGGCCGGGCGGCGCCCGCAATGAAACTAGCCGTTATCGGCGACCCCGTCGATCATAGTCGAAGCCCGGCCATCCATCGCGCCTTTCTTAAAGAGGCCGAGATCGACGGCAGCTACGTGGCCTTACGGGTGCCGCTCCCGAACGTGATTTCGGTCGTACGCCGCATGCGGATGGACGACTACACCGGCTGCAACGTGACGTACCCGCTCAAAGAAGAAGCGTTGCGCGCCTGTGATAGTCTTACCGAGGAAGCCGAGCGGGCGGGCGCCGTCAATACGCTTTTTTTCGGGCGCGATATCCTGGGCCACAACACCGACGGCATCGGCGCACGCGCCGCTCTCGAGGCGCTGATCGACGAATCGATTTCACTTCGTCGAATCGGTGTACTTGGCTACGGAGCTACGGCGCGCGCTATTCTCGCGCAGTTCTCGGAGAACGATGCGTACACGTTCGTGTGGGGCCGCGATCCGGAGCGTGTGGAAGACGTTTGCGCGCGTTTCGATGCGTCGCCGTGGCCGTCGACCAATCCACCGGAAATCGTCATCAGCACCCTACCGCCCGAAGTGCGTTTGCCGCCGGAGATCCTGGATGCGGTGATTCGAGCGGATATCGTGATGGACGTGAATTACGGCGAACGTGCCACGCTCAGCCGCCAACTCGACCGCGAAGTGATTCCCGGCGATGCGATGCTGGAAGCGCAAGCCCGCGCTTCGTTCGATTTTTGGCTCGCTCACATCGACGGCGTCGCCCCCGCCGGCTAGCAAGATAACTACAGCCCCGTCTTGCGACGGGGCTGCAGTTTATAAACCCGGAGAAGGGGAGATTCGAACTCCCGAGACCCGTGAAGGTCTGCTCGCTTTCCAAGCGAGTGCATTCGACCACTCTGCCACCTCTCCGCGGAGGCTCGTCGGCGTTTTGCGCTTCGTTTGAGCGTTCCCTTTTGGGTGCGACTTAAGCCTGGACGCCAGGCTCCGGGCGCTCTTTGGAAATCAACGCCTCGAACTCGTCTACGGGGAGGGCGCGCGCGAAAAGGTAGCCTTGGGCCAGTTCGCAACCGCAATCGCGCAGAAACTCGGCCTGCGCTTGCGTCTCGACGCCCTCCGCTTGTACGCGCAGCCCGAGCGCGTGGGCCATGGCGATAATCGCCGAAACGATGGCGAGGTCGTTGGCGTCATCCGGAATATCGCGAACGAACGCTTTGTCGATCTTAAGTTTGTCGATGGGAAAGCGCTTCAAATAGGCGAGCGAAGAGTAACCGGTGCCGAAATCGTCGAGGGCCAGATCGATCCCGATGGTTTTGAGTTGGCGCAGAATGCCGATGGTGTCTTCCGCATTCTGCATCGCGACGGTTTCGGTAATTTCAAACTCCAGCTTCGAAGGATGCAATTTGCTGGCGCGGATCGTCTCTTCGATCGACTTGAGGAGGTTGTAATGCAGGAACTGGCGGCCCGAGAGATTCACCGCAAGCTGCAGGTCGTCTCCAAAGCGCGCGTGCCATTCGCTCATTTGCGCCGCGGCGGTGCGCAGCACCCACTCACCCAATTGTACGATGAAACCGGAGGTCTCGGCCTGCGTGATAAAGGTCTCGGGCGGTGAAAACGTATCGTCGCGTTGCGGCCAGCGGCACAGCGCCTCGGCCCCGACGATGCGCCCGGTCTGTAGATCGATCACGGGCTGGTAGAAGATGCGAAACTCGCCATAGGTCAGTGCGTTGGAGAGACGTTGATGCATCGGCAAGCGAAAGCTCATGCGAGAAACCCGGCAACCTTGCTGAAGTACGCGATGCGCGCGGCCTCTTCGGCCAGATCCGTCTGCATGAATGCATCCTCGAGATGCTCGGCGATGGAAGAGAGGCCGTGACGTTCCATGATGACCGTATCGATGCCGCGCGCGAATTCCAGCGCGCAGAGTTCGGCGAGTTCGCTCGAACCGTTCGGGCGGAAGGGAGTCCATGCCAGGCTCCCGAGCGATTCGCGAGCACCGACCGTATCGCGCGGAAAGACCGATCCCGTGCGCGACCACACGACGCAGAACGTCGGGTGGGTGTGTACGACGCAACGCACGTGCGGCCGCTCGCGATACGCGGCGAGGTGGAGCGGCAGCTCGCTGGTTGGGCGCTGCGCGGGATCGCGAGCCGCGCCGTTCGGGTCGACGCGCACCAGCTCGCGCGATTCCAGGCTGCCGAGCGAACGAGCGGACGGCGTCGCGACGATATCACCGTCGTCGAGGAGAACGCTGATATTGCCGCTGGTGCCCGTCACGAGCCGCCGGTCCCACAGGCGCTGTCCGTACCGGACGATGGCCTCACGCGCGCGCGCTTCGTCCATGGCTAGACGCCCGCCGGATGCCAGATCGTCTTGATTTCGCACAGCGCGGCGATGTCGTCCAAGCTCTGCGCCCGTTCAGAAAACCACTCCTCGCGCGAGCGCTCCGGGTAGCGTCGCGTGCGTTTGACGTTTGCGGCGGCATCCCGTTCGAGTGCGGCCAGCGACGGATCGGAGCCGGAGAGCAACAGGGCGTTGACGTCCATGTGTTTCGCGAGTGTCGGCCCGATTTCGTCGCGATATCCGGTGAGAATATTCAGCACGCCGTTGGGTAGATCGCTGGTAGCGACCGCTTCGGCAAAGGCGATCGCCGTTCGCGGGTCGCGCTCCGAAGCCAGCACGATCGCGGCGTTTCCGGCCACGATCGCGGGCAGCACGACCGAGATCAAGCCGAGCAGCGACGGGCGATCGGGCGCAAGCACGGCGACTGCGCCCATCGGCTCCGGCGTCGAGAAATTCAAGTGCGGGCCGCCGACCGGGTTACGGGTCGAGAGCAGGGCCGCGAATTTATCGCACCAGCCCGCATACCATATCGTGCGATCGATCGACGCGTGCACTTCGCGTTCGGCCTCGTCGCGAGTGAGTTCCATCCCCTCGCGTACGCGCTCGACCAACTCGGCGTGGCGCGCTTCCATCATCTCCGCCAGCCGGTAGAGTACCAATCCGCGCGTACCCGGCGCGGTGTTCCACCATCGCGGTTGCGCCGAGCGAGCGGCCACGACCGCATCGCGTGCGTCCTTGCGAGAAGCGCGCGCGATATTCGCACCAAAATCATCGCCGTCCCACAACGGATCGCTGCGGCCCGACTCCGAGCGAACGAACGCGCCGTCGATGAAGAGTTTGTACATTTTTCGGATCGGAAGGCGAGCATCGCCGTTCTTGGACATACCTTGCGCTACGACGCAAGGGCGGGCCAGCCCTCGGGCGAACCTTCGGCCATGGTTGAATCAGCTTCCCCGGCGTCACTAGGGCGCGTCATCATCACCGAGCCCTTCGACGAGCGCGGGATCGCCGTGCTGCAAGACGCCGGCGCCGAGGTCACCTCGATGATCGGCGCTCCGCGCGAGGCCCTCCATGCGGCTCTAGCCACGGCTCGCGGGCTCATCGTTCGTTCCGAAACGCGGGTGGATGCGGAGTTGCTGCGCTTCGGGCCCAAGCTCGAAGTAGTCGCACGAGCCGGCGTAGGGGTGGATGCGATCGATGTCGATGCGGCCAGCGCGGCGGGAATCGTCGTGGTGAACACTCCGGGCGCAAACACCATCGCCGCGACCGAACAAACCTTTGCGCTGCTTTTCGCAGCCCTGCGTCACACGCCGCAAGCGCATGCAAGCGTCCATGCCGGCCGGTGGGAGCGCAAGCCCTTCATCGGCCACGAACTCTTCGGCAAGACGCTGGGAATCGTTGGGCTAGGACGCATCGGCAGCAACGTCGCGGTTCGCGCCCACGCATTCGGCGCGACCGTTCTTGCCTTCGACCCCTTCGTACCGGCCTCGCGCGCGAATGCACTCGGCGTCGAGTTAGTCGAGTTCGAGGAATTGCTAGGGCGCTCGCACATCGTCACGCTCCACGTTCCGCTCACGTCGCAGACGCGCGGCATGATGGATACCCGAGCGATGTCGCTGCTGCGCCCGGATGCAGTTTTGATCAATTGTTCGCGCGGCGGCGTGGTCGATGCGCAAGCCCTGTTGGATGCCGTGCAGAGCGAGCGCATTCGAGCGGTTGCGATCGATGTGGTTCCTCAGGAGCCGCCGCCGCCGGGGTCGGCTTCGGCCGCGCTGCTCGCGCACCCGAGCGTGATCGCGACCCCGCATCTGGGCGGCTCGACGTTCGAAGCATTGGAACGCATTGCCCTCGAGCTCGCTCACGACGTCGTGCGCGTGCTGGGCGGGCGCCCCGCCAGCGGAGCCGTCAACGCGCCGAGTCTGGCCGGAAGCGATGCCGAGCAAGCCGGCTACGTCGATCTCGCCTTCCGCATGGGCTCGCTGTTGCCGCAACTCTTCGATGAGGCGCTGCGCAACGAACTTGCGATCGTGCTACAGGGCGACCTGGAGGAAGTCGCCGCGGAGCCGTTCGTCGCCGCCGTCCTGGCCGGCGCGCTCCCGTTCGTGAGCGATCGCCGCATATCGATGGTGAACGCGCTCGCGGTCGCGCGCGAACTGGGCGTGCGAACGGTCGTGTCGACCGCGCCCGCGCGTCCCCCCTTCCGATCTTCGGTGACGCTGGCCGCGGGCCGGCACCGCATCGTCGGCACGCTGATGACGACCGCCGCGCGGATCGTCGAAATCGACGGCTTCGAACTCGATGCGGTTGCCGCCGGGGCGATGATCGTCACGCGACATCGCGACGTACCGGGCATGGTCGGCCGTATCGGGACGATCCTCGGCGATGCGCACGTGAACATCTCGACGATGCAGGTCGCGCGCACCACGCGCGGCGGCGAGGCGATGATGCTGCTCGAAGTCGATCGCGATATCCCGCGCTCCGTCGTCGATGCGATCGCGAGCGTCGAAGGCATCTCCGCGGTTCGGGTCGCGCGGCTCTAGCGTGGGTTTCGTCTACGTCGCCCGCCACGGCGAAACCGAATGGAATCGCGCCGGCCGTTACCAGGGCCAGCGCGAATCGATGCTCACGTCGATCGGACGGTCGCAGGCGCACGCGCTCGCTCGCGCATTCGAGGGGAGCGCGCTCGGGCGGATCGTCTCGAGCCCGCTCGCGCGTTGCGTTCAAACCGCGGAGCCGCTGGCCGTGCGACGCGGCTTTACGGTGGAAACCGATGCGCTTCTGCTCGAGATCGATCACGGCGACTGGGAGGGACGCTTGCGGTCGGAGATCGAGGCCGACGACCCGGAACTGCTGCAGGCCTGGCGCGAACGGCCGGAGCAGGTGCAGTTTCGCGGCGGCGAGCGCTTAGCGGACGTCCGCGGACGCTGGCAGACGTTTATCCGCTCCTTGGACGGGAAGACTCATGTAGTGGTCGTTACCCACGACGTCTTGGTACGCATCGCCATTCTCGAGGCTACGGGGCGTTCGCTTGCGCACTTATGGGAACCGCGCGTGATCAACGGCGGTTTCGCGATACTGTGGGCCGACGGCGACGGCCTGCAATTGCGGGAAGAGTGTTCCGCGGGACATCTCAAGGATTTCGTCGTCGACGTAGCCCAACAGGCACTATAATTGGCGCCGCTTACACTACAAGAAAGAAAGAAGAGAGCAACGTTATGCCCAAATCCGAACCGTTTTTGACCGACGTCAAAACGCTGCGAGCACGCGCACGGGAGCACATGGAACGCGGTGCGATCACCGCAACGTACGAGCTCGATCCCAAGGTCGTGATCGACGTCCTCAACCAGGCGCTCGCTACCGAGATCGTCTGCGTCTTGCGCTACAAGCGCCACTTTTACTCCGCAAAAGGGCTCAATAAGGATGCCGTGGCCGCCGAGTTCTTACAGCATGCGAGCGAAGAGCAGGCCCACGCCGATCGCATCGCGGAGCGCATCACGCAACTCGGGGGCGACCCCGATTTAAACCCGGCGACGCTGACGCAGCGTAGCCACTCGGAGTACGTCACGGGCCACGATCTCGTCGATATGATCCAAGAAAACCTAGTTGCCGAACGCATCGCCATTTCGTCGTACAACGAAATCATTCGTTTCCTGGGCGACAAGGATATCACGTCGCGTCGGATGATCGAAGAGATTCTGGCGGTTGAAGAAGAGCATGCCAACGACATGCTCGATCTCATCGAGCAGATTCTTCCCGGCGGCTCGCAGAACGGAAAGGGCGCCAAGAAATAGAGATCGTCTTCGTCCGCCACGCGATCACGAGCTGGAACGCGGGAAAACGCTTTCAAGGGCATACCAACGTTGAACTCAGCCACGAGGGCCGCGCACAAGCGCGAGCCCTCGCAGCTGCGCTCGATGGTGAAACCTTCGATGCCGCATACGCGAGCGATCTGGACCGGGCCATGGAAACGGCGCGCATCGCGTTAGGAACGCGAGAGCTAGCGACGATTCCCGACGCGCGCCTGCGCGAATTCAACTTCGGCGAGTGGGAAGGCCTCACGTGGGAGGAGATCACTGCGCGCTGGCCGGAGCTGCGCGAGCACGGGAGCACCGCCGCCAAGCTCTACCGCCCCCAGGGCGGCGAATCGTTCGACGACGTCACGGCCCGCGCGACATCGTTCATCAACGACCTCCGCAACCAGCGCTACGAACGCGCCTTGGTCGTAACTCACGCGGGGGTTTTGCACGCGGTTCTGGCGGCATTGGGGAGCGCGCTGGAAGACCGTCGGGGGGATGCGCTCAGCCTGAATTTCTCGCCCGTCGGCGTGACGCGGATCGCTCTGGAAGGCGAGCGTTCGCGGCTGATCGCCCTCAACGACGTCCGGCATCTTAGCGATCTCGCCCGCTAACCATCCGCCGATACTCCGAGCGCTTACGCCGATGGGTGTAGCATGGAGAACATGATCTCGGCCGTATCCACCAGTCGCGGCCCGGGGCGATTGAGATACGCATTGCCGTCCATCAAATGAACGCGACCCTCGCGATAGGCGCGTAACGCCGTCCAGGTGGGATTGCTATCCAGTGCGGCGACAGCCTGTCGGGTTGCTGCAAGGTTGAAGCCGCAGGGCGCGACCACGATTGCATCGGGATCCGCTGCGGCAATGCTTTCCCAGCTCAACGTTACGGAATTCGCGCCCGGGTTCCCGAGCACGGGTTCCGCGCCGGCCAGCGCTACGAGTCCGGGCGTCCAGTGACCGCCGCTCATCGGCGGGTCCGTCCATTCGAGTACGAGGACGCGCGGTCGAACGCGCACATCGTTCGAGCGCGAGCGCAGCGCATCGACACGTTCGCGCAGCGACGTCACCATCGCGTCGGCCTGCGGACCGCATCCCGTCAAACTCCCCAGATAGAGTATATTGGCGAACACATCGTCCAGCGAAGACGGCTCGAGTGATACGATGCGCGAATCGGGCGCTAAGCGGCGCGCCGCGCGATCGACGATTGCATACGAGACCGCGCAGACCTCGCAGAGTTCTTGCGTAACGATAAGATCCGGTTCTAACCGCTCGAGGAGCTCCGCATCGAGGTGATAGAGGCTCGAGCCCGCGTGAAGGCTCGCTCGGACGTGCCGGTCGATATCGCCGGGTGATGCCGTCGCGGGAATTGCGGAACTGGTGAGATGCGGGAGCCCAAGGCATGCCGCCGGGAAATCACACTCGTGGGTGACGCCGACAACCTGCGGCCCGGCGCCGATGCCGAACAGGATCTCGGTGGAACTCGGGAGCAGGCTGACGATCCGCATCGCTGCCGATTGCGCCGTCCGGCTCTCGAGTTCTTGCAAGAAACGAAGCCGCTACTGCCCTTGCGCGAGCGAGAAGCCGGGCTGTCCGTTGAAGGTGAACAATCCTTCGGTTTTGATCACGTCGAATCCGACGCGCTCCGCCGCAGCGATGATGTCGGCCATGTGCTGCGCGGTAAAGCGAGCTCCGTCCGCCTCGAAACGGCACGACCAATGATCGCTCCAAAACGTATCGGGATTGCCGTTCGGCCAGACCTTGGTGCCGCGGTTACTGATCACCGTCAGCTTCGTGCCGGGGATATTGAGTTTCGACATGCGCTCGCCGATCTCGTCGGGGTTTCCGTCGCGCTGGTCGATGAACACGTCGACGCCGACGCGTTCCTTGACCGGCGGCGTGCCGGCTGGGCGAATCGAAAGATCCATCTGCAGTTCGGCCGCATATTCGACCGGTTTGAGATGCGCGGGCTTCTGCCCCAATCGGGCGATAACGGCATCGCCGAATTCCTTGGTGCCGACGCGCTCGCGTGAGATGCCGTCCGTGTAGATGTCGTAGGTGTGGATGCCGTCTTCGATCGTTTTTAGCCAAGCGTTGTGAACGCTCTCGGCGATGTCGCCCTGACCGATGTGCACCAGCATCAGGATAGCGCCATGTAAGAGTCCCGACGGGTTGGCCAAATTCTGCCCGGCTCGACGCGGCGCGGACCCATGAATCGCCTCGAACATCGAGCAGTGGTCGCCGATATTCGCCGAGCCGGCCAGGCCCACCGAGCCCGTGATCTGCGCGGCGACGTCCGAAAGGACGTCTCCGTAGAGATTCGGCATCACGATCACATCGAAAACTTCCGGCGTATCCGCGAGTTTTGCCGCGCCGATATCGACGATCCAGTGCTCGTGCTCGATCTCCGGATACTGCAGCGCAATCTCTTCAAACGTACGGTGGAAGAGCCCGTCGGTAATCTTCATGATGTTGTCTTTGGTAAAGCACGTAACCTTACGGCGTTTGTTTGCGCGTGCGTATTCGAACGCATAACGAATGATGCGTTTGCTGCCCGGGCGCGAAATGAGCTTCAAACATTGCGCGACTTGGTTGGTTTGCCGATGCTCGATCCCGCCGTACACGTCTTCCTCGTTCTCACGCACGATCACGATGTCCATGTTCGGATGTTTGGTCGCCACGTACGGATGCAGCGACGAACACGGGCGGACGTTCGCATACATGCCCAGCGTTTTGCGCACGGTAACGTTGAGGCTCTTGAAGCCGCCGCCTTGCGGCGTGGTAATCGGCGCCTTGAGAAACACTTTGGTTCGGCGGAGCGATTCCCACGAACTCGGCTCGATCCCGTTGCTTAAACCTCGGTTGTACACCGATTCGCCGATCTCGATGGTCTCGACGTCGAGTCGCGCTCCGGCGGCAGTAATGATACGCAGCGTTGCGTCCATGATCTCGGGGCCGATGCCGTCGCCGTGGGCTACGGTAATCGGCACCTTTTTCGCGCTTGCGGTGGTCGTCAAACAATCTCTCCTCTGCATGACTCGCCCGAATGTGGCCTATGGAGGTTAGGCGAAAATCGCGTCTCCCCCGCCGCTATAGCCGCCATTCCGCGGCATTCCAGCTTTCGCTGATGCCGTTCGGCGAGAAATGTCGTAGGCCGGCAATGTGGGCGTAGCGCAGCGGCTGATAGTAGAGAAAGACCGCGGGTACGTCGCGCAGGAGCAAACGCTCGATTTTGGCGTATGCGGCCTTCCGCTTCGATCTCGTAAACGTGGAAAGAGCCATCGCTTGATCGCGATCCATCTCCGGGGAACAGTAACGCGCCACGTTATTTCCCGCCGGGGGGATCTGAGCGCAGAGCCAGTCGGAGGAATTATCGGGGTCGGACCCGCTGACCCACGAATACAGCGTCATATCGAACTTTCCGCCGTTGAGGATGCCGCCGTCCTGCGCCGCCGCATAGAGAATCTGGTAGTCGTAACTCTTGAGCTGCACGTCGATGCCTACCGCGCGTAACATCTGCTGTATCTGTACCACCACGTTTTGAGCGAGTTGGCTTCCTTGACCGTAGGCAAGTTGAAGGGCGAGCTTGCGTCCGTCTTTCGCGCGCAGACCGTTTGCGCCGACGCGCCATCCGGCTCGATCGAGTAAGGCTCGTGCGGCCGCAACGTCGTAGGGAATCGGTTTGAGCGATGGATCGTATGCCCACGAAAACGGGCTGAGATCGGCGAGCGCGATCGTACCCGTGCCGTAGGTGTCATCGCGAACGATCGCGGCGCGGTCGGTCGCCATCGCTATGGCGCGCCGCACGAGGACGTCGTCGAGCGGAGGGCGTCGCACGTTGAAGTAGATCGCCGTGTAGTTGGGTGAGTTCGCGAGCTGCCGCACCACGCCGGACGCGTCGTGCAGGTCGTTGTACGTGGTTCCGCTGAGCTCCCAGGCCAGGCCAACCTCGTGCGTGCGTAGCTCGGCCTGGGTGGTATTGCCGTCGGTGATGATCCGCAGGGTGAGGTGTTTGATCGCCGGCACGCCTCGGAAGTACGACGGGTTCGCGTCCAGCAAGATTTTATCGCCGCGTAACCAGCGCACGAAGCGATACGGGCCGCTGGTGACGGGAGCCGCGTTGAACGGCACGTTATTGAGATTCGTATCCGTGCTCAAGACGTGTGCCGGAAGGATGCGATAGGGCGTGTCGCTCTCGGCGAAAATTGTATCGACGGCCGGCGGAAAGAGGCGCTTCATGTGCATCACGACCGTCTCGGGGTCGGGAGTGTCGATGGACGCAATCGCGTCGTACCCGTTGCGCGTCAGGACGTTGTTGCGCGGGTTCATGATCGCTTGCCACGTGAACTTCACGTCGGCGCTAGTGACGGGCGCTCCGTCGGACCATGTCGCACCCTTGCGCAGGTGATAGGTGATCGTCAGGCCGTTCTTGCTGATCCCGCCGTTGCGAAGGGTTGGAACGACCGTAGCCAGATCGGGAACGTCGTGCCCCTGCGAATCGAGCGTGACGAGTTCGTCGAACATCAACCCATCGACCCCGCTTTCGACGGCATTTTGCTCGAGGATCGGATTGAGTTGCGTGGGATTGATCGGGAGCGCGATGGTTAACCGATCGTTCGCCACGGCACCCTGCGAACCGCTCTTGCTGCATCCCGCAACCGAAAGCACGCACAGCGTAGCTGCGAGAAATACCAGGCAGGCTCTTATCACGCGGATACTCCTATCGGGATGGCAACACGCAGCGAAAGGTCGCATACATGTATGGATAATCGTCGTAAAACCAGTTGCGCAACGAGCGGCGAATCAACCGGCGCGAAGTTACGGGGGAAGCCCCCTTCAAGACGAAGTGGCGCCCGTCGAAGAAATCCGTCGAGTATTCGGGATACGACGCCATCGGTTCAAAGCCCGAAAAGGGGGCGAACGGCGTGGACGTCCACTCCCAACCGTTGCCGACCAGGTCCTGAATGCCCCATGCGCTCGCGCCCGCCGGGTGCGCGTCGACGGGTTCGGGATCGTAGCGCTGGAAATCGAAGTTTCCATGTGCCGGTTCCGGCAACGCATCGCCCCACGGGAACGGACGCTCGCTCCCGTCGGGGGCGCCAAAGGCGGCGCGATGAAATTCGGCTTCCGTCGGGAGGCGCAGGCCGCGCCAGCGGGCGTATGCGGTTGCCTGCCGATGCGTGACGTACACCGGCCAGGACCGCGGCAGCGGCAATTCCTCGAACGCGGCGCGCAGATACCACCGATCGTTCCGCTTACTCCAAAACGGCGGCACCGGGCCGCCGCTCGCGACGAACGCCAGCCAATCCCCATTCGTCACCGGATACTGTTGCATGCTAAAGGCCGGAACCCCGACGCGCACCCGTCCGAATTCGTTATCCCACCCGAACGGCACGCCGCGCGGGTCGGCGCCCAACGTTGCATCGCCCGCAGCGATCGGCACGAGGGCGTTGCCCGGCGGAAGCGCGTCGGTATGCTGCTGTGCAACGAACGCTTTGCGCGGGTATTCCAGTTGGTGCACGATATAGAGGAGCGTTTCGTGATGCATCGGTTCGTGCTCGAGCGCCGTGTAAAGCGCCTGCGCGCGAGCCAAGCGCGGCACGCTCGGGTCGTCGAACTGTGCGCCCGCGATGGCCGCTTCAACGCGCGCGTCGCAGGCATGCGCAAACGTCCGCAGCGTTTCCGGATCCGGCCAGTCGGCGCGCGTTTGCCGGCGGGCCTCCTCGAGCGAGCCTGGATCGATGCCGCGCTCGAACAATCGCTCGAGGGCCGTATCCAGCGCCGGCTCGCCTAAGCCGCGCTCGCAGAGAACGAGAAAGCTGAACGCCGGCAGATGGCCCTCGTAGAACGCGAACGGATGGCGCAACGGAATGGGGCGTTCAAAATACGCTTCGGGATCGACCAGGCTGAAGATCTCTGCGGACCGCCCGCGGTTCTCCGCATACCAAGCCAGCAGCGAGTCCCGGTCGGTGGCAGGAGGCGTTAGGACGCTCATGGATGCGTTCTACCCTTGCGAGCGTTCCGTTGCGCGCCGCCGCATGAATTCCTCAAAACGGCTGGCAGGCATCGCCGGTGCCAAAACGTGTCCCTGAATCATGTCGCACCCGTGACGCTTGAGGAACTCCCGCTGTTCGTTCGTCTCCACGCCTTCCGCGACGACCTCGAGGCCGAGGCTCTGAGCCATGCCGATGACCGTCTTAACGATCGTTTCATCGCTGCTCTCGCTTCCGATCCCCGATACGAAGGACCGATCGATTTTCAGCACGTCGAGCGCGAAGCGGCGCAAATACGCAAGCGACGAATAGCCGGTGCCGAAATCATCAACGGCCGTCCGAATGCCGCAGGATTTCAGATCGCGTACGATCGCCACGGTTTGAGCCGCATCGCTCATGGCGACGCTTTCGGTAATCTCCATCTCTACCAGATGCGGGTCGAGATCGGCCTGCGCGATGGCGGCCATCAAGGCTTTGCGCAGGTCTCGCTGGTGAAATTGCCGGCCGGAGAGATTGACCGCCAGCCGCAAGGTGCCGAGTTCAGCCTGCCACGCTTTGACTTGGCGTGCGGCCGTCGCCAGCACCCAATCGCCGAGCGGCACGATGAGACCGGAGATTTCGGCGCTCGGAATGAAGTGCGACGGCTCGATCAGCCCGCTCTTCGGGTGGTTCCAGCGGACTAAGGCCTCCACGCTCACGACCTCGCCGGTGCGCAAGCTCAATTGCGGCTGATAGTACACCTCGAATTCCTTGTATTCCAGCGCGCGGCGCAGCAATTTTTCCTGCGAAAGGCGCATGTGAATCGGCGATTCGAGCGTCGGATTGTAAAAATAGTATCCGTTGCGGCCGCGGTCTTTGGCGCGATACATCGCGATGTCGGCGTTCTTGATCAGGGTTTGATCGTCGCGTCCGTCCTCCGGGTACATCGCGATGCCGATGCTCGTGGAGATGAATTGTTCGTACTCGTCCAATGCGAACGGTTCGCTCATCGCTGCCAGAACGCCGTCGGCGATATCGCGCACCTGATCCGCGTCGGAGAATTCAGTGAGTAACACCACGTACTCGTCGCCGCCCATCCGCGCGATCGTTCCACGCTCGCCGATTTGCGTGATGAGTCGAGCCGAAGCTAATTGCAGCAATCGGTCACCACGCGCGTGCCCGAGGGTATCGTTGACGTCCTTGAAATGGTCGAGATCCAGGAAGAGGATCGCAACGCGCGTCAGCCGCGATTGAGCCACCTCGATCGCGTCACGGAGCCGCTCCGTGAGATACGCGCGATTCGGCAATCCGGTCAGGGTGTCGTAGTAGGCCATCGCGCGCAGGCGCGCCCGCTGCCGGCTGCGTTCTATAGCGCCGGCGATGAGCGTCGATATCAAGCCCAAGAGATCGGCATCGGTGTCGGAGAAATCGGTCGCGCTGGGAGGACTCGATGCGAAAACCAGCGCGCCGTAACGGTCGCCGCCGATATCGAAGCGCAGCGCGATGCCGTTGTGAAAGCTTACCGGGATTCCCGGTGCCCCGCGCGCCATCACGTGCTCCGCCATCTCCAAGAGCGTCGCATCCTCGACCTGTCCGAAGCGCGGATGGCGGTAGATCGCATCGATACGCGTCTCTCCGCTCGTCACCTCAACGACCGCACCCACGCCGACGTCGAAGGCCCGACAACCCATCTCGAGCGATGCACGCATGCGGACATCCGGATAGTCGCCGCTGGCGGCGATGAAGTAGAGGTTGCGAATGCGTTGCCGTTGCATCTCCGCACGCCGTTCGGCGTCGCGACGCTCGGTGATGTCCTGGATCACCGCGTAGGCGCCGACGATCGAGCCCCTGGCGTACTGAGGAATCAACGTCGCTTCGAGCTCGAGCGGCGTGCCGTCGATGCGGAACGATTCGAGCGTGAGCGAGACGGTCTCGCCCGTCAAGGCGCGGTCGACAGCTTCATCACATCGTTCGTGCTCTTGCGGTGTGATGAACACTTTAAAACTCTGGCCGATCACCGCTTCTTGCGGGAATCCCCCCAGACGCAGCGCAGCCGCATTAACATCGACGATGGTCTGCTCGAGTCCGATCGCTACGACGGCGTCCGGATTATGCTCGAACAGCGAACGAAGCCGCGCTTCGCTATCGGCTAATTCGCCTTCTTTCTCTGCGATCAGCAGTTGCGCGGCACGCTGTTCGGTCTCGTCTCGCAGAATTGAATACACCGACGTAACCACGCCGCCTCGATAGATCGGCACCGTAGTGACGGTCATATGCAACTCGCGCCCGCCCAGCGAACACACCTTGGCGTGATAGTACAGCGTCTCACCGCGTAACGCGCGCTGCAGCAATGCTTCGTGTCGAGCCGTCTCGCTCTCGTCCAAGAACGCGCTGTAATGGAGACCTATGAGCTGTTCGCGCGGCGCGTCGCCGAGTTTCGCTACCGCTTTGTTGATGTCGATGACGCGCCCGTCGCGGCCGAAAATGATGATAAGATCGGGGTTATAGTCGAAGAGCGAGCGAAATTGCTCCTCGCTGTGCTCGTGCGCCGTCATCGTCGTGCTACACCGGCTCTGCGTTAGTGCGCAAGATATTCGTAAAGGCCGTGCACGCCGCCCTCGCGGCCGAATCCCGATTCACGATAGCCCCCAAAAGGCGAGCTTGGATCGAAGGCGTTATACGTGTTACACCAGATCACGCCCGCTCGCAAGCGATTTGCCACCCACATACTCTTGCTGCCTTTCTCGGTCCATACGCCGGCCGAGAGCCCGTATTCCGTGTTATTCGCCTTTTCGACCGCTTCGTCCGGGGTCCTGAAGGTCATAATGCTCAGAACCGGCCCAAAAATCTCTTCGCGCGCGATGCGATGTGCCGGAGAGACCCCCGTAAAAAACGAGGGCGGGAAGAAGAACCCCCGCTCCGGGATTTCGCACGATGCTTGCACCAGCGTAGCGCCTTGCTCGACGCCGCTGCGCACGAGTGCGTGAATCCGCTCGAGTTGAACGCGCGAGTTGATCGCACCGATGTCGGTGTTCTTGTCGAGCGGATCGCCGAGCCGCAGGGTCGCAATGCGTTCGGTGAGTCGCCGAACCACAAGGTCGTGGACCGGCTCCTCCACCAATAGGCGCGAACCCGCGCAACAGACATGGCCTTGATTGAAATAGATGCCCTTGACGACGCCTTCGATCGCTTGATCGATCGGCGCATCGGCGAAGACGATGTGCGCGGCCTTACCGCCGAGTTCCAGCGTGAGACGCTTCGAAGTCCCTGCCACGGCGGCCGCGATATGTTTTCCGACCTCGGTCGAGCCGGTGAACGCGAGTTTATCGATATCGGGGTGATCGACGAGCGCGGCGCCGGTGGCTCCGTCGCCCGTGATGACGTTCACGACCCCGGGCGGAAGATCTGCTTCGAGTACGATCTGGGCGAGCGCGAGCGCGGTGAGCGGCGTTGTCTCGGCGGGCTTGAGCACGACGGTATTCCCGCACGCGAGCGCCGGCGCGATCTTCCAGGCCGCCATGAGCAGCGGAAAATTCCAGGGAACGATCTGGCCGCAAACGCCGAGCGCCTGCGGTTCGCTCCCGGCGCGCATAGCCCACGGCAATTTATCCGCCCAGCCGGCGTAGTAGAAGAAGTGCGCCGCCGCCGCGGGGATATCGAAATCACGCGATTCTTTGATCGGCTTTCCGCCGTCCATCGTTTCGAGGACCGCGAGTTCGCGGCCGCGCTCGGTGATCGCGCGCGCGATCCGGTAGAGATATTTGGCGCGCTCGTTCGGGCGCATCTTGCGCCAATACTTATCGTAGGCTTTGCGCGCTGCACGCACGGCCAGATCGACGTCCCTCGCATCGGCGTGAGCGACGCGGGCGAGGAGCGACTCGTTGGCGGGATCGATCGTCTCGTCGTAGAGGCCGGACTGCGGAGCAACCCACCGGCCGCCAACGAACAGTCCGTACCGCTCCCGAAGGACCGGACGGACGCTCTCGGGCGCGGGGGCATATTCGAATATTGCCATCTGTTCTCTAATCTTTCGGAATATAATCGATCGCGGCGTAGCGCCCGGTCTGCGCCTTTTCGAGTTGCATGAGCAAATCGTCGAGCAGGGCACTGGCTCCGATGCGGAATCGATCGGGCGAGAGCCACGCCTCACCGAGCGTCTCGTTAACCAGCACGAGATAGGCCAGGGCGGCTTTCGTGGTTCGCACGCCGCCCGCAATCTTCAGGCCGCGACGTTCGCCCGTACGTTCTGCAAAGTCGCGGATCGCGTAACACATCGCCAGAGCCGTCGGCATCGTCGCGCTAACGCCGATCTTGCCGGTCGAGGTTTTGATGAAGTCGGCCCCGGCTTCGAGCGCGAGATCGCTCGCCGAGCGAATGGCATCGTAGCTGCCGAGTTCTCCGGTTTCCAAGATTACTTTAAGGTGTACGTCGCCGCAGAGACGTTTAACCGCAACGATGTCGTCGTAGACGCGGCGCAGGTCTCCGGCGAGAAAGGCGCCCCGATCGATCACCATATCGATCTCGTCGGCTCCCGCCGCGAGCGCCGCTTCCGTATCGGCTAAACGCACGGCCGGCGATGAGAGCCCGCTCGGAAACGCGGTCGCGACCGACGCCACGCGGACTGGACTGCCAACTAATGCGGCCTTCGCCGCTTCAACCAAATTCGGGTAAACGCAGACCGCCGCTACGCTCGGAATGCCGGGCCAGCCGGGTCGCGGGGCTACGGCCTTGGCGCACAACGACCGGACGCGACCTACGGAATCCTTGCCTTCCAGCGTCGTTAAGTCCACGCACGAAATGGCGAGCTCGATACCTTCGCGTTTGGCCTGGGCTTTGATCGAGCGCTTCGCGAAGTCGGCGGCGCGTGACTCGAGCGCCACCGCATCGACGGCGACGCGCGGTGCGATCATAGGGTTCCGCGCTTTTCTTGCTCCTTTTCGATCGATACGAACAGCGCTTTGAAATTACCCTTTCCGAATGAGAGGCTGCCCTTACGCTGGATGATTTCGAAGAAGACCGTCGGACGATCTTGCAGCGGTTTGGTGAAAATTTGCAGCATGTATCCCTGGTCGTCGCGATCGACGAGGATACGGCGCTTGCGTAGCGTGTCGACGGCTTCGTCGATCGTTCCCACCCGTTCTTCTAACATATCGTAATAGGAATCGGGCGTATCGAGGAACTCCATGCCGTTGTAGGCGAGCGCATCGATGGTTGCCGCGATATCGTCGGTGCGGATGGCGATATGCTGCACGCCGGAGCCTCGATAGAAATCGAGATACTCCTCGATCTGCGACTTTTTCTTGCCCCGCGCGGGCTCGTTGATCGGAAACTTCACGCGGTGGCGCGGATCGGTCATCACTTTCGACTTGAGCGCGGTATATTCGGTCGAGATATCGCCGTCGTCGAACGATACCAATTGCGAGAAGCCGAATACGGCGGCGTAAAAGTCGCCCCACCGGTCCATCTCGCCCCAACCGACGTTGCCCACGCAATGGTCGATGAATTGAAGCCCCGGCTTGTGACTGCCGGGAATCGTGCGCCGGTCTTCGGCGTACCCTGGCGCGAAAATCCCACGATAGCCGTCGCGTTGAACGAACGTGTGAACCGTATCGCCGTACGTGGCGATCGTCGCTTTGATCAATCGACCGTCTTCGTCTTCTACGACGGTGGGCTCGAGCAGTGAGACCGCGCCTCCGCGAACGGCCATTTCCCAAGCGGCGCGCACGTCCTCAACCGCGATTGCGATATCCTTGACGCCGTCGCCGTGGGTTGCGACGTGCTGGGCGATCGCATCGTCCGGGAGCAGGCTAGCCGTGAGAACGAAACGCAGCTTGTTCTGCACCAGCACGTAGCTCACTCGGTCTTTGACACCGGTTTCCGGCCCGGCGTACGCCACCCGGTCGAACCCGAAGGCCGACATGTAGTAATGGGCGGCTTGTTTGGCGTTGCCGACGTAGAATTCGATATAATCCCAATCGATCGTTGCCAGGGGATTACTGCGGGCTTCGGTCATCGTGCTCATAACCGGAGCTTGGCGAAGCGTCGGGGGCTGCCCTGTCGAATGAGGCCGACATGAGCACCACAACCAAAGCCGGCACGGCCTCGCAGGCAGCCTTCCGCGCGTTGATCGATTACGCCGGTGTATTTCCGCCCGCAATGCTGGCCATGGAACCGGCCGTGGATGAATATCTTATGGCTCGCGACGGGCCGCACGCCTGGATGCTCGGACGATTTATCGCTCCCGCCTCTCGCCTCGACGAGTTGGTTACCGTACTGCGCCGTAAGGATCCGGCGGAGCCGATCGCCGTCAGTGCGATCGTCGATTCTGCGAGCGATCCTCGGCGCTGGTTCGGCACGGCGCAGGAGCGCTTGGCAGCGGTAGCCCTTATTCGGTCGACCGTCCCGCAACTCACGATCGAGGCGCTCGAGACCAGGCTTCCCGGGCTAACGACGAAGCGCGATAGTTACGATGCTTCGATCGGCCAGTTCGCAGCGATGGCCGGCCAAGCGGGCCTGCGCGACGTGCCGATCTACGTCGAGCTTCCTTACGACGCGCGGTGGCACGAGGCGTTGCCGACGGCGATGGGCGCATTAGCGCGCGCGCGGCTGGGAGCGAAGCTCCGTTGCGGCGGCGCCGAGCCGCAGAGCATCCCCAGCATCGCCGACGTGGCGGCCTTCGTGGCAACGGCGACGAGCGAGGACGTCCCCTATAAGGCGACCGCGGGACTCCATCACCCGATACGCCATCTGCGCGTGGAGGACGGGGCGGTTATGCACGGCTTCTTGAACCTGCTCGCAGTTGCGGCGTTTGCCCCGGATCTGGACCGCTCGATGCTCGAGCAAGTGCTGGCGGAAGAAGCCCGTGAAGCGTTCGGATTCGACGAAGGCGGCTTCACGTGGCGCGATCTTCACGTGGATGTCGAGGCGATCGCGCGTGCACGCACGCGCTTCGTCGGCTACGGGAGTTGCAGTTTTAGCGAACCGATCGGCGACCTGATCGGATTGAAACTGCTTCGGAGCAATGCATAAGGATGCAATCGTGGCGTGACATCGGCGAGCGGAGTGATTTTCCGCTCGAGAACCTGCCGTATGGCGCATTCCGCACGCATGGCGGGGCCATTCATCTCGGGGTTGCTATCGGTGAGGAAGTCCTTGATTTGGCTGCGGTGGCGGAGGCGGGCCTGATCGACGACATTTGCGAACGCGAGCTATTGGAGGCCGGTAGCCTCAACCCGTTTCTTGCGGCGGGCCGGGAGTGCTGGACCTCCGTACGCGAGCGCCTGATCGCGCTACTGCAACGCGACGGCGACGCGCGTCTACGTACCGCGAACGCCGACCGATTCTTCGCCCGACAACGCGATATCGAAATGGTACCGCCGGCCGAGATCGGCGATTACGTCGATTTCTATTCGTCGATCGAGCATGCTACGAACCTGGGCCGCATGTTTCGCCCGGGCGGAGACGCGCTGATGCCGAATTGGCGCCATTTGCCGATCGGATACCACGGACGTGCGAGCACCATCGTCATCGACGGTACCCCGATCGTGCGGCCGAGCGGCCAACGCAAACCGCCTCAAGTGCCGCTCCCCGCGTTCGGGCCGAGTACGCGCTTGGACATCGAACTCGAAGTTGGCTTTATCACGGGCCCCGGTAACGCAATGGGCGAGCCCATCGACATCGCCGATGCGCGCGAACACATCTTCGGGCTCGTGCTCGTCAACGACTGGAGCGCGCGCGATATCCAAGCGTGGGAGTACCAGCCGCTTGGGCCCTTCCTTGGAAAATCGTTCGCTACGACGATCTCGCCGTGGATCGTAACGCTCGACGCGCTGGAGCCGTTTCGCACGGCGGGGCCGCTTCAAGTGCCGCAGCCGCTCGAGTATCTGCGGACACGCGAGGAATGGGCGTACGACATCGCACTGGCGGTCGACGTGCAGTCGCAGACGATGCGCGAGCGCGGCATCGCCCCGCAGACGATCTCGCGCACGACGTTCGCGGCGATGTACTGGAATATGGCGCAGCAACTCGCGCACGCAACGAGCAACGGGACGGCGATTCGCCCCGGCGATCTCTACGCGTCCGGCACGATCAGCGGCCCCACTCCCGATAGCCTGGGCAGCCTTATCGAACTAACGTTGAACGGAGAACGCCCGATCGAACTCGCAAGCGGCGAGCGGCGCGCCTTTCTGGAAGATGGCGACGAGGTCACGCTACGCGGTTGGTGCGAGCGCGACGCCGCCGCCCGCATCGGCTTCGGAGCGGCTCGCGGGATGGTTCTGCCGGCGCGCTAGGCGGGGCTGGGGGTTTCGATCCAGGACCGAAAGTATTGCGTGTCTTCGATCTCGGTCGCCGCATAAGCGAGGTTGAGCGGCGCGAACGTATCGACCATGACGGCGATCTCGTCGGTTGACGTTTTCCCGAGCGAACTCTCCACCGCGCCGGGCTGCGGCCCGTGCGGCGCCCCGGCCGCGTGCAGCGTGATCGACCCTTCTTCGACGCCGCGACGGCTCATGAAATTTCCGCTGACGTAATACAACACTTCATCGCAATCGACGCTGGAGTGGTTGTACGGCACCGGAATGGCCAGCGGGTGGTAATCGAACATCCGCGGTACGAACGCGCAGAACGCGACACCGGGCGCTTCGAAGGTCGCGTGAGCCGGCGGCGGCTGGTGCAACTTGCCCGTGATCGGCATAAACTCTTCGAGATTGAAGGCGTACGGGTAACAGTAACCGTCCCAGCCGACCACGTCGCACGGGTGATTCTGCACGACGTAGGTGGCGTGTCGCCCGGCATTGGTGACGCGAATTTCGTACTCGCCCTGCTCGGCCAGCGGCGCCCTTAGTACCGGCACCCGAAAATCGCGCTCGTAGTATGGCGCGTGTTCTTCCAACTGTCCAAACTCGTTGCGATACTTGCGTGGAATTTTCACCATGCCGACCGACTCGTGGACGAGCATGCGCGTCGGCGACGACGGCAGCACGCGATAGACCGTGCCGGTTGGAACGATCACGTAGTCGTTCGCCCGGTAAGCAAGATCGCCGAACTGCGTCTCCAGCACTCCGGAACCACGATGGATGAATAGGAGCTCGTCGCCGCCGGTGTTTCGGTAAAAGTATTCCATCGGAACGTCGGCTTGGGCCACCGAAATCGTAATGTCCGCATTGCCGAGAACCGGCGTGCGCGTCGCGATCGCATCGCCGCCGTCGAGTTGCAGATGGTGCGTTTTAAAGTGACGATTTTTGAGCGGATCGTTAGGAGCGAAGACACGTGTCGGCCGTTCCCACGGGCGCACGTCGAGCGTCGCGGTCGGCGGGCGAAGGTGGTAGAGCAGCGAGTAGACGCTCTCGAAGCCCTTGGTCGAAAAAAGCTCCTCGGCGTAGAGTCCGCCGTCGGGGCGACGGAACTGAATGTGGCGTTTGTGCGGCAAGGAACCGGCGCGGACGTACGAGGGCATGGCGCGTCTCTCTCCTTTTAGGGTTGCGCGGCGCGTTCGGTGGCGGCGAATCCGTTCGTCCGGTGCGAGCCGTCGCAGAACGGTTTGGTTTGCGACCCGCCGCACCGGCAGAGCGCGATGTTCTCGCCCGGGGTCGCGTACGGCGTCCCGTCGACATCGGTCAGCACGACCGGGCCTTTGATGAGGTATGGCCCGCTCTCGCGGACCTTGATCGTTACGGATTCCATAGCGTGCGAAGAGTTCGCTTATCGGCCTCCGGTTCCCACAAGCCCAAACTCGGCGTAGAACGCATCGGGATTCATCGGACGCCCCAGGAAATCGCGCACTTCGACATCGGGTTCGAGCGTGCGAGCGGGTGCCAAAATGTCGTCGCGATAGCGCGTTCCGACCGCAGGGTTCTCCAAGCCGCCCCTCTGGAATGCCGTAAAGAGGTCGGCGGCATAGACTTTCGACCATAAGTAGCCGTAGTATCCGGCGTCGTAGCCTCCCATCAAGTGTCCGAACGAGGCTTGCGGATGGGTCCCCGGATACATCGCCATCGGCGTGAGACGTTGCGAAAGCGCGTTCCAGACCGCCGTCGTATCGACGTGCGGGCCGTTGGAGTGGTACGCCATGTCAACCATCGCATAGAGTATTTGCCGGGTCGTATCGAACGCGTAGTCGACGTAGCGAGCGCGGACCATTTTCTGAATCAGTTCGTCTGGAAGCGGCGCCCCGGTCTTCCAATTCGAGCTGATCTCTCGCAGGATCGACGGCTGCCACACGAAGTTTTCGAGCATCTGCGAAGGCGCCTCGACAAAGTCTTGCCGGAAGCCCGCGCTCAGCGTTTCGTACGGAGCCGTTGCCAACAGCGCCGCCATATCGTGGCCGAACTCGTGGAAAAACGTGACGACGTCGCCGTGGCTCAGTAGCGCCGGGCGGCCCGGCGCGGGCTGAGGCCAATTGCCGACGATCGCGGCCACCGGCGGGCGCATCGTACCGTCGATTTTACGAGCGGGCAAGAGCGGGAAATTCGCAAAATGTGAAAACTTGCCCGGACGGGGAAAGAGATCGAAGTACGTGTATCCGATCAGGGCTCCGCTACGCGTGTCGTTCACGCGATACGCCAAAACGCCGGGCGCCCACGCTTGCACCGGTTCGATGCGCGAAAACGTCACGCCCAAAAGGACGTGATAGACGTTCAAGACCGCGTCGATCGTATGCTGGACGGGGAAATATTGGCGCACGAGTTGCGTGTCGACGGCGTAACGTTGCTTTTCGAGTAAGTATTGCTCGCGCGAAACGTCCCACGGTTCCAATACCGCCTCCGGTTTGTGCGTCTGCTCGGCTTTGAGATCGCGCAGTACGCCAAGCTCTTCGCGAGCCTTGGGAAGAATTGCGGTATCGAGATTTTGTAGAAATTTCGTCACGCGAGCGGGCGATTGCGCCATCTTGTCGGAGAGCTGGTAGTCGGCCCACGTTTCGTAACTCAATAGATGAGCCAGGCGGTCCCTAACGGCGATCGCCTGTTGCAGCAATGCCGTGTTGGCCTCGGCTTCGCGATTTTCGTACGCGAGGTAGTAGGCTTTGCGCGCCGATTCGTCCGGCGCGAGTTGTAAGAACGATACCGTGCTCTCGTTGACGGGGACGACGTATCCGTCCGCGTCGCGCTTGTATCCCGCCAGGACGTCACTCGGTAAGCCGGCCGCTTGCGCGCGTGAGATGCGGATCGTCGTATCGTCCTGCGCCAGATGCTCTTCGAAGCGGTTCTGCAGATCGGTGAGTTGCTGTTCCAAGCGCACGAATTCGCTGCGATTGGCGGCGGGGAGCGCGCCGCCGGAACGCCGCAGGCTTACCAGCCAGAGTTCCGTGAGCTTACGATCGTAGACTGTCTTGGCCGTGCCGCTGCGTTGGGCCAGAGCGACGGCCCGATAGAGTGCCGGTTCCGCGGTGAGCTGGGCGAACACGTCGCTGGCCTTGGTCGCGCACGCCAGCGATGCATCGCGGACCGCTTTCTCCGGAGAGACTTCAAATAAGAATTGCTGCGCGACCAGCGCGTCGTTCGCATCCGACGACGCATTCTCTAACGGCAGCACCGTATTCGCGAAGGTACGCTTTCCGCGAAACTGCGTCACCGCACCCACCTTCGCGGCGGCGGTGGCGAGTTGTGCATCGCAACTCGCGGTGATCTGCGCGGGCGAGAGATTCCATTCGACCGGAGGGCCGGCGGCTGCCCGTGCAACGGACGGCACAAGCAGCAGTAAGACGGCGCAGGCGGCAGCGAGACGGAGCAGCACGGCAGGGCCTCCCTAGGTTAGAGCGAGTCCGGAGGAGTGGTTCCGCGGGTCTTCGGCCACAACCCCGCGCTATCCGGCAGTAGGCGGTTTGGCCCGTGTGGTATCATGCCTGAGCCATGACGGGAGCTCGGCTTCACGCGGCGTAAACTCGTGAACCCCGCCAGGACCGGAAGGTAGCAACGGTAAGCGAGCCCTTACGGGTGCCGTGAACCACCTGGCTCTCGTTGTGGTCGAGTCTTTTTAGTATGACGATATCTGAAACTTACGCGGCCCTAGCCGCCTTTGCCGCCGCCCTGGCCGGCATCCTGGTCTACCACCTCGTTGCCGTGCGCCCGCAGATGGCTCGGATGCGCGCCCTTTTGGAGACCCACGACGGCCTGATCGGTGCCGGCCACGGTGCCGCCGACCGGCTGGGCGAGATTGAAGCGCGCTCGCTTGCTTTGGCGGGTGATCTTGAAAGGGTGAGGGGGCGAGTAAGCGAACTCGAAGGCCTGGCTAAAACCGACCTCGCGCTCGTCGGGTTCGTCCGTTACGACGCCTTCGACGATACGGGCTCGGAACTCTCATACGCGTTGGCCTTGCTCAACCGAGTGGGCGACGGCGTGGTCGTCAATAGTATCTATTCACGCACGGATACTCGGACCTACGGAAAACTCGTGCACGCTTACAAGCCCGCCGTCAGTGCTTCGAATGAGGAACTGCTGGCGATAGAACGGGCTCGGACCGCAACGACGTAAGGTATGATCGACGAACGTTATTACATCAAGATCGTCCCGCATAAGGGCGAGAGCGTCCATCGCTTCGAGGTACGCCGGCGCGCGATTATCGCCGCGCTCGCGACAGCGCTCATCGTGCTGGTGGCCACGTTCGGCTTCGCCGCCACGCAGATCTATCGAGCCCACGCCGCCGCCGCGGCGTACGCCCGCGAGACCGCCGCGAATCGGACCGCGCTGGGCCGCATCGACAAGCAGGCCGATGCGTTGCGTTCCGCGCTCCAACGCGTGCAAAAACAGAATCAGGAGATCCGGCGCCTGATCGGCGTTCCCGCCGCGCCCGCATCCGCTCACGGCGTCCGCAAGATGGCCTGGGTCCATGGCCGTTCGCTCGGAGCCGCCGCCCGGCGCCTCTCGACCCTGCGGGTAGCCTCAAGCGCAACCGTGCGAGAGTCGGATCTCAATAAGCGCCTGGCGCTCCGCGTCCTTAACATTCGGCACATCCACAGCTTGCTTCGCGCGCAGATGATTGCGGCGATCCCGTCCATCGATCCGGTCGCGGGAGCGCAAATCGTCGGTTGTTTCTGCTATCGGACGTATCCCGATATCGAATTTCACCCGGGCGTTGATTTGAGCGCCAACTACGGCGAGCCGGTACGCGCGGCCGCTGCGGGAACCGTCGTTTCGGCCGGCTGGGAAGCGGGCGGATACGGCATCAAGGTCGATATCGATCACGGCAACGGGTACCATACCTGGTACGCCCATCTCTCCAGCGTCGACGTCCATCCCGGCCAACACGTATATAAAGGTGAAACGATCGCGGCAGTCGGCTCAACCGGTTTCTCCACCGGCCCGCATCTCCACTATCAGGTCATGCACGACGGGGTCGCAGTTAACCCGACGCCGTTCTTGACCGGTATCCCTTCAAATGTCTTAGCCTCGCTGCCGTAGAACAGCCAACGCCTCGTGAACGCTCTGCTTTGTCAAATCGACCGTCTCGCTAATTTTCTGGTATTGATCTATACCGGAGTCCTGATCGTCTATGCGGTAATCTCGTGGATTCCGGATCTGCGCGGGAAATGGACCGAGTATCTCGCCATGCTGGTCGAGCCGGTACTGCAACCGATCCGTCGTATCATTCCACCCATCGGCGGCCTTGACATCGCCTTTTTGGTCTTGCTGGTGCTGCTGCAAATCGTCATTCGCCCCGCGCTCTCGCAGATCGCCTACAATACCTGTTACCGGCTCTTTTAGCCGTGACCGTAAAGCCTGAGAATCCCCACCGCACGCTGGTTGCGTCGAACATTCGCAACTTCTGCATTATCGCGCACATCGATCACGGCAAGACGACGCTCTCCGACCGGCTGCTGGAGATGACCCGCACCATCGAGATGCGCGATATGGAAGATCAAGCGCTCGACGCCATGGATTTGGAGCGCGAACGCGGGATCACGATTCGCATGCATCCGGTGACGCTGAGCTACAAGGCTCGCGACGGACAAACGTTCGAACTCAACCTCATCGATACGCCCGGTCACGTGGATTTCTCGTACGAGGTCTCGCGCTCGCTGGCCGCATGCGAAGGAGCGTTGCTCATCATCGATGCCGCGCAGGGCATCGAGGCCCAGACGCTCGCGAATTACCATCTGGCGGTCGAACACGACCTCACCATCATTCCGGTCATCAATAAAATCGATCTCCCCGCGGCCGATCCCGAGCGAGTGATGAACGAAGTCGAAGAGCTGCTCGTCATCGAGCGCAGCGAATGCATCCTCGCGAGCGCAAAAAACGGCATCGGCATCGAGGAGATTCTCGAAGCGATCGTTTCGCGCATACCTCCTCCCAAGGGACACGCCGATCATCTCCGCGCGCTCGTCTTCAACGCGCAGTTCGATGCGTACCGCGGCGTCGTTTCGTACGTGCGCGTATCCGACGGCGAGTTGCGTGCCGGAAGCAAATTTATGTCCATGGCACACGAGCGCGTGTACGAGTGCACGGAGGTTGGGGTCTTCGCCCCGCAAATGCGGCCGGTAAAGAAGCTCGGCATGGGCAGCGTGGGCTACGTGATGGCAAACGTCAAGTCGCTCGGGGATATCGATGTCGGCGATACCTTGACCGAAGCGCACAATCCGGCACACGTTCCGCTCGCCGGCTATCGCAAGGCCGTGCCGATGGTGTACTGCGGTCTCTATCCTAACGAGGGTGACGAGTACGGAGACCTGCGCGATGCGCTCGATAAACTCAAGCTTAACGATGCGGCGCTGATCTACGAGCCCGAAACATCGGTCGCGCTGGGGTTTGGATTTCGCTGCGGGTTCCTCGGGCTGCTCCACATGGAGATCGTCCAGGAGCGCCTGGAGCGCAATTATAATCTCGACTTGATTGCGACCTCGCCTTCGGTCGTATTTCGCGTCACGAAAACCGACGGCGAAATCGAGATGATCGACAACCCGGCGAAGTTGCCGCCGATGAATCTCATCGACACGATCGAGGAGCCGTTCGTTAAGGCGACCATCATCACGCCGCCCGATTACGTCGGTACGATCATGGACGCCACCATCGCGCGTCGAGGCACGCTCCAAAACATGGAGTATCTCCATGACGGTCGCGTGATTCTCACGTTCGAGATGCCGCTGATCGAAGTGATCGTGGATTTCTTCGATCAACTCAAGTCGCGCACCAAGGGCTACGCATCGTTGGATTACGAGATCATCGGATACCGCGAGGGCGATTTGGTCAAACTCGAGATTCTGCTCAACGGCGAATCGGTCGATGCGCTCTCGTTTATCGTCGCTCGCGAAAAGGCGCCGAATCGCGGTCGCGCCCTGGCCGAGAAGCTCAAAGAACTGATCCCCCGGCAGATGTTCGAAGTGCCGATTCAAGCCGCGATCGGCGGCAAAGTGGTAGCGCGGGAAACCGTCAGCGCCATTCGCAAGAACGTCCTCGCCAAATGTTACGGAGGCGACATCTCGCGTAAGCGCAAGCTGCTGGAGAAGCAGAAGGTCGGCAAGGAACGCATGAAGCGCGTCGGGCGCGTCGAGTTGCCGCAAGAAGCCTTCATGGCCGTTCTGCGCCTAGAAGATTGAAGACCTACGTAGCGACGTCCAATAACGGCAAACTGCACGAGCTACAGGCGATCTTTGCCGGATCGAAGCTGGAACTCGCGACGTTCCCCGGCTACGTTGCAGTGGCCGAGGGCGACTCCAGCTATACGGAAAACGCCCTGCGTAAGGCGCGTGGCCTGCAACGGCAACTCCGAGAGGCGGGAATCGCCGCCTGGGTGCTTGCAGACGATAGCGGCCTGGAAGTGGCCGCCCTCGGCGGCCGGCCGGGTGTGCTCTCCGCGCGATACGCGGGGGAAGACGCATCGTGGGCCGAGCGCCGCAAGCATTTGCTCGACGAACTTCGCGGGGTACCGGTATCCGCACGAGGCGCTCGCTTCGTTTCGCACGTCGCACTCGTACACGCGGACGGATCCGAGCTAGTTGCGGCGGGCGCCGTCGATGGATCGATCGCAACCGAAGAGTTGGGAGCGGGCGGCTTCGGATACGATCCGGTTTTTTTCTATCCGCCGGCGGGCACGACGTTCGCGCAGATGAGCGAAGAAGCGAAAAATCGCTGTAGCCACCGTCGCTTAGCGGCCGACCATCTGCTCGGGCTCCTGGACGTGCATGTCCGCTAAGGCCGGCATTCTGCGCGCGTCCGAGGACGACATTGCATATTTCGCCTCGCGCCGTTGGGCCGACGACATCGGACGGCGACTCTATCGGCACCTCGGCGAGCATAGCGAACACGGCACGTGGATTTACCGCGACGAAAGCACCCCGGTGGGCATCGCTTTCGCGCACGGAAACGGCGAGAGCCCGTACCTGAGCGAACTCTTCGTCGAAGTCTCATTCCGCGGTACGGGGCTGGGAGGGGCGTTGTGTGCTGCGGCACTAGGCGAAAGCGCCGGCGCGTGCGCGCTTTTGGACCCGATGGATTTTGCAGCCGCGGCATTGGCCGCGCGGCATGGGCTCTCGCTGCTGGAGCCGGTTCTTCGCGTCGCGGGAAGAATCCCCAAAGAGGACGCCCTGGCGGCGTTGGCGTTCGGCGCATATCGCTTTCGCGCCGTGCCGATCGATCCCGTTCGCCATCGCTACGCGATCGGCGCGCTCGATCGCGAAACGCGCGGGTGCGAACGGACGGCAGATCACGAACTCTTCGCATCCATCGCAACCGGACACGCGCTCTTTCTCGACGACGAATGCGTGGGATATGCGTACGTCTGGCCGGACGGGCGCGTCGGTCCGCTTGCGGTTAGCTCCGGCGCCTACGCCACGGCGGTTTTTGCATTTGCGTTGATGACGCTGGCTTCGACATATGGCGCATCGTGGTGCACGGCAGGCGTTCCCGGAAGCAACCTGCGAATCCTCAACGCCGCGCACGCCATCGGGCTTCGCATCGATACGGCCCGGTACGTCGCCGGCCGCAGGGAAAGCATGGACCTGACGCGTTATGTCGGTTACCATCCGCTCTTGTTTTGAAGGAAGAACCCGAACCGGGCAAAATGCTGGGAGGTCCGCAAGCCGCCCTCGAATATCGGGACGTAGCTCAGTTTGGTAGAGCGCTGCGTTTGGGACGCAGAAGTCGCAGGTTCAAATCCTGTCGTCCCGAGATCTCCACTTGCGGTGCCGTGGTATCCTAGGCAAGGTGCCGAAACGTCACTTCGAGCGCCCGTGGTCTAACCGGATAAGGCACGAGTCTTCTAAACTCGAAGATGGGGGTTCAAGTCCCTCCGGGCGCGAATTCTCGGCCCTCGCGGAACGCGAAAAGTATCCCTCACGCGATGGTGATTGTAGCTCAGTTGGTTAGAGCGCCTGACTGTGACTCAGGAGGTCGCCGGTTCGAGACCGGTCAGTCACCCCACTTACACGAGCCCGCCGCACGACTGCGCCGGGCTCGTGCCATTCTACCGGGGAGAGCCTGCGGCGAGCGCGAAGATCGCGTTCGGATGAAGCGCGAGCCGACCTCTCAACCAATATGGCGTGATTCGCTCGGCATCATCGTTACCGTTTTGTCGGCAATGATGCTGGCCTTTGTCTTGCTCCAGGTTTCCCGTCTCGATCGTCAGGCCGGTAGCGATCGAGCCACAATCGCGCGCGAACGTCTCGCGGTAGCGGGCGGCTCCTCGATCGTGGACGCCATGCGGCACGTCATCGCCCTGCAACCGCAACGGGTCTTTGCCGGCCGAACGCGCTCGACCGCGGAATCCTCCTCGCGCGTCGACCGCGAGCTCGCGCGCATCGGCGGCGATATACGCACGGGCCCGCTCTCCGTCCTCGGACTCGGCAGCCAATGGAGCAAGGTGCGTAGAGAATGGTCGAGCGCCCGGCGAGCACCTCCCGGTGTTCCCTCGATCGAGCCGCTGCACCAGGTCACGATTCAGTTGCAGAACGTCCTCTACGCGATGGAAGACGCGTCGAACCTCACCTACGACACGAGTCAGTCGGCGCAAAATTTAGCCGATATCGCCTTTAACGAAAGCCCGCTGGCGTATCAGCAGGCGCGACGTATTCAGTTGCTAGCGACCGTCGCGCGCCGGACCGGCGAGCTACCGCTCAAACAGCGGCTCGTCCTTGCGAACATCACCAGCAATATCGGGGGCTTAGCGGATCTCAGCAGCGACCATGTCGCCAAGATCGTCACGCGGCTTTCGCTCCTCGCTCCGGCCCGGGCGTCGGCTTATCGTCAGTTGCAAACCGATGCGGCCGCGTATGCTGAGACCGGCACGGCGCTGCACGAGTTCCTCCTGACGCGCGTGCTGCTCTCGCCGACGGCGTCGATCCCCGTACGGTCGCTCGACGCGCACGTCGAAGCATCGGCCTCCGCCGCCGTAGCGATCTCGAAGTCGGCATTTCACGCCTTGGATACCGATCTTCAGGTACGCGACAGTATCGAAACGATGCGGAACCGCTATTGGTATCTCGCATTTCTCCTCGGCGCCATCACGATGGTCGGCCTGATGCTTGCGATCGCGCAGTTCGTGATACGGCGCGACCGCACGCTGCTGCGGCAAGCGCAGACGGAGGCGGCGCGTTTAACCGCGGAGCTCGCGCGTAGCGAAGCCGAGGAAGCTCTGCGGCTCTCGGAGGCGCAGTTCAGGGCCGTCTTCGAGGGTGCCGCCGTCGGTATTGCGGTTGTCGACCGCGGAGCATCGCTCATCGACTCGAACGACGTCTTTCAATCGATGTTCGGCGGGGATATCGCGGCCGCGTTGAGCGGTCACGAGGAGGATCTCGCCGACCTGCTAGCCGGCCGTCGCGATACTTTCGAGTTCGAACAGCATCTACGGCCCGCCGTGGGCGACGAAGTGTGGACCGATGTGACGGTTTCCATCGTTACCGCCAACGACGCGCCGGTGATGGCCGTGTGCATGTTTCGCGATAAAACCGCCCTCAAACACAGCGAACGCCGCATGCAACACGACAAGACCCACGATACGCTCACCGGGCTGCCGAACCGGGCTCTCTTCGAGGAGCACCTGCGCCAACGCTTCGACGAAGCCAACGCCCTCTTGGATTCGTTTTTCGCCGTCCTCTTCATCGATATCGAGCACTTCAAAGATGTCAATGAGAGTTTGGGGCACGCCACCGGCGACGTAGTGCTCTCCCAGATCGCCCAGCGCGTGCGTACGTCGATCGACGCTCGGGACGTCGTCGCTCGGCTCGGAAGCGACGAATTCGCCGTACTGATTCAATCGCTCGGCGACATCCTCCACGTCGAATCCGTCGCGCGCCGCATTCTGAATAACCTCTCGAAATCGATCTCCGTCGGAAACCGCACGATCTATTTGGGCGCAAGCATCGGCATCGCTATCGGTTCGGCGAGTTACGAGCGCGCCGAGGATGTCATGCGCGACGCTGAGACGGCGATGCAGCACGCAAAGATCGGCGGTGGAGCGCGCTACGCGGTCTTTGATTCGAAGATGCAAGACCGGTCTCAGAAGCGGCTTGCGCTCACGAGCGATATCCGGCTGGCCCTGGAACGCAACGAGTTCCGCCTGCTCTACCAACCGATCGTCACCCTGGCCGACGGCGCGTTGGTCGGCTGCGAAGCGCTGTTGCGATGGGATCACCCGGTCGAGGGCGTCCTGAACCCGATGGAGTTCATGCCATTGGCGGAGCAGAGCGGGCTCGCTACCCCGATCGGACGCTTCGTTCTCGAGACCGCCGCGGAACAGTTCGGCACGTGGCGACGCAATCGCAACGGCGCGATGAACTTCACCATGCACGTGAACGTCTCGGCCAGCGAATTGCTCGATCCCGACTTCGAACGCATCCTAGTGCAATGCATCGAGCATCACGGGCTCTCGCCTTCGGATCTCATGGTGGAGATTACCGAGAGCGTCGTTCTGGACACCGGCACGCGCGCCAACGTGACGCTGGAGCGCGTGCGCGACCGCGGCTTCAGCATCTGTATCGACGACTTCGGTACCGGCTACTCCTCACTGCGGTATTTGCAGCAATTCAAAGTCGATGCCATCAAAATCGATCGGGGTTTCGTAGCGGGAGCGGACGGAGAGTTGGCCAGCGAGCCGATCGTTCGCACGCTGATGACCTTGGCCGAGGCCTTCGACGTTCGCGTTGTAGCAGAAGGGGTTGAAACCACTCGGCAGCGTGACATCCTGCGAAACGCAGGCTGCCGTTTCGCCCAAGGCTACCTCTTCGCGCGTCCCCTCTCCGCCGCGGATTTGGTCGCCCTCTATCCCGAGGTGCTCGGAAAAGTCGCGCGCCCGGCGTCAGCATAGAAGCCGGGCTTCGAGCAGGACGGAGGTCGCACGATTGCGTAACCACCCTCTGCCTGAAAACCGGCTTGCAAATCGGGGCACGGGTCGCTACACTATGGCAGTTGCCGAGCGCCTTTAGCTCAGTCGGTAGAGCAGCGGACTTTTAATCCGTTGGTCCCGGGTTCGAGTCCCGGAGGGCGCAGAGTCTCGCACCGCTAGCTCAATGGTAGAGCAGTTGACTCTTAATCAATTGGTTGAAGGTTCGAGTCCTTCGCGGTGCACCATATCGAACCCCGAGAGCCGCCGCTTTCGGGGTTTTTGCTTTGCGGAAGAAGGGGGTTGCCGCCGAGCCCAGCAAGCAAACACGGCCTTACACCCGGACGACAGCGTTCTAGGTGCGGGGCCTTTTTGCTATTTCCAGGAGACACCGCACAACATGAAGTTTTCCACCAAGGCTTTGGCGGCGGCGCTGCTTTTGTTAGCCGCGACGATCGCCGCGCCCGCACTCGCTAGCGGTAGGTATGGAGCCATCGCGTCCGAGCGCGGCAATGACGACGTCGTATACCACGCCTATAATTTCTCGAGCAAAGCCGTGGCAACGCGCATGGCGCTCAAAGCCTGCAACGCCCATAGCGACGGCGCCAACGACTGCGCCGTCCGCGTTTGGTTCCATAAAAAGCGCTGCGCGGCGTTCGTCACGACGAGCACGCACACCAATTACGGCTTCGGTAACACTCAGGAAGAAGCCGTCCAAGACGCCAAGAGCGACCTGCCGGGCGGCAAAGTCGTCGACGCGATCTGCAACTCGGAATCCGGCAAGTAACCCTTCGTACAAGGCCACGCCTCAAGGCCCCGGCGCACGACGACGCGCCGGGCCTTTTTTTGCCTGGAAATCCAAGCCGAAACTCAGGCTCACCTCGTTGTGAAACCGCACGCAAGAGCTGGCGTACATCCTGCGAAGTACCATGGAGTCGGGGAGGTGGAATGACCGGTAAACGAAGCGTCTTCTGGTTAGCTGCACTCGCATTCATCGTGCCGGTAGCGGCCGGCGCGCAGGCCCCAAGCCCGTACGATATTTTTGCGCGGGCTCGAGCTTTTTGGAGCGCCCAAATCTATCCTTCCTACCTTGCATACGACGTCGTCGTCCGAGTCGACGAAGGCGCCTCGCCCAAAACCGAGCGCTATGCGTCGGAGTATGACGCCACCGACAATACGGTCTGGGTCGATTCCGTCAGCGATTACGAAATCGCGCATCCGGTCAAGGTCAAGGGTTTCAACTTCGGGATCCTGGGTTTGGTAGCCAGCAAGCCGCTTCCGCCGGTCGACTTTTTGGGCGTCCCGATGCTCGCGCCGACCTTTTCGTTCGGCATGGCACCCTTCGTCCCGGCCGCCGCTGCCGCCGGCCGCGATAGCGCGCAGGTCGTCGCCGCCGTGCGCGCGCAGTTCCACGACCCCAACCCCCGTACGCAATCGGCCTCTGGGCAAACTCTGCCGCCGGGGCTGCACCAGATCGGGTCGGTAACGGCGTTCAAACGCGATTACCGGGTTGCGCTCCTGGGGATCGAAAGCATCGGCGGACGACCGTGCTATCACCTCGCACTCTCGCCCCTGCGCGACGCGAAGAGCTATCGTTTGCGCGAACTCTGGGTCGACGAACGAACCTATGCCACGGCGCAACTTCGTGAGGCGCTGAATTTCGTAAACGGTCCCGGGACGGGCGTGCCTTGGACGGTGCGATTCACGCAGGTCGGCGGCGCGCAGTACATCGCGAGCGAAAGCGCGGATGCGCCGATGTCGTACCGCGGCCTGCTCTATCGGCACGCTAGCGTCGCATTCGAAGACCTTCACCGGCAAACGCTCCCGCCTCCGGCGATGTTGGTGCCACCTACGTCGGATCTCGTTATGAACGAGCCTTCAACGCCGTAAAATAGTCGATCCTCGCGGGAGGAAAAGCATCGGGCGCGTTCTATTTATGGTGGTCGCCACGGGCAAGTGGCGGAACTGGCAGACGCGCTGGATTTAGGTTCCAGTGGGGCAACCCGTCAGAGTTCGAGTCTCTGCTTGCCCACCAATCGCTTGCCAGCGGCTGGTACACCATGTGGCGTCATGCGGAAGTAGCTCAGTGGTAGAGCATCGCCTTGCCAAGGCGAGGGTCGCGAGTTCGAATCTCGTCTTCCGCTCCAATTTTTGTCGAGCAGGGGCGCAGGCGCAAACGCGCTCTGGCGCCCCTCTCGTTGTTTCGATGAGCCCCTACGGGCCACCGGAAATGGGAGATACCCGTGACCTCGTCAACCCTTACGCGCCTCGCCGCAACTCAGGTCGAACTGGAGATTCCGATCACCTCGGAAGAACTCGAGGCCGCCCAAGAGCGCGCATTTCGCAAGCTCGCCAAAAACGTTCGCCTGCCGGGATTTCGCCAAGGCAAGGTACCGCGCAAGGTGTTCGAGCAGACCTACGGTGCGCAGAGCATCGTGAGCCAGGCCATGGACGACGTCGTACCCGAGGTCTATGCCAAAGCCGTGCGCGAACACGACCTCGAGCCGATCGATCGCCCGCGGATGGAGCTGATTTCGGACAACGACGGTAACCCGACCGGCCTCAAAGCGGTCGTGGACGTTCGTCCCTCGATCGATTTGGGCACGTATAAGGGCGTCGAGGTCGAGCAGGCTACGCCGCCGGTCACCGACGAGGACGTCGAACGCAGCCTCCTCACCCTGGCGAAAGATCGCGCCACGCTGGTGCCGGTCGAGCGCCCCGCGAAGCTCGGCGACGTCGTTACCATGGACTACGAGGGCAAAATCGACGGTGTCGCCTTCGAAGGCGGGACCGCCCAGGGGCAAACGACGGAGCTCGATGAGGAGCGCTTTATCCCCGGCTTCGCAACCGGCATCGCCGGTATGAGCGCCGGCGAGACCAAAGACGTCGAAGCAACCTTCCCCGAGCAGTACGGGCAGCCGGACTTGGCGGGGAAGCAAGCAGTATTCACGATCGTCCTTCACGACGTGAAAGAGCTGGAGCTCCCGCCGCTCGACGACGAGTTCGCCAAGTCGATCTCCGAGAATCAGACGCTCGATGCCCTGCGCGACGACGTTCGTAAACGCCTTGAGGCCATCTCCACCTCACGCATGCGGCGGGCGATCGGAAATGCCCTGATGGAAAAACTGCTCGAGACGCAAAGTTTCGAGCTTCCGGAGATTCTGGTCGAACGCGAGATCGATCAGATGATCAACGATGCTTCCGGTTCGGCCGCCCGTTCGGGGGTCACCTTCGAAGAGTACCTCGCGCAAAGCGGCAAAACCGAAGATGCGTTGCGCGAAGAGTACCGCCGCGGCGCGCAAGCGCGCGTCAAGGGCACCCTCTTCATCGAAGCCGTGGCGAAGGCCGAGAACATCGCGGCGACGCCCGCCGACATCGCGCTGGAACTGGAGTCGCTGGCGCGCCAGTACGGCCAGCCCGTCGAAAAAATCCGGGCGGCCCTCGGCAACAACGTGCTTTCCTTAATGGACGGCATCGTGAGAAACAAGACGCTTGAGTTCCTGATCGACCATGCCAAGGTCGTCGAGCCGGCATAAGGCAACTTTCACCTCGCCGTCGTAGTTAGGGCGAGTATACTGATTCTGGGGAAGAGGAAACATGGGTCATTTGGTTCCGATGGTGGTCGAGCAGTCCGCGCGCGGCGAGCGTGCGTACGACATTTATTCGCGATTGCTCAAAGACCGGATCATCTTCGTCGGCGGGGCAATCGACGATCAGCTCGCGAATTTGGTTATCGCACAGTTGCTCTTCCTTGAGAAAGAAGACCCGGATAAAGACATCGATATGTACGTCAATAGTCCCGGCGGCAGCGTGACCGCGGGCCTGGCGATTTTCGATGCGATGCGGTTCATCAAGCCCGACGTGGCGACGATCTGCATGGGCATGGCCGCGTCCATGGGGTCGATCCTGCTCACCGGCGGGGCACCCGGCAAGCGTTTCTCCCTGCCGCACAGCAAAATCCTGATCCATCAGCCGTGGGTCTCGCAGATCGGTGGCCAAGCGACCGACGTGGAGATCGCGGCGCGCGATCTCATCGCCACGCGCCAGATCATCGCGAAAATCTATGAAAAATCGACCGGTAAGGGGCTCGAGCAGATCCTCCACGACATCGATCGAGACTACTATATGACCGCCGCCGAGGCCCTTGAGTACGGGATTATCGATACGATTATCGAAGAGCGTACCACCTCGTCGTCGACGCCGGCTTAAGCCGAGAAGGACGCCCGCCAACCGATGTTTCGTTTCGGAGACGAGAAGGGCCAGCTCAAGTGCAGCTTCTGCGGCAAATCTCAGGAGCAAGTACGCAAACTGATCGCCGGCCCGGGCGTCTATATTTGCGATGAATGTATCGAACTCTGCAACGAGATCATCGAAGAAGAGCTTTATAAGAACGTCGACGAAAATCTGCGTCTTCGCAACATTCCTAAACCCAAAGAGATCAATCACATTCTCAACCAGTATGTGATCGGGCAGGATCGCGCGAAGAAATCGCTGGCGGTCGCGGTGTACAACCACTACAAGCGCATCAACGCGGGTACCACCGCCGACGACGTCGAGTTGCAGAAATCGAACATCCTGCTGGTCGGGCCGACCGGCTCGGGCAAAACGTATTTGGCACAGACGCTTGCGAAGATTCTCGACGTTCCGCTCGCCATGGCGGACGCAACGTCGTTAACCGAGGCCGGTTACGTCGGCGAAGACGTCGAGAACATTTTGCTCAAGCTCATCCAAGCCGCCGATTACGACGTGAAGCGGGCCGAAAAGGGCATCGTCTACATCGACGAGATCGACAAGATCGCGCGCAAGAGCGAGAACCCCTCGATCACGCGCGACGTCTCCGGCGAAGGCGTGCAACAAGCGCTCCTGAAGATTCTCGAGGGAACGACGGCCAACGTTCCGCCGCAGGGCGGGCGCAAGCACCCGCACCAAGAGTTCATTCAGATCGATACGACCAACGTGTTGTTCATCTGCGGTGGAGCGTTCGACGGGCTCGAGCGGATCATCGAGTCGCGCGTTTCGGCCAACAACATGGGCTTCCGCGCGACCCCCGAAGGAAAGAAGGACGCGCATACTGGCAAACTATTACAGCAACTCATGCCGGAGGATCTGCTCAAGTTCGGATTGATCCCGGAGTTCATCGGGCGCCTTCCGATCGTGGTGACGCTCGATGCGCTCGATGAGCTGGCGCTGCGCCGCATCTTGACGGAGCCTCGCAACGCGCTGGTTCGCCAATTCCAAAAAATCCTCAACATGGACGGCGTCGATCTGCAATTCACCAAAGAGGCTTTGGTAGCGATCGCCACCAAAGCCCAAACGCGCAAAACCGGTGCGCGAGGATTGCGCTCGATTCTCGAAGAGACGATGCTGGAGGTCATGTACGACCTTCCGTCGCTGCAAGGCGTCAAAAAATGCATCGTCAATAAAGACGTGATCGATAAAAAAGAAGCGCCGACGCTCATCTATCAAGAGCAGAAGAAAGAGCCCGCTTAGCGTTTAACCGAACCCGCGCCCGGGTAACCGGGCCTACATGGAAGCCGAGCAGTCGTGCAGTTGCGAAACCGGCGCGAGCGACGCCGCGTGCTCTCCTTTCGCCGTGATTCCGGCATGGTGGGGGGGATTTCTCTTCCACGTTCTCAATCCGCGTCAGATCTGCATGTACGCGTATCTTACGATGCTCGCCGATCGCGACGGCCGTTGCCACCCGACGATCGACAACATTCGAGAAGACCTCGGCCTTTATAGCTCGTCGATGGTCTTTGAAGCGCTTACGGTTCTTGAGGATCTGGGATTTATCGTGCGGGAGCGCCACGCATTTCCGGGCGTTCGAGCCAAACGCAACGTGTACCGTAAACCGTCATGTGAGGCGACCGTCCTGCGCCTGCTCGAACGGGGGCGGCTCGACGGATACCTCCAGCCGGTCGGCCCAAGCGCGTCGCCCGCTTCCGCGCAGGCTAAAGAGCTCGTGGTCGAGGGATTACAACGACTGCTGGGCGATGCATACGACCGCTACGAACGCGCGACACCCGCTGCCAAGCGCGACGTGCTGCTCGAAATACTCGAACATCTCGTGTCGTCGCCGCCCGATCTGACGCTCCCGGTCTCCGTCTAGCCGAGGGGCAATTCGTAACGGTGCGGAAATGGAAGCGCTTCCATGACCGCACCAACAGACTCCATCATCGGGCTGCCGAAAGCCTACGATCCCACGACCGTCGAGCCGCGCCTCTACGCCCAGTGGGAGCGCAGCGGCGTCTTTCACGAAGAGCCCGATCCCGCGCGCCCGCCGTTCATCATCTGCATGCCGCCGCCCAACGTCACCGGGCGGGCGCACCTGGGCCACGGGTCGACGTACACGCCGATGGACGTCCTGGTACGGTATCACCGGATGCTCGGCGAGAATGCCGATTGGTTGCCCGGCTTGGACCACGCGGCAATCGCGACCGAATCGGTCCTCATTCGCGAGCTGGCCAAGACGGGCGAGTCGCGCGAGTCGCTCGGGCGCGAAGCCTATCTCGAGCGCGCCTGGGCGTGGGCGCGCGAATATGGCGGGAGCATCGACGGTCAATTTCGAGCGCTCGGCTTCGGCCCCGACTGGGCTCGCTCGCGTTTTACGATGGACGACGGCCTCTCGGCCGCCGTTCGCAAGGTCTTCGTTCAGCTGTACCGCGAGGGCTTGATCTACCGCGGGAAACGGCTGATCAATTGGGATCCAAAGGGAAAGACGACGGTCTCCGACGCGGAGGTCGAACACGTCGAGCGCGACGCGCATCTCTGGCGGATCCGGTATCCGCTCGCCGGGGAATCGGACGCATTCATCGAGATTGCCACGACGCGGCCCGAAACGATGCTTGGCGACGTGGCGATCGCGGTCCATCCGGACGACGAGCGCTATGCCGCGTTCGTCGGGAAAAGCGTGCTGGTTCCGCCGCTGTTGGAACGCGCCATTCCGATCGTCGCCGACGCAGCGATCGAACGCGATTTTGGAACGGGTGCCGTAAAAGTGACGCCGGCCCACGATGCGACCGACTACGAAATCGGCTTGCGCCACGATCTGCCGATGCCGACGGTGATCGATTTCGATGCAAAAATCACCGGAGCGCAGATTTCGGTCGGCCCGTACCAAGGACTGGATCGTTACGAAGCGCGCAAGCGCATCGTCGAAGATCTGCGCACCGGCGGCTGGCTGGTTGCGGAAGAAGCCTATCGGCACGCCGTATCGGTGAGCGAACGATCGGGCGACGTGATCGAGCCGCTGCTCTCGTTGCAATGGTTCGTCCGCATGGCGCCGCTCGCGAAACCCGCGCTCGATGCGTATCGCGACGGACGGCTGCGTTTTATCCCCGAACGCTACGGCCGCACATACGAGCAATGGCTCGAAAACATCCGCGACTGGAACGTGTCGCGCCAAGTCTGGTGGGGGCATCAACTGCCGGTTTGGTACACGGCGTCCGGCGATATCGTCGTGGCCGAAACGGAAGAAGAAGCGCTGGAGATCGCGCAACGAGATTACGGCACCGGTTCGCTGCATCGCGATCCCGACACCTTGGATACGTGGTTCAGTAGCGGGCTGTGGCCGTTTTCGATTCTCGGTTGGCCCGAGCAGACGCGCGAGCTTGAATGCTGGTATCCGTCGTCGGTCCTGATAACCGGCTGGGAAATCATCTTCCTATGGGTCTCGCGCATGGTCATGCTCGGTCTGCACCTGTTTAACGAGGTTCCCTTTCCGGAAGTCTTCGTCGCACCGCTCGTTTTCGACGCCCAAGGCCGCAAGATGTCCAAATCGCTCGGCAACGCGATCGATCCGATGGACTTGGTCAAAACGTACGGCGCCGATGCGTTTCGCATGGGCATGCTGCGCCAGATGCGCATCGAAGGCCAGGAGATTCGCTTCAACGAGTCGCGCTGCGAAGAAGCGCGCAACTTCAACAACAAGGTATGGAATGCCGCGCGCTACACGCTCGCCCTTCCGGAGGGCCTGCCGAGCGCGCGGGTCCTGCCCAAGCCGAGCGAACTCTCGCTCCCGGATGCGTGGATTCTCACGCGGTTGCGCGATACGATCGTGCAAACCACCGAGCAACTCGACCGGTACGACTTCGGCAACGCCGCCGAAACCGTTTGGCGGTTCGTGTGGTACGAATGCTGCGATTGGTATCTCGAAGCCACCAAGGCCGCGACTGCGACGCGTGCGGCGTTGCTCTCGTGCGTGCTCAATAACGCCATGCGCCTACTCCACCCGTTCGAACCCTTTATCACCGAAGAGATATGGCTCGCGCTGCCGCACGACGGCAGCACGATCGTCACGTCGTCGTGGCCCGACCCCGACGAGATTCCGGTCGACCGGGAAGCCACCGCGCGCTTCGAAGCGACGCAGCGCGCGGTCGAGCGCATTCGTAACTTGCGTTCGGAAATGACGCTCGCGCCGAAGCACGTGTTACCGCTCGAAGTGCCCGCCAACGTTCCCGATGACGTCGCGGCCATGTTGGCGCTGCTCGCACACGGTACGATCGAGCGCATCCCCGCAGCCGGCGAAACGCTCGACGAGGCTCTGGCGGCGGTCAACGGTCGCGCTCCCGCCGGGCTCCTGCGCGATCGCGCGATCAAGGAGCGCGTGCGCCTGCTCGCCGAGGTGGAGCGTTCGGAGAAGAAGCTCTCGAACCAGGCATTCGCCGCCAAGGCGGCGCCGGAGGTCGTTGCGAAAGAACGCGAAAAGCTCGATGGGTACCGCAGCGAACTGCATCGCGTCCAGGCGGCGCTCGTGGCAATGGGAGAGGCCGAATGAACACCGCGCACAAGAGCCGCACGCTGCTGAGCGCTCAGGAAATCGAACGCGTTATCGCTCGCCTGGCGCATCAGATTCTGGAGCCCGAGGACGCGCAGGGAAAGCTGGTGCTCTTGGGCGTGCGCCGGGGCGGCGAGGCTCTAGCCCAGCGCTTGGCCGCGGAGATCGCCCGTATCAGCGGGCGGCCGCCGGAACTAGGGTTCCTCAACATCAACCTGTACCGCGACGATCGGGTGACGCATCAGATGCCCGAATCGCAGATTCCCGTCGACGTGGGCGGCCGGACCGTGATTATCGTCGACGACGTGCTCTATACGGGTCGCACCATTCGTTCGGCGCTCGACGCGGTTACCGATCTTGGGCGGCCCGAGGCGATTCGGCTCTGCGTGCTGATCGATCGCGGCCTGCGCGAGCTTCCCGTCCAGGGCGATTACGTCGGGCGCGTCATTCCCACCAGCCGGCGCGAGCGGGTCGAAGTCTCGCTCGCATCACAGCCATCACCGGGCGACGAGGTAGCTATCCTTGCGGATGCGTCGTAGCCTCATCGATCTAGACGATCTGAGCGCGCAAGAGATCGAGTACCTCTTCAGCCGCACGACGGCATTCGAGCGGGAGGCCCCGCCCAAGCTGCTCGACGGCATCGCGTGCGTCAATATGTTTTTCGAGCAGAGCACCCGCACGTACACGTCGTTCAATCTGGCCGAGCTTCGGCTGGGAGCGCAGGTGGTTAACCTCGCGCCTAAAGACCTCAGTCTTGCGACCAAAGGCGAAACCGTCGAGGACACGGTCATTACCCTTGCCGCCATGGGCGTCCAGGTCTTGGTGGTGCGCCACCCAGAGGCGGGTTTCCCCAAACGCTTGGCGATGGCGTTCGACGGACACGTCGTCAATGCGGGCGACGGCGCGCACGCACACCCGACACAGGCGCTCCTGGACATCTTCACGTTACGCGAGGAATTCAACGAGCTGCGGGGTCTCACGATCGCGATCGTCGGCGACGTCCTGCATAGCCGCGTGGCCCACTCAACCATGCTCGGTCTCATCGGGCTGGGGGCCGACGTCGTTCTGGTCGGCCCGGAGTGTTTTCTTCCGTTCGACCACCTGATACCCGGGGCGAGGATCGAACGCGACCTCGACGTCGTTCTCGAACACGCGCACGCGTTAATTTTGCTTCGCATTCAGCGGGAGCGTTTCGAAGCGATGCCGCTGACGGATGAGGAATACATCGCCTCCTACCGTCTCGACCACGCGCGGCTCAGACGCCTGCGTCCGCAGACCATCGTGATGCATCCGGGCCCCTATAACCGCGGAATGGAACTCGACGACAGCGTGCTTGAGTTCGCGGGCTGGCGCTACGCTCGTCAGGTGATGCACGGCGTTTACGTTCGCATGGCGGTCTTGGATTTTCTCGTAAACGGTCAGGGGTAGGTTGCGTATGCTCGTTCGCGGTGGGCGCCTGGTCGATCCATCCGTTCCCTTCGACGGCCTTCGCGATCTTCGCATCGATGCCGGGATCGTCGTTGAAATCGGCGAGCATCTCCAGCCGCGCGAGGGCGAAGCCACGTTCGACGCGAGCGGCGCGATCGTGGCACCGGGCTGCATCGATATGCACGTGCATCTGCGCGAACCCGGCTTCCCGCAAAAAGAGACGATCGAAAGCGGAACGACGGCGGCGATCCGCGGCGGATTCACCGCAATTGCGTGCATGCCGAATACCAGCCCCGCGCTCGATACCGACCGGACCATCGAACACCTCATCGGCGAACTGCGCCGGCGCGCACACTCGCGCGTCTATCCCATCGCGGCGATCACGCTCGGCCGGCGAGGAGAAGAACCGTGCGACTTCCCGAGCCTAGCTCGCGCCGGTGCGGTCGCCTTTTCGGACGACGGCAATACGGTCATGAACGCGCGCGTGCTACGCGATGCGGCCCACGCAGCCGCCGATATTCCGGGCGTCTTCATATCGCATTGCGAAGACGAGCATCTCAAAGGCGATGCGGTGATGCATGAGGGGCACGTCTCGCGCGCCCTAGGCGTACGCGGAAGCCCGGCGCTCGCCGAGGACGTTATCGTCGCTCGCGATTTGGCCATCGGGATCGAGGCCGGCAAGCCGTGGCACATCGCCCACCTCTCGACTCATGGCTCCATCGAACACTTGCAGCACGCCAGAGCCCACGGCGCGCTCGCAACGTGCGAGGTGACGCCGCACCATCTCACGTTCACCGACGAGGCGGTCCGAGAGCGCGGAGCCGGAGCGAAGGTCAATCCCCCGCTGCGCGACGGCGCGGACGCCCGCGCGCTGCGCGATGCCGTCAGGGACGGCGTGATCGACGCCTTCGCCACCGATCACGCTCCACATACCGACGCAGAAAAAAGCGGCGACCTAAGCCACGCATCCGTCGGATTTACGGGGTTGGAGATTGCACTTGGTGCCTACGCGCTCGCACTACCCGACCTCTCGTTACTGCGATTCGTGGCGCTCCTCTCCACGAATCCGGCGCGCATCCTCGGGGTTCCCGGCGGATCGATACAGGTGGGCGATGCGGCCGACATCACGATTTTCGCCGATCGCTACTGGGTCGTCGATACGTCGGCCTTCGCTTCGAAAGGGCGCTCGACGCCCTTTGCGGGTTGCACGCTTCCGCGGATGGTGATCGCCACGATCGTCGCCGGAGAACTCGTGTACGATCGTCGCGCCCTTTAGTGCCGTAGCAGCGGCGTCTGAACCAACCCGTTGATCACAAACTGCACCGCGAGCGCTGCAAGAATGATGCCGAGCACGCGCGTGACGACGTGCGTGCCCGTCGTGCCGATGCGGTGCATGAAGCGCGCCGCGCCGCGCATGCAGAGCCACGTAATCGCAAGCGCGCTCGCGTAGGCAAGGAAGACCGTTACCAAACGCACGGGCTCGGCGTGCGAAAGATTGACCAGCAGCATCACGGTCGCGATCGTTCCCGGCCCGGAGATCATCGGTATGGCGAGCGGAAAGACCGCCGGATTCTCGCCGGCTTGCGCGGCGCGCTCCTCTTCGCCGGTGCTCCGAGCGCCGGTCGGGCGCGCGAACAACATATCGATCGCGATCAGAAACAAGAGGATCCCGCCGGCAATCGTAAACGCCGGGAGCGTGATGCCCAGGTAACCCAGCACCGCCGGGCCCACGACACCCATCGCCAGCATCACCACCGCGGCGACCAGCACCGCCTGATCGACGATGCGCCCGCGACGGCTGGGCGCGATATTCGCCGTCGTCGTCAGGGTAAGCGGGATCATGCCGATCGGATCGATGATCGTCAGCGCGGTAGCGAACGCGGTGGCTGCAAAATGCCAGTCCATGGTAGGTCGCCGTTATTTCCAGGGGCGGACGGTCCCTTCGGCTAACCGTCGGTACTTTGATATGGCAACCCCGGCAGCGCTCTTTCTAGCAGACGGCTCCCGCTTCGACGGGCAAGGACTGGGCCATCACGGCATCGCCCTGGGCGAAGCCGTTTTCTATACCGGCATGACCGGTTATGAAGAGGCGATGACCGATCCGTCGTACGCCGGCCAGATCCTCACGTTCACATATCCCTTGATTGGGAACTACGGCATTTCTGGGAGCGCCGCGCAATACTCGCGAGCGTGCGTAGCCGGCGCGGTCATCAAGCAGATCTCCTACCATCCCTCGCATCACCTTTCCAAGCAAACGCTGCCGGAGTGGCTCGACGCGCAGCGGATCCCGACTCTTGTCGGCGCGGACACGCGCGCGATCACGATCGCACTGCGCGAGCACGGCACGATTTGGGCTGCCCTGGCGGTCGGCCAGGAGGCACTGGAACGAGCCGAGCGCACGCTGACGGATTTCGTACGCACGGCGAGCACCGACGGCCTGGTCGCCGGCGTCGCAACGTCCACCCCGTACATCGAAGGGGCGCCGGGCGGCCCGCGAATCACGCTGGTCGACTGCGGGGTCAAACGGGCCATCGTGCGCGATCTCACCGCCCTAGGCGCGCAGGTGACCGTGCAGCCCTACGACGCATCGCCTGAAATGCTTCTTGCGAACGATCCGGCAGCGATCTTTATTTCTCCCGGCCCCGGCGACCCGACCGATCTCCCGCAGACCATCGCTACGCTGCGCGCGCTCGTCGGGCGCGTGCCGCTGTTCGGCGTCTGTTTGGGACATCAATTGCTCGCGCTCGCGTTGGGCGCTGCAACGTTCAAGCTTCCGTACGGTCATCGTGGAGGAAACCAACCGGTAAAAGATCTGATCCGCGATGAAGTGCTCGTCACGGCGCACAATCACGGGTACGCCGTCGATGCGGCCACGCTGGGAGGCGATCTCGTGGCAACGATGACGAACCTCAACGACGGCACGAACGAAGGCTTTTGCCACCGGGCGCTGCCGATCGCCGCGGTGCAGTTTCACCCGGAGGCCTCGCCCGGACCCTCGGATGCGCGTCACTTGTTCGCGCAGTGGTTTGCAAGCGCGGGGATCCCCGTCGCCACGCTCGCTCCAAGTCCATGACGGCTCGCTCGCGGGCATCGATCGCGGCGGCGATTGCCGCGCTCGTCATCGCGTGCGTGGGGCCGTCGGCCCGAGCCCAATCGCTGCAACGACTAACGATCACCCAGTTCACGCTGGCATCCGACACCGCAACGCCAACGCTTGAAGTACCGTTCCATCTCCTGATCGTCGTCCGCGTCCGCGAACGGATCGGTGAACTCGATACGCTCGATCTGCCGGTCCTTACGTCGCTAGAGTTGTTGGGGGACGAACGCCATCTCTCGAGCGATGCATCCGGAACGCTCTACCGCGAAACCATTACCGTCGTCGCCCACCACACGGGGACGATCACGATCGATCCCGCTACCCTGGACGCCATCGATGCGCGCGACGGCAAAGCGAAGCGCTATTTTTCAAACCGGCTCACGCTCACGGTTCGCGGCGGAGCGCTCGCACCGCTGCGGAGCGGCGGCGCGGCGATCCTCGCCGGAGCAGTATTCGTTCTGCGCGTAGCAGTGGTGCTGGCGGGCCTGCTCTGCGCAGTCGCGATCGTCGTGCTGCTCTTTCGGCGCAGAAGCGTGCCCGAGCCGGTGCCCGCGCAGGCGATCGTGCACGGATCGGAAGCACCGCGCGATCCACGCGACGACCTGCGCGACGCGCTCGTGGTGTTGCGAGCCGAACCGACGCGCGCCAACGCCCTGCTCGCGCGGACGCACCTACGGGCCACCGTCGGCGCCACCGATGACGAAACCCTCGCGGACGTGCTCGCGCGAGCCGCCTGCGACGACCCCGCAATGGCGCTGGTTCTACGCAATCTCGAGCGCGCCGCATTTACGTACGATGCCGATCTGCAGGCGGCGATTGCCGCAGCCGTGGCTTCTTTGGAGCACGCAATCACATGAACGACCCGAAGCCCTCCGACCTCGCACGCGCGCTCTCCCAGACCATCGTCGGGCAGCACGACGTGGTCGAAGCCCTGTTGCTCGCGCTGATCGCGAACGGGCACGTGCTGCTCGAAGGCCCGCCCGGATTGGCCAAAACCCTCGCCTGCCGGAGTTTGGCGGCCGCTCTGGACGGCGCGTTCAAACGCATCCAATTTACGCCCGATCTGCTGCCCAGCGATATTATCGGAACGCGCATCTTCGACCAGCGCGACGCGACGTTCTCAACGGTTCTCGGGCCGATCTTCGCCAACGTCGTCCTCGCCGACGAAATCAATCGCGCTCCGGCCAAGGTTCAATCGGCGCTGTTGGAGGCGATGCAAGAACGCCAGGTAACGATCGGACTGCAGAGCCACGCGCTTCCCGACCCGTTCATCGTCATGGCAACGATGAATCCGCTCGACGCCGAAGGAACCTACGCTTTGCCGGTAGCGCAGATGGACCGCTTCCTAGCCAAGATCGACGTCGGATATCCTTCGCGCAGCGAAGAACTCGCGATCTTGGATCGCTTCGCCGTCGCCGATACGCAGCCGCTCCATTCGGTCGCTACGCTGGCCGACGTCCAAGGGTGGCGCGCGCAATCCCATCGCGTGCATTTAGAAGAGCCGCTCAAACGGTACATCGTCGATATCGTTCTGGCGACGCGCGAAACGCAGCACGACGCGATCGATTACGGGGCCAGCCCGCGCGCAACCCTCGCCATCGCCAACCTCGCTCGCGCCAAAGCCATGCTGGACGGTCGCGATTATGCGGTTCCCGATGACGTTCGCGCCGTCGCGAAGCTCGCATTACGCCATCGCATCGGATTCAATTATCGCTTGACCACGGCGAACGTCGGCCCCGATCGCGTCATCGACGATGTGATCGCAGCGGTTCCGGTACCGTAATCATGTATCGCCCGAAGGCCTTTCAAGTGGACGATCCGGCGATGCTCTATCGCTTTATTGCCGAGCATCCGCTCTCGACGTTCGTGACGACCGACGATCTGGGGACGATCGCAACCTCCCAACTACCGCTTATCCGAAGCGAACGAGACGGCGCGACGACGCTGATCGGACACCTGGCGCGTGCCAATCCGCAATGGCAGCAGAGCCTGCATCCCGGTGCGCAGGCGGTCGCGCTCTTCGTCGCGGCGCGAGCGTACATCAGTCCGGCGTGGTACGCCTCGGCGCGCGAACATGGCCGAGTCGTCCCGACATTCGATTACATCGCGGTCGAGGCGCGGGGTAGCGTACGATTCGTGCACGACGAACCGACGTTGCTCGCGTTCGCGAGCGCGCTGACGGCGCAAGAAGAAGCGCGCATCGGCGGCGTGTGGTCGCCTCGGACCCTCGCGCAGGAATTCCTCTCATCACAACTACGGGCTATCGTCGGCGTGGAGGTCCAGGTTTCGCAGATCGTCGGAAGCTTCAAATTAAGTCAAAATCGTTCGCACGACGATATCGAAGGCGTCGTCGCGGGACTGCACGCCCTCGGAGACTCGCGTTCGCATTGCATGGCCGATCTGATTGCCTCGTCCGAGCCGCCCCGCGAGCCTCGCCAATGACACTGCGGGAGGCGCTGTTACGCGGCCGGCGCAGGCCCCGCGCCTGGGGTTCCGGGTCGCCCACCACCTATCGTGGCGATGGGTATGAGTTCGTCGAACTGCGCTCGTACGTTCCCGGCGACGACGTTCGGCGCATCGATTGGGCGGCGACCGCGCGAGCGGGCGCGTTGCAGACCCGCGTCGTTCTCGAAGACGTTGCGCTCACGTTGGCGGCGATCGTCGACGACTCCGGTTCGATGCAGGTCGGGCGGCAGCGCCGTTTGATCGATGCAGCGGAGGACGCCCTCGAGCTGTGGCTGGAGAGCGCGCTTTCCGACGATCGCGTGATGCGCGTCGGCCCCGACGTGGTCGTGCCGCGGCAGGGACTACGTGGGCGGCAAGCCGCACGCATCGCAAAGGCCCCGCTCCAGGTCGCCTTCGATCTACGCTCCTGCCTGGAAACGGCGCAGGCGGCGCTCCCGCGCGGAAGCGCCTTGCTTGCGATCTCGGATTGGCACGATGCCGAACGTCCGGAAGTCGCGCGTCTTCTGGCCGAACTCGGGCGCCGTTTCGATTGCACGGCGCTGGTCGCGCGCGATCCGTGGTACGACGACTTCCCGCCGCGAGGGTTCACGACGTTTCGCGGGACCGAAGGCGGCAGTCTGGCCGTCTTCGTGGGCGCACGCGAACGGGTGCGCTACGTCCGCGCGGTGCAAGAGCGCGAGGCGCGCATCGTTCGCAGCCTCGAGGAGGCGCGCTGGCGCGTGGGCGTCTTGCACGAATCCGACGGCACCGCCGCACTCGCCGACGCGTTCGGCATTCCTCACTTCCGCCGGGAGCGGGTGGGATGAGCTTCGATCATCCGTGGCGTCTGCTTCCCGCTCTGCTGCTGGCTGCGGCGCTGCTGTGGTTGCTGCAGCGCGCACAGCAACGCGAGCATGCGAACGCGCTCGCCTATAGCAATATCGAATTTCTGACCGTGGCATTACAACCACGGGCGTGGATTCCCCGGGCGATGCGTGCGGCCACGATCGCAGGCATCCTGTTGTTGGCGATTGCCGCCGCGGGACCACGCGTGATCTTACCCGTCCCCGTGCACGACGGCTACGCATTCATCTGCATCGATACGTCCGGATCCATGCAGTCGACCGACGTGATCCCAAATCGAGCCCAGGCCGCGAAGGCCGCAGCGCGCGTCTTCATCCAACAAGCCGCGGCGGGCACGCACGTCGGCATCATCGCGTTCTCCACCGCCGCGAGTATCGTGCAGCCTTTAACGTCCGACCACGCGCAAGCAATCCGCGCGCTCGCGGACGTCCCCGAACCGAACGGAGCGACCGCCATCGGCGACGCGCTGCGCTTGGCCGCGCAAGCGATGCCCCCCACCGGGCACCGCGCGATCGTTTTGATCACCGACGGCGTCAATAACACCGGTACCGATCCGGCCGCGATGGCGCAATGGCTCGGCGCGCACCACATTCCCGTATATACGGTGGGCATCGGAACCAACAGCGGGAGCCTGATCCCCGGCACCATGCAGCCCGCCACCATCGACGAAGGCGCGTTGCGCGCGTATGCGAACGAGAGCGGCGGTGCGTACGCGCGGGCCGCGGGCGCCGCGCAACTCGAGCGCGTGTTGGCGCGGCTCGGGCGAGTCGTGTCGTTAGAAAACAAGCCGCTCGACGTAGCGCTCCCGGTCGCACTTCTTGGAGGAGCCACGATCGTTCTGGTTCTGCTTGCATTCATCGGTCTCGGGAGGCTCCAATGACGGATATCGAATCCAATCGCCACACATACGAGCGCGAGGCGCTCCTTGAAGAGACGCTCGCGTCCGATCCGATCGTCCAATTGCAACGCTGGCTCGATGAAGCCTACGCGGAAGCCGGGCTCGACGAGCCGAACGCAATGTGCGTCGCTACCGTTGCGGCCACCGGACGTCCCTCGAATCGCATGGTGCTCCTGCGTGGGCTCGACGATCGCGGGCTCGTCTTCTACACGTCGTATCTGAGTCGCAAGGCGCGCGAGATCGATGCGAACCCCTATGCGGCCGCAACGTTCTTCTGGGCACGGCTCGAACGTCAAGTGCGGGTTGAAGGTACGATCGCCACGCTTCCCGACGACGAATCCGACGCTTATTTCGCAACCCGCCCGCGCGGCCATCGCCTCTCGGCTTGGGCCTCGGAGCAGAGCGAATCGATCGACCATCGCGAAACGCTCGACCAGCGTTTGACGCATTTCGACGAACGTTTCGAAGGTGAAGAAGTCCCGCGTCCGCACTCCTGGGGTGGATATCTCATTGTTCCCGACGCCGTCGAATTCTGGCAAGGCCGTGCCAACCGCATGCACGATCGTCTCGTATACCTGCGCGAGGAACGATCGTGGAACGTGCACCGCCTGCAACCATGAGCTAGGCGCCAATCGGCCGCTTTATTGTCGTAGTTGTGCCCTTGCGGTGCGACGCCGGCCATACTTGGCCTGCCGGCTGAACGGAGTCGTCGTGCTGGCAGTCGGTGGCTGGCTGGCTGGGGGGCGAACTGGCGTACAAATATCGCGTTGGTACGATGGATGCATACGACACATCTCCTCTTGAGGCTCCAGAAGAGCGCGGCGGCACGGCACCTACTCGACAGTGACGCGTGCAAGCGTGTTTGATTTCGGCATCGTATCGGGAACGCTTACGAGCACGAAAGGAACCTTTAACAATGACGTTTGACAATGGGTTTGAAACCGAGCTGTATCAAGATCCGCACGCGGCGGAATCTGCAGTAGAACGCTTGCACGCGCTGGGGTATGCGCGCGAAGACATCAGTGTAATGATCGATGATAAAACGCGCGAGCGCGCCTTTGCTGCGCTGACGAACAGCAAAGGCAGCGAGGGCGTGGCGGCCGGAGCTACCGTGGGCGGCGTACTCGGCGCGATCGTCGCCGGGATGACGGCCACGGGCAGTGTTGCCGCGATTGTTGGAACGGGCGGCTTAGCGACACCGTTGGTAGCCGGACCCCTCGCCGCCGCTCTGGTAGGTCTGGGCGCGGGCGGCGTAGCCGGGGGTGTTATCGGTGGACTCATTGGCGTCGGAGTGGGGGAGCACCGCGCTAAAGAGTACGAAAAGGGCCTCCGCGACGGAGGTATCCTCGTGGCGATCAAGCCTAAGGCCCACCACGATCCGGCCGAGATCCGATCGGCCATGGCGGGCGCCGATCGGATACGCAACGCTCGCACCGGGGAGATCGATGCTACGGTCGATTATGCCGGCCAAATTCCCGGGAGCGGTGCCGCGCGACAACGCTGATTAGCGGGATGCCCGAATGCGGCGGACCTGCGACCTTTCTCGTCCAGGACTCCGGCCGCGTTCGGGCCAATCCGTAGGCCCCAGCATGACGCGCCGTAACATTATGGTCATCGGGTCTGGGCCGATCGTTATCGGTCAGGCCGCCGAGTTCGATTATGCGGGCGTGCAAGCGTGCAGGGCCCTTCGCGAGGAAGGCCATCGCGTCGTTCTCGTCAACAGCAATCCGGCCACGATCATGACCGACCCCGAGGTGGCCGATGCGGTGTACCTCGAGCCGCTGACGGTGCGATCCGTGGAACAGATCATCGAGCGCGAGCGACCGGATGCACTGCTTCCCACGCTCGGCGGCCAGACCGGTCTGAATTTAGCGGTCGAACTGGCCCGCGCCGGCGTTCTCGAGCGCTATAACGTCGATTTACTGGGCACGCCTCTGGACACGATCGAACTCGCTGAAGACCGCGAGCGCTTCAAAGAGAAGATGATCGAGATCGGAGAGCCCGTAGCGCACAGCGCGGTCGTGACGACCATCGACGAAGGGCTCGCGTTCGCACAGGAGATCGGCTACCCGCTCGTGGTTCGTCCCGCATACACGCTGGGTGGAACCGGCGGCGGCGTCGTCTATTCGGAAGAAGAACTCCGCGAACGTCTCGATGCGGGGCTCAACGCGAGCCTTATCCACCAAGTATTACTTGAAGTCTCGCTCCTTGGCTGGAAGGAGATCGAGTACGAAGTGTTGCGCGACTCGGCGAACAATTGCATCATCGTCTGCAATATGGAGAATATCGATCCGGTCGGCGTACATACCGGCGACTCGATCGTCGTCGCGCCGTCGCAGACGCTCTCGGACTTCGAATACCAAATGCTGCGGACTTCGAGCTTGAACGTCATCCGCGCGCTCAACGTGCAGGGCGGATGCAACATTCAGTTCGCGTTGCATCCCGACCGTAGCGAGTACGCGATCATCGAAGTCAATCCGCGCGTCTCGCGCAGTTCCGCATTAGCCTCGAAAGCAACCGGTTATCCGATTGCCAAGATCTCCACGCGCATAGCACTCGGGCAAACGCTAGATACGATCCCGAACCCAGTAACGGGCGTTACCACGGCGGCCTACGAGCCGACGCTCGATTACGTGGTGGTCAAGATTCCACGCTGGCCGTTCGATAAATTCCCGCTGGCGGACACGCATCTCGGAACGCAGATGAAATCGACGGGCGAAGCGATGGGAATCGGGCGGACGTTTCGCGCCGCGATGCTCAAGGCGCTGCGCGGCCTAGATCTCAAACGCGATACGCTCACCGGCGCGGGATTCGAGGCGTGGAGCGCATCGGAGCTCGAAGCGATCGTCGTCAAACCTACGCACGATCGGCTATTCGCCGTTTGCGAACTGCTCCGCCGCGCCTTGCAAGACGGCGATTCGGACGCGACGCGCGCGGCCTGCATCGCGCACGTTCACGATCTCTGCGACATCGATGCATTCTGGCTGCACGAGCTGGCGGCGCTCGTCGCGCTCGAAGAGCGCTTGCGCGCCGGCGCGAGCGACGCGGACATCGACGAAGCGTTCGTGTCCGGATATTCGGCTCAAGCCATCGAGCAGCTCTGTCGCGACGGCAACGCCGTTGCCGCTCGCCGTGCGGACGGCGCCTTTCGGATGGTCGATACGGCGGCCGCGGAGTTTCCCGCGCGTTCGCCCTACTATTATCTCTCGCGCGGCGAGAACGATGAGATGCGCCCAACGCCGGATCGCGCGGTCGTCGTCGTCGGCAGCGGCCCGATTCGCATCGGGCAAGGCATCGAATTCGATTACAGTTGCGTCCACGCGGCCTGGGCGCTCAAGGATGCCGGTTTCTCGCCGGTCGTCGTCAATAACAACCCCGAGACCGTTTCGACCGATTTCGACGTCAGCGACGCGCTGGTCTTCGAGCCGCCCGGCGCCGACGAAGTCGAAGATGCATATCGCGCGACGAACGCGCTCGGCGTGATGCTCGCCTTCGGCGGACAGACGGCGATCAACCTCGCCGGCGAACTGAGCCGTCGCGGCGTGCGCATCATCGGGAGCGATCGCGCCAGCCTCGATATGGCCGAGGACCGAGAGCAATTCGACGCCGCGCTGCAACGCCTGGGCGTCGCGCGGCCCGAAGGCAAGGCCGCGCGCAGCTTCCGCGAGGCGCGTGCGCACGCGCGCGAACTCGGCTTCCCCGTCTTGGTGCGGCCGTCGTTCGTACTCGGCGGCCGCGGCATGGAGATCGTCTATAACGAAGGGCAACTCGCGTCGTATGCAGAGTCCGCCCCGCCGATTCTTCCCGATGCGCCGCTGCTCGTCGACAAATATCTGCGCGGTTTGGAAGTGGAAGTCGACGCGGTCTTCGACGGCGAGGACATCCTGATTCCCGGCATCTTCGAGCATCTCGAGCGCGCGGGCATCCATTCGGGAGACTCGATCAGCGTCTATCCGACGCAAACGATCGATGCGGCGATGGAGCAACGGATCGTCGGCGTCACCACCGTAATCGCCAAGGAGCTGCGCATTCGCGGGCTGATCAACATTCAGTTCGTCATTCACGAAGGGCAGCTCTACATCATCGAAGCCAATCCACGCGCGAGCCGCACGGTGCCGATCATCCAGAAAGCCACCGGCGTCAACCTGGTCGCTGCGGCAACGCGGATCGCGCTCGGAGAGAAGCTGTGCGATATGCCGTACGGGATCGGGCTGCGCCCGCGCACACCGTACGTCGTCGTGAAAGTCCCGGTGTTTTCGTTCTCGAAGATGCGCGGCGTCGAAACGGTTTTAGGGCCCGAGATGAAATCGACCGGCGAGGTGCTGGGCATCGACGACAGCTTTGCCGGCGCCCTGCGCAAAGGTTTTATCGGCGCCGGGATCCGGCTCCCGGGCACGGGCGGGCGCATCTTGGTATCGATCGCCGATGAAGAGAAGCATGCGGCGGTTCCCGTGCTTCGCCGGTACGCGGACCTCGGGCATACGCTCGTCGCGACGGCCGGTACCCGCGACGTGCTCGAAGCGGCCGGCATCGCGAGCGAGGCGATCAACAAGATCGCGGACGGTTCGCCCCACGTTCTGGAACTGATCCATCAGCGCAAGGTCGATCTGGTGATCAATGATGCGCTCGGTCAACGAGAGCTCACCGATAACTACCGCATCCGGCGAGCGGCGGTCGAAGCGGGGATCGCCTGCCTGACGTCGCTCGACACCGCGAAAGCCTTGGTCACCGCGCTCGAAACCGTGCCGGGCGCGCCGCGAAGCTTGCAAGAGTATCGTAACGGAGCGTTATCGACGGGAGAGTTGCATGGATGAATCACAAGTGTACGTGCTTGGGGGGAACGCCAGCACGCTCGCGTTCGTCAACAGCTTTCGCCCGGACGGGAGCACGATCACCGCGCGATTGGTACCGCTCGCGTGGACGCCCGTCGGCGTCGCAGTCGGCGAAGGATGGCAAAACGTCGGCATCGCCAAAGACGGCCTGATCGATTGGGTCGATCGTACGTTCTTTCCCGAAGACGAGCGCTCGTTCATCGCGCCGGTGCGCGATATCGAACTCTTGACGCGTGTCGAATGGCATAGCGAATTGCCGGAGTCCCTAACCGACCGGAACGTGCTCAATATCGAGGACGTCCCGGATGAAGTCTCCGAGGGCCTAGCCCATTCGCCGGTCGCCGTCGTACAGTGTGCGGCGTGCCGGCGGCTATGCGTGCGCGATGACTTTGTGTGGAAAGAAAAACAACTCTGCGCGTGGGATTTCCACTCCACCGTGTTCGGTAAGCGCGGGCCTTGGCGCAACGGCCCATACGAACCACATCATTTTGAAACGCTCCCAAGCTGCGCCTACGTCGCCGGACCGATCCTCGCGGAAATGAATATCGAAGTGGTCGTCCTTACAAACGCCATCGATGAAGACGTCGCGCGTCGCATCATCGAGGTGGTTCTGTCGGCCGACGCGACTCGTTCGCACATGGCGGTTCGCACCGAGGGCGGATTCACCGTGTTGCGCGAGAGCGCATGACGAATCGCGCGATCGCGCGTTTGTCGTTCCTCTTCGTGCTGCTCTTCCTCGCGTTGGCTGCGCGGCAATTCTACGTGCAACTGGTCGAAGGGCCGTCGATCGCCGCAAAACCGTACAACCCGCGTCACGCGTTGCTCGACGCCGGTCGCGGGCGCATCCTCGCAACGGATGGTACGGTGCTGGCCCAGACCGTCGGCAACAAGCGCGTCTACGCGCTCGGGCCCGCCCTCGCACAAACCCTCGGTTATGTTTCCGCGCGATACGGCACCAGTGGCCTCGAGAACGCGTACGACCGCGCGCTTTCGCCGACCGGCAGCACCGGCGATCCGGTCGCTCAATTCCAGGAGATCCTGGACGCCGTTCAGGGCAAGCCGGCCAGAACCGGCGGAGCGGATGTTGTGACCACGATCGTTCCCGCTATCCAGCGCAAGCTGTACGATTTGCTTTCGCAACATTCGCGCGATGCCGGCGTGGTTCTCGATCCGCGCACGGGCGCCGTACTCGCGATCGCCAGCATGCCGACGTTCGATCCCAACCACCTCAATGCGATTTTTCCGCAATTGAGCACCGACACGAGCAGCCCGTTGCTCGATCGAGCGATCGACGGCCTCTACCCGCCCGGCTCGACGTTCAAGATGTTCACGGCGGGTGCGGCACTCGATTCCGGCACCGTCACGCCGCAGACGCGTTTCGAAGACCCTGGTTACCTCTACATCGGGAACTTCAAGCTGCATAACGACGAAAGCGAAGCGACCGGGTATGCCGACGTCACAACGGCCTTTGCGCTGTCGAGCAACGTCGATTTCGCGCAGATCACGTTGAAGATGGGCCTCGATACGTTTTACGAATACCTTTCGAAGTGGGGCATCGGCGACTCGCTGGACTTTCAACTGCCGGCCCAGCGCGATCGCGTCCCCTCCAAGGACTCGGTCGTGCCCGGGGAGCTCGCTCAGATGGGGTTCGGCCAGGGCGCGCTCCTCATGACGCCGTTGCAGATGGCGCTCATCGCCTCGACGATTGCCAACGGCGGCAACGAGCCGCGCCCCTATATCGTGCGCCAAATCGTTCGCAATGGGACCGTCGCGAGCGTCTATAGCACCGGTACGCTTGCTTCGCCGATATCGGCGGATACCGCCGCCGAAGTGAAGAAGATGATGATTGCCGTGGTGCAACGGGGAACCGGTACCAGCGCGGCGCTGCCGGGTGTCACGGTGGCCGGCAAGACCGGTACCGCAACCAACCCGTTCGGCCGCGCGCACTCGTGGTTCGTCTGCTTCGCTCCGGCCGACCATCCGCGTGTGGCGGTGGCCATCGTCGTTGAAAACGGCGGGTACGGGGCGGCGGTGGCCGCGCCGATCGCCCGTGAAGTCCTGCGTACCGCTCTTGGAAGCATGAAGACATAGAACGTTGATCGAGCAACAGACCTTCAACAATCGCTACCGGCTCGACGGGAGACTGGGCGAAGGCGGCATGGCGACGGTCTATTGTGGGACCGATACGCTGCTGCGCCGACGCGTCGCCGTGAAGGTGCTGCGTCCCCAGTACGCCTCCGACGCCGAATTCGTACGGCGCTTCTATCAGGAGGCCGAATCGGCCGCGAAGCTCTCGCATCCGAATATCGTCAACACGTACGACGTCGGCCGCGAAGGCGACACGTACTACATCGTCATGGAACTCGTCGACGGATCGACGCTCGCGGAGATCATCACCTCAGACGGAAAACTACCCGAGCCGGTGGCGATCGATTACGCGGCGCAGATTTGCAACGGCCTCGCGTACGCCCACCGTCAAGGCTTGCTCCACCGCGACGTCAAGCCCGCGAACATCTTAGTGACGAAAGATGACGTGTGCAAACTCTCCGATTTCGGCATCGCACGCGCGGTCTCGCAACATACCATGACGCTGACCAAGCCGGGCCTGGTGATGGGCAGCGTCTTTTACATCTCTCCCGAGCAGGCACAGGGACACGAGCTCCACGAGACCTCCGACCTCTACAGCGTGGGCGTCGTGCTCTATCAGATGCTCACGGGCAAACTGCCCTTTACCGGAGAATCGCCCGTCACGGTCGCGCTCAAACACATCGGCGACCCGGTACCGACCCTGGATACGAAAGCGCTGGGCATTAGTCCGGCGCTCGCCGCAATCGTGAACAAGCTGCTGCAGAAACGGCCGGAGAATCGCTTCCAGTCGGCGAGCGACGTCGCGTCGGCTCTACGAGAGGCTCGCGAGCGCCCGAGCGTCGCCGCTTACACGCTGCAAAACGATGCTCCGACGCAACTCTTCGAAACGCAAAAGCCGCCACCCCGACGCTCGCCGATGCCGGATCGCATGTACACGTCGATTAGCGAAGAAGAAGAGCGTCGCTCGAATCGCGGTTCCGGATTCGCGCTATGGCTGATCGTCGCCCTCGCCTTAGCCACCACTGCCGGCTACTTCCTCTTCGGTCGCCCCTTACCGAATCTCGCGGCGAACGTGGCCGTCGCGGATTATACCTCGATGAGCGACGTGCAGGCCCAACAAGCCGTCGTCAATCTCGGCCTCGTCGCGCGCTTTTTGAAGAGTCCGAGCGATACCGTGGCGGCGAATCACGTCATTCGCCAGAACCCGGCGCCCGGTACCAAGGTCGAAAAAAACAGCGTCGTCGAGCTGGTTATCAGCAACGGGTTGCCATTGGTTGGTTTGCGCGACGTACGGAGCTTCTCGGCCAGCGACGCGCAACGTATCTTGCAGGACGATCGATTCAAGGTCAAAGTCCTTCGAAGGTTTGACAACGCGCCTAAGGACAGCGTGATCGATCAACACCCCGCGCCCGGATCTCAGGTTCGCCGCTCGTCGGTCATCACGCTGGTCGTATCGAACGGTCCCAAGCCGGTTGCGATGCCTAGTTTCGTGGGCATGAACGTTGACGACGCACAGGCATTGGCTCAGAAGCTCGGTATCACGATCGATCTATCGCAGCGCGCGCCGGTCGCAGGCGTAGCACCCGACACGGTTGCCTCCCAGGATATCGCTGCCGGTCAACGGGTCGATCGAACGGCGGTCGTGCACGCTCTGGTCAGCACCGGAGACCCCAACACGACGCAGACGGCGCAAGTGGCCGTCCCGAGCGTCCAGGGGTCGCCGTACAAACTCGCTATCCGTGCGTTGACCGGCGACGGTTTTCGCGTCGCCGTACAATTCACCGTGCAGAGCGCTGCGAACGGCACCATCGTCGCACAATCGCCCGATCCTCAAACCCAGGCGATGCAAGGCTCGACCGTGAGCGTCACGCTCTCGGTTCCGGGTGAAGTCCCGGATACCGAAGGGATGACCATCGATCAAGCGCACGATGCGTTGGCGGCGGCCGGATACAGCATCGGGACCATGACCTACACGTCGATCGAGGGAGCCAACGGGCACGTCGTGCGCACCGAGCCCGAGGTCGGCACGAACTTGGCGCCGGGATCTTCCGTGACGCTGATCGTCAACGGGCCGTAGGTGCCTACCAAGCCGCTGCGCGTTCTGGGGATCGATCCGGCCTTGCGCGTCACCGGTTACGGCGCGATCGAGCGCGTCGGCGAGCGAATCGCGCTCATCGAGGCCGGCATCGTCGCGCCGAACGTCGATCGCCCGTTGGAAGAGCGCCTGCGGGAACTGCACGCCGGAATCGCCGACATCATCGCGCAAACGCGCCCCGACGTCATCGTAATCGAAGAGCTCTACAGCACCTACAAAAATCCCACCACCGCGATCCTGATGGGACACGCACGAGGTGTCATGTGCCTGGCAGGTGCGCAAGCGCGCCTGCCGGTGTTCACGTTGGGTCACTCCTACGTCAAGCGCGCGCTGATCGGCTCCGGCAGCGCGCGCAAAGAGCAAGTCAACGCGATGGTCACGCGTTTGCTGCGGTTGCGCGTCGCGCCGAAGCCGAACGACGTCTCCGACGCCCTGGCGATCGCGCTCGCATATCTCAACAGCAGCGAGTTGCCGGCCGTATTGCGCATCCCGCCCGTGCCACGCCGCAGACGCGGATTTATCGGCTGATCCGTCGAAGGCCGCAAGGATGTTCTCTCGCATTAGCGGATCGCTGGTCGAGCGAGCCCACGAAACCGTCGTTCTGGAGGTACATGGGCTAGGTTACGAAATCGTCCTTCCGCCATGCGTCGCCGAAAAGGTCGCCCAAGCTCCGGGAGAGCGCGTCGCGCTGGAAATCTTCTCCGTCCTGAATATGGACGGAAACAGCGGTCGCTTCACTTACTACGGATTCACCAATGCGATCGAACGCGAGTTTTTCGAAGCGTTGTTGAGCGTGGCCTCGATCGGCCCTCGCTCGGCCGCGCGCGCCTTCTCGCAGCCGATGTCGTCGATTGCGAGCGCCATCGACCGAGGCGATCACGCCGCCCTCAAAACGCTCCCTGGCATCGGACAGCAGAAGGCACGCGACATCGTCGCGAAATTACAGGGCAAGGTCGCGAAATTTCTGCTGATCCAAGACGCGCCCAGCGCCCCGACCGCAACGATACCCGGCTTCGCCGACGAGGCGCTCGCGGTGCTGCTCCAACTCGAGTACAAGCGTGGCGAGGCCGAATCGATGATTCGAGAAACGTTGGAGAGCGCGCCGGCGATCCGCGACTCCGAAACACTCCTCGCCGAGATCTATCGCCAGAAAGCCCAGCGCAAGAGCGAATGATGGTACGCGATGCATGAGGATACGGCGCGCAAGCGTCTGATCGGTCCGGACGATGCGCAGGGACCCGAACGAATCGTCGATCCGGCCGACACGCTTGAGGATGAGGTCTACGGCGCATCTCTTCGGCCGCGGTCATTCGCCGACTACGTCGGGCAGGAGCGGGTCGTAGAGAACCTGCGGATCGCGATTGCCGCTGCATCCAAGCGTGGAGAACCGCTCGATCACATCTTGTTCTTTGGACCGCCGGGCTTAGGCAAGACGACGCTGGCCGGTTTGATTGCCAGGGAGATGGGCGCGAATTTTCGCCCCACCAGCGGGCCCACGCTCGAGAAGCCGAAGGACTTGGTCGGCATCCTCACCTCGCTTGAAGATGGCGACGTGCTGTTCATCGACGAGATTCATCGCCTAGGGCGCGTAGTGGAAGAATTTCTCTACCCCGCGATGGAGGATTATCAGATCGATTTCGTCGTCGATCGCGGCGCTTACGCCAAGACGCTCAAATTACCGCTCAAACAATTCACGCTGGTCGGAGCAACCACGCGCGCGGGGATGTTGACCGCCCCGTTACGCGAGCGCTTCGGCATCGTGCACCATCTCGATTACTACGCGGTCGAAGAATTGGAGCGCATCGTCACGCGTTCGGCTTCGGTGCTCAACGTGCCGATCGATGCCGCAGGCGCACACACCATCGCGGCGCGAAGTCGCGGGACGCCGCGCATTGCCAATCGCCTGCTGCGACGCGTTCGCGATTTCGCCGAAGTGCGGGCCGAAGGAAGCATCGATGCGAGCGTTGCCGACGAGGCCCTGCGCCGCGAGGGCGTGGACGACCTGGGCCTGGATCGCCTGGATCGGGCATTCTTGCGTACCATCGTGGAACAATACGGGGGCGGCCCGGTCGGCATGGGAGCGATCGCGGCGACGCTCACCGAGGATGCCGAAACGCTCGAGGACGTCGTCGAACCCTATCTACTCAAGCATGGATTCGTCGTGCGCACCGCCAGCGGGCGTAAGGCGACGCCGCTTGCATATCGCCACCTCGGCGCGCATTCGGACGCTCCCGAGCAAGGACGCTTGTGGTGATTCCGCGATCGCGTTTCCTTGCCGCCGCAGGCGTGGGGATGCTAGGGTTCGCAACGCACGGTCGCGCGCGCGCGGGAGCTACCGACGAATTCGACCCCGCTACCACGACCACGCGGCAAGCGCTGCGCGTGTTGCTCGGTCGCGGCACCGCCGTCATGCAAGGCCCCGATCGCTTCGCATTCAACGGACGTCCCTACCGTGGAACGTTTACACAGACTCCGGATGGTTCGATCGTCAATCTGGTCGATCTCGAGGCTTATCTCTACAGCGTCGTCCCGCGCGAAATGTCGCCCGCATGGCCGAGCGCGGCGATGCAAGCGCAAGCGATCTGCTCGCGTACCTACGTGCTGCAGCGCAGCAATCCACGCCGCGCGTACGACGTCGTTCCGTCGGAACTCGATCAGGTTTACGGCGGATACGCGTCGGAATCGCCCGCGGCGCGCGCGGCGGTCGACGCCACCGCCGGGTCGGTCCTGCGATACGCCGACGCGTTCGCCTACGCGCTCTACTCGTCGTGTTGCGGCGGCCACACCGAGGCATCGTCCGACGCTTGGAACGGCCCCTCATTCGCCTATCTTATGGGCGTTCCGTGCCCGTATTGCACGGCTTCGCCGTACTATCGCTGGCAGCGCACCCTGCCTTTGGCGACGGTGGCGAGCGCTTTTACCGCGCAACTCGCACCCATCGGCGCGTTGACCGACGTGCGCCTCGGCGCGATGGATCCAAGCGGCCGCGCCAAGACCGTCGAACTGGACGCCGGCGGCGCCTCGGAGTTCGTCATGGCCAGTCGCTTTCGTCTTTCCGTCGGCGCGCGCACGGTACCGAGCCTGCTGATCACGAAGATGGGTTTGATGAACGATTCCCCCGCCTCACCTGTCCAAGAGCCGGGCACGCTGGCCATCGCCGGCGGGGGCCTCGGGCACGGGGTCGGCCTATGTCAATGGGGAGCGCGCGGCATGGCGCTGGCCGGGCATCGTGCCGCCGATATTCTCGCGTTTTATTTTCCGGGAACCGACATCGGACATGACTGACGACGAAAACGATAAGCGCTACGCCTTACGGCTACGCAAATTCATCGACGTCGTCGTTGAAGATCCGCTCTCTGCCATGCTTTTTCGCGGCGCGGTCGCCGATATTTCGCCGACCGGGATGCGCGTGATCGTCGATCAGTATCTGCCGGTTGGAACTAAATATACGCTCACGATGAAACGTAGCCCGTTCTTGCGGCTTCGCGGCCAAGTGCGATGGATCAAGGGCTTCAACGACGATACCTTTCAGGTCGGCATCCTGATCGTCGATGCGACCGACGACGACAGGAAGCGTTTGACGAATTTCCTCGAGCTGGAGCACCAACGTCTATCGACCAGCTAGCTAGCGCCTACGACTTCGACCTTCCCGCCGACCTCATAGCCCAGCACCCCGCGGAACGACGCGATGCGAGTCGCCTGATGGTCGTCGGCGACGCGCGCGTCGAACATCGCATCTTTCACGATTTGCCGCAGCTGTTGCGCCGCGGCGATCTGTTGGTTCTAAACGAAACGCGCGTGATCGCCGCGCGCATCTTCGGCACGCGCGTCGCCCGCGAAGGGGCGGGCGGGCGCGTAGAATTGCTGCTCTTGCATCCCGCGGAGTCCATGCGCTACGATGCCGCCGCAACGCGCTGGATCGCGCTCGCGCGCCCGGCGCGCCGGCTACGCGTGGGCGAACGCATCGCGTTCGAGGGTTTCGGCAGCGCCCGCGTGGAGCGCGAATTCGACGGCGGGATGCGCGAGCTCGCCTTCGATCTCGATCGGCCGTTCGAAGCATTTCTGGCTCAGGCGGGCCGGCTTCCGCTGCCGCCGTACATCAAGAACGATAGCGACGAAGCCCAAGCCCGCTACCAAACGGTCTTCGCGCGCACTCCGGGCAGCGTCGCCGCCCCAACCGCTTCGCTGCATTTCACACCCGAGGTGCTGCAAGCGCTCGAGACCGCCGGCGTCGAGATCGCCCGGCTCACGCTGGATGTCGGGATCGGAACCTTTCGGCCCATGCAGAGCGAGCGTATCGACGAACACGTGATGCATGCCGAACGATTTCATATCCCGCCGGCCGCCGTCGAAGCCATAGCGCAAGCGCGCCGCGATGGCCGTAGGGTCGTTGCGGCCGGCACCACCGTCGTTCGCGCCCTGGAGGGAAGCGCGCGGGCCAACGGGCGCATCCTAGCGGGAGAACAGCAGACCGACATCTTCATCGCGCCCGGCTTCCAATTTCAGGCCGTGGACTCCATGATCACCAATTTTCACCTGCCGCGCTCGACGCTGCTGGTATTAGTGAGCGCCTTTGCCGGCCGCGAGCGAATCGCACGTGCTTACCGAACCGCCGTCCAAGAACGCTACCGATTCTTCTCTTTCGGCGATGCGATGCTCCTGACGCGGGACTCTTGAACTCGATGTGGGTACTTTCAAAGCCGTGAACTACATAGCGTTTGCAAATCCGGGGCCGCCCGACGTGCTCTACATGGCCGAAGGGCCGACACCCACGCCCGGAGCGGGCGAAGTCCTCATCAAGGTCGAGGCCGCCGGCGTCTGCCGCGCCGATACGCTCCAGCGGGCCGGTTCGTATCCGCCGCCGCCCGGAGCGTCGCCCGTCCTCGGCCTTGAGGTCTCGGGAACGATCGCCGCATTAGGCGATGCGACCGACGGGCTACGGGCCGGCGATCGCATCGTCGCGCTCTGCAACGGCGGAGGCTATGCCGAATACGTCACCGTCCCGTACGGGCAAGTCTTGCCGCTGCCGTCGACGTGGTCGTTTATCGAAGGCGCCGGCCTCCCGGAAAACGCATTCACGGTGTTCGACAACGTCTTTACGCGGGCGCGCCTGCAACCGGGCGAGACATTGCTCGTCCACGGAGGTTCGAGCGGCATCGGTACGACCGCTATCATGTTCGCGCGCGCGCTTGGCTCCAGCGCGATCGTCACCGTCGGAAGCGATGCGAAGGGCGCGGCCTGCATCGAGTACGGGGCGAGCGCTGCGATCAACTATCACGAGCGCGATTTCGTCGCAGAGGTAGCGCGCCTTACCGACGGACGCGGCGTCGATGCGATCCTCGATATCGTCGGCGGTGACTACATCGCGCGCGACATCGAATGCCTCGCCACCGACGGGCGTATCGCCTGCATCGCAACCGCGGGCGGCACCAGCGCGACGCTCGACATCGGCAAGCTGATGCGCAAACGCGGGACGATCGCGGGCTCGAGCCTGCGGGCGCGCACGACGGCCGAGAAAGCCGCAATCGCTCGCTCACTTCGCGAGCGTATCTGGCCCCTGCTCGAAGCGCGCATGGCCATCGTACCGGCGATCGACTCGCTCTATACGTTCGGCGAAGCCGCAAAGGCCCACGAGCGCATGGAGTCCAGCCGCCACATCGGCAAAATCGTGCTCGTGCCGGACGCATCCCAAGCAGACTGATCGGGGTCGCAAGAAGAAGACCACGCGCCTCCGAAAAGGCCGTGATACGTCATCGAACTAGAAGGGTAGAATCCTCGCATGAACGTTTATACACCACATAAATGGGAACTTTCGGGTCTTGCCGGCATCTCCGACGAGACGCTGCAGATCCATTTCGGCCTCTACGAAGGCTACGTCAAAAACACCAACCTGCTCAACGAGCGTATCGGTGAGTTGCGCGCGGCCGGCAAAAACGTCGGTTCCGATCCCGCGTACGCCGAGCTCGTGCGGCGGCTCGGCTGGGAGTACAACGGCATGCGTTTGCACGAATTGTACTTCGACAACATGACCAAGAGCCCGACCGAACTGAAATCCGGCAAACTCCACGACGCGCTAGGGGCGGCATACGGCGGTTTCGATGCGTGGAAGAAAGATTTCTCCGCCGTCGGCGCGATGCGCGGTATCGGCTGGGCGATCGCCTATTTGGATCCGACCAACGGTCAGATCACCAACCATTGGATCACCGAACACGAGATGGGGCATCCCGCGGGATTCAAACCGATCGTCGTGCTGGACATTTGGGAGCACGCGTACTTCCGCGACTACAAACCGGCCGATCGTCCCAAGTACATCGAAGCGTTCCTCGCTAATACCGACTGGGCTGCCTGCGAAAAGCGCCTCGCCTAAGGTTCTTCCTTAGCTGCCGCCGGTGACGCGAAGGCGCCCCGGTGGTGTGGGGAAACGTTCGTCAGCGCGCATCCTGCGCGCTTCCTACTCCTACGTTTTTGTGCAACATTCAAAGGAAGTTCGACATCCTGTCGATTGCACAAAAATCGCAGGTTCCCCACACCACCGGGACGCCTTCGCGCCACCGGCTATGTTTATTCGATCATCACTGCGCAGCAGTAACGATGATCGTTTTGAAATCCGTGTACCAGACGAGGCCGGGGGGCGCGTCTTTTTGCTTTCGGACGTGTTTGCGCTCGGTGTAATCGATCGGAACCTTCGTTCCGGTTTTCGCCTTCGAATGCCGGGCGGCTAGCCGCGCGGCTTCCATCACGTCGTCGTCGTTCGGCTCGCGGCGGTCGTCGCGTTGCACGATCACGTGAGCGCCCGGTATGCCTTGAGCGTGAAACCAGAGATCGCCGGGACGCGCCACTCGGAACGTCAGGTCGGCATTCTCCGTCGGCGAGCGCCCCACCAAAATTCGGCTGCCGTTCGGCGTGCGCACTTCGAGTGGCGCGCGTTTGCGTTTCTTCGCGGCCTTCGCCGTGGTCGAGCGATGCGGCTCGATTCCGGCTACGGCATCTTCGACATCCGATAAATCCTCGTCGGCGGCGCGTTCGACTTCCCATGCCAGCGCTTCGATCGCTTCGCGTTGCGTCAGCAGCGAACGCTCGCGTTCGTCGAGATGCGGGAGCGACGCTCCCAGTTTCTTGTATTCGGAGAAGAGTTTTAACGCACGTTCCTTGGCTTCGTCGCGCGCGGACTCGTCCAGCTCGTATAACGTGTTGTAGATCGTCTCTCCCTGCGCTCGCAGGGTTTCGCGGTCGATCGCTTTAGCGCGTTTTGCGGCGATCGTCGCCAACTCGCTTTCGGTACGTTTCGCCCGATCGGCAAGGCGTTTTCGTAATGCGGCGCGGCGCGCGCCGGTTCGCGCACGTTCGGCGCCGCCGGCGTTGGCGTTGCGCGCTTCGCCCAGCAGCGAGAGCAGCGAGGCCTCGCGCGGGCCGGGTTGCGCGTCTTCCAGGTTGGGGAGTTCCAATACGTGCGCTTGCAGCAACACGCCGTTACGGCGATAGGTGTAGAGCGGTTCGCGCATCGCGGCGTCGCTCTCGAAGTATGCGAGCGCATCCGGTTCGGCGAGGCCTGCGCCCGCTTGCGCGATCGATTTCGGCATCAACGAAGCCTGCGGCCTGGCCGGCGGGGGTTGGTAGGTCATGCCGGTTTGAATCGCACGCGTGCCGTTTTGCGCGAGCGAGAACTCCTTGGCGGCGGTGACGATCGTTTCGCGCTTTGTGAGAATGATGTTTCCGAAGCGCGGCACCAACTCGATGTAGAGTTCGACTTCGTCCCCGACGCCGAAGCGCGACCTGGCTCCGAACGTCAAGCGGATCAACCGGTCGCCTTTGCGCGCTTTTGCGCCCAGGAGCGCCATGCCGCGGAGCGTGACGCCCAAGGCCCGTATGAAGCCGGGCTCGGCGGCGATCGGCAGTTCTCCGTCCTCTACGGTGACCAGCGGCGGCGTGCCGAAGATATCGATGCAGAGCAGCGTCGTCTGGCCGCGATTCCAGAGCGCGATCGCGGTGCGCTTATCGGGCAGGAGCCCGACGTCTCGTACTTTGGCCCCGCGAAAGCGTTGCTCGATCTCGAATGCGAGCCGTCGAATTAAAACCCAGTCCGTCACCATGCCAGCGGCATGATTCGCACGTCTTGGTGAAATACTCTCTGCTGTATGATCCGCATCGCAGGCTCTATCCTCATCGTGGCGTCCATGCTGGCATTAGGTGCCTGTTCCTCAGGTGTTGCCGGACCCGCGGGATGGAAGAAGACGGGGCCGGGAATGTGGACGAGCCCAACAGGCGAGCGGTACGCCTACGTTTCGCTTAAATTCGATGGAACCATCAGCGATCTGGCCTCGCAAGTTGCAACCGATATGGAACTCTCGCACCGCGGAGCGCGGCTGTTGCGCAGCGATCCGATCGCCGCGTGCCCGGCTCAAGCCGCCATCGCGACGTTCGTGCAAGGCGCGACCACGATCGAGCAGGCCTTCGGCGTCATCGACAACCGGAGCATCACGATCGCATATTCGCGGCCGAGCGGCGCGCCCGCGGCGGCGGCAGCTACGGCGGCGATGGAACACACGCTCTGCGCGGCGCCGCTGTAATCTTCGGGCCTACCGCTTTGCCGCCGCAAAGCGGTCGCGCAGTTCCCGTTTGAGGACTTTGCCGCTCGGGCCCAGCGGCATCGCTTCGATGAAGTGGACGTGGCGTGGATATTTGTATTTCGCGAGATGCTCTTGCGACCAAGCGATCAGCGCGCTGCCTTCGATCGCATCGCCCTCCGAGCTGCGCACGATCACCGCGACGATCTCCTCGCCGTGTACCTCATGGGGAATCCCGATGACCGCGACTTGCGAGACGGCCGGATGGCGCATGAGGACTTCTTCGACCTCACGAGGGTAAACGTTGTAGGCACCTCGCAGGATCATGTCTTTCTTTCGATCGACGATGGTGATAAAGCCTTCGGCGTCCTTAGTGCCCAGATCGCCGGAGCGGAACCATCCGTCGACGATCGCGGCTCGCGTCGCTTCGGGATTGTTGAGATAACCCTTGAAGACGCAGTGGCCGCGGATGATGATCTCGCCGAGTTCGCCGATTGGCTCGAACTCGATGCGGTCGTCGATCTCGGCCTTGGCGATCTCCAATTCGACTCCCCAAATCCCGCAACCGACCGTCCCCGGCTTGCGCCCGAAAACTCGCTGGTTGAACGACGCCACGGGCGAAGTCTCCGAAAGGCCGTATCCCTCGAGAATTTCGGTCGAAAAAACCGATTCGAACGCCTCGAGCACCGCAAGCGGAAGAGAGGCGCCGCCCGACGCGCACGAGCGCAGGGCCGGGCGGCGCGGGTCGCTCTTGGCGGCCTCGAGCAGCCCGATGAACATGGTGGGCACGCCGGTGAAGATGGTGACCCCGTGCTGCATCATCAGTTCGATCGCGCTCGCGCCGTCGAAACGCGGCATCAGCACGATCCCGGCGCCGACCCGGAAAGCCGTATTCATCACGCACGTCTGCCCGAACGAATGGAAGAGGGGCAGGCACGCGAGGAAGACGTCGGTGTGCTGGACTGCAAAGAGATCGTGGGCGGAGATCGAGGCGTTAAAGACGAGGTTGTTTTGGGACAGTACGGCGCCTTTAGGAGTCCCGGTCGTGCCGCTGGTGTAGAGGATGACGGCGTCGTCTTCGGGCTCCCGCTGGAGATAGGAGGCAAGCGGCTCCAGCTCGGCGGACTCCGCCTCAAGGCTGCCGTCCGCATCGCCGGGTTGGGCCATCACGCTCAGACACGGGATGCCCGCGATCTTCGCGCCGGCGCCCCCGGACGCCAAAAGCGGGCCCGCGCAGACGAGCAGCTTTGCGCCCGAATCCTTCAGCACGTAGGCGACCTCGGCCGCCGTGAGCAGAGCGTGGACCGGGACGACGACGGCGCCTAGAGCGAGCGCGCCGTAGTATGCACGCGGAAAATCGGGGACGTTCGGGAGCATGACGGCCACCCGATCCCCGGCCCCGATGCCGCGCCGTTCGAACGCGGACGCATAGCGACGGGCCTGCTCCCACAGTTGGGCAAACGTGATCTTGCCGGGCCCGAAGACCACGGCGGTACGATCCGGATATCGGAGCGCCGATTCGGCCAAGATCGATGCGAGAGCTAGCGACATACGAGGGGTCCTCCTGTTGTAGTGTGAACAAAACGAGCTTTGCCGTCGTTTGGAGTGCGCGTGATCACCGGCCCGGGTCTACTCTTCGTCGTTTCAGGCCCCTCGGGGGCCGGCAAGGATACGTTGGTAGATGCTTTGCGCGAGCGCTCGCCGCGCCTGCATTACTCCGTATCGGCCACCACCAGAGAGCCGCGTGACGGAGAGCGCGAAGGCGAGCACTACTTTTTCCTGACTCGTGAAGAATTCGAACGGCGGCGGAATGCCGACGGATTCCTCGAATGGAGAGAGTACAACGGCAACCTCTATGGTACCCCGCGCGATTACGTGATTGGGACCCTACACCAGGGTTACGACCTGATCATGAAGCCCGAGGTCAATGGAGCGTTGGCCGTCAAAGCGGCATTTGCCGACGCGGTCCTGATCTTTCTCGTGCCGGATCGCCTCTCGCATCTTCGCGATCGGCTGCTGGCGCGGAGAACCGAGACGAACGAAGAGATCGCTCGCCGGCTAGAAATCGCGCACGAGGAGATGAAGTTCATTCCGAACTTCGATTATCTCGTCATCAACGAGCAGGGGCACTCCGAACAAGCGGTGCGCGACCTGCAGGCCATTCTCCAAGCGGAGCGTTTTAGAATCCATCGTTACAGCGATCCCTCGCTGAAAAATATAGAACTCACCTAAGTAGCACCAAAAAAAGTAAGGAACCCATGAGTAAAACGGTATTCGGAGATCTCGACGCGCTGCTCAAGCACGCGGATTCCAAGTTCAGCCTCGTCAACATCGTGACCAAACGCGCGCGCCAGCTTAATAACTGGATTCGCGTCCAGCAGCTCCCGGCGGCCGACCGTCGCGAGTTCTTTGCAAGCGAGCCGCTGATCGCGCAGGACGAAATCAACCCCAATAAGCCCGTTTCGATCGCCTTGGACGAAATCGCCGAAGGAATGATCGAATACCATCGCACCAAGGAAAGCATCAAGTAAGCGCGATTGCGTTAGAGACGAACTATGTGTGGGATCGTTGGATACATTGGGGAACGCGATAGCGTCCCCATCATCATGGATGCCCTCGGCCGCCTAGAGTACCGCGGCTACGACAGCGCGGGCGTAGCGGTCATCGATGCCGCAGGCGCGCTGACCGGCTCCAAAGCCGAGGGCAAACTTTCGCGCCTTGCGGAGCGGCTGCGCGACGGCAGCCCCCTCGCCGGTACGTGCGGCCTGGGCCACACGCGGTGGGCCACCCATGGAAGGCCGAACGATGCGAACGCGCATCCGCATATGGATTGTTCCGGTAAGATCGCCGTCGTCCATAACGGCATCATCGAAAACTACGGCCCGCTCCGGGCCAAGTTGGTCGAGCTCGGGCATACGTTCAAGAGCGAGACCGACACCGAGGTGCTTTCGCATCTGATCGAGCTGCACTACGACGGCGATCTCGCGACCGCGGTGCGTAAGACCCTGCGCGAGGTGCGCGGAGCCTACGCCCTCGGCGTCATATCGAGCGACGATCCCGAACATTTGATTTTCGCACGTAACGGTGCGAGCCCGCTGGTGGTGGGTATCGGCGAGGGAGAGATGTTCGTCGCCTCCGATACGCCGGCCATCCTGCCGTACACGCGACGCGAGATCATTCTCCAAGAAGGCGAAATGGTGGTGGTCGGGCGCGACGGCTACAGCTTGACCGATTACGAAGGCGCGCCGATCGATCGCGAGGTCGTGACGGTAACGTGGGATGCAACGTCGGCTGAAAAGAGCGGCTACAAGCATTTCATGCTCAAAGAAATCTTCGAACAGCCGGTCGTGATCAAAGAGACGCTGGCCGGCCGAATGGACGAGAACGGCCACGTGCATCTCGCGAACGAGCTGGGCGAGGTAACCGACGACACCCTGCGCGCGATCAGCAAGATCGCCATCACCGGATGCGGCACCGCGTATCACGCGGGCATGGTCGGCATGTATCTCCTGCGCTCGCTCGTGCATTTGCCGGTCGAGATGGAACTCGCCAGCGAGTTTCGTTACGGCGACCCGGTGATCGACCCGACCGCCTTGGTGATCGCGATGTCGCAATCGGGCGAGACGGCGGATACGGTTGAAGCGGTGCGCATCGCCAAGGACGCCGGGAGTACGATCTTGGGCATCTGCAACGTGCTGGGATCGCATCTCACTCGCTTGGCGCACGGCACGCTCTACACGCGCGGCGGGCCCGAGATCGGCGTGGCGGCAACGAAGACCTACGTTTCGCAGGTTACCGCGATGACGCTCTTCGCGCTCTATTTGGCGAAGCTGCGCGGCACCGCCGATCCCGCGCGCCTCCAGGCGATCGGCGAAGGCACCAAACTTTTGCCCGCCGCGGTTGACGTGGTGCTCGATACGTCGCACGAGATCCGCAAGGTCGCAAAAAAATACCGCAAAATGCAGAGCTGCCTTTTTATGGGGCGGTACATCAATTATCCGACCGCGCTCGAAGGCGCGCTCAAGCTCAAAGAGATCTCGTACATCCACGCCGAGGGCTACGCCGCGGGCGAGATGAAGCACGGCCCGATCGCGCTGCTCGACCCGCACGTTCCGGTCATCGGCGTTATGACCGACGATCGCGTCCGCGAGAAAATGCTTTCGAATCTCATGGAGTCAAAGGCGCGCGAAGCACCCGTGATCGTCGTCGCGAATCATGGAGATGAAGAAGCCCGCGCGGTTGCCGACCACGTGTTCTGGGTTCCGAAGGTCGACGAACTGCTCTCACCGATCGTCAACGTGATCCCCTTACAACTCCTGGCCTACCATATTGCCGACATCGAGGGTAAGGATGTCGATCAACCGCGTAACCTTGCAAAAACCGTCACCGTTGAGTAACGAAAGTACCGGTATCATGACCCGTAGCGATGGGCGTCGGCCCGATCAACTTCGCCCCGTCACGATCGAGCCCAACGTGATGAAGTACGCGGAGGGTAGCGCCCTTATCAGCATCGGCCATACGCGCGTCCTCTGCGCCGCGACGCTCGAGGAGCGCGTTCCGGGCTGGATGAAGGGCAAGGGCCTGGGATGGGTCAGCGCCGAGTATGCGATGCTGCCGCGCGCGACGCACGAACGCACGCAACGCGAATCCTCCAAAGGACGGATCGGCGGCCGCACGCACGAAATTCAGCGTATTATCGGCCGCGCGCTCCGCGCCGTGACCGATACCGCGAAGCTGGGCGAACGCACCCTTTGGATCGACTGCGACGTTCTGCAAGCCGACGGCGGGACGCGTACGGCTTCGGTCACAGGCGCATTCGTCGCGCTCGCGCTAGCACTCGCCAAGAGCTTTCAACCAACCGACGCACGGCGCTGGCCGTTGAGCGGCATGGTGGCGGCCACCAGCGTCGGGATCGTCAACGGCATCCCGATGTTGGACTTGGCGTATGACGAAGATAGCAAAGCGCACACCGACATGAACGTGTTCATGACGGACGCCGGGCGATTCGTGGAGATACAAGGAACCGCAGAGGCGGCGCCTTTCGACCGCGCCGAGCTCGATGCGCTCCTCGCGCTCGCCGACAACGGCGTGCGAGAACTCTTCAGGTCGCAGCGCGCAGTCCTGGCGGCCTGCGGCGTCGATATCGGCGCGCATGCCGGTTAATTCACAGCTCGCCGAACTCGCGCAGCGCGTCGGCGAATTTCATATCACCGATCGCGCGATGAGCGAGGCGCAACGGGCGATCTCGGCCGCGATCGCATCGGGTAACGCCGACGCTCGCGAAACGCGGCGATATCTCGAAGCGGTGCAGCGCTATTTCTCCGGTTTCGAAAGCGAAGCGCGCGCCCATCTGCGAGACCTCGATCGACGCCTCGAACAGCTCCATCAGGTCCAGTTCAATCTCACGGCGGAGCGTAGCGTGGCCGCAAAACGCATCGAAGTGACCCACGGCGTACTCGCCGACGCCGACGCGCTGGAGCGTTCGACCGCGTGAAGATGCTCGATAAGGTCGGTCGCGCGACGATCGGCTTCTTCGATTACACCGGCGGCATCACGATGCTTGCGGGCGAGTCGGCCGGCTTCTTGGTGCGCTTGCGCATTCGGTTCATCGAAACATTAAACCAATGCTATTTCCTCGGCTTTCAGTCGCTCTCGATCGTCCTGTTGACCTCGCTCTTCACGGGCATGGTGATCTCACTCGAATCGGCCATGCAAGCCGTCCAATACGGCGTCGGCAACTTGGTCGGCGGAGCGGTAACCTACGGCTCCGTCCGCGAACTGGGCCCGATGCTCACGGCCGTCGTCGTCGCCGGACGCGTCGGCGCCGCGATCGCCGCGGAGTTGGGCTCGATGGTCGTAACCGAGCAGATCGACGCGCTCACCTCGATGGGTTTGGAGCCCACGCGCTTTCTGGTCGTACCCCGTTTGCTGGCGCTATTGATCATGCTCCCGTTGCTCACGATTTGCGCCGACGTCATTTCGACGCTCGGCGGCATGTGGATCGCACAGACCTACGCGCACATTTCCGTCGAGACGTTCCTTTCTTCGGCGCGCCAAGCGATCGGATTCGAAGACGTCCTCAAGGGCTTGGTGAAATCGCTCGTGTTCGCGCTGATCATCGCGCTCGTCGGCGCATACCAGGGGCTTTCGACGCGAGGTGGAGCGGCCGGCGTCGGCAAGGCGACTACCGGCGCGGTGGTCATTTCGATCATCCTTATCTTCATCTCGAACTTCGCGCTCTCGATCGTGTTGTTCGGTGGCCACTAGCGTGCCGAACGTCATCGCCAAGCTCGACGACATCAGCTTGAGCTACGGCGAGAAGGTCATTCTCAAGAACTGCTCCCTCGATATCGTCGAAGGGGCGATCACGTGCATTATCGGCCTCTCCGGCGCCGGTAAATCAACCATCGTGCGGTTGCTCGACGGTTTGAGCCGGCCGCAGTCCGGACACGTCTATCATCGCGGCGTGGACATCTGCCACATCTCCGAACGCCAGCTTATGGACGTGCGGCGCAAGATCAGCCTGAGTTTTCAATTCGCCGCGCTCTTGGATAGCCTCTCGATCGGCGACAACGTCGCCCTCCCGTTGCAGGAGCAGACCCATCTCTCCGAATCGGAGATCCAGAAGATCGTCGTCGATGCGCTCGACTCGGTCGGCCTATCGAACACGTACGACAATCTTCCAAGCCAGCTCTCCGGCGGTATGCTCAAGCGCGCCGGCTTTGCCCGAGCGATCGTTACGCGCCCCGAATTGATTCTCTATGACGAGCCGACGACCGGGTTAGACCCGATCGTTACCCATTTGATTACCGATACGATCGTCCGCCTGCGCCAAAAGCTCCAGGGCACCGCGGTGGTGATTTCGCACGACCTGCAGTCCATATATATGATGGCCGATTACGTCGCCATGCTCTTCGAGGGGGCGATCATCGCCTACGGAACCGTAGACGAGATCAAGCAGTCGCCCAACCCGATCGTGCAGCAATTCATTCAAGGCTCCGAAATTGGCCCGATACCGATCTAGCGTGCCGCCTCGCTCACCGGCAAGGCACAAATCCCCGTGAGGCGTAAATAGAAGCGCATGACGCGACAGGCCCAGGTTGGGGCTTTTGCCCTCCTATCACTGCTACTGCTCTTCGGGGTGTTCTACGTCATCACCGATTTCGGCACCCGGCACACCGGCTACCGCATCGGCGTCCATTTCCAATCGGCCGCAGGCCTGCATTCGGGCGCGATCGTGTACTTCAGCGGGGTGAGCGTCGGAACCGTCGATTCGATTTCGCTGCTCCCAGATAATACCGTCGACGTGATCCTTGCCGTCAACCGCGACGTCGACATCCCGAGCGCCTCGCGCTTCCTCATTCAGGCGCCGCTGACCGGCGACCCGAACCTCATCATCGTCCCGCCGGTCCCCGCCCCTCGGCCGGCCGGCGTGACCGGACCCACGCCCGCCCCGCAAGCCGTACCGATGCTCGCGCGTCAAGTTTTGCCGATCGACGAACAGCCTCAAGGAAACAACTCCGCGACGATCGCCGATTTGCTGCAGCAGGGGCAGGGCCAAATCAAACGTCTCGACACGATTCTGGCCGATCTGGAATCGCGCGAGCCGAAGTTGCTCGACACGTTGCAGGCGACGATCGAAAACGCCAACCATCTCACCACGACCGCCGACCGGACCATGCAACAATTCTCGACGCAGGCGCTTCAAATCGCCGACTCGTTGCAGAGCAGTTTGGGTACTGCCAGCCGCAACATCGACGAATTGACCGCAACGCTCAACGATACGACGCAGCTCAACTCCAAGAAGATCGACGTCATTCTATCGAACTTCCAAACCACGTCGGTCGCGCTCAACACCTCGATGACGTCGCTTGCGAACATCGCCTCCGACCCACACCTAAAAACCAACATTTTAGCCACGACGAAAAACATCGCGGAAACCACGGATGCGATCGCGGGGATCACCAAAGATCTGCGCAGCATCACCGGCGATCCTCAGACGCAGAACCAGGTACGCAATACGGTTGCCAACCTCGACGCGACGATGCAACGCGCGAATTCTCTACTCGGTGCGCTCGGCGGCACGAGCAGCGTCTACGGCGTCGATCGCGGTGCCACGCCGGCCCCGATACCCACCGCGAGCACGTCGCCGTTCTCGTTATCGCCGCCGAGCCCCGCACCAAACAGCGCCGCTCCCGCTGGCATTCCGAGCCATCCCGGCACCCTGGACCGGGAACGGGATGCCGTGCGACGCCTTGCCCTCAAGCGACGCCTGGCGACGGTCGCGCGTAACTTGCTCGCGATTCAGCTGCGCGTCAGCGCGCTCTCCGCGCAGCATTATTGCTGCGATAACCCGCTTTTGAGCAAGGATCGCGGCCCGCAGACCGATATCAATGCGATCGTATTTCCCAAAGGCGAGACCAGCTTCATCGTCGGCGCGAACGACATCGGCTACCACACCACGGCAAACCTCGCCGCGCTCAAGTCGTTCGGACATGGCGTGCGGCTGGGTGGCGGCTTACTCTACTCGCAACTCGGGCTGCTCGGGCAGTTCAATCAGCAGCACTACGGCATCGAGACGCGCATTTACAACCTACGCCGCCCCTCGCTCGATCTGTACGGCAACTTGCGATTGATGCCCGGCGCGGAACTCTTCTTTGGGCAACGGGATATGACGCACATCACCCGCCGTACCGTTTACGGCATCCAACTGCAGTTCTGATTCGATGAGCGACGCTAAAATCAAAGTCGGCATTATCGGAGCGGGGTCGATGGGGACCCTCTTCGGATATCATCTTGCGAAGATCGGCGACGTGACGATCCTGGAATCCAATCCGACGGTCTCCGAAGCGATCCGACGCAAGGGGCTGTGCGTCAACGACGGCAAGCCCATGAAGGTCACCGTCGCACGTAGCGCGCGCGAACTCTACGCGTCGAACGTGCTCTTTCTGTTCGTGAAGGCCGTGGACACGCTGCGAGCGCTACGCCCGTTCGCAGGCGAACTCAATCCGTCGACGCCGGTGGTCTCGCTCCAAAACGGGATCGGCAACGAGGACGCCATTCGCACTGCGCTCGGCGGGGCCGTACCCGTGATCCTCGGTATTACGACCGAATCGTCGACGACGCTTGGCCCCGGACGCGCGTCGAGTTCGGAGCAGGGAGCGACCATCATCGGTTCGTCGACGGCATCGCCGACGACGTCGCGCACGGTCGCCGACGTACTGGTGCACAGCGGCCTGCAAGCCTCGATCGTCTACGACATTCGCCCGCATCTGTGGGGGAAGTTGGTTGCAAATGCATCGATCAACGCCCTGTCGGCCTTGCTGGAATGCCCGGTTGGCGCGATTCCCAAAGAACCGAACGCCGCGCACCTAGCCGAAGTCCTCGCCGACGAGGCGGCTGCGGTTGCCGCCGCGCTGAAAATCAATTTACCGTTCGCGAACCCGTGGCACTACGTCATGCAAGTGATTCTGCTCGGCGCCGACACGAAGAGCTCCATGGCGTTCGATCTGGAGACCGGGCATCCGAGCGAGATCGATTATATCAACGGCGCGATCGTCGCGTTCGGCCGCCGAACCAACGTCCCGACCCCGTACAACGACACCATGGTTCGACTCATTAAGGCCCGAGAGGCGCTGCTCGCTCAGACCCGCGGCGCGTGACGCAGAGACTGCTGGCGGAGCTCTCGGCAATCGTCGGGCCGGCCGCCGTCCTTACCGATCCGGAGCAAACGCAGGCGTTCTATAACGATTGGCGCGGCGTCTTTCGCGGCAACGCGATGGCCGTCGTACGGCCACAATCGACGCAGGAAGTCGCTCGCGTCGTCGCGCTAGCGCATGCAACGCGCACCGCGATCGTCCCACAAGGTGGAAATACGGGCCTCGCCGCCGGTGCCACTCCCCTCGGGCTCGACGGCGCGATCGTGCTCTCGCTGTCGCGCATGCATCGAATCGAGTCCGTCGATCCGATTGGGAATACGTTGACGGCGCAGGCCGGCTGCGTCTTGACCGACGTTCAAGCCGCGGCGAACGTCGCGAACAGGCTCTTTCCGCTCTCGCTCGGCGCGGAGGGGTCGGCTCAGATCGGCGGGCTCATCTCGACCAATGCCGGCGGCTCGGGGGTCCTTCGCTACGGAACGATGCGCGCGCTCGTGCTCGGATTGGAGGCCGTTTTACCCGACGGAAGCATCGTCGACGGGTTACGCGCGTTGCGGAAAGACAACGCCGGATACGATTGGAAGCAGCTCTTCATCGGTGCGGAGGGCACGCTCGGCATCGTCACGAGCGCGGTGCTGCGGCTCTTTCCCAAGCCCCGTTTTCAAACGACGGCGTTGCTGGGCCTGAGCAACCCGAAAGATGCGTTGCGCGCGTTTAGCCAACTGCAGGAACTGCTCGGCGATACGCTCGTCGCCTGCGAGCTCTTTTCGGATACGACCGTGACGCTGCGATCCGCGCAACAGCCCTCCCTCACGCGCCCGATGCCGGCTCAGCCATGGTATTTGCTGTTGGAGGCAGCCGCATCGCTTCAGGGGACGCGCGACGCCTTCGAGGCCGCGCTCGTAACGCTGATCGACGCCGACATCGCAAACGACTGCGTCGTGGCCGAAAGCCAGCGGCAGAGCGACGAACTCTGGGAATGGCGCGAGTCCATCCCCGAAACGGAGAAGCGCGCGGCGCGTAGCGCGAAACACGACGTCTCGGTTCCGATCGTCGACGTGCCGCGCTTCATCGAAGAAGCGATCCTTGCGGTAGAAACCGCTCATCCCGGAACGCGCGTTCTCGCTTTCGGCCACGTAGGCGACGGGAACGTCCATTTCAACGTGTTGCTCCCAGGCGAGGACGCCGTGCGCAGCGATGCCGTCAACGCAACGGTGCATGCGATCGTCACCGCCTACCGTGGAAGCATTACCGCCGAGCACGGCATCGGGCGCTATCGCCGCGACGAACTGCCGACGCAGCGCAGTCCGCAGGAAATGTCGCTCATGCGCGCCGTGAAGCACGCGATCGACCCGCTCGGAATCATGAACCCCGGGAGCGTTTTGACTATGCCTCCGGGTGAAGGCCCAGCAGCCGAATATTCCCCCGCTTGACGTCGATATCGATCGCGCGCGCGGCTCCGCCGTTCACGACGCCGTCGATGGTCTCGCCCGTTCCGCTTGAGGTACCGCGAAGCGGGAAATCCGTGAAGAGCATCCCATCGCCGGTATGCAGGTGCACGCGGAATTTTGCGGTTTCGGTCACCCACACTTCGACGTCGCCGTCCTGATTGCGAAAGGTCAGCACGCCGGGCCACGTCGTCGAGCCCATCGTCACGGAGATCTGGCCTTTTGTGACGCTCGCCTGCGCGTATCCGGCGATCATGACGTCGACGCTGCCGACGCCGGCGTGAACGTCGACGTTGCCGGAGATTTCGGTTACGTCGACATCGCCTCGCTGCGAATCGACGTTGAGATTGACGTTGGCCGGAACGCGTAAGAGCAGGTTGCGCAGCGGCGCGCTCGCATCGACGACGATCCCGTTGCCCGCGTGACGGATCGTCGGAGCCGTGGGCGGAACGCCCCCGAGCGCCGTGGCGCTGACCGTGAAAAGATCGTCCGGTTGCCCGACGGCGGGCTTATAGGCATTGATGCCGGCTTGGACGGCCTGCACGGTCATGACGGCGTTCGCCGGCAAGGTGCCGGTCGTCGTGATATAGGGAGCGTGTGACCCGCACGATGCGAGCCCGATGGCTGCGAGAAGAAGAAGGACGATCGACCGATGGTTCAACGCGGGGATACTCCTCATCGCTCTTCCGTGCGGTCGCGGGGGTGCGCGTCTTCGTAACTGCGCCGCATGTGTTCGAGCGAAACGTTGGTGTAGATTTGGGTGGTGGAGAGGCTCTCGTGGCCCAGTAACTCTTTGATGGTCATGATGTCCGCACCGTTTTCGAGCAGATGCGTCGCGAACGAATGGCGCATGACGTGCGGTGTGACGTGCTGCGTCAGTCCCGAAAGCTCGGCGAATTCTCGAAAGATCACCCAGGCCTGCCGGTGTGAGAGACGCGTCTTGCGACGCGACAAAAAGAGCGCCTCGTCGGAACTGCGTGGGCGCACGCCGAGATAATTGCGGACCGCCTCTGCGGCGGCCTGATTGATGAAGACCATCCGCTGTTTGTTGCCCTTGCCGATCACGCGCATCAAACGGCGCTCTAAATCGACGTCGCTGATATTCAACCCCACCAACTCCGCACGACGGATGCCGCTCGCATAGAGCAGTTCCATGATGGCGGTATTGCGCAGGCGCTGGAAATCGTCTTTGCCGGCGACGCGCGTGCGCAGCAGCCGCGCCACCTCAGGCTCGGACATGACGTGCGGTAAACGTTTGGGCGCTTTGGGCGGCGGGACGTCGGCTGCGGGATTGTCGGCCCGGTGCCCTTCGCGTTTTCGCAGCGCAAAATACGAGCGCAACGCCGCGAGCTTGCGCCGGACCGACACCGGCGTGTATTTGCGCGGGCCCATCAGCTCCATTACGAATCGCCGCACGTCGGATGTGGTGGCCGTCCCGAGCTTAAAAAACGCCGTCGTCTTCGGGTGTCCGGGCTCGAGGAACTCGCCGAACACCTCGATGTCGCGTGCATACTCCTCGGAGGTGCGCGGCGACTGCCCGCGTTCCAGGCGCAGGTACGCGGCGAACTCGGCGATCGTGGGATCGGCGGGAATGAACGAACTCATAGTCGGTACCTACGGCGTTCGGCGAGAAGGTGCCGAACCTTCGCGAGCGGGCCGATAGTTCTAAGAAGCATGACGAACCGCCCCAGTCGCATCCTAGCTCTTGCCATCCTCATCAGCATCGTAGGCTGCGGCGGCGGCACGGCTGCCGCAGGCTCCGGTGCGACCCCGACCGTGGCCGCCTCCACGCCAAGTGGCGAATGGGCCCCGTCGCGATCCGATACCTATCAATGGCAACTCAGCGGAACCATCGACACCACGATCGCGGCCAGCGTCTACGACCTCGACGCATGGGACACCGGCGCGCAGACCGTTGCGGCACTCCACCAGCTCGGCCGCCATGTGGTCTGCTACGTCGACACCGGCACCTACGAGAATTGGCGGCCCGACGCCGCGTCGTTTCAAGCGAACCCGGTGGTCATCGGAAACCCCGACAGCGGCTGGCCGGGGGAGTATTGGCTGGACATTCGGCGCATCGATATTCTGGGGCCGATCGTGGAGGCTCGATTCGATCTCTGTAAGGCCAAGGGCTTCGACGCGATCGAGCCCGACAATATCGACGGCTATCAGAACCAAACGGGTTTCCCGCTGACGGCCACCGACCAACTGACGTACAACAGGTGGCTGGCCGCCCAAGCGCACGCGCGCGGGCTCGGCATTGCGTTGAAAAACGACAGCGACCAAGCGGCCGCCCTGGAGCCGTCGTTTGACTGGAGTTTGGACGAGGATTGCTACGCCCAAAGCTGGTGCGCAGCGCTCGCGCCGTTTACGACCGCCGGCAAAGCCGTAGTCGCGGTTGAGTACGACGATGCCCTGACGCCGGCGCAGTTTGCCGCCGGCGCGTGCTCGGCCGCCGTGCTTGGCGGATACCAAACCATCCTCAAGCACCGTCTGCTCGACGCTTGGCGGCAGAGCTGCCCGTAACGTCGATCCCCGTCCAGCCATCGTTTCTCCACAGGCGACTTTACATCACCAAATCATTGTTTGTGGATATACGATTCGCTGTGGATGATAGTGGGGTCCTGTCCACCGCGGCTTCGAACATGGCGGCCCAATGAGCCCACTTCTTACCGCAACACTTTGGATCGTCACGGCCGCGACGATCGCGGGGATCCTGATTCGTCCTTGGCGCATCCCCGAATGGGTTTTTGCCGTTGCCGGCGCGACGCTGCTGGTGGCTGTTCGAGCGATCCCGGTTCCCGATGCCTTTGCCGCGCTGCTGCGCGGCGCTAACGTCTATGCGTTTCTGCTCGGAATCGTGCTGCTCGCGGAAATCGCTCGCAGCGAACGTTTGTTCGATTATCTGGCGGTTTATGCGCTTCGCGCCGCCCGAGGATCTCGAAAGCGCCTGTTCGCCCTCATCTACGGAGTCGGAATCGTCGTGACGGCGCTTCTCTCCAACGATACGACCGTTGTGGTGCTCACGCCGGCCGTGCTGGCGGTCCTCGCCAGAACCGACTTGGATCCGCTACCGTACCTGTTCGCCTGCGCATTCATCGCGAACGCGGCCTCATTTATTCTTCCGATCAGCAATCCGGCAAATCTCGTCATCTTCGGACACAAGCTCCCCGCGCTATTGCCTTGGCTGGCGAGTTTTGGGCTCGCGTCCATTGCTGCGATCGCCCTTACCTATGGGGCCTTGCGAGTGCTCTTTCGCATACAGCTCGGGGGCGCGGCCGTGCGCGCTACGCCCGAACACATCCGCCTCGATCGGCGGATGCGGCTCGCCTTCGCCTCGGTCGGAGGGGCGACCCTCATGCTGTTGCTCGCGGCGGCGTTTGGCCTGAGGGTCGGCCCGGTGGCCTTGGCGGCCGCGCTGATTGCCCTGGGGATCGTGACGCTGCTCGATCGTAACGCACCCGTGAATATCACCAAACACTTGGCCTGGCAGATCGTCCCCCTCGTCGCGGGCCTCTTTATCCTCGTCGAAGGCCTCGATCGTAGCGGCGCGCTGGCCGCCGCGCGCGACGTATTCGCATGGGCCGCGTCCACGCCTTGGCCGTGGGGAACCCTCGGGCTCTCCGGTATCATTACGGTCGCCAGTAATGCCCTGAACAATCTGCCCGTCGGCCTGGCGGCCGGCTATGCGCTATCCGGGGCGCATGTCGCGCCGCATATTGAGCAAACGGCGGTCGTAGCCGTCGATCTCGGCCCGAACCTCTCCGTTACCGGGTCGCTAGCGACCCTGCTGTGGCTGATCGTCCTGCGCCGCGCCAAGATCGACGTTAACGCTTGGCAGTTCTTCCGCTACGGCATTGCGGTCACCATTCCCGCGCTCGTCGCTGCGGTATTGCTTCTACGTTGAGGTTTCTATATAGTCAGACTAGTCAGACTATAATTAGGAGGTGACGTGCTTCGAATCAAAGGCGAATGGCAGCTTCAAGAGGCCAAGGCAAAACTGAGCAGCGCGATCGATCGCGCCATTGCCGGTGGCCCGCAACGCATCACTAGGCACGGCCGGCCGGCCGCCGTGCTTGTCTCAGAGGATGATTTCGCACGCCTGACCGGGCGCAAGGCGCAGCCGCTCGCAGCATTTTTGGCAAGCAGCGAGCTCGGCGAGCTCGAGCTATGACCGGCTTTCTTCTCGACTCCGGGATCGTATCGCGAGCCATGCAGCCCAGGGGCTCCGGCGGACCGCTATGGGAGTGGCTACAAGAACGCGACGAGCGCCAGCTCTTTCTCAGCGTGGTGACCCTAGGCGAGTTTCGCGCCGCGATCGAACGAGCGGCACCCGACCGCGCCCGGTTCGAACGCTACGCTATGGCCTTGGAGCGCCTACGCTCGCGCTTCGAAGATCGCGTTCTGCCGGTCGATGCCGCCATCGCCGAACGATCCGGCGAGATCCTCGGCCGCGCGGCCCTCTTTGGAGCACCCATACTCACCACGAGGCACAGCCTCGTGGCCGCAACCGCGCTGGTCCACGACCTCACCCTCGTCACCCTCGAGCCGGGAATCTTCGAAGCGAGCGCGGTTAAGACGGCGGACCCGTCCGCGGCCCACTCGCCGTCGCGCTAGAGTTTCACCTGCACGTCGAAGGTAAATTCCATCGGAATCTTTACGCCGACGAAGCCCGTATTGTTGTTGTTGAGCCAGAAGCTGTACGGGTATTGCAGTTGAACCGGCGGAGCGTTGACCGCCGTACCGCTCGCTGCCGAGCTGCTGGGCTGGATGTTCGGATAGAAATTCCCAGCCGGTGCGAGCACGCCCGAAGGCAGCGACCCGTACACGCAGACGTTCGGGTTATCCCAGGCATAGCCGCGCTGACCGCAATGGTCGACAACGTTCGTTAGCGTTAACCTCGTGCTGATCCGCGGCGTCAGTTCGTACGAGAAGGCAATGTTCGCCGAGAAACGCCAGGGTTGTTTGAACGCGCCGAGCGTATCGAATTGATTGTTGTTATACGGATCGGGAAGGAAGAGCGGCAAACCGCCGTTATCGGTGCAAGTAGCGGGATTGACCGGCGTTGAGCCGTTCGGGCCCGCGCCCGCGGTAAGGCCGCCGCTACACGTATTGGGCATATACCCGGGCCACTGCGTCGGCGATCCATATTCGGCGCCGGAGCTGTACGAGAACGACGGCGTCACCGCGAATCGCTGGTGGCGATAATTCAGTATCAGCGTCGCGACGCTCGGGACCGCATACCCATTCGCTCCTGCGAACGGCCCCGGGATGACGTCGTACGTTGTATAGTAGGCGGTGCGATCCATGAGGGGCTGCTGCGCGGCGGCGTAGTACGGATTCGTCAATGCACCCGGCCCGCACGCTACCGCCGTACCTGTTGTCGGCATGTAGCAGGGCGATCCGCCTCCGGCTTTGGTGTAGGCGTTGTACTGCGCAATGTACCCGTTAAGTTGGTCGATCACGTTACTGTTGGTCCCGGAGAAGTTCTGATACTTGATCTCGCTCTTCGTGTACGTGTACGACAGTTGGCCGCTCAGGCCGTCGTGATTGAAATCGCCTTTCTGCATCGTGAATTCGACGCCGTACGAGCGCTGGTTTCCAACGTTGAGGCCAGACTCCAGTCCGCCTTGCGGATCGATATAAAAATTCTGCAGTTGGTCGCGCGTGCCACGATAGAACGGCGTAAGCTTGAAGCTCACATCCGTTCCCTTGAGGTGTTTCTCGAGTGAGAAGTCGTAGTTGTAGGACGTGTCGGGGCGAATCTGGTGATTCGGGCTCCGAAAGCCGTAACCGTAGAAATGCTGGCCGAGATACGAGGGCAAATCCTCTTGCACGACGTTGTATTGGAGCCACGAAGAATCCGGGGGCCGAGCGTAAACGCCGAACGATCCACGCAGCACCGTATCCGGATTGACGACGTCGGTGAATCCCAGGCGCGGCTGCCAGCGGGTTACCGAGTACGTCCCGCCGTTGGTATTGACTAAAGGGCTGCTGGACGCTAGGGTCTGCTCGCCCGCGTGAGGGCACACGATCGAGCCGCCCACCAACGAACCGAGCTGCGGTGAGGTGTCGCCCGGTCCGTAGCAATATTCGGCATTGTAATGTGCGAACCAAAAGGCGCGTGCCGGATCGTTGAAGCCCGTGTTACCGAAGATGTACTTGAAATTCTCAACGCGCACGCCGATGTTTGCCGTAATCTTGTCGTTGGGGCGCCACTCATCGGAGAGCGAAACTCCGGTGAATTGGGGATGCACTTGATTGAGCGACGCGTTAAAATTGGTGTTGGTGACTAACCACTGTGCGTTCGCCTGTGCGCCGGGGCTACCGGGGGGAGCCGCCGCCACGGTCGGAACCGGATTCTGAATCGTTCCCTGTTGCGATCCGTAGCAGGTCGTTTGAGCGCCGCTTGCCGGATCGTAGCAATTGCCGTCGCTGCCCACGTAATTCGTGAAGTTCCAATTCGGCTTGATGTACCCCACGTCGTACCGCTGCAAATTCGATTGCGTATACGATGCACTTGCCGTGAGTAGATGCTGGTCGTTGATCTGGTCGGTGAAGCTGAAGTTGAGCCCCGAAGTGTGGTCTGGAATTTCGTAATCGGCGAGCTCGGCGCCATAATAGGGTTGAGCGGCCGTATTCGGGCCGTAGATGAACCAGTTGGAATAGAGCGAGTAGGCGTAGAACCGGGCGAATGCGCGCGGACTGAACATATGCTGGTACTGCGCCTTGAAGATCGCTACGCCGTTGTCATTCGAATCGCGCAACGCTGCCGGAAGGGCGAGGCCGAACGAACGATTCTGCGGGCTCGACGGATAGTAGTATGGCGCGATCAAGCTCGTGTTTACGGGCGCATAGGGTTGGCCAGAATATTGGTAGCTATCGTCGTACGAGAGCTGCCCGAGCTGATTGACGAGCGACGCTCCCAGGTCGTTCTGCGAACTGTAATACTGAGCGACGACTTCACTGGTAAGGTAGAGTAGCTGGACGTCATCGCGCAGGGAAGGGTTACCGTGGTGCGGGAGCGCGAAGTGAAAGTTCATCAGGGTGTCGCGTTGCGAAGAATTCGCAATTCCGTAGGCATTGCCCGAAGCAAAAAGATTGCTCGTGCCGTTGGCACCGGTGTACACGTAGCCGTTTTGGTTGTCGATCGCGAAGGTGTTCGGGTCGACGAGATTCATCGGATAGAAAAACGAGCCCAGCTGCGATGCGCCGTTATTGTTGTCGATATACCGGTAGTCTTGGTTCTCGCCACCGATCCCGACGTAATACGAGAAGAGGCGATCCGGCGTCGCGCCCCCCGCCTCGATCGAAGCCTTGTGGTAAAAGGCGGGGCCGCCGATTCCCAGACTGGCCGTTCCGTATCCCGGATACGTTCCGGTCTTGACGACCTGGTTCACATAGCCGGAAATGCCCTGCGCATCGGCACTCGCGGGCGTGCCGCCGGTATATACCTGTAATTCCTGTTGCCCAAGACTCGAGAGCATCGTCATCGGCGCGTTGTCGTAGGCGCGATTCACCGGGATGCCGTCGAGTTCGTACCCGACCTGATCGATGTCGCCGCCGCGGATGTGGACCGTTTGAAACCAGCCCTGCTCGCCCGCATCGATCGAGACGCCCGGCACCGAAGCCATCGCACCGTATGCGCTGTTCAGGCCTCCCGGCCCGACCAGGGATGCGGCCGCCTGGGCGCTGGTCGCATTGACCGAATAGACATCGCTCGTCGTGCCGCCCTTAAGGAGGCTGCTCGCGCTGCGCGCCTGCACGTGCGCAATCGTTTTTAACGTCTTTCCGAGTTCGACCGCGAGCGTTTGGTTCTGGTCGGCAAAGATCGTCACGCCCGGCTGCGTAAACGGATCGAACCCTACTTTGGTAAACGTCACGGTGTATGAGTCCGGTGCGAGGGAGAGAAAGCTGAAATCACCGGTGGCGTCGGTCGTCGTCGTGGCGGTCTGCGAGGGTGAAACGGCGCTAACCGTCACGTCGGGGAGCGGAGCGCGCGTAGCCGCATCCACGACCCGGCCGCTGATGCCACCGGTGGTTCCGGCGTTTGCATATACAGGAAAGAGCGCTGCGATGGTAAGCGCAGCGACGACCGAACGGAAATGTGACATCCAGCACCCCCGGGAGCGGCGGAAAGCAAGGGTGTTATCGTTTCGTTTGCTTGGCGCAGGATGCCTACAAAAGTCGCCGGAGATTGCTGACTAGGGTTGCGGAACCCAATCGCGCGTAAGATAGACCCAGAACGCTAGCCCGGCATACTCTCCGTACCGCGCAAACGCCCTACGCATCGTCGTATCGGTGGCGCGCTTCTTGCCGGAACGCGCAAGGTAGGTGGGGCGAGTCCACGAGTCAAGGATCAGACGACGATGGCGACCGAGCAATTGCATGATGTGGGCGGCCGCATACGGGCCGACGCCGGGGAGTTCGAGTAATGCGGCCTCCACGTCGTCGTCGCTCATTCCGTGCGCGGGGAGCAATCGTTCGAGATCGAGCCGCCCGGCTGCAACGTCGCGGCCCAGCGCGGCGATGTATGGCCCGCGATATCCCATCCGCGCGACAGCGGTGAACCAACGGGCGTCGGTTGCGGCGACACGCTCCGGCGATGGAAAGGCGCCCTCGCCCAAGTCCGCTAAGGCTGCCGTCATCCGCACCGTCGCCGACCACGCGCAGTTGGTCGTACAAATCGTCTTCACGACGTCTTCGAACACGGTTGGACTGGCCAGTAGCCTTCCCGCACCGAGTGCGGCGAAATGCAGATCGGGGTCGCCCGCGACCGCACGATAGAACGGCGAGAGATCGTCGCCCAGGCGAAACATCCGCGTGATTTGCGCAACGACGGCGTGCGATTGCGGCGCCCCCAGGCGTGCATCGGCGTCGATTACGAGCTCGTCCGCATCGGCGGTGAGCGTAATGGGGACGGCGCGTTCGTCAATGCGTAGCGCCGTGCGATACCAGGTGTAGTCGGGCGCTACGACCGCGGGAGCGAGTGCGGCGCAACCGTGCGAGCCGATCGTCTGCGCAAACAAAATCGGTTCGCCGCCGCCGCCGCGCAGCGCGAGGCGTGCGAGCGGTTTACGCGACGTAGGAGACGTTGACGGCAAACCCGGCTGCTTCAGCGCGCATCAGGACGCCGTATACTGCGTCGAGTTCTTCTTCTATTGCCGCAATCTCACCGGCGCTCACGTGAAAGCGCGCCGCATACGTCCACAGCAAATTACGCGCGCGCTCGAAGGCGGAATGCAAGCGCTGCGGGGTCGCTTCGAGCACCGGCCAATCCAATTCGCCTTGCGCGGGCACCACGCGCCAACCGCGACCTGAGATCATCGGCACGTCTTCATCGGGATCGAAGGCGTGTGGAATCGCCGCCAGCATATCGAGCGCCTCGCGGTCGGAAAGCGTGAGCGGCAAGCTCAGTTCCACCAAGCGAACGATATAGCGAAAGAACGACGCGTTGCCGACGGTATACGAACCGGCCGGCGACGCGACGTTGACATGCACCAGGTCGATCTCCGGCTCTCCCCGGCGAGTGCTCATACGATGGTTATCGGGAAAGTTCGAATGGAATCCCCAGCTCCCCGGCGAGTTTCTCGAGACCCTGCCAGACCTTGGCGTGCACCGGAACGCCGTCGCGCCGGGCTGCCAGGGTCTTTTCGTACTCGATTTCGCCTGCGACGTAGATGCGGTCCGCCCCCGGGACCCGCTGGCTTTCTTTGAAATACCGCAATTCGCGATCCATATCTGCCTTGAACTGCTCGACGTCTCGGAATGCGTCGACGCGGAACGCCCCAAACCAGTGCGAGATCGCACCCTCTTTGGCTTCGCTGATATTCGGGAGGGTCGGGCCGAAAGCCCCGCCCGAGAGCACGCCGCACAGAATATCGACCAAGAGTCCGAGCCCGTAGCCCTTGTGCCCCGAATGATCGGTTCCAAATCCACCCAGCGGGAGCAGCGCGCCGCGTAACGCGGCATCGGGATCCACGGTCATCTCGCCGCGCTCGTCGATCGCCCAACCGTCTTTGAGCGGAAGACCCTTACGCTTGTACACCTCGAGCTTGCCCTTGGGGACGGTCGTCGTCGCGAAATCGAGCACGAATGCCGGCTCTTTGCCCGCCGGGATCGCAAACGCAAGCGGATTGGTGCCCAGCAGCACGTCTCTGCCGAACGTCGGCGCGCCGTACTTGACCGAGTTCGTTGAAGCCATACCGATCATATCGTGCTCGAGCGCCATCATTGCGTAGTATCCCGCGATGCCATAGTGGTTGGAGTTACGCACCGCACCGAACGCCGAGCCGTGCTTCTTGGCCTTTTCGAGCACCTTCTGCATGGCGAGCTTGCCGGCCGGGTGCCCGAGCCCGTTGCCGGCATCGTAGAGCACCGTCGTTTCGGTTTCGCGCACGATCTCGTAATTGGGCTTAGCCTTCATCAGGCCGTTGCGAAGACGCGCGACGTAATACGAATCCAAGCGCGCGACGCCATGCGATTCCACGCCGCGCATATCGGCGGCAACCAGAACGTCGCCGACGACCTCAGCTTGATCCCGCGCGACGCCGACCTTTTCAAGGACGGTGGCGACGAAGGCTCTGAGCTTCGGTTCGGTCGAGAGCGTATATTCGCTGGTCACGGTGTCAGCCACGGCAAGAAACCTCCAGATAAGGGTGCGACGCAACATCTTCGCGCGGAAGAAGTTGCGCTCATGCAGGGCGAATGGTCGGTCGCATGATCGAGGCCAGCGAACCCGGCTTCTCCGGCGCCGATATTCCATCGGCGGCAGTCTACGATGCGTGCGTCCGATGCGGGCTGTGCCTGCCGACCTGCCCGACGTACCTAGAGACTATGACAGAAACCTCGGGCCCTCGCGGCAGAATTAGTCTGATCAAAGCGGTTGCCGAAGGGGAGCTCCCGCTGCTCAGCCCCGGCTTCGTCGAACAGATGTCCCAGTGCTTGGATTGCCGGGCGTGTGAAGCGGTCTGCCCTTCGGGGGTCCGCTACGGCTCGCTGCTCGAACGGTCGCGTTCCCAAATAGAGACTGCGGTGGCTCCGACGCGCTCCGCCCCTCAAGGCGCGCTGCGCTGTTTTGCCCTGCGCACCCTCTTCTCGAACCTCGCGACCATGCGTTTCGCGGCGAGGCTCCTGCGATGGGCCCAACGCAGCGGCGTGATGTGGATCGCCGAACGCACCGGATTTCGAGACGCGGCCGCACTCGCGCCTCGGATCCCCAATCGCTTCTTCATCGCGAACGACCAGCGCTTTGAAGCGCAGCCGTCACTCGGCGTCGCGTTTCTGCACACCGGCTGCGTCATGCACGTTGCTTTTCCCAACGTTCACGAGGCGAGCGTTCGTATGCTGCGCCGCGCCGGGCTCACGGTCACGGTGCCGCGTGCCCAAGGCTGCTGCGGCGCGATCGCAGTACACACCGGGCAGATGGAGTTCGGGCGCGAACTCGCAAAGCACAATATCGAGGCCTTCGAGCACAGCGGAGCTGATGTTTACGTCGTCAACGCGGCGGGCTGCGGAAGCGCGCTCAAAGAGTACGGCGACCTCTTCGCAGACGATCCGCAGTGGCACGCGCGCGCCGAACGCTTCTCGTCACGCGTGCGCGACATTACCGAAGTACTCGATGCGATGCAACTCGATTCGCACATCGGGCGCATCGATGCCGTCGTCACCTATCAAGAGCCATGCCATCTCGTGCACGCGCAGCGCGTGAGCGCCGCGCCACGCCGGCTGCTCGCGCAGATCCCCGGATTAACGTTGCGCGAGATGGACGAAAGTGCCGTCTGTTGCGGCAGCGCGGGCATTTATAATCTCACGCAACCGGAGATGGCCGGGCGCCTGCAGCGACGCAAGGTCGGCCATATCGTA